>WBZO01003095.1_pt1 | contig 20144 bp, 18 predicted proteins | sample 5204261 | NCBI WGS metagenome assembly WBZO01 (sample SAMN12412400, study PRJNA552823) | activated sludge metagenome | isolation source: activated sludge from anammox sidestream of wastewater treatment plant... | place: USA: North Carolina | collected 2017-09
GGGTGGGTGCGATCTCGTCCTCTGGCAAAAAAACTCGGTAGGATCGACATCCCCGTCCGTCGTCGCGACCGACCGGAATCTCCATCCTACCGACTTGCTTTTCGACTATGCTTGTCGCGCTGGAAAACCTATCCCAACATCTCGCAGAAGTCGAGTTCCGTGGCAAGAATCGAATTGTCGCCGTTACGGTGCTCGGTGATATTCAGCGCCATCAACCGCCCGTCCTTTTCGAACAGCAGCAACAATTGATCCGTATTCCCCGGCTGCATAAACCCCTTCAGTTCCGCCCCGCGCAATTCACTTTGTTTGCTGATAAACGTCTCGCTTAACTTCATCATGTCCTCCCGACAGTCTCCACAAATCGATTCGGTAAGTAAGAGGTTGTTGATTTCAAGCCTACCTTTGGCCAATCGGCTTGAGCGGTGATATTACGCCAAACCGCGAATCCGCGCAATCAAAAAAGTCGCGGAATTTCCGCGTTGCCGCGCTCCAGGAATGGCTTTCGCGATCCGTCCGCACATCTCCCTTCCCCTTGGGAGAGGGCCGGGGTGAGGGTCTGAGGCGTTGCGGCAGGTCTTCTCGTGAAGCGCCATTGATGCTGGAAGTACCACAACTCTCGCGCGCTTCATGGGGCGACCTGCCGCTCAGAAGGTGCCTTCCCCTGACTCGTCGCCGAAGATCTGTTGCCTGTCGCTTCCGCTTCTTGACTCTCATCCGTGCAATCCCTACCTTTCCGTCAGTCGGAGGACCACCATGGAAAAGACCGCCTATCGCAATCTCGTCGGCGCGCCCCTCACCTGCAAAGGCTGGCATCAGGAGGCCGCGCTGCGCATGCTCAATAACAATCTCGATCCCAATGTCGCCGAAGACCCCGCCAATCTGATCGTCTACGGCGGTTCCGGCAAAGCCGCCCGCAATTGGGACTGCTACCACTCCATCGTCCGTTCCCTCAAATCGCTCGACAACGACGAGACCTTGCTTGTGCAGTCGGGCAAACCGGTCGGCATCTTCCGCACCCACGACTACGCTCCGCGCGTCCTGATCGCCAATTCCAACCTCGTTCCACATTGGGCGAGCTGGGAAAAATTCCGCGAACTCGAGAAGCTCGGCCTGATCATGTACGGGCAGATGACGGCCGGCTCCTGGATCTACATCGGCACGCAAGGCATCCTGCAAGGGACCTACGAAACCTTTGCCGCCTGCGCCGAAAAACACTTCAACGGCGATCTCGCCGGCAGATTCATCCTCACCGGCGGCGTCGGCGGTATGGGCGGCGCCCAGCCGCTCGCGGGAACGATGAATAATGCCGTGATTCTCTGCGTCGATGTCGACGAGCACCGCATCGATCGCCGCATCGAAACGCGCTACCTCGACCGCAAAACCGCCTCGCTCGACGAAGCCCTCAAATGGGTCGACGAAGCGAGGAAGAAGAAGCAGCCGCTCTCGATCGGCCTGGTCGGCAACTGCGCCGACACGCATCCGGAACTGGTTCGACGCGGCATCATCCCCGATATCGTTACGGATCAAACCTCCGCGCACGACGAACTCAACGGCTACGTTCCCAACGGCCTGCCGCTCGCCGAAGCCCTCGCGCTGCGCAAGGCGAACCCTGCCGACTACATCAAGCGCGCCAAGGACGCCATGGTTGTCCATACGCGCGCGATGATCGACATGCAGACCAAGGGTGCGATTGTCTTCGATTACGGCAACAATCTCCGCGGCCAGGCTTTCGCGCACGGTCTCAAAAATGCCTTCGCGTTTCCCGGTTTTGTTCCGGCTTACATTCGCCCGCTTTTCTGTCAGGGGAAAGGCCCGTTCCGGTGGGCGGCGCTCTCCGGCGACCCCAAAGACATCGCCGTCACCGATGAGGTCATCAAACGCGAGTTTGCCGACAACGCCGCGCTGGTGCGCTGGATCGATCTGGCGGCCAAGCGGGTCGCTTTCCAGGGTCTGCCGTCACGGATTTGCTGGCTCGGCTACGGCGAGCGCGCCAAGTTCGGACTGATTATCAACGACCTCGTCAAACAGGGCAAGATCTCCGCGCCGATCGTGATCGGCCGTGACCATCTCGACTGCGGTTCCGTCGCCTCTCCCAATCGCGAAACCGAGGCCATGAAAGACGGTTCGGACGCCATCGCCGACTGGCCGCTGCTTAATGCCATGCTCAACACGGCCTCGGGCGCCTCGTGGGTCAGTATCCATCATGGCGGCGGGGTCGGCATCGGTTACTCGATTCATGCCGGCATGGTGGTCGTCGCGGACGGCACCGCCGAGATGGCCAAGCGTCTCCAGCGCGTGCTTACGAATGATCCCGGCACCGGCGTCATGCGCCACGTGGACGCCGGCTACACCGAGGCCGTCCATTTTGCCGACGACCATCCCGACCTCAAGTTCCCGATGATGGAGTAGGGGAGTTGACTAAGAAACTCCGTCTGGAAGACGTCAGAGAGTGCTTTCTGAGCTCTGGTGAAGGGTTCATCAAGGAACCTTACGCGCTGACATTTCAGCGTTTCATTCGCGGAGTGCAGCGGGACGACTGGGCTATCATGGGTATTCAGCCGCTTGTCATCGGACAGAAATTCGGTTTCGGAGGCAAAGATATTGAGGCTATTCTTGTCGTCCCAAGATTCATGGGAGTTGACTTGAGACAAGCGGTCGATTGGCCCATCTACGTTCTTGTCGCCGTTCAGCGAGTGATTGACGCACCTCTGCCCGAGAATTTTCTCGAAAGTGACATCAATCCGATCTGGTGGGGGGAGCTCTGCCTTGCACGCGAGGAGGCTCAGGCTTTCTGCCTTCAGAAGCCGTAGGGCACGACTCCATTCATCGTTGCGTCAGATCTCCCCGCGAAGCGCCACCGACTCTGGCCCAACCACAACTTTCGCGCGCTTCGTGGGGCGACCTGCCGCTTAACTACTCGCCCTCAGAAATTGCAGCCAATTGGATTCCCGCCTCCGCGGGAATGACACCAACTCCCCTCTCCCTCTGGGAGAGGGGTCGGGGGTGAGGGCTTTCCGTTGCCGAAGTCTCGCTCCCAATCCGCAGTCGTCTCACTTCCCACCATTAGAGAGTCATTCCCCTCTGATCAAGAGGGGTGGATCGAGCCCGCAGGACCAACACCAAGACCACCTTCATGCAACCGCTTGTCTCGACTTCACTCCTGTTGCCCACCACGCGGGCTCGAGACGGGGTGTGTCGCTGGATGATACTGGACAGCCCCTCTGTTGCTCACGATCTCTCGCAGTCCCAACGCTGACACTGGCAACACCGACCGATCCCCCTCTCCGTCTGGCAGAGGCGGCGGGGGTGAGGGTCCTAACTCCTTCCCAATGAACACCTTGAACAGATTCTCCACTCCAATTCTCCAATCCCCTGACTCCCTAACCCCTTGATTCCCAACAACCGCACCCACTACACACACGCGACTTTCACTACAACATCACTCCAAAAATCAGACCTCACCCCTCAGTAGAGGCCCTGATGTCGCCAGCGCCGCCTCGATCGTCTCGATGTTCGTTCACTAAGCCGTCGGTTGATGACGTCCAAGCAACTGCCGGTCACCGCGTCCTAGGGTTTCGTGACTCAAAGAGACAATTCCCCGGCCGCGCGCTTGAGGCAGCTCTCAAACCGCATCACGGTAATGCCTGATCCGGATTGGGCGCTCTCAATCTTTATGAGAGCAGCACATATGTAACTGACACAAACAACGGAGGGACTTCGAAACCACCTCGACTTTGATCACTTCCGCACTCAGCGATCCTTCGGCAGCACTTCCATGATGCGCCGCCCGTGAACGCAGTCGTCGATCAGCCGCGCTAAACGCCGTTGCCGCGTCTCGTCTTTCTTGGCGCTGATCACCCAGAAACTCGCCGTGCGCTGATACCACGGCGGTTGCGTGTGCCAGTATGCCCATGCCATCGGCTCGGCCTTGATCGCCTTGACGACACCGGCATCGATGACCCGTTCCTTTTCCTCGTAGGAGTAATGGCGCTTCTTCGCCTGGCCGGCCGCAAATGCCTTCAGCCCCGCCGGCCGCATCAATCCCAACTTCTGCAGCTCCCGCACGCGCTGAGTATTGACCTTGCTCCAGTTACTTCCCGGCCGTCGCGGCGTGAAGCGAATCTTGTAGCTGTGCTCGTCGATGCTCCTGCGGATCCCGTCGATCCACCCGAAACACAGCGCCTCATCGACTGACTGCTTCCACGTGATGCTCGGCTTACCCGAGCCCACTTTGTAGAATCCGACCCAAAGCTCGTCCGCGCTCGCATGGTTCCTCTCCAGCCATTTGCGGAAATCGGATTGGGTCTTGAAGAATTCAATGACGGTCACGTCCCGAAATTAGTGACGGTGTGCGCGAACGACAATCACATTTGTCGTTGCGCCCGCGTGGGCAATCGTTTCTCTTGGCAATGGCTGCAACCTCGCCACCCCTTGTTCGTAAATCAGGGGATCATGATTTTGTGTAAGGAGTTACTGATGCATTTGCCAATTCAAGCTTGTTCGCGCGCGCTGGTGCTGCTGATTCTCTTCACTTGTGCGCTTCGTTCCGACGCGGCCGTCGCGCAAACCGACACAGCCCTAACACCGCTCGAGCAGATTCAGCACGATGCCGCCGCCATGCTGCCGCTGGTCAACAGCGACATCGCCAAGAACCTCTTGGCGGCCTATGCCTCGTTGCCGGCCGTCTCAGCGCCGCGCGCCGTCTACTACAATCGCGTCAAGCGGGACGCGTTGACCGAGAACGAATACCAGGCGCAAAGTCTCGACACAACTTCCGGCTATCTGCGGCGTGAATTCGGCGAGGACTTCTATTACTTCACGATGTACGGAACGCCCGTCGCCTTCAGCCGCGCCCTCGATCTCGTCGGTCAGGCTGGTTTCGAGTCCCTGGACAAGTCACGCATTTGCGAGTTCGGCTTTGGCTCGATCGGCCAATTGCGCTCATTGGCTGCGTGCGGCGCCGAGGTTCACGGCATCGAGGTCGAGCCGCTGTTGCGCGCCCTCTACAGCGCGCCCGTCGACACCGGCATCGTGCAGCCGATCGGCAAAACTTCCGCTGGCCGCATTAATCTGCACTTCGGCTCGTTCCCGACCGACACCGGCATAACGCGTGTCCTCGGCGGCAGCTACGATTTGTTCATCTCCAAGAACACGCTCAAGCGCGGGTACATCCACCCGGAGAAAGAGGTCGACCCGCGCATGCTGGTGCATCTTGGAGTTGAAGACTCCACGTTCGTCCAGCGCGTCTACGATCTGCTTAAACCGGGCGGCTTCTTCATGATCTACAATCTTCATCCCAAGTACACTCCGCCCGACGCCGAGAAGTATATCCCGTGGTCGGACGGCCGCTCACCCTTTGCGCGGGCGCTCTGCGAGAAGATCGGCTTCAAGGTGCTCGCGTTCGATCTCAACGACACGGAATTTGCGCACACCATGGCCAAGGCCTTTGGCTGGGATACGCAGATGAACCTCGAGACCGACCTGTTCGGCATGTACACGCTGCTGCAACGACCGTGATCGTCCATCGGCAGGGAAATCCGGCGAACTTTATGGCGGGAAATCCGTAACTTCTTACTAAACTTAATCGATCCATGTTAGGAGAAGTTGCGATGCGTTTCTCGTTCGATCCCGGATTCCGGCGGCAGCGCCGGGCGCTGTTGCGCTCGACGGCCGCCGGCGGCGCAATCATTCTGGCCGGCGGTTCGGGGGCATTGCTTGCGCAAACCATCCCGGCGGATACGACAACCACAACCAAGAAGCCCAAAGTCGACAAGGGGCCGCAGGTCGAGGCTACGCTGGTCAAAGAGTTCGTCACGGTCGCTCATGGCAATCTGGATGCCGTCAAGCAGCTTTTGGCTTTTCAGCCGGCGCTGCTCAACTCGGTCTGGGACTGGGGCGGCGGCGATTATGAGAGCGGGATCGAGGCGGCCTCGCACATTGGCGACCGCGAGCTCGCGCTCTATCTGCTCGAGCAAGGCGCGCGGCCGACGATGTTCATGGCGGCGATGCTCGGGCATCTGGAAATCGTGAAGAATTTTCTGACGGCCCATCCGGCGTTGATCAACTGCAAGGGACCGCACGGCCTGTCGCTGATTCATCATGCGCGCAAGGGCGGTGAGCCGGCACAACCGGTACTGGCGTACCTGGAATCGCTGGGGGCCATGTAAGTTGGTAGGTCAGGATCCCCGCGATCCTGACGCTGACCCGCGCCATTCGCCAATGTGAATTCCCTCGCAAAGCTCTCAGGGTGTTAAATCCCTCGTCGTCGGCTCGCATAAGATTTGCCACTGTTCCATCATGTACCCGCAATGTGTCATTGCGAGGAGCGAACGTGACCTTAGCGCCCCCTCCATCCCTCACTGCGACGAAGCAATCTCCACCCGAATCTCTCTCACCCCCTGTAGTGCCGACTTCAGTCGGCAAACTCCTCCCATCGTTGCAGCAGGTCTTGATCCCGCGGGCCTCCGCCGTCACGATCTCTTCTTCACTCTCCCTCGCGGGATTGTGACCTGCCGCTTTTCTGCTTGCTCTCAGAAACTCCGGCCAACCTGGACTTCCGCCTCCGCCGGAATGACACTCACTCCCCTCTCCTCCTGGGAGAGGGGCCGGGGGTGAGGGCGCGCGTCTACCGCGTCGGCACAGACCCTTGCTCGCACCACCAGCACCTCAAAGCCATTCCCCTCTCGAGACGGGATGTGTCTTCCGCTCCGCCAACCGCGCAAGTTGCCACCGCGCCACCACCAAACAGAAACGGACGGCCCTTCAAGCCGTCCGTTCATAACTCCGTCGCTGCGACGATCTACTGCACCAGCTTCGCCGTCAACTTGATCTCCGTCGCGGCCAGTGCCTTCGAAATCGGACAGCCGGTCTTGGAGGCGGCGGCGATTTCCTGGAACTTGGCCTCATCGATCTTCGGCACGCGCGCTTCGCACACCAAGTCAATCAGCGTGATCTTGAAGCCGTCGCCGACTTTCTCAAAGTGGACATTGGCAGTGGTGCTGACCTGGTCGGGCACAAAGCCGCTGTTGGCGAGCCCGGCCGAGAACGCCATCGAGAAACATCCCGCGTGCGCCGCGCCGATCAACTCTTCCGGGTTAGTGCCGGTGCCCGACTCGAAACGCGAGCTGAACGAATACTGCGTGTTGTTGAGCACATGCGTCTCGGTCGAGACCGTCCCCTTGCCGCTCTTGAGATCGCCCTTCCAGATGGCGGATGCTTTACGAATCACGAAAATCTCCTCTTCTTGAAAATGGATTCTTTCATATTCTCTTGTATTACGGCACAAAACTCGCGACGATTGGCAGAGATCACCGCAATTCGTTCAAGGAGGAATGCCATGAGCCGGATCATTCTTTGCGCCGCTTTGTTGCTGGCGCTGGGGGGCTGTCAGAAGAAATCCGAGACCAACGAGCAACCCGCGCAGTCGGCGCCCGCGCAGACCACCGCCGCGACTGCTTCGATCACCGACAAGACCTGGGTTCTGACCGAACTGGCCGGCGCCGTCATTGTGCCCGATGTCGCGCAGCCGATATTCATCAAGCTCGGCGCGGATGACACCAGCCTGACCGGCAATACGGGCTGCAATCAACTATCGGGGATCTTCATGCACAGTGCCGATACCTTGGTCTTTGCGCACATGGCGACGACCAAGATGGCGTGCGCGGGCGCGATGGAGCGCGAGACGCAGTTTCTCGCGGCGCTGGAGGCCGCCGTCACCTTCCACCTGCGCGATGGCGACCTCGAACTCTGCGATGCCGCCGGCAATGTCATCGTCAAATTCGCGGGGAAATAGCCCGGCCCTGGATCACAGCGTCGGGGCGGGGCTCGCCCCCGCCCGCGGTTATCGCGCGATCACACTTCCCGGCATCATTCGAATCTGTCCGAACCACTGAGGTTCGGACCAACCGACTCCCTATGCGCCGTTCTTGTTACGCCGGAAACCGATCGGAGCTTTCGGCGGTGGCAACTGCGGCTGCATGAGCTGTCGAATCGCATCAAACACCACGCGGAATTGACTATCGTACTTGGACTCGAGCGCAGTCAGCTTCCGCGCCAGGTCTTCATGGGTTGCCAGCATAACGCGAAGCCGTACAAATGCTCTCATAATGGCGATATTTGCCTGCACGGCCTCTGGGCTGCGGATGATGCCCGATAGCATCGCGACTCCTTGCTCGGTGAAGGCCAACGGCGTGGCCCGGCGCGAACCGCCCCAACTTGAAATCACAATTTGTGACTTCAAGTTCGCTAACTCCTGCCGCGTCAACTGGAACATGAAATCGTCGGGAGAGCGTTCGCGGTTTCGTTTCACGGCCTGGGTCAAAGCGCGCGTCTCGACACCATATATGCCGGCCAAATCAAAACTGAGCATTACGCGAAGATTGCGAATCGTGTAGATCCGGTGGTCAACATCTGTGAGCAACAGTCCCTTTTCCGCCCTTGATTGATTTCTCATGATCTTTAAGTATCAGTAACTGAGAGCACGGAGTCAATCATTTCTACTGCGAAGTTCGTAGGTCCGAAGCCCTGCGCTTCGGACGCGGCGTCTGCACAGTTCTAATCCGCTCGAACAACAAGGGTTCGGACCTACAAAATCGTGCCGCAGTGCCGGCAACGCTCAGCGCCCGACCGCCGCAGTTAAGTTCTTGACACTCCCCGCCGGGTCGCCATGATTGACCTATGCTTCCCGAATCCTTCGCGATTATCGGCGCCATCATCGGCTCGGTCGGCGGCTTGTATTACCTGTACGACACCGTCGTCGGCAACGCCCAGCCCAATCGCATTACGTGGCTGCTGTGGGGATTCTTCCCGCTGATCATCTTTGTGGCGCAGCGCGTGCAGGGCGTTGAGAGTATGTCGTGGACATCGTTTGTCGCGGGACTTTTGCCGCTGCTGATTTTCGCCGCCTCCTACTTCAACAAGAAAGCCTATTGGAAAAGCAATCCGCGCGATTACTACCTGATGGCGGCGGCGATCATCGGCATCATCCTCTGGGCGATTACCGATAATCCGAATCTGGCGCTGCTGCTTGCGCTGCTGGCCGATATTCTGGCGGCCGTCCCGACACTGATCAAGTCGTACAGTCATCCGCAATCCGAGAGTTGGATTGGCTATGCGATCAGCGCCGTCGGTTTCGGGATCGGTTTGTTGTCGGTGCAGGTCTTCAACTTTGAGAATGCCACCTTCGCCGCGTACATTTTTCTTCTCAATGCTGCATTGGCGGTGTTGGCGGTGCGGGGACGGAAGCGGTAGGTCCGAAGCGCTGTACTTCGGACGAGACAACCCGGCGTAATTCGAATCGGTCCGAACCACGGGGAGTTCGGACCTACCGGCCGTCACGATGTAGATTGGGTTCCAAATTCCTCGGCCAGCAGGCTGTACAGCAAGTCATCATACAAGACGCCGTTGTACCAGTGATGCTGACGCAAGCGTCCTTCCTGCTTAAAACCGAAGTGCTCCAGAAGGGCAATTGACGGCCCATTGAACGCGCCGGTCTGCGCAGTGACCTTGTTGATGTTCTCCCGCTCAAAGAGGTGAGGTAGCAACAGCGTCAGCGCCTCGCGCGTGAAGCCCTGTCGCCGATGTGGCGGGCCGATCATGTAACCGATTTCGATTGAGTGATTGCGCTCGTTGAGATTGAATAGGGTCAGCCGGCCCAGGAATTCGTCATCGTTGCGCCGCCGCACCGCCAGGAAAATGACGTCGCGCTTTTCGAAGTGTTCTTTGACGTGCTCGACCACCTGCTCGATTGGCTTCCTGGTGAACGGCCGGCAGGTGGTCATTTCCGGATTCGATTCCCAGTACCAGGTGTACCAGAGCGGGATGTCTTCGGCGATCATGTCGCGCACAATGACGCGCGGTCCAATCAGGTCGATGGGTTGCATGGATGAAGAAAGCGATTTTTGCCGATTGTACGCAAGGGAAGTGTTCGCCCTCTATCCCGCGGATGCTCCGCGAGAGTGCAGGTCGAGTTCCGAATCCGGCGCTGGGATAATTTGGGAAGAAGGGGATAGTTTGTAGGTCCTAAGCCCTGTGCTTCGGACCACATTCCCCCGCACAATTCGAATCTGTCCGAACCACGGGGGTCCGGACCTACGAATTGCGGACTAACACGCTTGTTGAGGCTGTTACCCCGCCTTCGCGGGGATGACAGACTACGCTCACCGGAGTGCGGCCCCGCGCCCCCTACCCCCCAATCCTCCCCTTCACCCACTCCACCAACTGCGTCACATTCACCCGATCCTGCGTCATCGAATCGCGGTCGCGGATCGTGACGGTCTGGTCGGTCAAGGTCTGGCCGTCGACCGTGATGCAGTACGGCGTGCCGATTTCATCCATGCGGCGATAGCGGCGGCCCACCGCGCCGGAATCATCATAGAAGCACTTGAAGTGCATCTTGAGATCGTGGAAGATCTTGGTGGCGACCTCCGGCATCCCGTCCTTGTTGACCAGCGGGAACACCGCCGCCTTCACCGGCGCGATCTTCGGTGAAAACTTCAGCACCACGCGCGTCTCGCCCTTGACTTCTTCCTCTTCGTACGCATCGACCAGGCACACCAGCAGCGTGCGGTCGCAGCCGGCCGAGGTCTCGATGATGTAGGGCACGAACTTCTCGCGCGTCTGATCGTTGAAGTAGCTGAGGTCCTTGCCGGAGGCCTCCATGTGGCGGCTCAGATCGAAGTCGGTGCGGTTGTGGATGCCCTCCAGTTCCTTCCAGCCGAACGGGAATTCGTACTCGATGTCGAACGCCTTCTTGGCGTAGTGCGCCAGTTCATCCTTACCGTGTTCGTGGAAGCGCAGCCGCTCGGTGCGAATGCCGAGTTCGTGGTACCATTTCATCCGCTCTTCCTTCCAGTAGTCGAACCACTTGTCGTCCTCGGAGGGATGAATGAAGAATTGCATTTCCATCTGCTCGAACTCGCGGGTGCGGAAGATGAAATTGCCGGGGGTGATTTCGTTGCGGAACGCCTTGCCGATTTGCGCGATGCCGAACGGCACTTTCTGCCGCGCCGGCCCCATGACGTTGAGGAAATTGACGTAGATGCCTTGCGCGGTTTCGGGGCGCAAATAGACCGTGGCGCTGGAATCCTCGACCGGCCCCATGAAGGTTTTGAACATCAGGTTGAAGCTGCGCGGCTCGGTGAGTTCGCCGCCACATTCCAGCGGTGACTTCGAGGGCTTCAGCGGGCAGCGTGCGGGCTCAAGCTGGTCGGCGCGAAAACGGGCTTTGCATTTCTTGCAGTCGACCAGCGGATCGGTGAAGTTGGCGACATGGCCGGAGGTTTCCCAGACCTTGGGGTGCATCAGGATGGCAGCGTCGATCCCCTCGATGTCGTCGCGCTTCTGCGTCATCGCCTTCCACCAGAAGTCTTTCAGATTGCGCTTCAGCTCGATGCCGTAGGGGCCGTAGTCCCAGCACGAGCCGAGCCCGCCGTAGATTTCCGATGATTGAAAGACGAACCCGCGCCGCTTGCACAGGGAAACGATCTGGTCCATTTTGTCGACGGTTTTTGCCACGAAGTCCTCCGATATATTTCAGTTTATCAAATTCTGTTACACACCCCGTCTCCGTTCCTCCTTCGTCGGAACGGAGCCACCCCTCTCGAGAGGGGAATCGTCACCGACAGGAATGGACTCCTGACGGCGCGAAGTGGTGTTCGACTGAGTCGAACCCACGGGCCTCTTTCCCCTCTCCCCCTGGGAGAGGGGGCAGGGGTGAGGGCGCCGTTCACCCGCTCTCGAACAGCCGCAACTTGTAGGTCAGGATCCCTGCGATCCTGACGGCGGCAATTCGCACCCGGCTGGATTCCCGCCTCCACGGGAATGACGAGAGCACCGACCCGCTTCTCTCCCCCTCGCCCTGTTAGGGAGAGGGGAAGAGGAGAGGGTGCCTTACGGTTTACTCGCTTTCAAACAGCCGCAGCTTGCGCAAAAAATCGAGCGACTTAAGATCGACGCGGCGGCCGATATGATATTCCGTCAGCGCGACCAGCAGATCGCGAATCTGCGTCATCTGCGCCGGTGTCAGGGTCACCTTCGCCGACTCCGCGATGTTCGTGCCGGCCAGCTTCTTGAGCGCGCTAATCGTGCCGCGATCAATCTGCAGGGCGAGCTCGTCGCCGATGCAACTGTCGCAGATGACGCCGCCCCGCTGCGGGTCGAACATCACCTTGTCGGTCGTGATGACGTTGCCGCAGTCGCCGCACCGCTCCAATTCCGGCGCGTAACCACAAAATATAGTCAGCAAATACCAGAAATGCAAAAGCTCGCGGCGGAAATTTTGCTGTGGCGACGCATCCAGCAGCCGCAGATAACGCTTGAGCAGGAAGTACACTTGCGGATTGGCCTCGCCTTCCGGCATGTAGAGATGGACAAACTCCATCGCCGCCGCTGCGAAGCCGAAGCGGTTTTCGTTGCTGATGATGTTCGTGAAGGTCTCGCTGAGGTCGGCCTTCGAGATGTACTCGGCGGTGTCTTTCTCATGCTCGTAGAAAACGACGTCGGCGACGGTGAAGTATTGCAGCGCTTCGGCCATGCTCGAACCCGGTTTGGTTGCACCGCGCGCGACCAGCGGCAGCTTGCCGTGTTCTTTGGTCAGGCAAATCAGGAACAGGGATGAATCCTGCACCTTGGTGCGTTTGAGCACGATCAGTTCGGTTTTTTTCAGCGGCATGGGGGCAGGGTACGGAGGATTCTGCGGCAAGTCAAGACACCCTCACCCCTGACCCCTCTCCCAAAAGGAGAGGGGAAAGGAAGCGGGACGGTGCTTTCGTCATTCCCGCGGAGGCGGGCATCCAGCCGGGATCGAGTTGTGCCGTCAGGATCGCAGGGATCCTGACCCACATTGTATCGGACCCTGACAGACAGGAATGTCTATCCTACCAAGAGATTCTAATACTCAATCACCCGCTCGCCAGGGCGCGAGAGGTGGAAATTCTTGCGGGCGAATTTCTCGATCAGCAGGGTGTCGCTCTGGAGGCGGTTGCGTGTGATTTCCAGGTCGACTAGCTCAGCGTTCAGCTTGAGTTCTTCGCGCTTGAGCTGGTTGATCTGCGCCTGCAGTTCCATCATGTTGATGAAGCCATACTGCCCGACTGTGAGATTGTAGCTTAAAAGCAGCATCACGGCGAGCATGACGAAGACAATGATTTTGGCGCGCAGGCGGCGCCAGCGGTGATCTTCCTTGATCGGCATCGGTCCGTCTACTTCTGCGGTTTGAGGTTGAAGAATGCGCTCCGGCCGGGGAATTCCGCCATCGCGTCCAGTTCCTCTTCTATACGCAGCAACCGATTGTATTTCGCAACTCGATCTGTGCGGCACAGTGAGCCGGTTTTGATCTGTCCGGCGTTGACTGCGACCGCGATATCGGAGATCGTCGTATCCTCGGTCTCGCCGGAGCGGTGCGACACCACCGTGGCAAAGCCGGCGCGATTGGCCAACTGAATCGTGTCCAGCGTCTCGGTCAGCGTGCCGATTTGATTGAGCTTGATCAGAATCGCGTTGGCAGACTTCTCCTTGATCCCGCGCTCGAGGAACACTGGATTCGTGACGAACAAGTCATCCCCGACGACCTGGACCTTCTCGCCGATTTCGTGAGTCAGCTTCTTGAAACCGTCCCAGTCGTTCTCGGCTAAACCGTCCTCGATCGAGACGATCGGGAAGGCTTTGCACAGTTCCTTGTAGTATTCAATCATCTCATCGGTCGTCAGGCTGCGGCCTTCGCCGGCGAGATGGTATTTCTTGGTCTTCTTGTCGTAGAACTCGGAGGCCGCTGGGTCGAGGGCGAAAAGGATATCGGCGCCGGGCTTGTAGCCGGCTTTCTCGACCGCTTCGGCAATTACCTCCAGTGCTTCGCGATTCGACTTCAAATCAGGGGCGAAGCCGCCTTCATCGCCGACTGAGGTGTTGTACTTCTTGCCATGCAGGACGCCTTTCAGGGAGTGGAAGACCTCCGCACCCATACGCAGCGCATCCGAGAAGGTCTCCGCGCCGGCGGGCATGATCATGAATTCCTGAAGGTCCACCTTGTTGTCGGCGTGCTTGCCACCGTTGAGGATATTCATCATCGGCAACGGCAAGACGCGGGCATTGGCGCCACCCACGTAGCGATAGAGCGGCAGCATCGAATAGGAAGCCGCGGCCTTGGCGATCGCGAGGGAGACGCCAAGGATTGCGTTGGCGCCAAGATTCTTCTTTTCGGGAGTTCCGTCCAAGCTCAGCAGGAAGCCGTCAATCTCGCGCTGGTTCAGGACATCGATGCCCTCTTCCTTTAGCGCGGGGACGATTTTGTCGTTGACGTTGAGGATGGCTTTGAGCACGCCCTTGCCGAGATAGCGCTTGCGGTCGCCGTCGCGCAGCTCGAGGGCTTCGTGGGTGCCGGTGGAGGCTCCGGAAGGCACGGCGGCACGACCAAACGATCCATCTTCAAGCAGGACATCGACTTCGACGGTAGGGTTGCCGCGGCTATCGAGTATTTCGCGGGCCAGACATTGAGCAATCTTCGGCATGGACAAATTCCTCCCTGAGGCTGACTTACAGCCCGAAAAGCTAAGGCGGCCGAAGTAGTGGAGCAACAAAAACTTTGGGGAAGGAGTTGAGTATTTACTTGAATTGAATTAATGAAAACGATAGCGTTGTGACTGTGAAAGTGGGTTTTCTAGTCCACACGGATTGACGGCTCTTTAGATGGCTTGCTGAAGATCACGGTCATGGCTTACAAGTTTACATGCCCTTCCTGCGAATCAGAGATCAAGTCCAATTTCCTGAAACCCGGCGAAGCGGCCCTGTGCCGAGGCTGCGGGGATCATGTCATCGTGCCGGATAATGCGGTTGTTATTGAGTCGTTCGATCCTCGAGCTCAAGTGCGCTCAGCTGACACGGCCGCCAGGTCAAGACCACAAGAGCCACCGGGGCGCTTTGCTGGTAAAAAGGCATGGAATCCGCGTTGGCTGGGGGTGTATGCGTTCTTCGGCAGCTTCGTCGTTGCGGGAATTCTCTGGATCATCAATTACCATCGTTTTGGAAACATCAGCGCAAAGCAGTCTGCCCAATTGAAGATCGCCGGCGAGACAGTGTGTTTTGGGTTAATCGAGTGGATTTGGGGAATACCGGGGTGGGTATATCTGGTGATTAATCTCGCCAACGGTATGTATTTCGCGGTATCGCAGAAGCATGAGTTTGCGGAATTCATCAAAGAGGGGGGTCAACGATCGCGATTCTGGAAACCGATAGGCATCCAATTCGCCTGCGTTACTGTGGTCCTGGCGTCTATTGTTATCTTCACTGGATTTGGAGGCAAGGATATGGCCGCCCAGTACAAAGGGATTCATGACTGCGTCCAGGCCGGTGACTTTGGGCAAGCCCGAGTGTACGCCGCAGAAATCGACAAGTTGTGGCCGCGCAGGCGCTTTTTCGGGTTTTACTACGGATCGAGCACGCGCTTCGGCACGAGCACGTTGGCGATTGAGTTGATGGATTTCGACCAACCTGATACGGCGTGGGCAATACTCAAGGGCGCAATGCAAGAGGATCGACGCGATACGTTCATGGTGCTGTTCTCTCACTTAATTCAAGCTGCAGTAGCATTCAAACACGATCGTATTGACGAAGCGCGGGACGAGATCGAAACATATCTGCTCTTCTATCCCAACTTCCCTAAAGCGCTCGCGTTGAGAGAGCGCATTCTTTCAAGAACGGAAGAGACTCCCGACTGATGTCAAAATTACAGTAGCTGGTAGCGCTTGCGGAAGTACCACTCGACGCAAAGGGCGGCGATGATCAAGCCGAGCAGCCAGATGTTGTCAAATAAAACAAACTCCGAGCGGCGCACGACGGTCTTGACAGGTAGTGTCTGAAACGGCGGAATGGCGGCAGTGTCGGCGGCGGCGTAAAACTGCCCGCCGGAGACCTCGCTGATCCGCTTGAGCAGATCGAAATTGGCGATCTGCGACAGATCTTCCAGGCTGTACGGCTCGACAATGAACGAAGCTTTCGGGCTGGCGAGTTTCACGCCCTGGCGTTCGACCTTGCCGGTGACGGTGTACTCGCCGGAGGGCAGATAATGCAGGTCGGCGGAGTAGAGGCCGGGGCGATCGTAACGGAAGCTGACGACGAGGCTGTCGGCGGGACTCTGGCTCGACTTAACGACGGCCTCGACCTCGGCATCCTCGATCGGCACGTAAGCCTCATCCAGCACACGGGCGCTGAGATTGACGGCTTCGCCGGCGATGAAGATCGGCTTTTCCGGCGTGATCGTGATGCGCTCAACATCCTCACGCGCCACCAACCAGAGCACCATGTTTTCGACCAACTGGGAATACGTCGAATCGGCATCATTGAAACTCTTGGCCAGGAAATCAAGCCGCCAGAAGGGGAAAGCTGAGAGACAGGCGACCTTGCCGGAGCGATAGCGCTGGGCCGCGAAGATCGGCAGATCGGGCTGGTCCGGCGACAGGGCCGGAAGTGCGGCGATGACGGTGGCAGCGTTGGCCGGTTCAGCGCTGAGCAAGTAGCCGGAAAACGGCGGCAGAGCGTTCAACAGGCGCTGGGAGGCGGCGCCATCCTCGGCGAGGCGCACCAGCGGATGAATCCGCCCGCGTTCGGTCAGCGTCATCTGAACTTCCTGACGCACAATTCCCATCGGGCTGGCGGAAAAGCGATAGGGGAAGAGCCCCTCTGGCAGGCGCGTCTTGGGGGTCTGGCCGAATTTCTCGGCGGCCAGAATGAAGATACCTTTGCCGGTGCGGTCGAAGAAGGCGTCGAAGAGCTGCTTGCGATTGGCGAACCAGTCGGCGTCGAAATCGTAAAGGATCAGGGCGTCGTATTCATTGAGCCCCTCGATGTTTTCCGGGAAGGCGCTCGTGCCACCGATCTTCTGGTTGGCCGCGATGTAGGAGTCGACCTTGAAGTCGGCCTTGGCGACCAGGGCGCGATGAAGGAATTTGTAATCCCAATTCAGGTAGGCTGCAGCCAGCAGAATCTTAATCTGGCTGGCGCGAATCTTGACGTGCACTCGCTTGGAATTATTCTTTTCCGATTCCTCGTTGGTCTGCACGGGGGTGGAGGCCTCGATAACGAGATCGCCTTCGGCGGCGGGCGCGAATTTGAGGGAGACCGTCTGCTGGCGTCCCTGTCCGATCAAATCGAACTCCTGCTGGGTAAGAATACGCTGGCCTTGGCGCAGACGCAACGGCAGGCGCAGACCTTCGAAGCCCCGTGACTCCAAGACGACCTCGACGGGAAATTCCTTTCCCACGAAGCCGACCGGATTGCAGTCGACCTTGACGATGCGGATATCGGGCAGTGGGTTCGGATCCCCGAAACCGATGGTGGTGATCGGGACTTCCAGGCGCTTGGCCTCGGTCACCGGATTCGGACCGAGGTTGGAGGCACCATCGGAGAGCAGCACGACCGCCTGCAGATTTTCGTCGTCGTAGGCGCGCGCCAGTTGCTGGAGCGCGGTGCCAATTGCGGTGACGGGGTAGCCGGTCCCGGCGGGCTTGTCGGGCATCAGCGTATCGGCAAAGGAGTATTGAACGACGCGGGCATCGGACGGCAGGCGGCTTTCGATACTACTCAGGTAATCATCAATCGCTTTGAACTGCTCGGCCGAGTGGCGGTTGGTCGCCATCGAGGTGGAATTGTCAGTCAGGATCGCAACGACCGGGGCCTTGTCATTGGTGCTTTCCCGCACCAGTAACGGCTCGGCAAAAACGAAGAACAAAGCCAGCAAGGCCAGACCGCGCAGGATACCGAGGGCGATGCGGAAGCCGCGCGAGAGCATCGGGTTGGTGCGGCGATAGTAGAAATAAGTCAGGACAACGGTCGCCAAAAACGCCAGCGCGATCAGCCACAGCCACGCCGAGGTGAAGGAGAGATGATAAGTCGTTGCCGCCAGGATGCGAAACATACTGTGATTATACTAATCTCGGGGGAAAAAGATGAGTCAAGAATCGGCTAAACGTCGCGGTTGATCGAGAAGGTGGCCAGCTTCTCTAACGAGGCATAATAGCGATTTTTGGCGAACGGCTTGAGATACGACAGCGCCTGGTCGGCGAGCGACTGCGCGCGACCGTGCGCGTATTCGATGCCGCCGGAGGACTGGATGAAATCGAGCACGCGCTCGAAGCCGCCCTCGGCGATGCCGTCCTCAAGGATCTTGATGATGCCCTTGCGGGTGCGGGTCTGCGACTGGCGGAAGGCGTAAATCAGCGGCAGCGTGATTTTGCCGTTGATCAGGTCATTGCCGATGTTCTTGCCGGTGCGCTGGGCGTCACCGACGAAATCGAGCAAGTCATCGGCGATCTGGAAGGCGCAGCCGGAGTATTCGCCGAAGTTCGCCAGCCGCTTGACCATTTCCTCGGGTGCGCCGGAGAGAATCGACGGGGAAACGGCCGAAGTCTGGAACAGACTGGCAGTTTTGTCGGAGATAATCTTGAGATACTCGTCCTCGGTCAGCTCGTAATTGTGCGCTTCCTCGATCTGGCGCAATTCGCCGACTGACACGCGCTCGGTCGCTTTGGAGACGCGCTCGAGGATTTCGAGCGAATTCGTCTTGACCAAGAGTGTGAATGCCTTGGCGAAGAAGTAGTCGCCCATCAGTACCGAGACGAGGTTGTTCCACTTGCTATTGACGGTCAGTTCGCCGCGGCGGTACTCCGACTCGTCGATGACATCGTCATGCAGGAGGGTCGCGGTGTGGATCATCTCGACGGCCAGTGCGGCCTCGACCAGGTGCTGCGACTTGTAACCGGTGGCCTTGCTCACGAGGAAGGCAAAAGTCGGGCGGAGGCGTTTGCCGCGCGTGTTCAGGATATGCCGGGAAATCGCGAAAATCAGGGGTGATTCGTTCTTGAGGAACTTGACCTCGAGCTTCTGAAACCGCTCGAGGTCGGGCTCGATCGGCTTGATGATGTCCTTGAGCTCAGCGTTCGTAATCACGGTCGGTATTCTATCTGTTTCAGCGGCCGAGGTCAACAGCTTTATGTGATGCGGTTCACGAGGGGGGATTGGTGCACGCGCCCTCACCCCCGACCCCTCTCCCAGAAGGAGAGGGGAGATCGCCGTCGCTCGTGCAGCGGTGGTAGGATAGACGTTCTTGTCTGTCTCTTTCGATGAGTGTCAGATAGGAATGTCCGACCGGCCAGATGGAAAAGTATGCGTGATCGTCGGCCCTCACCCCCGACCCCTCTCCCAGGAGGAGAGGGGCGATTTACGTCATTCCTGCGCACGGAGGGATCCTTGTCGCGGCATGCCCAGTCTTCGCCGGCACGAGCGATTGAACATGGAGCAAAACATCGGCGTATATTATCATATAAAGCACATGATTCGATAAAACTGGAGGGACGATGGAATTACGCAGAATCCTGGCTCACCTCGCAATTGCCCTGACGTTCGTGGGCGTGACGTGGGACTTGCATGCGGCGGCGATTCACGACGCGGTCGCAGCGGGCGACACGCAGCGAGTCAACGCATTGATTGCGGGCGACGCCGCGGCTCTGAATCTTCGCGACGAATCGGGGAAGTCGCCGCTGATGCTGGCGGTGCAACTCGGTCACGCGGAAATCGTCGCGGCCCTGGTCGCTGCGGGAGCCGACGTGAATTTGAGCGACAACAAGAACAGCTCGGCGTTGCATCTGGCGGTTGAGCGCGCCGATACGGAACTCATGGAACTACTGATTCGTAATGGCGCGAACCTCGAAGCGACCGATGATCTACAACGGACGCCGTTGATTCTCGCTGCCGAAGGTGAGGAGATCGGGGTGGCCGAGATCTTGATCGAGAACGGCGCTAACATCAATGCGGTAGCGACGAGAGGCTACTCGGCACTGCTGTGGGGAGCAAGGAATCAGAACGAAGAGTTTGTCGATTTGCTGATCGCTGCCGGAGCACGCCTGGCGCCGGAGACGTTGCCGCGCGCCCTGGAACTGGCCGTGATCGGGGGGCTGGAGAATCTGTTTCGCCATACTGTCGAACTGGGGTGCAACATTGCGGAAGTAAAAGAACGTGATCCCGGCTTGATTTTCCCGGCAGCAGCAGGTGGCTCGGTCGCGATCGTAAAGACACTGGTCGAACTCGGATTTGATCCGGTACAGAGCGATCAGGACGGTTATACGGCGGTTCATGCTGCAGCGATGGAAGGTCGGCTT
>WBZO01003096.1_pt1 | contig 20139 bp, 23 predicted proteins | sample 5204261 | NCBI WGS metagenome assembly WBZO01 (sample SAMN12412400, study PRJNA552823) | activated sludge metagenome | isolation source: activated sludge from anammox sidestream of wastewater treatment plant... | place: USA: North Carolina | collected 2017-09
ACGCGAACGCGTTCGACGGCCTGGACCGGCTGTGCGCGGCCGGGCAGACCGTATCGCTGGGCGACGACGGCGGGCCGCTGACGCTGGCGGCGCTGGACGAGGTGATCGACCGCGTGCGCGGCGGGAAGCCGGACATGCTGCTCATGTCGCGTCGGTCGCGTCGCGCGCTGAACGCGCTGGCGCGGGCGACCGGCTCCGGGGTGATCGAGCAGGACCGCGACGCTCTGGGGCGGATGGTCGCGTACTACGACGGCATCCCCATCGGCGTGTGCGACACGATCGCGGACGACCAGGAGGTGGGGGAGAGCGAGGACTGCTCCACGATCTACGCGCTGCAGTTCGGCGAGGGCGCGGTGGCCGGCCTGACGGGGCCGGGCGGCCTGACGGTGGAACGGATCGGCTCGCTGGAGACGAAGGACGCCACGCGCGTCCGCGTGAAGTGGTACTGCGCGCTGGCGCTGTTCAACGAGAGCAAGCTGGCCCGCCTGGTGGGCGTGCGCCCGGCGGGGGCGTAGCGCGATGGCGGACGTGCGCATCGACGCGAACGGGGTGCCGAAAGGCGCGGTGGTGGAGCAGGTGGGGACGGTGCTCCACCGCTCGGCGGTGACGGAGGTGGACGAGGGCGACCCGGCGTCCGCCTCGGACGGGGTGGACGCCTCCGGCTTCGTCGCGGTGGACTTCGACCTGGACGTGACGCTGGGCGGGGACGCGCCGCTGCTGGAGGTGACGCCGCTGTTCCTGAGCGGCGTCACGGAGGCGTGGTTCCGCGGCGAGCCGGCGTACTTCACGTCCAGCGGCCGCTACCGCCTCCGCACGGAGGCGCGGGGCGCGACGGTGTTCCTCGCGGTGACCGCGCTCGAGGGCGACGAGCCGACGCTGGACCTGGACGTGTGGGCGAGCCTCTCGTGATGCGGGACGGGGGTGGGGGATGAGTGACCTGGAGACGATCCGCGCGCGGGTGCGCGTGGACCTGCGCGACACCGACCCGGAGGCGGAGCGGTGGCCGGACGAGACGCTGGACCGCCACCTGGCGCGCGCCCTCGGCGACCTGTCGCTGGCCGCGCCGCGCGAGGCGAGCGTGACGCTGGAGGCGCCGGGCGGGACGCGGTCGATCTCGATCGTGGACCTCGGCGACCGCGTGTCGATCGAGGCGGTGGAGTGGCCGGTGGGGCGCTACCCGGCGTCGTTCGTGCCGTTCTCGTCGTGGGGCGACACGCTGACGCTGGAGGTGGACGGCGTGCCGGCGGAGGGCGACGCGGTGGTGGTGCGCTACTCCGCGACGCACACCCTCGACGCGGAGGGGACGACGCTGCCGGCGTCGCTGCAGGACCTGGTGGCGACGGGCGCGGCGGCGTACGCGGCGATCGAGTGGGCGTCCTACGCGACGAACCGGGTGAACGCGGGCGGTGACGACACGTGGCGTCGCTACCACACGTGGGGACAGGAACGCCTCGCGGCGTTCTCTCGCGCGCTGGCGAAGCACGGCCGCGAGCGCCGGCTGAAGTCGCGCCGGCTGTACGTGGCGGCGGTCGCCGGCCTCGGCGGCCGCGCGGCGCACGGGTAACGCCTCGTGCTGGCGGTGACGGAGACGCTGCTGGCGGCGCAGCGCTCGCCGAGCGTGTCGCCGCACCTGGTGGTGCGGCTGTTCGACCGCGACGCGGGCGTGCCGCGCCTGCGCTTCACCCGTTGGTACGAGGGCGATGAGCCGGATGGGCCGTGCGCGGCGGCGGTGCCGGCGGACGGCGCGCTGCTGCGCGCGCGCATCGACTCCTCGACCGGCGCGCTCTCGCATCAGCGCGTCGCGACGCCCTCCGCGACCGCGACGTTCGACGCGTGGACCTCGGCCGGCACGGTCGCCGTCACGCCACGGCTCGGCCTCGGCGCGGCGGGGACGCGGGTGCTCCTGGCGACGGTCGCGGTGGACGGCGTGAGCATCGAGGTGCGCGAGAGCACGGACTCCGGCGCGACGTTCGGGTCGCCTTCGACCGTGGCGACGGCGGCGAGCACTGCGACGGCGGTGGCATGCGCCGTGCGCGCCGATGGCAGCGCTGCGGTGACGTGGGCGGCCGGCGGCGTGGTGTCCCACGTGCGCCGGAGCGGCACCGGGTCGTGGACCTCGGCGGCCGCGTGGTCGCGCTCGCTCGCGACGGTGACGGCGCTGGCGATGACGGACGCGGAGGACTACGCGGTGCTGGTGAGCGGCACGGACGCGGACGGCCGCGCCGGGGCGTGGTCGACGCGCCTCGGCAGCGGCGCCGGCGGGCCGCCCGGCACGTGGACGCCGCTGGCGGCGGTCGCGATCGCGTCGCCGGACACCGGCGTCACGTACCTCGCCTCGGGGGCGGCGGTCGCGGGGTCGATGCACGCGCTGCTCGTCGAGTCGTACGACGGCGTCGCGTCCGGTGCGGGCGCGTTCGACCAGGTGATGCTGGGCACGGCGGTGGCCGGCACGGCGTGGGACGCGGGTGCGTGGCGCGAGCCGGAGCCGTTCGGGGACGCCTCGGCGCTGTCGTCGGCGCACGGGCTCGCGGTGGCGTCGCGCGGGGTGCATGCGTACGCCTGTGCGCCGGGCGGCGTCTGGCACGCGGAGATGGCGCAGGGGTGGACCGCGCTCGATGCGGACGTAGTGGAGGCGCACTACGAGGCGCGGCTGGAGGACGGCGTCCCGATCGAGCGGCCGCGCCTCCGCCTGCGCGACGACGCGGGGCGGTACGCCCTCGGCGCGCTGCCGGCGCTCGCGCCGGGCGGCGAGGTGACGTGGGAGCCGGGCGCGACCGGCGTCGCGGGCGCGGAGGTGGCGACGGGCCGCGTGCTCGCGATCACCGCCGTCCGACGCAGCGTCGAGTCGGGCCGCACGACCGTCGAGGTGGAGGCGGAGGGCGCGTGGGGCCGCCTCGGGCGGTGGCGCGCGCCGTCGCAGCGCACGTGGGCGGCGGGGGAGGCGTCCGTCGCGGAGATCGCGGTGGCGCTGGCGCAGCGCGCGGGCGTGAGCGTGACGGTGTCCGGCGCCTCCGCGACGGCGATCGCGCACGCGCCGGCGTTCACGGTGCGCGCCGGGGAGAGTGCCGCGACCGCCCTCGCGCGGCTGGTGGCGCGCACGCCGGACCTGCTCATGGCGCGCGGGTGGACGCTGACGCTGCGCGAGCCGGACGGCGACGACGAGACGGTCGAGGCGTACGGCGAGACGCACGCGGTGAGCGCGGCCGGCCTGGTGGACGGCACGCCGTCCGAGGGCTGGGTGCGCGTCATGGGCGATGACGTGGTGGGACAGGCGGTGGATGCCGCCTCGGTGGTGCGGGGTGGCGGGCCGGCGGTCGTCGTCGACCGCACGCTCTACGCGGAGTCGCAGGCGGCTGCGCGGGCCGAGGCGACGCTGCGGCGCGCCTCGCTGGCGGCGGAACGCGCGTGGTTGCGCGCGATGCCGCACGTGGCGCAGGAGCCGGGCGACGTGGTGTCGCTCACCGTGGCGTCGCTCGGCCTCGAGGCTGCGCGGTTCCGGGTGCTGGCGGTGCGGACGGAGTACGCGCGCGGGCCGCGGACGCGGTGGGAGATGCACCTGTCGCTGGGGGAGGTGTGACGGGATGTTCGTGATGGAGAGCGCCACGGTGGTGGACTTCGATGCGGGCGACCACACGGCCACGCTGCGCTTCGCGGGGTCGCTCGCCTCGGTGGTGGCGGGGGTGCCGGTGTCGCGCGCGATCGACGGCGCGGAGATGGTGGCGGGCCGCCGCGTGGCGGTCGCGGTGTTCGACGCGGCGCACTACGGCGACGCGATGGTCGTCGGCGTGCGGTGAGCGCGAGGCGTCTCGGTCAGTCGCAGTAGTCGCTCGTGCGCCCCATCTGACCGTCTGCGGCGGGGAGCGAGTCGATTCGCGCCTGCGCCTCGGGGGAGAGCAGGCGGAACCAGCACAGCCCGTACGCGTGTGTGTCGTTGTTGTGCTCCGCGAGCCAGGCCGGATCCGCGGCGGAGGCGTTCCGCTGGCGCAGGTCGTACATGCCGATATCGACGAAGGTGTTGGAGGTGCCGATGACGCCTACGGCCGTGGCGATCACCTCGCCGCGCGCGACAGTGATCGCCTGCTGGAACTGCGTGGAGCGCGAGTCCAGCTCTACCGGTGCGGGGAGCGCCTCGAAGCGTGACTCCCACTCCGGCGTCAGCGTCCGGAGATGGCCGAGGCGCACCATGCGCCCGCACGGATCGACGATGTCGAGCGTGTACTGGATCTCGCCGCTCGCCAGGTAGCGAGAGCCACGCAGGGCGATGCCATCGACCGGCGAGGTGACGGTGACCGCGTCCGCCGGGAGGCCATCGAAGCGGAAGCCGCCGTGCGCCTTGTAGTCGCCGCGCACCTGGCCGGGATAGAGCACCGAGGTGGCGAGTTCGAGGTCGACGGGCGACGGCAGCACCGCGTCACAGTCCGGCGCGGGCGCGCCGTGGTTCACCCAGGCGGTGCCGTCCCAATTCCACTGAGGCTGGCCGCCGCCACGCTCAGACGGCGGGGTCGTGCTCGCGCCGGTCTCGCCCGTGCGCGCGCCGGGCGTCGTTGGCGTCGTCGCGCTGGGGCTCGCGTCGGTCGTCATCGCGCCGGGGCGGTCGTCCGGGAGCGCGGGCTCCGGGGCGTCCGTCCCCCCGCATCCACCGAGGAGCAGGGCGAACGCGGAGGCAGCGCAGAGGAGAGACGCTCGAAGGTGGCGGTGCATCCGTGGACCGGCTTCCCAGTGGAGGTTGGTGCGAGTGGGCGGACGGAGGGTATCGGACGGCCCTCCATGCCTCGACTCGAACGGATGTGCGAGGTAGGATGCGGGCATGGTCGACCGGAGTGGCCCGCTGAGCGCGACGGAGCAGGAGGACGACGCCCCCCTGGAGTCGTCGCTGCGTCCGCGCCGGCTGGAGCAGTACTTCGGCCAGGAGCGCATCAAGGAGAACCTGCGCATCTCCATTGAGGCGGCGCGCAAGCGTGACGAGCCGCTCGACCACCTGCTCTTCCACGGCCCGCCCGGCCTCGGCAAGACGACGCTCGCGATGATCGTCGCGGCGGAGATGGGCGTGTCGATCCGCATCACCAGCGGCCCGGCGCTGGAGCGCGCCGGCGACCTTGCCTCGTTGCTGACGAGCCTGCAGCCCGGCGACGTGCTGTTCATCGACGAGATCCACCGGCTGTCGTTGCCGGTGGAGGAGGTCCTCTATCCCGCGATGGAGGACTTCGCGGTGGACATCATCCTCGGCAAGGGGCCGAAGGCGCGGGATATCCGGCTGAAGTTGAACCGCTTCACGCTGGTGGGCGCGACGACACGCTTCGCACTGGTGTCGCAGCCGCTGCGCGACCGCTTCGGCGCGGCGTACCGCATGGACTTCTATGACGAGGCGGCGCTGTCGCAGATCGTGGGGCGCTCCGCGCAGGTGCTGGGCTGTCGCATCCAGCCGGACGGCGTCGCCGAGATCGCGCGCCGCTCGCGCGGGACGGCGCGCGTGGCGAACCGGCTGCTGCGCCGGGTGCGCGACTACGCCGAGGTGCGCGCGGACGGCGTGATCACGGCGGAGGTCGCCGACCACGCGCTCCGGCAACTGCAGATCGACGAACTGGGCCTGGACCAGATGGACCGCGACCTGCTGTCGATCATGGCGGAGCGGTTCGATGGCGGCCCGGTGGGCCTCGAGACGCTCGCCGCGGCGGTGTCGGAGGAGTCCGACACGATCATGGACGTGTACGAGCCGTATCTGCTGAAGCTGGGCTTCATCCTGCGCACGCCTCGTGGCCGCGTGCTGACGCGGCTGGGCTACCAGCACCTGGGCATCGATCCCGGCCGCGCGCCGCAGCGCACGCTCTTCGACACCGCCGCGCTCACCACCGAGGAGACCGAGGCGTGAGCGAGTCCCCTCGCACGCGTGTCTCTTCCGGCGGGCCGTGGGAGGACCTCATCGGCTACTCGCGCGCCACGCGCGTGGGCGACCATGTGTGGGTGAGCGGCTGCACCGGCACCACGCCGGAGGGCCACGTGCCGCCGGGCGCGCTGTCGCAGGCACGCCTGGCGCTGGACATCGTGGAGGCGGCGCTGGCGCAGGCGGGCGCGAGCCTCGGCGACGTGGTGGTGGCACGCGTGTACGTGACGGAGGTCGGCCGCTGGGAGCAGATCGCGACGGCGCTGCGCGAGCGCTTCGGCGCGGTGCGCCCGGCGATGACGATGGTGGAGGTCTCCCGCCTCATTCGCCCCGAACACCTCGTGGAGATCGAGGTGGAGGCGGTGGTCGGTTCCTCGGCGCCGCTGGGGTAGCGGTACAGTCGAACCATGTCATCGACGCGCCGCCCCGAATCCGATCTTGCGGTGCCCCCCGGCGAACTCCTCGCGGAGGAGCTCGAGGTGCGCGAGATGACGCAGCGTGCGCTGGCGGAGGCGATGGGCCGTCCGGTGCAGGTGGTGAACGAGATCGTGCGCGGGCGGAAGTCGATCACCGCCGAGACGGCGGTGCAGTTGGAGGCGGCGCTGGGTATGCCGGCGACGTTCTGGCTGAACCTTCAGATGCAGCACGACCTTGTGCTCGCCCGCCGGGCGGTCGCGTCGCGTCGCTAGCCCGCCCCGTCCCTACCGCTTGCGGATGATCGTGTAGGTCGCGCGGCCGACGGCGAGGAGCGCGCCGGAGGCGTCCGTGACGTCCACCTGCGTGAAGGCGAGCGTGCGGCTGCTGCGGAGGATGCGCGCCTGCGCGGTGGCGTCCGAGGTGGCCGCGCTCAGGAACGTCACGTTCAGGTCGAGCGTGGCCTGGCCGCCGTAGTCCTCGTCGCCGCCGAAGAGGCTGATCACGGCCGCGCCGGCGCACGCATCGATGAGCGAAGCGATGGCGCCGCCGTGCATGACTTCCGGGCGGCGCGTGCCGAGGGCCGGCTGCATCGGCAGGCGCAGCGTTACCTCGCCCGGCACGTCCGTGCGGTCCACGACGATCCCGAGGAACGTCCAGTAGGCGACCGCCTTCGCATCGACGCGGGCGAGGAGCGTGGCGGCGTCCGGCGCGGGCGCGCCCTCCGGCGGCATCAGCCGGCCGCCGGGGGCGTGCGCGGGGTCTCGTCGGTCGTCGGGGCGCCTGAGGGCGTCGATTCCGCAGCCGGGGCGTCCGATGCGGGTGCCTCCGAAGCGGGGGTCTCCGCCTCGGCGGTCGGGGCGGCCTCGGATGCCGCGGCGTGAGCGGGGGCGGCGGTCGCCGACACAGGGCGGCGGGCGACGTCCGCGATCTCGGTGGCGGCCTGCTTCGCGGCGCGGGCGATGATGCGCGCGGACTCGGCGGCGCGCTCTCCGGCGTCGCGGAACTCGTCCTTCAGCGCGGGGGTGACGCCGGCCTCGGCGTCCGTGCCGGCGGGCATGACGACCCAGGCGGCGAGGTAGGCGACGAGGACGATGCCGCCGCTGATGACGGCGGCGAGGACGACGGCGACGCGGACGAGGGTGGGGTCCCAGTCGTAGCGGCGGGCGATGCCGGCGCAGACGCCGCCGATCATCCGCTGGTCCAAGTCGCGCATGAGGCGCGTGGTGGTGTTCACGGGGGTGCTCCTTTCATGCGCCCCGGGGGAGTGGGGCCATGACGCCTCCATCGTACCGCGCCGGGGCAGCGGCCTGAGGGGCGGGGCGGCGGTCAGCCCTCGGTGCGCTCGGTCGCGGCCTCCGCCTCGGTGAGGTGGGTGAAGGCCATGCGGTAGAGGTCGGCGTAGATGCCGTCCTGCGCGACGAGTTCCTCGTGGCTGCCGATCTCGGCGATCTGGCCGTCGCGCATCACGACGATGCGGTCGGCGTTGCGGATGGTGGAGAGGCGGTGGGCGATGACGAAGGAGGTGCGCCCCTTCAGCATGGTGTCGAGCGCGCGCTGGATCGTCTTCTCCGTGTGCGTGTCCACGTTCGCCGTCGCCTCGTCCAGGATGAGGATGCGCGGGTCGGCGACGATGGCGCGCGCGAAGGAGATCAACTGGCGCTGGCCGACCGAGAGGTTCTGGCCGCGCTCGTGCAGCACGGTGTCGTAGCCGTGCGACAGCCGCTCGATGAACTCGTCCGCGCCGACGGCCTCGGCGGCCGCGCGCACCTCGGCGTCGGTCGCGTCCAGGCGGCCGTAGCGAATGTTGTCCGCGATGGTGCCGGAGAACAGGTACGGCTCCTGCAGGACGATGCTGATGTTGCGGGTGAGCGAGGCGAGTTTGATGCGGCGGATGTCGACCCCATCGATCAGCAGTTCGCCGCCCTTGATGTCGTAGAACCTCGGGATCAGCGCGGTGACGGAGGTCTTGCCGGCGCCGGTGTGGCCGACGAGGGCAATGGTCTCGCCGGGGCGGACGTGCAGATCGAACTGGCGGAGGACCGGGACGTCGGGGACGTACTCGAAGTCCACGCGGTTGAAGTCCACCTGGCCTCGCACCTCGCGCAGTTCGACGGCGTCCGGCGCGTCCTGGATCTCGGGGTCGGTGTCGAGCAGTTCGAAGATGCGGTGTGCGCCGGCCATCGCGCGCTGCAGCTGCGTGTACTGCAGGACGATGTCGCGGACCGGGTTGAAGAAGCGCTGGATGTAGAGCAGGAACGCGGTGGCGAAGCCGAGCGCCTCGGACGCGGCGAGGTCGCCGTTGAAGGTGCGGATGCCGATCACGATGAGGATGAGGAGCGTCGCCACGCTCGACAGCACCTCGACGAGCGGCATCACGGCGGCCTGCAGGCGCGCCGCGGCGAGGTTGGAGTCCAGGTTGTTCGTGTTCAGCCGGTCGAAGCGGCGGAGGTTCTCCGACTCGCGCCCCATGGACTGCACCACGCGCACGCCGGAGACGTTCTCGTTGATGTTGGAGTTCACGGTGGCGATCGCCATGCGGGTGCGGATGAAGGCGCGCGCGGCGTAGCCCTGCCAGAGCCACATGAACAGCATCAGCGGCGGGATCACCGCCAGCGATACCAGCGCGAGTTGGACATCGAGCGCGAACAGGAAGCCGATGATCAGCGCGAGGCCGATGAAGTCCGCGAGCACGTTCAGCGCGCCGCTCGTCAGCAACTCCTGCAGCGTGACCACGTCCGAGGTCACGCGCGACATCACGCGGCCGACCTCCTCGTTGTCGTAGAAGCGCATGGAGAGCCGGTTGAGGTGGCGGAACATCATGCCGCGCATCTCGCGCAGCAGGCGGTGGCCGATGTAGCCGGTCATGCGGCGCTGCGTGTACATGGCGATGAAGGAGACGACGGCGAGCACCACGAGCAGGATGCCGAACGTGCGCACCTCGCCGTCCACGGACTCGCCGGCGCCGATCTTCTCCACGATGCGCTCGATGGCGCGGCCCATGATGTACGGCTGCGCGTACTGCGTGACGGACACGATGATCATCGAGATCAGCGCGAAGATGCTGTGCCAGCGGTACGGCGTCACGAAGGGCACGAGCCGCCGGATCAGGTGCGTGTCGTAGATCTTGCCGAGTTCGTCGTAGTTCCAGCCGTCGATGCGGCCGGCCGCACCACGACGCTGGCCCATGCCCTCGCCGGGGCCGCTCCATCCGCCCGCGCCGCCGCCGCCCCAGTACGCCATCAGTCGCGCCCTTCGGGCAGCACGTTTGGGGCGGTCGCCGCGGCGGCTTCTTCCTGGTCGCGCAGTTCGAGGTCGTAGATGCGGCGGTAGAAGCCGTCGCGCTGCAGGAGTTCCTCGTGCGTGCCGCGCTCGACGATCTCGCCGTCCTGCATCACGAGGATCTGGTGCGCCTCCTTCACGGTGCGCAGGCGCTGCGCGATCACGAAGGTGGTGCGGCCCTCCATCAGGTTGCGGAGCGCCTCCTGGATCAGGAACTCGGTGCGCATGTCCACGGCGGCGGTGGAGTCGTCGAAGATGAGGATGCGCGGGTTGAGGAGCAACGTACGCGCGATGGCGACGCGCTGGCGCTGGCCGCCGGAGAGCGTGGCGCCGCGTTCGCCGACCCACGTGTCGTAGCCGTCCGGCTGGCTCAGGATGAAGTCGTGGATGCGCGCCGCCTTCGCGGCCTCCTCGATCTCCTCCTGCGTCGCGTCTGCCTTCCCGTAGGCGATGTTCTCGCGGATCGTCGCGGAGAAGAGGAACACGTCCTGCTGCACGATGCCGATGGCGTCGCGGAGCGACTTCAGCTGCACGTCGCGCACGTCGTCGCTGTCCACGGTGATGCGGCCGGCGGTCACGTCATAGAAACGCGGGAGCAGGTTCACGATCGTCGTCTTGCCGGAGCCGGTGGGTCCGAGGAGCGCGACGGTCTGGCCGGGCAGCGCCTCGATCTCCACGTCCTTCACGACCGGGCGCTTGGGGTCGTAGCCGAAGGAGACGCGCTCGAAGCGGACGTGTCCGACGCCGGGGCGGAGGGGCGGCGCGTCTGGCCGCTCCTGCACCGGCGACTCCGCATCGAGCACCTCGTAGAGGCGCGTCCCGGCGGAGTGGGCGCGGGCGAAGATGTTGACGACGAAGCCGATGGAGCGGACGGGGACCTGGAGGAGCGTCAGGTACAGCTGGAACGCGACGAGTTCGCCGGGGAGCATGCGGCCGGCCTGGATCTCGGCGGTGCCGGCCCAGAACACCACGCCGATCGAGAGCAGCCAGACGGCGAGGAGGAACGGCTCGTTGAAGGCCTGGAACTTGGCCGTGCGGTAGGAGTGCTCGAACAGGTCGTTTGTCTTCGCCTCGAACTTTTGTTGTTCGAAGTCCTGGCGGGAGAACGCCTTCACCACGCGCTGCCCGGTGAGGTTCTCCTGGAGGATGGTGGACATCTCGCCCTGGATCTCCTGCACGCGCAGCCAGATCGGGCGCATGCGCAGCGCGACCCAGGAGGACTGCACCGCGATCAGCGGCACGAACGCGAGGGCGATCAGGCCGACCTTCACGTTCGTCGCGATCATCAGTCCGTACGAGACGGTGATGAGGACGAAGATGTAGACGAAGCGGATGACGCCCATGCTCACGAACATGCGCACGCCCTCCACGTCCTGCGTGGCGCGCGACATGATTTCGCCGACCTCCGCCGTGTCGTGGTAGGCGAAGGAGAGGCGCTGGAGGCGGTCGTACAGCAGGTTGCGCAGGTCGTACGCGACGCGCTGAGAGACGGACTCCGCGAGGTAGGTCTGCAGGTAGACGAAGACGCCCCGGGCGAGCGCGGCAACGAGGACGAGGGCGGAGGCGAGGAGCAGCGTGCCCATGTCGCCCTGCGCGACCTGTGACTCCTCGCCGGCCACGTTCGTGACGGTGCGGATGTCCAGACCGGTGTCGATGGCGAAGCCGACGAGGGCGGGCGTGGCGATGGTGAGCAGGCTGGCGCCGGCGAGCACAAAGAGGGAGAGGGCGATTAGCCCCCGGTACTGCATGGCCTGGCCGATCAGCCGGAACTGGATCGGCATCCGTGACGGCACGGGTCCCTCCCTCGGGCGTCACGGCGAACGGTACGCCACCTTCACGTATGCGTGAAGGTGGCGGGCGCACCCGGTGACGGCAGGCAGGGAGCGTAGCGCGGCGGGGCAAGCCGCGCGGGGCTAGTGCGGCATGGCCGTCGCGCGTTCGAGCGCAGCGAAGGGGCTCGCCCACTCGACGGCGGTCTCCACGCCGTCGAAGCGGCGGCCGAGGTGGTGGGCGGCGACGGCGAGGATGAGGCGGTCGCGGCGGCGGAGCGCGGCGGTGCGGATGAGGCGCTTGCGCTCGATGCGGCGGAGCAGCGGGTCGAGTTCCATCTGGAGCGCGATGCCGGAGCGCTCGATGCGGCCGTCGCCGAAGGCGATGCGCGGGATCTCCGCGAGGTCGTGCAGCGCGCGGTAGAGCAGGTCGATGTAGTCGACGTGGAGGCGGACGCCGCCGCCCTGCAGGAGGTCCAGCAGGTAGGCGCGCGCCTGTTCCGGCACCTCCCACACCGCGCCCGGCTGCACGGCGATGTCCCGCGCCTCCTCGATGTTCTCGAGGACGGCGATGGGGTTGCCGGAGAGTTCCAGGATGCGGCTCAACTGGGTGTAGGCGCGGTTGATCTCCTCCAGCGGCTCGCGGAGCGGCTCGATGTCGGAGATGCCCCAGAACTCCTTGGGCCTCGGGAGGTTGGGGAAGAGGACGAAGGGGATGACGCCGTACGGGTTGGGGCGCGCGTCCACCAGCGCCTCACCCGCCCAGAGTTCGAAGCGGTCCGCCGTCCACGCCTCGACGACCTCGACGGTGTCGGGGCGCACGCCGCCGGGCGCGCGGGGCACGCGGCCGTAGCGTGCGGCGAACGCCTCCGCGTCCAGCGTGTAGCGCGAGGCGACGCGCCAGACGCGGCGCACGTCGTCGCCGGCCCACCACGCGAAGAGGCCCTGCACGTCCGGGGCGGAGACGGTGACGCCGCCGGTGGCTTCGTCCCACGTCACCTTGAACGCGCCGTCGCCGAGGACGGCGGTGTCGATCTCCGTCTCCACGTCCAGCCGCGCGAGGTCGTTCGCCTCCCACGTCGCTCGGAGCAGGCGCTCCGCCTCGACGCCCGCGTCGGTGTCGGCGCTCGCGGTCACCACGGGGTGGTGTTCCGTGACGAGGTAGGCGGCGCCCTTCTCCACGAACGTACGCGCGTAGTTGAACGCGAGCGTCCGCTCCCGGCCTCGACGGGGTGGGCCGCCGCGACGGCCCTCGTGGTAGTCGAGGTAGTCGCGGTAGCGACGCAGCCGTGCCTCGTCACGACGGGCGAGGGTGCGCGGGAGCGGCACCTCGCCCGAGCCGGCGGCGGATGCCGCGAGCGGCGGGGCGGCGGTCATCGGTCGCCCCGGTCGCGGTGCCCGGCGCGCGGTGCGCAGCGCAGGGAGCCGGTGGAGAGCGCGCGGAACACGGTGCGGCGCGAGACCTGGAAGCGGTCCGCGATCTCGTCCACGGTCAGGCCCGCGTCGTCGCGCAGCACGCGCATCTGGTGGTCGCGCTCCCTGTTCAGCATCGCGCGGACGCCTCCCGGCTCGTCGTACCGGCAGCGCGGCAGCGGGCACGTCAGGCAGGAGGCGAACAGGTCGCACCCCTCGTCCTGGTACTCCAGGTGTTCCGGCAGCGCGTCCGAGCGGACGTGCCGCTCCATGGTGCGCACCTGCATCGTCGCCAGCGTCAGCACCGGCAGTTCCATCATCACCATCACACACCCCCATTCCGCTGCACCTGGCGCGTGCCGTCCGCGGTGCGGCCGCGGGCCGTGCGAGGCCCGCCGTCCACGCCCGCGGCGGACACCGCCAGGGCCAGGCTCATCAGGTAGTCGTCGTGGCCCTCGGCCGGGTCCACGTCGAAGCGCATCGCGCCGGACGCGCGGTAATCCGCGCGTGCGAGCGAGAGTTGCCGGCGGCACTCGGTCGTCTCCGCGCTGCCGTCCGCGCGGTAGATCCGCAGGCGGCCGGAGTGCGCCGCCGCGAGGAGCGCGAAGCCGAGCCGCGACTTCCGCTCCGCGCTGAACGTGACCGCCTCCACCACGCCCCGGCCGAGGCGCGTGGCGAGGAGGTCCGCGACCGGAGCGCCGAGGCCGGTCGCATCCACCGCGACCCGGCGCACGCGCCAGACGCGACGCAGGCGGTCGGCGAGCGCCGCGATCAGCGGCTCCGTCGCCTCGCCCTGCCACGCCTGGTGCTCTACGACCTCGACGAGCGGTGCGCCCTCCGCGCGTGGGGAGACGCGCGCGATCGTGAGGACGGTGGCGTCGCGGTCGCCGCCGCGTCCGAGGAGGTCCGGCCCGCCGAGGTCGAGCCCGGCGACGTAGCGCGCGCCGGCGCGGGGCGTGCGCTCGCGCGCGTGTCCGCCCTCGATCTGCGCGAGCGTGGCCGCGTCGAACAGGCGGCCCGCCTCCTCCAGCGGCTGCAGCAGGTACTGCGTGCGGAAGAGCGGGTGCTGTTCGCCTAGGCGGGCGCGTTCGCCCTCCACGTAGCGGGCGTAGGCGGGGACGTGCTCCGCGACCGCGGTCCAGTCGTAGCGGAAGTGGCGGCGCACGCCGTCGCGCCGTTCGGCCTCGATGTGCTCGGCGGCAGCCTGCGCGAGGAGCGAGCGCGGCCCCCACGGCGTGCCGTAGTAGACGACGGGCGCGTTGGTGGAGGCGGCCATGGGCCGGAAGTCGCGGTCGAACTTCTCCGGCTCCACCTCCTGCGCCTCGTCCACCTCCAGCAGCAGGTCGGCGGTGTGGCCGACGACGTTGGCGTGGCGCTCCGCGGAGAGGAAGTGCGCGCGGGCGCGGCCGCAGCGCACGGTCTGGCCGCTGCGCCGCACGAGGCCGCCGAGGCCCGCTGCGTGCGCCCTCGAGGTGAGGCGTTCGAGGGAGATGCGCGCCTGCGGCGTGAGCGTGGGCGCGCACTTCACGAGCGCGCCGCCGGTCCCCGCGTGCGCGACGAGCGTGGCGAGTTCCACCTGCGCGGAGAGTTCGTTCTTGCCGCCCTGTCGCGCGACCTCGACCGAGATCGATCCGCCCTGGCGGGCGGCGATCCGGCCGAGGATCGCGCGGGCGACCTCCACCTGGTACGGGCGGAGGCGCGGCAGGGCGCGGGCGTGCGGCATGGTTGCGGTCATGCCAGCACCGTCCGCGCGAGCAGGTCGCCGAGGGCGGCCGCGATCACGGTGAAGAAGAGCGCGTTGACGCGCGTGCGGACCTCCGACACCTCGCGTTCGAGCGCGGCGAGGCGCGCGGCGACGTCGCCGGTGGCGTGTGGCGTGGTGGCCCGGTGCGCGCGCCCGAGGACGACGCGGCGGACCGCCTCGCCCAGCGGGTCGCGACGCCGGTGGCGCGGGTGGCGGTGGAAGCGGTCAGCCACGGCCGGCCTCCCCACCCGCGGCGAAGAGCGCCCCGAACTCCTCGATGAGGTTCGCCGCCGCCTCGCCCAGCGAGCCGGCCTGGTGGCCGTCCAGCCGGTGCCGCGCGACGAGCGCCTGGATGAGCAGTCGGACGCCCGTTTGCAGCACGCGCGGGTCGTGCTGGGTGTCCTCGATCAGCCGCCGCACCTGCAGGCGCAGGAGGGCGACCTCGTCGTCGAGGCCGTCCATGTCGCGCGCGAGGTCGAAGTCGGCGCGGTCGCCGGCATCGAGCGCGCGCTCGTAGAAAGAGGCACGGCGGCGGTCGCGCGGCGTCATGCGCGCCCCCGGTCCGCCGCGCCGTCCGGGCCGGCGAGGAGCGAGATCAGTTCTTCGCGCGCCTCCGGGGCGGTCTCCGCCAGCGTGACGAGCAGGCCGTACAGCAGCCGCAGTGCGACAAGGTCGTACCGCTCCGCCTGGAGCGCCGCGCGCATGGTGAGCGCCGTCATCGGCGGCCCCCGGTCGCGGTGAGCGTGCTGACGGCGAGCGTGCCGAGCGTGAGCGGGGCGCGCCGGGCGACCTCCGCCGCGGTGTCCGCGACGGCGACGCCGAGCGCGAACTCCAGCGCCAGCGCGCCGAAGAGCAGCGCGAGCACGGCCGCGGCCAGCCGCCGTCCGCCCCGGTCGAGGCGCGCTCGACGAGCGAAGTAGAATGCGTTCCACGCCCCGCCGGTGGCGATGGCGGCGTGTTCCGCCGCCCCCAGCCCGGCCCAGAACGTGATGTTCGAGAAGGACGTCACCCCTGCCGCCTCTCCCCCGCGCTGCGGGTGGAGAGGGAATGTAGAACACCTGTTCTACTCCTTGCAAGGGGTCAACGGCGGTCGATTCTGACGGTTGCCGGGGCTACGTGTTGCCGCTCCCGAGCCGCCTCAGCAGGTGGTTGCGGGTGAGCGTGGCCTGCGGGTGGACGGTGAAGCCCTCCCGCACCGCCTCCTTCAGCCGCGCGTCCAGGTAGCGGAGCGCCGCCGCCTCCAGCGACTGCTCGAGGGCGATGCGGTGCACCGTGCGGAGCGCTTTCCACTTCCTGGCCTTGTTCGGCTCCACCTTGTCGGCGATGAACATGGCCCATGCCTCCGGGGTGTAGTCCGGGTGCCCCCAGGTGTGGTGCCAGATCGCATCGAAGACGCGCGGGTTCGTGACGCCGAAGCGCTCGCGCAGTTCCAGCGCGCCGATGGGCCCGTGCAGCAGCACGGGCGCGTCCCGTTCCACCGGGTCGATGGTGAGCCCTCGGCCTTCCGCGCGGGCAAGGAGGTCGGCGGGCGGGACGGCGCGGACCAGGTCGTGCCCCTGCGCCATGAGCCGGGCGAGCGGCACGTCCAGTCCGTGACGCCGCGCGAGTTCGTCCGCGACGGCGACGACGCGGTCGATGTGGGCGAGCATCCCGGCGGGGAGTTCGGACGCCATTGCCGCGCGGAGGGTGGCGTCCGTGTGCGGGGCCGGCGTAACTCCATCGTGACTCATCGGCGGTACCCCTCGGATGGAGTGCGGGAGTTCCCTGATAGGCGAGCGGGCCTGACCAGAGGATGGTATCCGCGGTGGCCGTGGCAGGCTGCCGAGATGCAGCCGCATCTGGGGCGGGGGTAGTGGCTGATGGTGGCAGCGCCGTGGCGTGTCCCGGCTCCGCGTGTCCGCACGGGGCGTCGCTTCCAACCGATCACCGTGATGCGTGCGCTCTCAGCGGCAGCCCTGTCGCTTGTCGCCTCCGCCGGTCCGCTGGAGGGTGCGGCCGAGGTGTTCACCCTGGCCGCCGCGGCCGGGGTGGCCGCGACCACCGGCACCTACGCCGCTGCCAGCGCCGCCCGCACCGCGATCCGCAATCGAACGCAGGAGGTCCGCGCCGTGGCGCACGACCTCCGCGCCCCCCTGAACACGATGTCCTCCTACGTGGGCCTCGTGGCCAGCGGCGCGTTCGGCCCCGTCTCGGACGAGGCGTGCGCCGCGCTGCGCCGCGTGGTGGAGGTGGCCGCGTCCGCGCAGGCCGTCGTCGACTCCACGCTGCGCGTGAACGACGAGGCGGTCAGCGCGGCACCGGACCACGACCCGTCGATCGACCTCGCACGGGTCGTGGCGGAGGCGGTCGCCGCGCTGGACGCGACGATCCGCGAGCGTGGCGGCGAGGTGGTGGTGGAGGGCGCGATGCCGCGCGTGGCCGGGGACGCGACCGCGCTGTTCCGCGTGGTGGAGAACCTGGTGCAGAACGGGCTGAAGTTCGCGCCGGCGGGGCAGGCACCGCGCGTGCTGCTGCGCGCACACGCCGAGGGCTCGCGGGTGATCCTCGATGTGCAGGACAACGGCACGGGCTTCTCGCTCGCCGACCGGCAGCGCGTGTTCGCGCCGGGCGTGCGCGGGGACGCATCGATGTCCGCGCCGGGCGAGGGCCTGGGGCTGGACACGGTACAGCGGCTGGTCGCCGGGATGCACGGCACCGTGGAGTTGCCGTCGTGCGCCTCCGGCGCGCTGGTGCGGGTGACGCTGCCCGCGGCCTGAGCGGCTGACCCGACGAGACGAGACGAAGACGGGACGCCGCGAGGCGTCCCGTCCTGTTGTGTGCTCGATGCCCCCTCGGGCGGCCGGCTAGCGTCGGGTCATGCGGGCGAGGCGGGCGACGCGCTCCTCGGTCGGGGGGTGGGTGGCGAGGAGGTTCGCACCCTTCAGGCCGGCGAACGGGTTCACGATGAACAGGTGCGCGGTGGAGTTGGAGACCTCCATCGGGATGCGTCGCGCGCCCATCTCGATCTTCTGGAGGGCGGCGGCGAGCGCCTCGGGGTCATCGACGATGCGGGCGCCGTCCGCGTCCGCCTGGAACTCGCGGGAGCGGCTGATGGCGAGCTGGATCAGGGTGGCGGCGATGGGGGCGACGATGACGGCGATGATGTTGCCGCCGTTGTTGTTCTCCCGGTTGCCGCCGAAGAACATCCCCATCCACGCGAGCGTGGAGATCGCCGAGGCGATGGTGGCGACCACGGACGAGGTGAGGATGTCGCGGTTCTTCACGTGCGCCAGTTCGTGGCCCAGCACGGCGCGCAGTTCGCGGTCCGTGAGCATCTGGCGGATGCCGGCGGTCACGGCCACGGCGGCGTGCTGGGGGTTGCGGCCGGTGGCGAAGGCGTTCGGCTGCATCGTGGACATCGCGTAGACGCGGGGCATGGGCATGCCGGCGCGCTGGGCGACCTCCGCGACCATGTCGAAGAGGCCCGGGTCCTGGTCGCGGGTGATCTCCTGGGCATGCGCGCTGCGCAGCACGATGTCGGCGGAGAACCAGTAGGACCCGAAGTTCATCGCCGCGGCGATGAGGAGGAAGAGCATGGCGCCGCTCGCGCCGCCCATCGCTCCGCCGACGGCGACGAGCAGGCCGCTGATGGCGGCAAGCAGGACGACCGTCTTCAGGTTGTTCATTCGATCTCACTCCGCATGGTGGGAACGGATGACCCCAGTGTACCGAGGCGTCCCGGGCAGGGTGTGATCGGACTGCTAAGTGGGGGCGTCGGGAGAAACAGAGAGGCCGCCCCGTGCGGGGCGGCCTCTCGTGAAGCCTCGGTGGAGGCGGCTGGAGCCTAGAGGCCCAGCTGCTGGGCGACCAGCTCGCGGTGGAAGTCCGCGTCACCGAAGGACAGCTCGGCCCGCTTCTGGCGGCGGAAGAAGAGCTGGATCTTGTAGTCCTTGGTGAAGCCGATACCACCGTGGATCTGCTGGCCGTGGGCGACCACGCGGCGGGTCGCCTCCGAGCACCACGCCTTGGCCATGTTCACGGCCATGGTCGTGTCCGCGGCCGGCTGCCCGGACGCGATCGCCCAGGAGGCCTTGTACATGATGAAGCGGGAGCCATCCACGTCCGTGACCATGTCAGCGCACTTGTGCTGGATGGCCTGGAACGAGCCGATCGGGCGACCGAACTGCACGCGCTCCTTGGCGTAGTCGACGGCGATCTCGAAGTCCATCTGGGAGAGGCCCACGAGGTAGGCGCACTCGGCGACGGTGTACTTCTCGATGACCGGCTTGAGGGCGGCCCAGCCGGCACCCTCGGCACCCAGGAGCTGGCCCTTGGCGCCGTTCAGGACGACCTCGCACTGCTTGTCGCGGGCGATGGTCTGGAGCTGGGTGACCTTCACGCCCGCCTGCTGCGTGGCGACGATGCCGAGGGTGACGCCCTTGGAGGAGCGGCCCGCGACGATCATGTAGTCGGCCACGTTGGCGTCCGGCACGAACAGCTTGGTGCCGGTGAAGGACACCTCGTTGCCGGAGACGGTGGCGGCGCACTGGACGCCGGCCTCGTCGAAGCGGGCAGACGGCTCAGTGAGGGCCAGCGTGAAGATGAGGTCGCCGGAGGCGATCTTCGGGAGGAACTCCGCCTTCTGGGCGTCCGAGCCGATCTCCATGATCGGGACGGCGCCACCCAGGACGGTGGAGATGAACGGGCCCGGGACCAGGGCCCGGCCGAACTCCTCCAGGAGGACGGTCAGGTCCAGGAAGTCGAAGCCGGCGCCACCGTGGGCCTCCGGGATCAACAGGCCCTGCCAGCCCTGCTCCGCCATCTGCTGCCAGAGGACGGGGGAGTAACCCTTCTCGTCCTCTTCCATGTCACGGACGTGCTGCTCCGAGCACTCGTTCTCAAGGAACTCGCGCGCGGCGTTCTTCAGCAGCTCCTGCTGTTCGCTCAGACCCAGGTCCACGTTGTCTCTTCCTCCCGTTGGACGCCCACCGTGGGGTCGCCCAATTCGTAGTGATTCAGGTGCGGCTAGTGACTAGCCGCGCGGCAGGCCCAGGCCACGCGTCGCGATGACGTTGCGCTGGATCTCGTTGGAGCCCGAGAAGATGGTGTGCGGCACGGACCCGACGTAGTCCTGGACGTGCTGCGCCTTCATCGGGGCGTGCGGGGACTTCGGGTCCCAGACGTTGCCGTACAGGCCCCACGCCTTGGTCTGCGTGCGGGAGAGCCGCTGGTGCAGCTCCGCGCCGTACATCTTGTTCACGGAGGCCTCGTAGTTCGGGACCATCCCACGGTTCTGGATCGAGACGATCCGGAACGCGAAGTTGAACAGGATCTGCGTCTCGATCGCGCGGTCGGCGAGGTCGAGGCGGGTCATGTTGAAGTCGGTCCGGCGGAACTTCTTGCCCTCTGCGGTGTCCAGGAAGGCCTTCATGTCCGCCATGCCGCGCTTGTACGAGATGGCGCCGGCGATGCCGGAGCGCTCGAAGTCGAGCAGCGTCATGCCCACGTACCAGCCGCGGTTCTCTTCACCGATGCGGTTCTTCACCGGGACGCGGACGTCCTCGAAGAAGGTCTCGTTGAAGTGGTGCTTCCAGCCCATGTTGATCAGCGGGCGGAGGGAGAGGCCCGGCGCCTTGATGTCCATCATGAGGAAGGAG
>WBZO01003098.1_pt1 | contig 20130 bp, 14 predicted proteins | sample 5204261 | NCBI WGS metagenome assembly WBZO01 (sample SAMN12412400, study PRJNA552823) | activated sludge metagenome | isolation source: activated sludge from anammox sidestream of wastewater treatment plant... | place: USA: North Carolina | collected 2017-09
AGCGGCTACGGTGGTCAGCTCTCGCTCTCTTCGACGCAGAACAATCATGGCGACGAGTACATAACTATAAAAGATTGCTTATGTTGCACCGAGCGATCGTAAACGAAGTAAACAACAGAATCCAAAAACAATCAAACCAAAGCTATAGTCTCTCGATTTTCAACTAGGAAACGGACGTAGTCCATAAAAGAAATAATCATTATAATTAAAGAGATGTTTTATGAGTAAGAGTCTTATACACAATGGAATCCTGATTCTGTTTGTGGTTTTCTGTCACGCAGCCACCACTCTTGCACAAAATTGCGACTGCCCACACGTGCCACTAGAGTGTCCGCCTGGCACCGACTGTCAAACGACAGTCCCGGGGATTGATGTTTCATGGCATCCAGGCATTGAGGACATAATATATTCTACTGAAAATGGTACAGAATGTAAAATTAGAGTATATTTTTGTAGCAGAAATTTAACAACTACTAATTGTCAGAAAGATACATTTGGCGTTTCCTGTGAATATCGCATAAGTAAAATTTGTATCCCGGATAGTTGCGGGATTCTGTGTGGGCCGTTCATAGGAGCTTACAATCCTGAAGAACAACGGGGGGGCAATGAAGTATGGCAATTAATCACAATTGCGTTGGCAGAAAAGAACCCGCACAATCATTTTATACCGACCGTGAATCAGATAAATGGCGGGCTCTCAACAGCGTGGAAACTGAGTTTTCCTGCATGCTTCCAATGCTCAATTCAACCAGGAACAGGGTGTATCGTTACCGAGCAGTGTAGCGATCAATCGTGCTATAAGTGGTATAAGGTCTGGAAATGTATCCAACCAGAAGAAGGACCATGCGAATCAACAGAAGGATATCCATGCCCTACTCCATGTGATGGCAGTATGAATTTGGAATATATTTCTGGTTCATTAAACAAGGATGCAATCGACTGCCTACCAACGCAAGGTTGCACTCTCTGTGGATATTAATGTACAGTTGAAAGGAAGCTGTTCGGATGTACCGGTACTTACTTATTCTTATCGCTCTGACGAGCTCAATCACCGCCCAACAGTACCAGCGGATCCCGTTAGAGAGGGTTGCTTCGCGCCTTGTTATGTACAGCTCGGAAGGGGAAATTTACGGTATAGATTATACAGATAATGAAGTTTACAGTGTGCGGCATGATGATTCGCTATACTTAGTTTCGATTGGAAAGTACCCTGTATCGTATAAGTTCGTTAAGGCTGCACAAGGAAAGCAAGGCACGATCTTGATACTGGTAGATATCGGCAATGGCGATCTGGAGCTGAATCGGTTTGGTCACGATGGAATTGTTCAGACGTATCCTGCTAATACAGGACATTCAATTACTAAAATCGTAGATTTGGGAGAACAGGGGGTTTTGCTAGTTGGGTTTATAATTCTTACTGATGAAATTCGGGGTACGTTGGTAAATTCTGAGGGCGAATCAAAGTATCTTAAGCCGCTCTTATTATATAAAGATCCCCAAATGTATTCATTGCATAGCACCCACTGTAATACAACTTGTTTAGCAGTGATTCATTATAGAAATGAATATACTTCTATACGTGATACCTCGTTCTTTACCTTGGACATGGATTCGTTATCGTGGATTCCTGATAGCCGGCGTATAGGCGGTAGTATGTGGACCGATCTTGGTGAATCACTGTTTTGGGTTCGGGGGAATACGGTATATTCTACCAAAACTTGCAAAGATTCTGTAGTTCATAAAGTTCCTCTTCCAGCCTCACCAACAGCGCTTGTTCCGCTGTATAGTAGCGGGCAGTCGATTATTTTTACGAAAAACTCTGCCGGTAAGCTGGAGGCCTGGCGTTATACCCATGGCGGTGATACGCTGCAACGCGATGCATTCCTCTCAGCAATTGATTTCAGCTTCCAATCAGTAGCAGAGTTGCAGAATGGTACGTTGGTCTTCTTTGGCGATTCAATGTATGCGTTGAGTACGGAGATGATCTGGTCACGTCTGCCGTATTCCACTCATGAGTTTGTACCAACGTATATCGGCAGAGCCAACGTGTTTTCTGATTCTGTGATCGCGTTTTCGTACAACTATTTACCGAGATTTTTGAATACAAGAACATTGGAGTGGATTTCCTATACAACTGCCGATGGTACTGAATTAAATAGTCTTTACCTCAAGTTCATTGGTAATGCTATTCTCCTCCGGAAAGATACCTTGTTAGCCATCCTGGACAGGGACAATATGGAAATTCATATTGTCTATGAAGTTAATGATAAAGGCGATACAATACCCCACACAGAAGATTTGACAGGTCCTACAATCGGATTCCAAATAGATGATAGTGCTGTCGGGATACTTTATCCAAGTCGTTTGTATAGCCTTGACACAGAGAAGCGAGTCATTAAAAAGATGGCGTCTAACTGGAAATATCAAGATGACAATACACCTCTTATTATGTTAGGATGGGCATTAGCTGTAGTGTCATTCGACGGTAATCCGCCAAGAGTGCTTGCCGGAGCCAAGTCACTTGGAGATATGTCTGAGATACTCATGCAGGATGACAGTGTACTGGCCGCGATTGTCGCAACCACTGATGGTGGAAAAACATGGATAAGATCAACAACTGGAATGCCTCCAAAAAGTATATGCTTTTCGTTGGCGGCCTGTGCTGATACAGTATATGCAGCCGTTACGAATATAATTGGTGCTATCCCTCCTTTATATGAGCCTGCAACTATAATTGTTTCTACAGATCAGGGCAGATCATGGGGAGACAGAAGCATGATTCCTGTAAGTATAAAAAGAATGGAACCTGGGTTGTTTGTCTCAAATGATGGAGTTGTTTACGCATTTACCAAGGATTACGGATGCTACTATAGCTCAAACCGTGGTTTTGGCTGGTATGAGTTTACCGGACCATGGACTCCTGACGGCGGTGAGGTGTATTCCATGATTGAATATGCAGGCTACCGATATATCGTTACCACCAGAGGATTATATCGTACACCTATTACCACAACGGGTATAACTGAGCAGCCGCAAGCGAAGCATACGTGGAGTGTAAAGTGGCAGAATGATGCTTTTATTACAAACGGAATTCATCCTCAAACAGAGGGTGTTATTGTAACAGATATCGTCGGACGTATAATCCCGGTCATAGCCAACGGAGCTGCTATTACCCCACAGATGCGATTAACAGATGGTGTTTACATTGTGACAATCAAGCATGTAGGAGCAACTGCCGTACTTGTAATTCGATAGTAACCAAGCGATACTCCGGAAATAGCGATGTTATTGTTCGTTCTACAAGAAGCCCACTGTGCTGTACTGCGCCTTGGACTTTGATTGGCTAGGTTTTTTTCAACTGGGTTAAGGTACTGCATATACATTGGGTCTTACCCTATCTGCTACATCTTTAGCTCCAATAATTGGTAACATCGTTGTGAACACTGTGATGCGCTATCGAGAAAGAATCATACCGTATCCGGGTTTATATCTTCAAATATTCAAATCTGGATAATACGTCAACTGTTGGAGTCAAGGGGCTAGAGATAGCGTTGGCGTTTGCGTTGGCACATATGGAACCTGTCTGAATTGAAGGATTCAAGGACCGTGCTTGTGTACCCGACACAAAACCGTTCCTATACAAAGGAGTAGTCAACCAAACAGCCGTCGGTAGAAGACTCTGAACTGTTTGACACAAAACTGGTCATGCAAGAAAAAGTTCTAAGCAATAGATTGGCGCTGTTTTCACATCATAAGGAGCAGCAATGTCAGAGAAACGACAACGGCGACACATGAGTGCGGAGGAGAAGGTCAAGATCCTCCGTGAACATTTAGAAAAGAAGCGACCGATATCGGAGCTGTGCGAGCAGTATGGAATCGATCCTGGTCAATTCAGCCAATGGAAGAAAGCCTTTTTTGAAGGTGGAGTCCAAGTATTTGCCACTAGAGCTGGTCGGTGGCTTGGCCGACTGAAACGGAAGAGGTGTGCAACCGGGACTTCATTCTTGGTGGTGGTGGCGGGGGAGGGCAGTCCGGAGCGAAGCGACGGGCTTGCCGTGTGCTGTTGGAAGAGCTTGAGTGTGGCATCGAAGACGGCAGTACGAGAGTACTCAGTGAGTGCTATGGCGTTAGTCCTGAACATCCTTTCCTGACTCACGGAGTGATAGAATCTCCAGGATGCACAGGTGGTTTAGGGTTTTACCCTTCGACGGGCTTAGGTACCGAACTGCCATAATCCAAATCTTGCGTTAGCGCAGCATCCCCAGAAATTGTTCTTCAGATAAAACAGTAATACCTAGCTCTCGTGCCCTGGATAGTTTACTACCTGCTTCCTTACCGGCGATAACATAACTTGTTTTACTGCTTACAGAGCCGGATACCTTGCCACCACGCTGCTCGATGGCCGTCTGCGCTTCCTTGCGTGTGAAGTGTTCCAGTTCTCCTGTAAGCACAAAGGTAATGCCGGCAAATTCATTTGAGACAGTAGCGGTTTCAGTTCGACGAAACTGTAAACCTGCTTGCCGTAGTTGTTCTACAATGTCACGTTCTGATGTGTCACTGAAAAACTCAACAATACTCCGTGCTATACTGTTGCCAATGTCGTGTACTGCGCTGAGCTGTTCAACTGTGGCGTCGGCAAGCTCATCAATACTCGGGAATGCACCAACCAGGATTTTTGCCACTCCTTCACCTACATACCGTATGCCTAAGGCATACAATACTCGCTCGAATGGTTGCTGTTTGCTTTGCTCGATACCGGAAAGAAGTTTCTGTACGCTGCGGGGTGCCCACCGGTCCAGTGCTAACATCTGATCTGACTTTTCACCCAGTTGATAGATGTCGGCAACCGAATGCAACAGGCCTGCTTTAACAAACTGCTCAATCGCTTTTGTGCCAAGCCCCTCAATGTGCATCGCGTCGCGACTTGCAAAGTGCTCCAGTCTGCGTTGAAGCTGCCACGGACACAGCCCGTGTGTGCAATACCAGTTTACTTCACCTTCGGGCTTGTGAAGCGTGCTCTGAACATAGCACGGACAAGTCGTCGGCATCGTCCACGGTAGTGCATCAGACCTTCGTCTTGAATGCACAACTCCGCCAATCTTAGGTATTACATCGCCCCCTTTCTCAACGATAACCGTATCGCCAATACGCAAGTCCAGATGATGAACGAAATCTTCGTTATGAAGAGTGGCTCTTGAAATTGTGCTTCCGGCCAGTAAAACCGGCTGCAGTTCCGCCACGGGTGTAACCACACCAGTGCGGCCTACCTGCAAGGTTATATCGTTCAGAATTGTTTCAGCCTTCTTTGCCTCGTACTTGTATGCGATTGCCCACCTGGGCGCACGGGCAACGAACCCAACCTGCTCCTGCTGCTCAATAGCATTAACTTTAATTACAATGCCGTCGATGTTAAATGATAGTGAGTCGCGCTTTTGCTCCCATTCATCAATGAATGCTATAATCTCGGCAATGGATCTGCATGTGCGCAGGGCATTGCTAACGGGGAAGCCAAGATGCTTTAACGCTGTAACGTTGTCAGCCTGGGTGGTAGCAGGTAACGATGGTACACCTTCAGCATCAAGGTAATAGGCAACGAACTGCAGCTTCCTCTGTGCCGCATTTTGCGGGTTCTTCTGCTTTAGTGTACCGGCAGTCAGGTTACGCGGGTTTGCGTAGAGTTTTTCACCCTTCTCCAGAGCATCGTCGTTGATTGCAACGAAGTCTGAATTTAGCATATACACCTCACCACGAACCTCAATTACGCTGTTCTGTGAAGGGGCTTTGGTTGATATGTTGCTCCGCTGGTAAAATTCGTCGGTGTTGAGCGTTAATGGGATTGATTTAATTGTGCGGACGTTGTGGGTGATATCGTCACCCGCCTCACCATCACCACGGCTGACGGCCCGTATCAGCTGCCCGTCTTCGTACACAAGGCTTAACGCAACACCATCATACTTTAACTCACACACATATTCAATAGTCTCGTTATTTAGCAATGCACGAACTCTGCGGTCAAAGTCTTCGACCTCTTTACGAGAATATGTATTGGAAAGCGATAGCATCGGAGTACGGTGCCGGACGGTAGTAAATTCTGATATTGGTTTGTCCCCAACACGCTGCGTCGGCGAGTTGTCGGTTACCCGGTCAGGATGCTGTTTCTCCAAATCCTGAAGCTCCCTGAACAAGGCATCATACTCCTGATCAGTGATTTCAGGCTGAGCCTGCACGTAGTACAAGTAGTCGTGGTGCCGAATAAGTTCCCGGAGCTGTTCAATTCTGTCCATACACAAATATTGTGATATTCCAGAACAAAGGCTCGGAATACCCTTGGTGGAGCCGGCAGAGTTCCAGTTAGTCTGTAAGTCACGCCCGAGCCCTAAGCTGACACTGTCACGGTATGAAGCAAATATTGATGCTCGTGCTGCTTATGGTCAGCATACACATGAGTGCACAGGTGCTGATAACAGAGCTGCACCCGGTACCGGCTGCAGGCGAGCCCGAGTGGCTTGAACTTGAGAATACGTCGCCTGATGATGTTGATGCTTCCGGGTGGCTGGTGTGCGATGCACGGTCGTGTTCACAGATACCAAGCATTGCAATTTGGAATGGCAGGGCTCACAAGGCAGTTGTGCCTGCGGGCGGACGCCTGGTAGTAACGCGCGATGCCGAAGCACTGGCAGAGTGCCGTCGTCTGCCGGACGGTGTGCTTGTTGCAGAACTACCATTGCCATCACTGAACAACAGCACCGAGATAGTTACGCTTCGTAAGCCGGATTCTACGCTTACTGACTCTGTTTACTACTCAATGAAGAAGCATGTAAAAGGCCGAAGCATTGAGCGTGATGCGGCTTACTCCGCGGGGAGGCACGTGTATAACAATAGCTGGCTAACGTGTGTTGCTGCTGATAGTACAACGTGCGGACTTCTGAATTCAGTCATCCGTTTGCCACACGACCGTTGGATTGCAGCTATTGTGGTTGCTGATTACGCCGTCGAAATTCATATAACCAATCATGGTCAGAGCCCCCTCCCACCATCTTTAGTTCAGCTAACAGGGGCGATTACAGCTCCTGACTCAATGCCTGCAGACCAGCATTACACGAGTTTGTCGGTAACTGTACCGGCGCTACTCGATAACGAAACATATAAATGGGACATCCCCCTTGCTGACTTAGACTGGCCAACCGTAACCGGCAGCATTGAACTAACGGCAATACTGACTGATGTTGATGACCGACCAGAAAACGATACGCTTACAACCTCCGTTATCCTTCCTCCACCACCGGGAACAATAATGATAAACGAAATTATGTATGATTCATGGTCCGGACAGACCGACTACGTAGAAATTGTGAATGTTGGTGAAGCGCAAGCCGATATCACCGGCTGGAAAATTCAGGACGCCGGTGGTGCAGAGTTCACGATAAGTGTGCCTGCAACGGTGACAGCCGGAGAGTATGTGGTGCTGGCAAGTTCCGAAGCGGTAGCCGGTTTGATGGATGGCCGGCAACCGTTGCTGTGCAAGCCCGTGATGGACTTGAATAAAATTGGTGACAGAGTGATCCTTCGGTCAGCAAGCGGTTTCCTGGTTGACATGGTTGAGTACAATACACTATGGCATCTTCCAGGCTTGGACGTTACGACCGGCGTGAGTTTGGAAAAGATAAACCCCAAGCTTGCTTCGAATAGTGCCTCCTCATGGACATCGAGTGGCGCACTTCGTGGCGGCACGCCGGGCTACGCTAACAGTGTTATAACACCACTTGAATTTCATGGCTCGGTAACCGCATTGCCATCGCCATTTTCATCCAGCCGGACATCTGCACTGCACCCCACCGTGATTTCATACCGCCAACCGTTCAGGCACGCTCTGGTCTCTGTCACCGTTCGCAATACCCGTGGTGCAGAAGTGCGCAGTTTGATGAACTCAGTTTTTAGTGGAAGTGAAGGGGCTGTGGCATGGGACGGTACCTCGAACAGCGGACTGTCAGTAGAACCTGGTCCGTACCTTGTTGTTGTGGAGTGCTCCGATGCGGCATCATCAGCCGTAAGCCGTTCGGTGACCATGGTTGTAGTGGGCGAGTAACACCCCACACTTTGTAGCTTGTAAACTTCTGTTTAGCTTCGAACATTATGCCAAAGAAGCAGAGTCTCCAAAACACACCATCGCGCTCACAGCAGGCAGCAACGAAGGGCAAGCCAAAGCCCCCTTCAAACACTGCGGGTGAACCAAACCTGCATGACGAATCGCTGTACCTGAATCGTGAGCTTAGCTGGCTGGATTTTAATCGCCGGGTGCTTGAAGAGGCAAATGACAAGAACCATCCGCTTCTGGAACGACTAAAGTTTCTCACAATCTTTTCGAGTAATCTTGACGAGTTCTTCATGATACGGGTTGCCGGACTCATGGAGCAGCGTGCGCTGGGCGTTACTGAATTATCGGCCGACGGGATGTCGGCTACCGAACAGCTGGAAGAAATCCGCAGCCGTCTGCTGCCGCTTCTACGCTGGCAGGCTGCGATATTTAACGATGACGTGATGCCAGCTTTACAGGCAGAAAACATTTTCGTGCTGAAGTATGAACAACTTACGGCCGAGGAACGCCGGTTTTTTAAGGCTGACTTTTTGGATAATGTCATGCCGCTGCTTACGCCTCTGGCATTAGACACCGGGCATCCGTTTCCTCGGCTGATCAACACGTCCCTTAACATTGCCTTTGTTTTATTTGATGATGCTGAAACCGATGCTGAAATGCGGATTGCAGTGCTCCGCATGCCGTCAACCCTTCCGCGTTTGGTGCGTATCGAACGGAGTGGCGGCAACTTCTTTATCCCCCTGGAAGAAATAATACGCGCACAGGCAGCAAGTCTGTTTCCCGGACTGCGACTCCGCGAAAGTCACACTTTTAGGGTGACCAGGGATGCCGATGTAGAAATCGCAGCAGATGAGGCAAATGACCTGATTACGGCGGTTGCAGAAGGGATCAGACAACGCAGGTGGGGTACCGATGCGGTACGGATCGAGGTGGGACATGATATGCCAACCTTCCTGCTGGGTGTACTGTTGGCATCACTTAACCTTGATGCTAACGATGTATATTACCTGGAGGTCCCACTCAATCTGCAGGATTACCGTGAACTTTTAAAGCTCGAGAAACGTAGGCTTAAGTATTCCCAGTTTACTGGAAATGTTCCCCCTGAATTTGCAAATGAAGCGTTGAATATTTTTGATGTGTTAAAGAATGATGATGTAATGGTACATCATCCTTTTGATTCGTATGCTAATTCAGTAGTAAAATTTATTACCGAGGCGGCTTCTGATCCGCATGTTCTTGCAATTAAAATCACACTCTACCGCACGGGTGGTAAAAGTCCTATTGTTGAAGCTCTGAAACATGCAGCACACTCCGGGAAAAACGTTACCGCCCTGGTTGAGCTGAAAGCACGATTCGATGAAGAAGCAAATATTAACTGGGCACGCGAGCTGGAACAGAGTGGGGTCCACGTTGTGTATGGTGTCCGCGGACTTAAAGTGCATTGTAAGTTCTGCCTGGTGATACGTAAGGAGGGACGGAAAGTATTAACCTATGTGCACGTAGGTACCGGCAATTATAATTCTACAACGTCGAAGCAGTACACAGACATTGGCATTTTCACCGGAAATCAAAGGTTCGAAACAGACTTTATCCATCTGTTTAATTTATTAACCGGCTACAGTCGGTTATCGCAGTGGGAGTACCTGAGTGTTTCGCCTGTTACCATGCGAAATGATTTTCTGGACTTAATTTACAGGGAGCGCGAGATATCGGAGTCAGGTGGTAAAGGACAAATCATTGCAAAGATGAATTCGTTAATTGACCCCAAGATTATTCGGGCGCTCTATCGTGCAAGTATGGCCGGTGTCGAGATTCAGCTTATCGTGCGTGGAATCTGCTCGTTGCGTCCGGGAGTCCCCGGTATCAGCGAGAATATCAGTGTACGGAGTATTCTGGACCGCTTTCTGGAGCACAGTCGGATATTCTGGTTCCGAAACGGAGGTGATCCACGGGTATTCATTGGCAGTACGGACTGGATGGGGCGCAATTTTGACCGACGCGTGGAAGTGTTGTTTCCGGTGTTCGATGCCAAAATCAAAGCCCGTTTGTTTGAGATACTCCAGATGTATTTGTCGGCTAAGTCGCATGCCCGTCTGCTGCAGTCCAATGGCACATACGTTCGCCCACCCCAGTACACGCGCGAGGATGCTTACCGGGTTCAAATGGCGCTGTTACGACGCGTTCGAAGGACGTAATTATGTTTACTATTCCTGCTTGGCTACGGGTTGCCTTCCGGTATATCCGACCCCGACGTCTCACTACAATCGGGATAATCGGAATTATTAGCATGGCGGGTATTATCATTGGTACAGCGGCACTGGTGATTGTAATGTCGCTCTTTAACGGTTTCCGCGATGTAGCTCATTCACTGATGATTGGCTTCGGTCCGCATGTTCAGGTCGTCCCGGAATCAGGTAGTCAGATCATGGATCCCGCACTTACTGAGCGTGCTCTGCTACGTGCCTGTGATAACGTCAACCCGACAAAGGCGGTATCACCGGTGTGGACGAGTAAGATTATTCTGTCGGCAGGGCCTCGTACGGGTGTTGCCATTGCACATGGATATTCTGCCGATACGTGCAGCGTGTTACGTGGCGTTGCGGCCAGCGTTATCATGGGACGTTTTGTGTTCTCGCCTCCACAGTCAGGGGTGGTGGTTGCGGCTGGGCTCGCAGAGCAACTGCAGATCCGAATTGGTGATACACTCAGGATTTATTCACCTTCTGCGGTAGAGCGCGCTGTGTTGTCAATGACGATGCCAACAGGCCTGCCGGTGATAGTTAGGGGAATCTTTCAGTCCAATATTGTTCGGGATGCCGACGTAGGTTCTGTCTATATGAATGCAGGACTTCTTAAACAGGAAACAGGGATGGTTTTACCCACGTCCGTTGATGCACTGGTTCAGAACCCGGCACTTGTCCCGGATGCGCGTGACAAAATTGAAGCAACAATAAACGCAATACAGAACAACCAGCGGCTGACTGTGCGTACGTGGCAAGATGCAAATCGGAATCTGGTTTCAACAATGCAACTAGAGCGGATGGGATCCTTTGTTGTGTTGTCACTGATTATTTTAGTGGCCTCCTTTAGCGTTGTTGTTTCGCTCACTCTTGGCGTAATCGAGAAGCGCCGTGATATTGCCATCCTCTTGTCGATGGGCTTCACTCCCAAAGATGTACGCAATTTGTATCTGGCACAAGGCCTTATCATGGGCATTGTAAGCGTGGCCACGGGAGTCGTTTCCGGTGTTCTGATTACACTTGGACAAATCCATTTTCAGTGGATTGCGTTCAATGTAAACGAGGGGTATCTGGTTCCCGCATTGCCAATGACGCTCCAGATGGCCGATGTTCTATGGGTTTCGGGTGTTGGCTTGCTGCTTGCAACGTTGGCCTCGTGGTACCCTGCTCATCGTGCATCCCGAACCGTTGTTGCGGAAGCACTCAGGACTGACTAACAAAGCTTAACAGACGTACAGTGATTTCGTCGCACACGGCGTACCCCCTGGGTGTAAGCCGCCATACATCACCGGAATCTATAAGAAATCCGTCGGAGATCAAATCCGAAACGAAATCGGCCGGAACAGAATCTCGTAAATTTACATTGTAAGTGTTGTGAATATCGTGCAGTGGAATACCATCGGCACGAAGCGTTAAAAACAGCATTTCGTCAACCTGTTGCTCCCAGCTTAGTGTTTCGGTATTTGCCTGGGGGAGCAGTCCGCTCTTCACCAGCTGCGTCCACGATGTCAGGCTGCGGTGATTCCAATACCGCACGCCGTCAAGCAGACCATGTGCCGAGGGACCAACGCTGAGGTAGTTACAGGCATGCCAGTAGGCAAGGTTGTGTTTGCAACGGAACCCCGGAAGGGAAAAGTTGCTTACCTCGTACTGCTCGTAGCCGCAATCCGTTAACATCGTGCATACAAGCTGGTACATCTCGGCATCGGCAGAATCGGGAACGGCACTGATCGCACCACTGTGTAGTTGCCGGTATAGCGGTGTTCCCTGTTCGTAAATCAGGGAGTACGCGCTGATATGTGTGGGCTGTAGGTCAAGCACCTGGCGGAGAGTTGATTCCAGACTAAACAGCGTCTGCCCCGGTACGGGAAACATGATATCCATGTTGATATTCTCAAAGCCAACATCCTGTGCGTTGCGGACGGCCTGCCTGGCTTGCTCGGGCGAATGAATCCTTGTAAGGAATTGCAGCTCATCAGGCTGCATGCTCTGAACACCAACACTCAGCCTGTTTATGCCGGTAGCACGGTAGCCTGCAAGAGATTCACGCGTAACGGTTCCCGGGTTGGCTTCCATGGTGATTTCTGCATTGGAAAGGGGCTCCGGTACTTCGTCTATGATACGCGCAATTTGCTCCCGGGTGAGAAGCGTGGGTGTGCCGCCCCCAAAAAACACCGTAGCTGCCCGGGTATCTGGTATCGCAGGTTGCCTTAGCCGTAATTCGCGAATTACAGTATCAACAAACGTGCTCCGATGTTCCAGACGCTCAATGCTGTAGAAATCACAGTAGGTACATTTCTTTTCGCAGAACGGAACGTGGATATACACCGAGATCGGTTTCATTGGCTACAGGATGCGTTTAAAGAAGCGGTTCCACCGTATCCGCACTGTAGAATCGGACGATGATGAGCCTCGGGACCAGTAAATAAACAACGGTTTACCGATGATGTTCTGTACCGGAAGTGGCCCCCAGTAGCGTGAATCCCAACTGTTCTTCCGGTTGTCTCCCATAACAAAAACATGCCCTTCCGGTACAACCGTTACCTGCACCGGACCCATGGTTGGCTGTGTGTGATTGCTTTCGGGAGGATTTGGGAGCATTCTGTTATTAGCCGAAATTCCGTCGGCTGAAATCACCAGACTATCGCCGGGTAAACCAATAATCCGTTTTACGAAAAGGTCGCCTGAACTATGCCTGTCGGCATCCTCCGGCAGCGAGAACAGAATGATATCACCACGTTCAATGTTTCCTGTTAAACCAACAAGCTTACTAACAACGATGTTGTCGCCAGGCAGCAATGTGTTCTCCATACTATGCGAGGGAATAGTGTAGGTACCCACCACAAGCCATCGCAGCAGCAGTGCAAGCACAATAGCTGCCAGAGCTGCCGGAAGGAGATCTCGAACCCGGATATCGGCAAGCCCCTTACTCATCCGGAAACTTAATGAATGATGGTAAACAGGCGGTTCCAGCGGATGCCGGCAAGCTTCTCACTGAAGGATGTAGGAACTGAGTGAATCTCGTACATCCCGTCGGGACGGCGGACGGTAACGGTTTTCCGTGACTCAACAGGCCATGACCAGTACACCATCATTGGCGTGCCCACCACGGATTCTTTTGGAATGAAGCCCCAGAACCGTGAGTCAAGCGAATTATCTCGGTTATCACCCATGCCAAAAACATAGTCACGCTCCACGGTGTACGATGTAGCCGGTTGTCCGTCGATTAACAGTCTGCCAATATCTACATTATGGCCTTCGCGACGGATAAATGTGCTCCACTCCAGGATGTTGCTCTGGTCAAGTTTAATCACATCACCCTTTGCGGGAATACGCATTGGTCCCCAGTTGTCGCGCGTGAACTGGCGTCCGGGTGGGAACGTCTGATACCGTGACTCTTCGGCTTCCCGCAGTCGCTGAGCCGGTGATGCCGTTAAAAACTGAGCATGTTCCGGCATGGTAAATTCCTTGCCATTAACATAAACTTTCTGATTAATCAGTTGCAGTGTATCTCCGGCCACGGCAACGCACCGTTTTAAGTAATACTCAAAATTGTCGGCCTTGACCTGATCTCTGTTACCGGGGAACACAAATACAATCACGTCGCCCTGTTTAGGGTTAACGATAGCAGGGAGTTTAAAGTAGGGTAGTGGAATATTAAGAAACGGTATTATCTGCGGAGTACTTGGGCCAAAGATGGCCTTGTTCACAAAGAGGTAATCGCCTGCCATTACAGTCCGTTCCATCGAACCTGTTGGTACGGTAAACGACGCCAACGCCAGACCGTTCACGATGGTCACCACAGTTAAAGCCCACACGATTGTTTTAACCCATGCAATCAGGTGTTCGCCAATCGTTTCGGGCTTTTTTGCGTTTGCCTTACGATGTTTGTACTGTAAATACCACTGTTGTAGATTCATATTGCTTCCTGATGATGTGGCACGAGAGCACCCAATGTTAGGTCCATTGTTTTGCTAATCACTAATCACTAATCACTAATCAATAGACAAAACAGCAAGAAAGGCTTCCTGCGGCACTTCAATTTTGCCTACCTGTTTCATACGTTTCTTACCTTCTTTTTGCTTTTCAAGAAGTTTGCGTTTACGGGAAATATCACCGCCATAGCATTTAGCGATAACATTCTTCTTCATTGCACTGATTGTTTCTCGCGCAATAATCTTGCTTCCGATAGCAGCCTGGATGGCAACTTCGAACATCTGTCGTGGAATCAGCTCTTTCAGCTTGGAGCAGAGTTTCTTTCCCCAGTCGTACGCCTTTTGTCGGTGAACGATACTCGACAGCGCATCAACGGGCTCGCCATTAAGAAGGATATCCATTCGAACAAGCTCACCCGATTTATAATCGCTGTATTCGTAATCAAGTGAAGCATAGCCCCTTGTATTACTCTTGAGCTTATCGTAAAAATCAAAAACAACTTCTGCCAGCGGCAGCTCAAAGGTTAGGTCCACTCTGTCGGCACTAAGGTATGACTGACCCAGCATGGTCCCACGACGCTCGATACACAGCTTCATGATTGCACCGATATATTCACCCGGCGTAATGATTTGGGCCTTGATAAACGGCTCCTGGATGTCGGCAATGATGGTAGGATTGGGAAGTTGTGACGGGTTATCCACCCACAGTTCATCGCCCTTGGTAGTTACTACACGGTAGCGTACGTTGGGAACGGTAGTAACGATTGTTTGGTTAAACTCCCGCTCCAAACGTTCCTGCACGATTTCCATGTGAAGTAAACCAAGGAAGCCGCACCTGAAGCCAAAGCCCAGAGCGTTTGATGTTTCGGGTTCAAACGTAATTGCAGCATCGTTGAGCGTGAGCTTGCCCAGTGCTTCGCGAAGATCTTCAAAATCGTCGCTGTCCGCCGGATAAATACCGCTGAACACCATTGGTTTAACTTCACGGAATCCTTCGATAGCTGAACTGCACGGATTGGCTGCGTGGGTAACGGTATCGCCAACCTTGGTATCCTGCAAACGTCGGATCGCAGCCGTAAAGTAACCTACGTTACCGGCTTCAAGTACCTTTGTGCGTTCTCGCTGCATGAACATCACGCCTACTTCATCCAGCTCGTATTCCAGTCGCGTGTTCATGAAGCGGATTGTGTCTTTCTCGCGCATTACGCCATCGAACACCCGAACATTAACAACAACGCCGCGGTAGGCATCAAAGATGGAATCGTAGATCAGAGCGCGCAGCGGCTTGTTAGGGTCGCCCGATGGCGGTGGAATCTTCTGAATTACGGCTTCAAGGATTTCATCAATACCGATTCCGGCCTTGGCCGATGCCAGAATCATGTCTTCTTCCTTACACCCAATAAGGTCCATTACCTGCTGCTTTACTTTCTCGGTTGTTGTTGCAGCAGCCGGAAGGTCAATTTTGTTAATAACCGGGATAATCTCGAGTCCCTGGTCGATAGCCATGAACAGGTTCGAAATTGTTTGAGCTTCTACACCCTGCGTTGCATCCACGACGAGCAAAGCCCCCTCACATGCACTGAGTGATCGTGACACTTCGTATGAGAAGTCCACGTGACCGGGAGTATCAATCAGATTTAGCTTATAGGTTTGTCCGTCTGCCGCCGTGTAGTCCATCTGGATAGCGTGGAGTTTAATCGTAATGCCACGTTCCTGCTCGAGCGGATTATTATCCAGAATCTGGTTATACGTCATTTCCCTGGCCGTAACCCTTCCTGTACGTTCAAGTAAACGGTCGGCCAGGGTACTCTTGCCATGGTCAATATGAGCGATGATGCAAAAGTTTCGGAAGTGCTGCATAAAGTGTGTGGTAGCTTTCGAACGTGCAAACCACAAAAATACTTAAATGGCGGTGCCTCGCTGTTTTCCTGTGATGGTAGGGGGCTTGGCCGGGCGCTCCATGGTAGGATTGGAGGCTTGTCTGTCCACCGTCAGTGGGTACAGGATGTTGTCCATGACCTCCGTCTGTCCGGTGGCAGCGTCCATGGTGTCTTGACGGCCTCAGCTCCGGGGCTTGCAGTCACCCGACCGGTTGTTTAGTATACGATTGTTGCTCCAGCCCCTTCCTATCGTCATTGAAGGTAGCGGCTCTGACGGTATGCAGACCTCCAATAGCTTTACAACCGTCATGTCAACGGTGGTTATCATCACTGCTTATCTGATGCGGTTGGTCTTCTTCCCGCAGGCATTAATGTATTGGCTGGTGGATGTGCAACCGTAATGTAGCCTACGTGGACGTGTGCCAACGGTGCTGATTTCAGTGACCGTTCGTAGACAGCTACATGACCTCCCGACAGACCGGGTATTGCGTCGTTTTTTTTGTAAGGGGCTATGTCATGAACGATTTCTGAAACAACGTTGATCAGGTAAGGCGTCGATCATGTTGCATTTTTGCTTCGGGACAAGTACCGACACACTTGTTCGAGTTGAATTCTGATGAGTTGAAATACGGAGAGGTTGGATGCACATCATCGGTACAATGCACTATGGCAGATCACTGCTGTTGCTGGTTTTACTACTCACGGGCTGTGCAGGCAGGTACAGGATGACCCCTGATGCAGCTTCGGTTTATAAATCACGAAATTTAGTAATAACCCGGATATCGGATCATTCGTATATCCACACATCGTATCTGCGTACTGATGATTTTGGTACGGTTCCGTGCAACGGCCTTGTGGTTAGAGATAAAAACGAAGTCATCGTTTTTGACACACCTGCTGATGATGCAAGTGCACAAGAGCTGATCACGTGGATTTCAGATTCGATGCGCTGTGTAACCAGGGCAGTAATTCCCACCCATTTTCATGATGACTGTCTTGGGGGGCTTGCTGCATTTCATGCAGCAGGGATACCATCGTTTGCGCACACCACTACGATTGGTCGTGCCAGGGAACACAACAAAACGGTGCCGCAGCATGGCTTCGGGAACGCACACCGGTTTGTAGTTGGCTCGCAGCACGTTATTGCACAGTTGATTGGTGAGGGACACACCTCCGACAATGTTGTAGGCTACTTCCCCGCAGAGAATATTCTGTTTGGTGGCTGCTTAATTAAAGAGGTAGGTGCCGGAAAGGGGAATCTTGAGGATGCCAATGTTGGGGCATGGCCTGCAACAGTTAAACAGATTACAAAAGAGTTTCCGGACATCAAACTTGTAGTACCCGGACACGGTGCATACGGAGACACGGCACTCCTCAACTACACTATTGAGCTGTTCTCAGGCAGCGAACACTGACAGCGGTACCCAATACCTGCGTCTTGTTTACCCAGTTTGCAGAAAAAGTGGACGTACAGGAACCAACAACTCTGCACATGCCGTTGCATTTATTGTGGTACGATAGTGTTTGTAATAAACGTTCGGCTATTGTACAGACGGTGGTGTACGGCATCGTCTAATGGTTGGTCGTGCAAAAACGGCTGTTGTCACACGGTATTGAGTAGAACTCGCGCTCGTATCAGATACCAACGGCCAGCGCTCAGCTACCAGAGAAACTCCGGTTCTGTATAGCGCACCAGATTCATGCAGTAATAGGCAGGTAAATAATACTACTGCACATTAGGTGTTCCGGAAGCCGACCCACTATCCTGGTGAGCTGCCACCTTCCTAAGTTGCAGTTTCTTATGGTGTTGTACGTACCGGTATTCGTGCAGATATCCCTCTGGGCATTTAAAGGCAGGGAACGTCTCCTATTTTGGGAGGTCGGGATTCAAGGGCATGGAAGCCCATGACCGACCAGACCCGAGGAAACTGCTCGAGCGCACATTCACCGGCCTGGCAACTACCGGGCTAAACAGATCTCCTATTGTGACCGGATGTCTTGAATTCTTTCCGGACCATATACTTATATCAGCTGCTGGACAATCCGCTACTGCGCAACTGCCTTCAGAAATACACGTCCGGAAACCGTACTTAGCGTATCCACTCCACAACAGATTATACTACTTTCCCCCTCTTGTCGATTTGTCAGCTGACGCAGGGCCAACCACGCCAATTGCGGGAATGTAATAGCTTATACCGTGATCAGGAGTGTGGGTGGCAGCAGAGCGGACAAAATGTTTCGAAATACTGTGTCACGTATTTACTCATGTTTTGACTTAGGAATAGTGCTAACAGGTCAGTCCCTCGCAATGTCACAAACCGTTTGCCTGAGATTTACTATGGTCACAACCAAATTTATCATACACAAAGGGCAAAAACGCATCGCCGTTTCATTTGAAAAGAAAGCGGAATTGATTGAGCGCTTCAAGAAATTGGATGGTGCTCAGTGGAGTGCAACGCTAAAAACATGGCATTTGCCTGATACAGAAGCGTATCGCCGAAAATTCAAAATGAATCCCGAGAAATATCTGTCTGTCGAAGTACAACACCAAATTGCAAAATTCGTGAAATGGTTGCGTAGCAAGAGATACAGTGAAAACACGATAAAAACATATTCCGAGGCAATACGGGTTTTCCTGCGATTCTATTCTAAAAAAGCTTTGAGCGAAATTGGAAACGAAGATATTATTATGTTCAACAACGAGTATATTTTGAAAAAACAACTTTCGGCTTCGTACCAAAATCAAATGGTTAATGCCGTAAAATTATTTTTCCTAACTGTGCAAGACCGAAGGTTGAAAATTGAACAAATACACCGTCCGAAGAAACCCAAGATATTACCCAATGTTTTAAGCAAGGAAGAAATTAGAGCCATATTAGAAGCACATGGGAACATAAAACATAGAGTAATGTTGAGTTTGACGTACGCCTGTGGTTTGCGAAGAAGCGAATTATTGAATTTAAAACCAGCAGACATTGACAGCAAACGAGGGATATTGCTAATAAAGCAAGCCAAAGGCAGGAAAGACCGTATAGTTCCAATTTCTGAAAAAGTAGTCGCATTATTGCGTCAATATTACAAAGCGTATAAACCAACGGTTTGGTTGTTTGAAGGGCAACAAAAAGGCAAACAATACACTGCCGAAAGCCTGCAAAGCGTATTGAAACAGGCATTGCAAAAAGCAAAAATTACAAAACCGGTAAGTTTACATTGGCTGCGACACAGCTACGCCACGCACTTACTGGAAAATGGCACTGACATGCGTTACATTCAAGAATTGCTAGGCCATAGCAGCAGTAAAACCACTGAAATTTACACCCACGTAAGTACTAGAAACTTGCAAAATATAAAAAGTCCCTTTGATGATTTGTAACAACCAAACTACGCCAAGCCAACAAAAAAAGGTATATTTATGCAGTATTATTGCATATATAAGTGAGTTATGCACAATGCGATTTGAACGCTCGTTATAAATTCAATCTTCCGAAAAATAATTAAAAAAAATTTTCTCAATTCCAAAATAAAAATTAAATTTGTCAAAAATTGACAAGTCTAATGAAAGAAACTTTTGGAGAGTATATTAAGCGACTTAGAACCGAAAACGGTTTTACGCTTACACAATTGGCTGCTAAATTAGATTTAGATTCTGCCAATCTGAGCAAAATAGAGAATAACAAACGAGAATTTGATGAAAGGAGACTTAATCTTTTATCAGAAGTATTTGATTTAGAGATTAATAAACTAAGAACTGAGTTTTTTAGTGATTTAATAGCTAAAAAAATTTATGAAAATAATTGTGATGAAGAAACTTTGGTTTTAGCCGAAGAGAAAGTCGCATATCTAAAATCTAAAAATCCAACAACAGTATGAATATAGTATCATTTTTCGCAGGAGCAGGTCGAGGAAGCCAACGGCCCCGGCTATTGGCACCTGGAAACCGGGGTCGAGCCCGACCGGAGCAACGGCTGGCTGACCTTCAT
>WBZO01003099.1_pt1 | contig 20124 bp, 18 predicted proteins | sample 5204261 | NCBI WGS metagenome assembly WBZO01 (sample SAMN12412400, study PRJNA552823) | activated sludge metagenome | isolation source: activated sludge from anammox sidestream of wastewater treatment plant... | place: USA: North Carolina | collected 2017-09
ATTCGAGCAAAGCCTGAGATCACAAGCAGTCTGTGAGAATGCAGAAACCGGCTGCGGGAATATGGAAAAGCTCCAAAGCCGCCTTTCCCATATTCCCACAGCCACGACTACTAAACAAAACCAAAAACAGGAGAAATAAGAGACTTTTTTGTCCTAATAACTTGACTGGCTCATCATGCTTTTCGTATCCCACGTGCTCGGTCAGCTCTGCCGCCATCGCTCGCTCCAAAAGCCGCTTCGTCAACTGCTTCAGCAATCCGTCCTCCCCGATCAGATCCTCCGGCTTCTTATAGTCCTTCAATAAATTGTCAGTCAGATCGTTGTCTATGGTCATCTTTCCTCCCTCGCCGAACCTTATCCCATTCGACCGTTAATGACCATTTACACAAAACTATTTACACCCTCATCAGATCTTCCAGCAGGTCTACGGCTTCGACGGGAAACCGGACAAGCGATTCGATGATTTCGTTGTCGAAACCTTTCTCCCCTACTCCGAGGCAAACAAGAAATCGTTTCGCTGTGACGTTCTGATTCGTCGGGTTCTGGTCAAAGCGTTCAAAAACAAGACGCTCAGGCAGATAACCCCGCCACTGATCGAAACGTTCAAGCAGGAATTCTTAAATACGCCGACGAGGCACGGGAAGAAGCGGAGTGCCGCGACGGTCAACTATCACCTACGGGTTCTTTCGAAAATCTTTTCCATGGCGGTCGATGCCGAGATTCTAGAAAGCAATCCGTTTAGACGGGTCAAGACTCTAAAGCTAGACAACCAGCGGACGCGGGTTCTCTCCGACGAGGAAGAACGGCGATTGCTGGAAGCCCTGAGCGAGGACGAGCCTGTTCAGCAGATTGTAACTCTTGCCCTTCACACAGGCCTACGCCGAGGCGAGATTTTCAATCTCGCTTGGACGGACATTGATTTTGGAAGGCGAACACTAATCGTTCAGCAGAGCAAGTCCGGCAAAAAGCGGATCGTTCCCATGAACGCAACCGTGACCGAAATGCTCAAGAACATGGTTCGGAGAGGCGACCTTGTGTTTCCTAGCCCCAGAACCGGCGGGAAGCTGATCGAGATCAAGCGGAGTTTCAATCGGGCATTAGGCGAGGCGGAGATTAAGAATCTACGGTTTCATGATCTACGCCATACGGCGGCCACCAGAACGGCAGATGCCGGTGCCGATGCGTTTACCCAAATGAAGATTCTTGGACATTCCGATATTCGGATGACCTCTCGGTACACCCATGCTACGGATTCTGCTATCAGAAAAGCGGTAGAGAATCTCGATAGGAAAGGGAATTTTGGTCACGACATGGTCACGGGCCAAAATGCAGAAGTAACTGTTTCGCCGTAAACTATTGAAAAGACTGGAGCCGGTGAAGGGACTTGAACCCCCGACCTGATGATTACAAATCAACTGCTCTACCAGCTGAGCTACACCGGCTTGTGGTGATGCGGGTGAGGAACCGCGAACGAAAATAGTACCAAATGTCGCAAATAGTGTCCAAGCAAGCGGCTGCTGCGGCGGAAAATTATTTGAAATTGATGATCAACGTGGTTCGAGTTGTGTAGCGGTTCCGGATGTTCGTGTCGGTTGGCGTCGAGGGTTAGTGCCAGGGAATGACTCAGAATGCGGTCGCGCAGAGCGGTCCGGTGACGGTGCGTAAAAGATCCAATAATTCGGCCCGATCGTACGCATCGAGCAGGTGATAAAAAAATTGGCGGACGACAGTACTGTGAGATCGAATTAGGCTACGCGTCCGAAGTCCTTGGTTCAAGACATGTTGTGATGTGGGTTTCCGACACAATGTGAGCGATCTTCTCAGACAAGCCGTATATGCAAAAACTTGTTGACGCCTATTGTTTGTCGTTTTATAATCAAGGTAAGTTCGATTTGAGTCGGACGCTGCTGTTAATTCTGACTTCAACGCCCATTTCGTGGCGGAATGACCCAGACAGAAAAGGAGAAAATCGTGACCATATTCAGAAAAGGTATCTTCGCATCGGTTGCCGCTATTGCGATCCTTGCTTTCTCAATAGCCGTGATCGGGCAAGCGAAGGCGCGGCCTATGATCATTTACGGAGCTGCTCAGGCGCCGACTACGCTTGTAAAGGGCAGCAATTTATACTGTGCCGGCTACATTCAGTCGAGTGCGATCAGCGAGGCGAATACGATCATCGGTGCGAACGACGAGGCCGATCGATACAATTTTAAGGAGCACGACATTCTTTTCATAAATGTCGGCAGCAACAAAGGGGCGAATATCGGCGATGTCTTTTCGGTCGTTCGTCCGAAGGGAGCGGTCGAGAGCCGTTGGACGGATAAGTCACGCATCGGTTTTCTTGTACAGGAGGTCGGAGCGGTCGAGGTTGTGAATGTCCAGCCTGAATATTCTGCCGTTCGGGTAACCTTCTCGTGCGATGCATTCTATCTGGGCGACCTTATTCAGTTGTCGGCAAAGCGGACGAGTCCGCAGGCTGCGCAGCGGCCGCCGCTTAATTTGTTTGCAACGGCGTCAGGAAAGGCTTCGGGACGCATCATTTTGGCACGCGACAATGTCGAAATGCTTGCGCCGGAGTTCATTGCGTATGTTGACCTCGGTGCTGATAATAATGTTCAGACGGGTGACTATCTGACGATTTATCGAAAGCTCGGCAAGGGCAATCTTATGACGTATCCCGCGAAGGAATCTGTCAGGTCGCGCGACGATGATTATCAAAGCGATACATACAGCGGCGGCAAGTTCTCAAATCAGGCCGCACGCAAGGACGGTTCAAAGGCTGACGGCAAAACCGTTACCACGAGTAAGGCAAAGCAGGGCCGTCCCGCTCTTCGAAAAGTTGTTGGCGAGGCTGTCGTGCTGAACGTAAAAGAACATACAGCCACGATCGTTATTACACGAACGACAGGCGAGGTGCATACCGGCGACAGCGTCGAGATACAGTAACAGGCGAGGTCAGATCTCAAGTTCGGCACCGGAGTTTTCGCTTCGGTGCTTTTTCTTTTCGCGCAGGAAGTATGCAAAGTAGCCGTACATCGACCAGAGTGCGGTGATCACCGAAACCCAAAGCGCGCCGCGCCCCACGAGATAGCCGAATACCTTCCAATCGTTAGTGGTGATATTCAGACTCATCAGATCGGCAAAAGCGGTGCGGACCTCAGCGACACGCCAGAAGAATGCAGGATAATCGAGGCCAAAATTCGAAACCGGCGGGTCGCCGTTCGCGGCCGCAACGAGAAGTGCAACGACAGCAACGCACTGTGCCCACATCTTGATCTTTCCCAGACTTTGGGCTTGTATGACAACGCCTTCGCTTGCGGCGATGCTCCGCAATCCGGTAATGATGAATTCACGGCCTAGAATAACCACGACAGCCCACGACGGTGCAAGATGCTTTTCGACGAGGACTATAAGCGCCGATGCGATAAGGAGTTTGTCGGCGATCGGGTCGAGGAACTTACCGAGTGTCGAGACCTGATTGCGGCGGCGTGCGAGCTGACCGTCCACCATATCCGTGAGGGCTGCGATCAAGAAGAGCACGATCGCCAATGCATAGCTGCTGATACCGAACCAATGAGACATCTCGGGCGTCAATAGTACGACCACGAGAAGCGGAACGATCACGATGCGGCCAAGCGTTATGTAATTCGGCAAATTCACGATGAATCACCATTCTAATGTGTATCTGCATTGTTCCCAAGTGCAGGCTGAAATAAAAGAACGGCGGGCAAATGCAAGCCCACCTTTCACATTGATAACCGTTCGGATCTGGGCCTACGGCTGCATAAAGTCCAGTTGGCTGTACGTTCCGGGAAAGAACTGAAGGTTCGGGAACACCGCGCTAAGAGTTTCAGCATCCTGCGGCAAACCGAACCAACGGGCAAGCGCCGCAGCGTACTGCTCGACCGAGGTCGTCGGAAGCCAGCGACCTCGCGGCGACGTTCCCGAATCGACATCATCAGGCCCGCCGAGTGTCAACGTCGGAAAATAATCACCGGTTCCGTCGGGGCGAAGGCTTCCGTAGAAGTTGCCGCCGTTGACCGAGCCGCCGAGTACCAGTGCGTGGCTGCCCCAGCCGTGGTCTGAGCCGACGGAGCTTCCGGAACCTGCCGGGTTGAATGTGCGGCTGAAATCCGAAAGTGTGAAGGTCGTAACGGCCTGCTGCATATCATCGCCGCCGGTCGTCGTTTGGGCGGCCAATTCATCCCAAAACGCTCTCAGAGCTTGGCTTAGCTGTGAAAAATTCGTTCCCTGCGTCGAGAGCTGATTCGTGTGAGTATCAAAGTTGCCGATCTGTACATAAAATATCTGCCGCGCGACCCCAAGGCTTGATCTGTTCTTTATGAGCCTTGCAACCTGACGAAGCTGTCGTCCGATGCTTGTGTTCGGAAATGTTACGGTGGTGTCGACAGATGACTGGAAGACGGTATCGGCTGCGATGGCCATATCCGTGATATGACTTGCTGCCGCAAGGTGGTGCGACGTAAGGAGATCCTGCTGACGCAGGGAATTGAATGCATTGAACCGAGCGAGGTTCGTTCCCGTCGGTGTGGTTCCGAAGCCAGACGGATGAAGCACATTCGCAAGTGATGTTCCGGAGTCGGCGATCGCGAGCGAAGCCGTGACTTGTCCTGACGTAAACAGTTGAGCACCGGATATCGAGGTTATCATCGGCACTATCGGGCCGGCTGTCGTCATTTTATCGGAGATCCGTCCGCCCCAGCCGGTATGGATCTGCGAGCCGGAAATGCCGGCTTGCGATTGAGCTATCTGGTCCGAGTGCGAAAAGAGCTGGTACGGCCGCAGCGTCGGGCTGGATTGATATTGCGCCTTTGTAAGCGGCCTCATAAGGTTTCCGACGTTAGCGACAAATGCCAATTTTCCTTGGCCCCAAAGCTCATAGATCCCGTTATTGATGCCGTTCGTTACCGGGCCGAAGTTCGGATGCAGGCCGTATGTCAGCCCGTTCATTCTCGGCACCGTTATCGGAAGCAAAGCACCGGTACCGGTTGCCGGAAGAGCTAATCCTTGCGTTGACCTTGCGGCAGTATAAGCAGCGTAATTGCTTACGGTCGAGTCGTTGTGAAGCGGTACGATCATATTATTTGCATCGTTGCCGCCTGCAAAATACAGAAGAACGAGAGCCTTATAACTCGTCGCTGCTTCGCCCTTATCGATCGCCGCCTGAGCGAATGCGCTGATCGTGCCGAAATGATGCATTTGCGTGGCCAAAGAAGCCATGCCGAGGGCGCAGCCCGCGCTGCTTTTTAGGAAGTCGCGTCTTGATACTTTCATGATCTTTACCTCTGTACTTGATACTGCGACGAGGTCGCAACTAAATATACTGCAGTACGCGCTCGAAGCGCCGGATTCGACGCCGTTACAGCTGTAACTGCCGGAAGGATAGCCGCTTTCATACCCGCAGACATTGAGTCGTGCATCATACGCCGGTTGAGCTCGTCCAGCAGAGTATTTCCGCTCGCATCAACCGACGCTAATGTAACAAGGTCGCTGATGTCGATACCGGTACCTGTCGGAAAATCGGGCGATGCTACGGCCACGGGTGTTGTGTTCATAACCATTCGATTGATGAAGTTGGCACGCTGGATCGAGGTTCCCGTGTTCATCAATGCAAATTCAGGCCCGAGATATGACGTGCCGGGCAGGACATAGCCCGGCGGGTAGAAATTGAACACTGAGGGCGAAAGGAAGGGCATTTGGCTCATCCCGAGAAATTCCGAGACCTGCCCGTTCGTTCGTCCGGCGCCGACCACACCAAATGAACCATCGCTTTGCGTACCCGCCACGGCGCCCTGGACATTGAGTGTTCGCAGAACATTCGTTGCAAATTGCACCGGCTCGCGAAGTTTGCCGAACATTGGATCGGTCTTGATATCACCGCGTGCTTCGGGATCAAGAAGGATCGCCTTGACCACTTCACGCAGCTGATCCGGATTCGAGCGGTTAGCGTCAAAAACGGCCGTGATCCGGCCGACATAGCTTGGTGTCGGGTCGCTTGTTACCAAGTGCTGGATGAGTGTCTTGCTGACAAAAGGCCCGACATTCTGATGGCTATAGATGTAATCCAGCGCTTGATCCAACGAGGTATTGGCGTACGTCGCAATATTTGCGAGGCTCGTGCAGTTCGAGCATGCGGCAATGGTTAACGGAGCGGTTGCCGGCCAAGTGTTGAGAGTCAGTGTTTTGGCTGTAAGGTCATGTCGGTTGCCGCCGACGGTCATCACTCCGGAATTCAGCAGGAGCGGGTCAATATAGTTGGTTGTCCCTGTGGTGAAGTTCGGGCAATTTGCCGCAACATTGCAATATGACCAGCCGGTGAAGACCTTAGCCATATTGGTAACGCCTGTCTGATCGTAGGTCGGGATAGGGTTGCCTTGGTCGTCGAGTTGGAGTGTCCCGTCGGGCTTTAGCACGAACAGCCCGACCGTAAATAACTGCATCAACTCCCGCGCGTAGTTCTCGTTCGGATTGGTTCGAGTGCTGGTTGCCATGTCCAGATAGTTGCCCATCGCCGGGTTCAGTGTGATCCGCTTCATCAGATCCCTGTAATTACCAAATGCACCGTTGTTCAGTATCTTGAACAATTCGACCATGTGGCGGCCCTGCCGGATCTTATTTCCGGATGCTACCCAGATTTGTGAAAGGGCCCACGCAACTCGAAGCCGAAGCTGCGCGTCGCCGTAATATGCCTCATGCATGAACCAAGTTTGCGGCCGATACATCGAGTACGTGTCGCGGTAACATGTTGCCGGCGAATCATCACCGTTCTGGCCATCACAATCTGCCGGAGCGTTGGACGGTTTTAGCGGGTCTAAGGGCATCGTTGATGTTTGCGCAGCGAATTGTTCGGCGAGCCATATCCTAAGACCGATCCGACGCACACGGCTGTCTAAAGCTTCGGTCGGGCCAAAGGTCGCCTGTTCGAGAAACCTTCTACGGTCGCTCGACCAGCGATAGCCCACATAATTCTGGGGATCGCCGGCATTTCCGGCGGCAGTAGGCGGCGTCGCTGAAAGCGTTTCAGCGATCTCAGGGACATCGCTTATGCCGCCGCCTACCTTCCCAAAGCCAAGCTTCAGAGAGTTACTTGCGAGGCCGCGCCATGTCAAATAAACCGCAATATCTCCGGTCGGATCCGGGCCTGCCCAAAAGCCGAGTTCATCTTGAAGTTCGACCGTGACCGCCCAAACACCTTTTGAATCGCCGACGCGTTGAAGGTCAACGACCGGGAACCGGTATAGACGGCTTTGTGCGTCTGTCGCGTACAGACGCAGTGCATTCGCTCCTTCGCCCCTCATCATCGCAAGGTCCTTAACAAATAGGATGACACGCGAACCCGGAGCAAACGCCCGGGCCTCCGTGATCCTCGCTGATACGCGGCCGGATCCGTCGTCCGGGAGAGCTCTTGCCCGAAGTGGATCTTTTTCGCCCAGCAGAACGGGCGTCGGGGAATTAGGGTTCGGGTCATCCTGACCATTGAGAAATGTTGACGGAGCAAGTAAGAAGGACACGACAGCCAACAAATACAAATATCGTGCGGATCTGCAAAGCATTATTTTCCTCCGAAAGTTAATGACAGATATTCAGCGCCATCTGTCGATCGAAAAGTTGTCAAGAACGGTCGTTTAAGAATGTTTTACAATTTAGAACATATCTAATTATTCGGAAAAGTGCAAGAATAATTTACGCTCTTGAGCGATCGTTTTGTTACGTGCTTTAGACGAGGATTTTTGCGAGAAGGCCGACGGAACTTTTACCTAAAATCAAATCCTATTTCGAAACTCCGTTTTTGGGACGTGCAACAGGAAAAGGCTGCCCTTTCAGACAGCCTCTCGTCGAAAAAATACACCGCGTTTCAGAGCGAGTTCTCGACAAGGTCAAGGAGTGTTCGGACTGCAACGCCCGTAGGCCCCTTCGACATATGTGACTTGCCGTTGTCATTCCAAGCGGTCCCGGCGATATCGAGATGTGCCCACTTTGCCTTGTCAATAAATTCCTGAATGAATACCGCGCCCATTATCGTGCCAGCTTTGCCGCGCGGGCCGATGTTCTTCACATCGGCGATGTCCGAGCGGATCATTTTACTGTATTCGCTGCTGACGGGTAGCTGCCAGAAGCCCTCGCCATTAGCCTTGCCCATTTCGATGATCCGATCCATAAGGCCTTGATCGTTGCCCATGATACCCGTATTCAGATCGCCGAGAGCGATGATCACCGCTCCGGTAAGTGTCGCCATATCAACGATATGCGTGGCTCCCTGCTTCTCAGCATAAGCGACGGCATCGGCCAGGACGAGGCGGCCTTCGGCGTCGGTATTGAGGATCTCGATCGTCTTGCCGTTCATCGCCGTAACGACGTCGCTTGGCCTTGACGCACCGCCGTCAGGCATATTCTCGACAGCGGCGACGACTCCGATCACGGGCCTGCCGGGCTTCAGCAAAGCGATCGCGCGCATGGTGCCGAGAACGGTCGCACCGCCCGACATATCGTATTTCATCGCGTCCATTCCGTCGCCCGGCTTGAGAGAAATGCCGCCGGTGTCGAATGTGATGCCCTTACCGACCAATGCGAGAAGTTCGCCGTTCTTGGCGGTATTCTTTGCCGGAGTGTAACGGAGCACGATCATCTGTGCAGGTTGCGACGAGCCTTTTGAGACGCTCATCAGTGAGCCCATACCCATTTTCGTCATTCGTGCTTCGTCCAGGATCTCGCATTTGAGGCCGACCTCTTTTGCCATTGCCTGCGCCCGCTTTGCCATTTCGATCGGAAAAAGTATGTTCGGCGGTTCATTCGCGAGTTCACGTGTGAAGTTCATCGAACTGCCGATAGCTTCGCCGCGTGTGATGCCTGCTTTAACATCGGCAAGTTTTGCACCGTCAACACATATCGTAAACGAATCAACTGACTTCTTGTTCTTATCTTTTGTCTTGTATTTATCAAGCTCGAACTGACTTGTGATAAAGCCCGAGACGGCGTTTTGAGCTATCGAGGATGCTGTGCCTTTGGATCGCGACAGCAGTGCAAAGCTCTTTACATTGCGGGTGCGAAGGAAGCGTGTTGCGGTCCCGGCGGTTGTGAATACGGATGATGCTTCGAAGTCGCTCTCGTTGCCGACGCCTACCAGCAGGAGCCGCGACGCCTTGACCGCTCCCTTAGGAGTAAAGCGTATAAGGGCTGTTGAGCCGGCATCACCTTTGAATTCCTCGTTCTTAAATATATCGGCCACGAGGCCGCCGGTGAGTTTGTCGAACTCCTTTAGAGTTGCGGAAGAGGCCTTTTCAGCCTTGAAAACAGGTACGGCAAGTGCTTCGACATTTGCCTCGGTAAATTTGGAAGTTATTGCTTGAAGTTTCATTAAATTCCCCTAAATCGTACTAACTGAATCAAAAAAAGCTTATCTACCTATAACTTATCTTGCGACTCGTTTCAACTCACTTCGGGTCTCTTTTTCGATGGTGCGCCGCATTTCTGTCTCACGTTTGTCGTATAGTTTCTTACCTTTAGCGACGCCGATCTCGAATTTGATACGGCCGCTCTTCCAGTAGATCCTCGTTATGACAAGAGTCATACCTTTGATGGTGGTCTCTTTCTGCAGCTTTGCGATCTCACGGCGATGCAGCAGCAATTTTCGCTCGCGCAAAGGGTCGTGATTATTGATGTTCCCGTGTGAATAATGCGAAATATGGGCACCGATAAGCCATACCTCACCGTTCTTTATCTGTACGAACGACTCCTTCAGCTGGATGCGGCCGGCCATGATGCTTTTCACTTCGGTACCCAAAAGGACGGCTCCGGCCTCGAATTTATCGAGGATATGATACTCGTGATAGGCGAGCCGGTTATTCACAATGTCTTTCTCTTGGGTCATAGCAAGCATTCAATTCTAGCAAAAGTGATCGAATTGCGGCATATACGGCGGTTCATTACGACGAATGAGAGCCATAGCATCGTACGGATCGCATATCGGAAGCCTACGCGCAGCCTTTGACGTATATGCGTTTGACACTTCTACACGGGCTTCGTAAATTATTAAGGACGCTGGGAGATCGTCTAATGGTAGGACTGCAGTCTCTGGATCTGCCTATCGGGGTTCGAATCCCTGTCTCCCAGCCATTTTTCTTATGAACGGCTGGCATGAGACCGAAATCCGGGTTCGTTATGCCGAAACGGATCAGATGGGCATCGCTCATCACTCGAACTATCTGATATGGTTCGAGGCCGGCCGAAGCGACCTCTGCCGCGCTCGCGGATTTTCCTATAAAGAGATGGAGGAGTCTGACGACGCGCTCCTCGTGGTAGCTGAAGCATACGTTCGATATAAGTTACCTGCGTTTTACGAAGATTTGCTGACCATTCGCGTTCGTGTAAGCGAGGTGCGCAGCCGTAGCGTGCGATTCCTTTATCAGGTATATCGTTCCGGCGACGGTGCGATCCTCGCGGAAGGCGAGACGAATCATCTGGTTACGGACAGGAAAAAGGTCATAAAACGCCTTCCCGACCACTGTCGCGAGTTGCTGTCGTGTGAGCAGTAGCCCGCCGTAAATGGCCGGATCACGCGCTTTTGCCATTCGGCTTGAATGCGCCCCGCATTGTCTATAAACTCAAAGTATGCCCGGGATCGGCCGTTCAGAAGCTATTTTTATTGCGGCAATGATGGTGCTCATTCTTATAATGTGCGTCGTTGCCGTTTATTATTTCGTTAAGACGTACAAGAAGGAAATGCGGGAAAAAGAAGAACGTCTTGCAAAGAAAAGGGCCGAAAACGCCGTGAAACAAACCGCGAATGACGATCAATAATGCCGCACGCAAACATCCTTGATCCTGACAAGTCCGCACTGATCGTAGTCGATATCCAAGAGGCATTTCGCTCAGCGGTGCCGCATTTTGAACGGATAGCGCACCGGGCTGCGGTCGCAGTGCAAGGATTCAGGCTGCTTGACGTGCCGGTGATCGTTACCGAACAGTATCCGAAAGGCCTCGGAGCAACCGCAACGGAAATATCCGAGGTGTGTGATGCATCGTGCCGCGTCTTTGAAAAGACGGTGTTCAGCTCATGCGGAGCGGATGGTTTTGTCGAAGCCCTGAGCGGTTACGGCGTTAAACAAGCCGTTCTTTGCGGGGTTGAGACACATGTTTGCGTTGAACAAACCGCGCACGACCTTTTGGATCGCGGAATTCAAGTTCACCTGCTGCTAGATGCCGTCGGCTCACGTTCGAAGCAGAACCGTAAGGCCGGCATTGCAAAGATGCAGGCCTCGGGGGTAATTGCCTCATCGGTCGAGATGGCGCTTTTTGAGCTTATGCGGGACGCAAAGCACGATAAATTCAAGCAAATACAGGCACTTATTAAATAGTCAGATAAGCTTTCAAATGGATCTACTTTCGAGTCTGAATGAACAACAGGCCGACGCTGTCAAGCAAACCGATGGCCCGCTGTTGATAATCGCCGGTGCCGGTTCCGGCAAAACGCGTGTGATCACGGTACGTATCGCGTATCTAATTGCGGAGAAAGGAGTTGCTCCTCACAATATCCTTGCGGTAACGTTCACAAATAAGGCGGCGGGCGAGATGCGGGCACGTGTCGAAAGCCTTTTGAAAGGCGAAAGGCTGCAGTCCGCTCCGTTGATCTCGACCTTTCATAGTTTTTGCGTGCGGATACTTCGACAGGATATCGAGAAACTCGAAGAAGGCTACACCCGAAACTTCACTATCTACGACACGGACGATTCGACCAAGGTGATCCGCGCGTGCATACGAGATCTTGGTCTTGACGAGAAAAAGCTTCAGCCGCGCAGCGTTCGCAATATCATCAGTGCGGCAAAGAACCGTGGTGAGGATGCGGAGCAATACGCAGCGAGGGTTGAGTACGGCGATGACAAGAAGGCCGCGATCGCTAAGGCATTTAAGATGTATGACGAACGCCTGCATAAGGCGAACGCTCTTGATTTCGACGACCTCCTGATAAAGACGGTCAAACTGCTTGAACGCTCGCCGGACACACGCGAAAAATATAACGACCGCTACAAGTACATCCTCGTTGACGAATTTCAAGATACTAATACGCTGCAGCTCGCTCTCATAAGATCGCTTACCGAGAAGCAGGAGAATATATGCGTTGTCGGCGATGATGCCCAGAGCATCTACGGGTTTCGGCAGGCAGATATTCGGAACATTCTTGACTTCGAACAGCACTATCCGAACGCCAAGCTGATAATGCTTGAGCAGAATTACCGTTCGACGCAGACGATACTCGATGCCGCGGATGCGATCATCAAAAACAACATCGATCAGAAGAAGAAAAAACTCTGGACATCGAACCCGAGCGGTGAGCGCGTGTTCTACTGTCAGGCATACGACGGCGATGCTGAGGCGAGGTTCGTCGCCGGCAGGATCGAGGAGCACTTCCGCCGTGATCCGAGCGAGCGGATCGCTGTGCTCTATCGCACCAATGCGCAGTCGCGGCTTTTCGAAGAAGCCTTGCGGCGGCTCAGGATACCTTACAACATAGTCGGCGGCTTCTCATTCTTCGAGCGTGCCGAGGTTAAGGACATAATTGCGTATCTCAAACTTGCGATGAACCCGAGCGACGATATCGCTCTGCTGCGCGTCATCAATACACCGCCGCGGGGCATCGGAAAGACGAGTTTGGATGAATTGCAGCGACAAGCGAACACTGCCGGCACCTCGCTTTGGAATACGATCATTGGTATCGCGGACGATACGATCGTTTCCGAAGTGCGGCTCACACCGAGGGCGAAAGAGGCATTGCGGGCCTTTCGGCGAACGCTCGAATCACTGATAAGCAAAGCGGAAAATGCCGTATCGCTCGAACGGCCGGTTTCGGACATTGTCGTTGCCGCGATCGAAGATACGGGCTACGCCGACACTCTGCGGGCAGAGGGCGGCGATGAGGCGGCGTCGCGGCTTGAGAACCTGGAAGAATTGGTCAACGCGGCGGTTGACTATGACCGACAGGCTGAGAACGGACTTCGCGATTTTATCGACCATGCGGCGCTTACGTCCGACATTGACCGATATGACTCAGAGGCTGCGGTAACGCTGATGACCGTCCATTCGGCGAAAGGACTTGAGTTTCCGATCGTGTTTCTGGTCGGCCTCGAGGACGGCATTTTTCCGCATTCGCGTTCATTTGACGATAGAAAAGAGCTTGAAGAAGAGCGACGCCTGGCTTACGTTGCGATAACCCGTGCCGAGAAGCTGCTTTACATCACTCATGCGATGCGGCGCCGGACATACGGCCAAGACCTTACGTCCGAGCCGTCGCAATTCCTGAATGAACTGCCGCATGAGCTGATCGAAGATCTCTCGGCAGGCGCGTCATGGCTGAAATACGCACGAAGTGCGACGGCTGCCGCTGCCGGCATTTCGACAGCTGCGGATCCGAAGCCAAAGAGGCCCTATACGGGCAAGACCTATAATAATGCCGATGCGATAGCGGAATTTTTCAAAGAGCGTTCGATACCGGCCAGAACAACGGAGCCGCCAAAGGCCCGCACACCGTTGGACAACTTGCGCTCAGCGGGTTCGGGTGCTCGTTCGGGTTCTGACGGCATCGTTCCGGGCAGCCATGTCCAGCACGAAAAGTACGGTCGCGGGCTTGTGCTCAGGCGTGAGGGAAATGGCGAAATGGCAAAACTCACGATAAGCTTTCCGGGTTACGGCCAGAAGAAGTTGATCGAGAAATACGCTAAACTGCAAAAACTCTAGGAGTTGCGCGTCAATATAAAGAAAAGGAGTGTCGATAGACCATAAAAATGAAGAATATTACTGCGCTGTTCATTGTTCTTGCGGCTATATCGCTCGTGGTATTGGGCTGCAGTTGGATAAATCCGCTTGCTGACAAAGGCGTAGGTCCGCAGTCGGAGAAACGATCATCCGACGGCAAGACGACGTCAGACAACCGGCCGCTCGGTGATGAGCGGATAGGCGTGCCCGAGTGCGACGAGGTAATGGATATGTTGACGGCCGAAACGAACAGCCCGGACGACAATTTCGTTACAAAGGCTTTCAAAGCCACTTTCTTTAACAAGATCCGCGAAACCATCCGCCAAGCTGTCGAAGACAGCAAGAAAGACAACACCAACGGAGCCGCCGATCTTGCAAAGACCTGTCGCGACCTGAAGCAGCAGCTCGAAAAATTCAAGGCAGAGGAAAAGGATAAAGAAAACTAGCAGAGCGGCCGCGCGAACGGTGCGCGGCACGTTGCTGTTTCCTCGCTCACACATCGGCTTGCCGGTACATTGGCCATCGCTGTTATTTATAACAGCGGCGGCCATTTCCGCTTGTATTCGAGCCGGCAGACACAAAAATTTTCTATTGACTATTTCTACCGGCGGGCGTAGCGTAGGGGGATAACGATATAGAACAAGGACGCCTCACCGATGTCCACTTTTCAAAAGAAGCTCGAAATTCTCGCCCGTCGTGACCGACGGGAGACGCGGCTCTTATTGGCAGCTTTGCTGTCGCTTGTTTGCGCTGTCCATTTGACGGCGCAAGACGAGCCTATCAGGGTGTCAACCAGGCTTGTAACGGTGTCGGCGTCGGTCATGGATCGAGATGGTCGATACGTGTCGGGTTTGAATGCCTCTCAATTTCACATCCTTGAAGATGGTAAGCTCCAGCAGATAGCCTTTTTTAGGCCGGTCACAACCCCTTTTACGGTATTGCTTCTTTTGGACAGAAGTGCGTCAATGACTCCTGACAAGCCGGCGATGATCGGCGCAGCGAATCAATTCTTTAGCAATCTTCGCCCGGATGATGTTGTCATTGCAGAGTCATTTGCCGATGACACAATGAAGATCTTTGGGCCAAAACAGGTAAAGGATATTAATAAGTCGTTCAAGGTCGAACCTAAGCTTGGCGATATGACAACCCGTCTATTTGATGCTGTTCACTTTGCCCTCGAGCGAATGCAAAAGGTCAAAGGCCGTAAAGCTATCGTTCTGTTCACCGACGGAATGGAGCCGACGAAGGGACTCTGGGAAGTCGGCAGTATCTATGCGACGGCAAAAGGCACACTAAAAAAGGCCGAAGAGGCGGAGACCATCGTATATACGATCAAATTTAATCCCCTTGATCGGAGGCCTAACGTTGATCGTGAAAAACTGGCGGTTTGGAATAGTGATGCTCGCGAGTATATGGGTGATCTTGCCAGGCTAACGGGCGGGCGCTTCTTCGAGATGGAAAATGTTACGGACCTTGCAAAGGTCTTCGCCGATATTGTTTCTGAGCTTGGTAGTCAGTACACCCTCGGCTATTACGCGTCTGCAAACACCAAAGCCGGTGAAAGACGGAAGATCGCTGTAAAAGTGGATGTACCGGGAGCGGTTGTGCGTTCAAGGAAGGAGGTCGTCTATCAATAGATCGGCGATCGGCCGCGATCAATCCTGTTTTTTGGCAGACGCCCCGACAGTTCGGAATGTTATGGTTTTTCTTCGGCATACACTCATTCTTTTTCTTGTCGCCGTCATCGCACCTATATGCAGTGCGCAGGATGAGGTCATAAAGGTCAGCACAGACCTCGTCCGTGTTCCCGTCATCGTGCGCGACCGCGACAACCGGTTCATCCCTGATCTAGAAAAGAATAACTTCAAACTCCTTGAGGACGGGAAAGAGCAGTCCATCGAATACTTTAGGACAACTGATGAACCCGTTACAGTGATCCTGCTTTTGGATTGCAGCGGGTCAATGGCCGAAGAAATGGAACAAATGACCTTGGCCGCGAACTCCTTTTTTCGACAGCTGCGCCCGAATGACACGGTCTTAGCCGCGACGTTCGCCCGGAAAGTCTCGATCATCGGTGGACCCGCTCTAGCCAAAGATTTTTCTGTGGCTTCGATCAATCAGAAGGGAGAGCCGGGAACTCGTCTGTATGATTCTGTTAACTGGGCTTTAAAGAAGGCAAAGTCATTTCACGGTAGAACCGCGATCATATTGTTTTCAGATGGTGCAGATTCATATCCGACGGACGGCAGCTTCGCTTCCGCTAAAGAGACCTTCAAAAAGGCTGAGGAAGGCAATGCACTGATCTACAGCGTTTGGTTCGATACCTTCTATCGCGATGAAGGTATGACGGAAGAGACGTTCTTAAAGATTCGGGATCGCTATTGGAGCTATATGGATGGTCTTGCTTCAAGAACCGGCGGCGTAGCGTTTGGGATAAAGGCAATTGCCGGTCTGGATACTGTCTTCTCGCAAGTCGCGGGAGAACTTCGATCTCGGTACGAAGTCGGTTATGTCCCTGTGGACTCGGTTCGAAAAGGTGAAAGACGGAAGATCGCTGTAAAAGTGGATGTGCCGGGAGCCGTTGTTCGTTCAAGGAAGGAGGTCGTCTATCAATAGATCGGCGATCTGCAGCGATCAATCCTGTTTTTTGGCATACGCCCCGACAGTTCGGAATGTGATGGTTTTTCTTCGGCCCCTTTCGACCGGGCCGGATAAGCGGAAGATCCAGGTCAAGGTGAATGTCCCTGATGCCGCCGTCAGGGCGAAGAAGGAGATCGTGATCCCCCATCGGCCATAGGCCGCCGTACCTCGCTCGAACAGCGGCGAAATAACTTCCGTCTTGCCTTGACACGATCTTAGGAAATTCATATCATCTAAAGTTTCGGACTTTGGGTCTGGTGTGTCCATCGTATGATGGACGGATATTTGAGAGTTGAAGCAAGGATTGTAGCGTAAAACGCGGCCATCTCCGGTTGCGGGCTAAATTGGTAAATGCCGCACTGATCGCGGCTTCCCGCAAGTGCCACGCCACAGCAAAGTGACAACGCTCAGTATTTGGAACAATTAATTAAACCTTGATCAGCGAGAGCTGCTTGAGCTAACTGCCGGACAGGTTCCGTGCAAGAGTCAGGTAAGACGTTAGTTTTGCCTTTGAGCGATATACAAAGGCTGATTTGAGCTTATGCCGACAATCAATCAATTAGTTCGTAAAGGACGCAAGGCCGTCCAATACAAGACCGCAAGCCCCGCACTGCAGGCAAACCCGCAAAAGCGAGGTGTCTGTACGCGTGTTTATACATCGACGCCGAAGAAGCCGAACTCGGCGCTTCGCAAGGTCGCACGTGTCCGCCTGACCAATCAGATCGAAGTTACGACCTATATTCCGGGCATCGGCCACAATCTGCAGGAGCACTCGATCGTGCTGATCCGCGGCGGCCGTGTCAAGGACCTGCCGGGCGTTCGTTATCACGTTGTGCGCGGTACGCTTGACGCATCGGGCGTTGCGAATCGTAATCAGGCACGTTCCAAGTACGGAGCAAAACGGCCCAAGGGAGCAAAGTAAGTTATGCCAAGACGTAGAGTTGCAGGAAAGAGGGAAGTTCTGCCCGACCCGATCTATAACAGCATCGCGGTAACAAAGTTCATTAACGGCCTGATGTGGCAGGGCAAGAAAACCGTTGCAGAACAGATCTTTTACAGGGCGATGGAAAAGATCGGCGAAAAGACGGGCGAAGAAGCGATAAAGGTCTTTAAGAAGGCTCTCGACGCCGTTGCCCCCGCTCTTGAGGTCAAATCACGCCGTATCGGCGGTGCGACATATCAAGTGCCGCTCGAGGTCTCGCGTGACAGACGCAACACCCTTGCGATCCGCTGGATCATCTCGAATGCCCGCAACCGCAGCGAGAAAACGATGGAAGACAGGCTCGTCGGCGAACTGCTCGATACTCAATCCGGCCGCGGCGGTGCTCTTAAGAAGAAAGAGGATGTGCACAGAATGGCGGAGGCGAATAAGGCCTTTGCCCACTACAGATTTTAGTTGGCCGCTCACGGCCGGCCCTCTTTGTTGAGGGGTTTCGTCAGCCGGTGAGCGGAAATTTGCTATGGCAAATATCACATTAGACAAATTCAGGAACATCGGCATCATGGCCCACATTGATGCGGGAAAGACGACGACCACCGAGCGCGTTCTTTTCTACACAGGTGTTTCTCACAAGATCGGTGAGACGCATGAAGGCACTGCGACCATGGACTGGATGGAGCAGGAGCAGGAACGCGGCATCACTATTACCTCGGCTGCGACGACGTGTTTTTGGACCCGCAACGGTGTCGAACACCGCATTAATATCATCGATACGCCCGGCCACGTCGATTTTACGATGGAGGTCGAGCGTTCACTTCGCGTTCTCGATGGTGCGGTCGCTGTCTTTGACGGCGTCGCGGGCGTTGAGCCTCAGTCGGAAACGGTTTGGCGTCAAGCCGATAAATACGGCGTCCCGCGTATTTGCTTTATCAATAAGCTCGATCGTGCGGGAGCATCCTTCGAGCGGAGCTTTCAGTCCATCCTTGATCGGCTCGGTGCCAATGCGGTGGCTCTTCAGCTGCCTATCGGCGTCGAAGAACATCTTCGCGGCGTCGTCGATCTGATCGAGATGAAAGGCCTTCTGTGGAAGGACGAGACGAAAGGAGCTCAATACGAGGTCGTTGACATACCTGCGGAGCTGGTCGATCAGGCCAAAGAATGGCATGACAAGCTTGTGGAACAGGTTTCGAGCCTGGACGATGATCTGATGATGAAGTACCTCGAAGGCGAGGAGATCACGTCCGACGAGATCCGCAAGGCTCTCCGCAGGGGCACGATCGATCTTAAGATCGTTCCGGTCGTCTGCGGCTCAGCATTCAAGAACAAGGGCGTTCAGACACTGCTCGATGCGGTGGTCGATTTCCTGCCGAGCCCGCTTGATATCCCTGCGATCGAAGGCACCGATCCGAAGACGGACGAGGCCTTGACCCGTGCGGCAGATGCAAAGGCCCCGTTTTCGGGCCTTGTCTTTAAGCTTATGGCAGATAAGCACTTAGGCCAGCTCGCCTTTGTGCGTATCTATTCGGGAACGGTCAGTTCGGGTTCGTACGTTTATAACACGATCAAGAACTCCAAGGAGCGTGTCGGCCGCCTTATGATGATGCACGCGAATAAGCGTGAGGATGTCGAGCAGGCGAGTGCGGGTGAGATCGTTGCGATCGGCGGTATGAAGAACGTAACGACGGGTGACACCATTTCGGACGAGAAGGATAAGATCATTCTCGAATCGATGGAATTCCCCGATCCGGTCGTGCGTGTCGCGGTCGAGCCGAAAACGCGGGCCGATCAGGATAAGATGGGCGTCGCTCTAAATCGCCTTGCTCAGGAAGACCCTTCATTTCAGGTTTCGACCGACCACGAGACGGGCCAGACCATCATCGCCGGCATGGGCGAACTTCACCTTGAGATCATTGTCGATCGTATGAAGCGTGAGTTCGGTGTCGAGGCGAATGTCGGTAAGCCGCAGGTTGCGTATCGCGAGACGATCACGGTCCCGGCGCCCGGTAAAGAGGTGTTCAAGAAGCAGTCGGGCGGCCGCGGCCAGTTCGGCCACGTTGAGCTTGAGATCGAGCCTGCACCGGGCGAGGGGTTTGTCTTTGAAGATAAGATCACCGGCGGCGCTATTCCGCGACAGTTCATCAAGCCTGTTTCTGAAGGGATACAGGACGCGATGCGGCGCGGATTTCTCGCCGGATACGAGATCGTTGATGTTAGGGCAAAGCTTGTCTTCGGCTCCTATCACGAAGTTGACTCGGACGAACGATCGTTCCACATCGCGGGCAGCCTTGCGTTCCAAGACGCGGTCAAAAAGGCAAAGCCCGTGCTCCTGGAGCCGATAATGAAGGTCGAGGTTGTTACGCCAGAAGAATATATGGGCTCGGTCAACGGCGATCTTAACCGCCGGCGCGGTCAGATCGAGAAGATGGAGCCGCGTCCGGGCAATGTTTCGGTCGTAACGGCCTTCGTCCCGCTTTCAGAGATGTTCGGTTATACGACGGATCTTCGCTCGGCAACGCAGGGGCGGGCGACGTCGTCGATGCACTTTGAACGCTATGCAGAAGCTCCGCGTAACGTCGCTGAAGAGATCATTGCAAAGGTGAAGGGAGCGAGCAGCTAGGATATTTATTTAGATTTTGAGGTCTCAAGTCTGGGATCAGGAGAGAGTAAGAGATGAGCAAAGAGAAATTTGATCGGTCAAAGCCGCACGTGAACATCGGGACGATCGGGCACGTTGACCACGGGAAGACGACATTGACGGCAGCGATCACAAAGGTGAT
>WBZO01003102.1_pt1 | contig 20117 bp, 19 predicted proteins | sample 5204261 | NCBI WGS metagenome assembly WBZO01 (sample SAMN12412400, study PRJNA552823) | activated sludge metagenome | isolation source: activated sludge from anammox sidestream of wastewater treatment plant... | place: USA: North Carolina | collected 2017-09
CATCGGCCGAATAGGTAGAGCCACTGCAATGGTCATGGAACCATCCGGTGCGTCCGTCGAAGGCGAAGTCGGGGAGCCAGGCCAACTCGCAGCCACTGTGAGGGTCTCGTCCGAGGAGCACTAGGAACGAGCCCGTGGGCTGGGTACGCACGACATGGAGATTGACGGGGATGGGGCGCTCGCGGATTGCACCGGTCGGCAGTTCCCAGCGATCCGTTCGATGCACCACTACATCCTCGAACGTAACCACCTCTCCCGGAGTCGACGGAAGCTCCGTGATGGCGGCCAGATCGACGGTTCGGGGCGCATCCCCGGCACAGGCTGACGTCGCCACAACTCCTGCGATGAAGAGTATCCACGCGGTTCGCCTCACAGATGACTCTCTCCCTCTCCAGCAGCAGGACGGAGTATCGGGAGGACCGGGGCGATCCTCCCGATACTCTTGCGGCTAGTCTCCGGCCTGTGTCGTTGGCTCGGGTTCTGCGCTGCCCATATCTGTGACGATGTCGACTTCAGGGAGTGGCGGCGGGGTTGCGCGATCGCCCTCCAGGGGCGCCTGCCCTGTCACGTCGAACAGGACACGCGTCTCCCCGTCAATCACCTGCTCACCGCGGACGACCACCCCTGTGGCCGGGTCCACGATGTGCACAGCTGTGACACCGACGTCATCGACGTGCTGCCAGCGACGGTTCCCGCTGGAGTCCACCCCAGCGTCCGTCCAGTCGGGATCGCCCGCGTAGTCGCGAGGGACGAGCCATTCGTTTGGCACTGCTGGCCGGTCTGCGGTGGTGAGATTGGTGAGCAGTTCACTACCGAACACGGGATCAAGGATCGCCTGAGACCCGAAGCGATACCAGACTTCCCGACCCTCATGCTCGGGCGTCGCGGGCGAGTCGAGCAGCCGAGTCGTCCACTCGTTCGATGACCACCAGAGCAGTTCGATCGTGTGCTCACCCGTCCCATCGTTCTCGACGTACGTCAGGTACGTCGGAGCAGTTAAGCCGGCTTGTGAGCCGGCGCTGATGGGGTCGGGCCGAGCGACGAGCCACGAGAGCGCGGCCGCCACCACCAGACCAGCAACGAGCACCGTGCTCCACTGCAACCTTCGGTTCGTTGTCATGCGAGTCTCCCTCCGCTGGCTCACGGAGTGATCACGTGATTGATGGGCAGCACGTCACCGGCATACCAGAAGTAACATCCTGGGTTGCACTCTTCATACTCGAATCGGTAGTTCACCGTGACGGTACTGCTGTACGTAGGGTGTGATTCGCCGCTGTAGACGAACCAGGCGCTCAAGGGGATGTTGGTCGCCCATGAACCAGGTCCGTGTGAGACCTGCAGGACACCGCCCACGTAGTCCCTGATCCACTGTTGGCGCCATCGAACGGCACCGCCGTCGCGCCCTCCCTTGAACTCCCGTGAGTCGATCCGGACGGTGGCACCGAGGTCGGTGTACCCGACCCGTGAGTTGTAGTACTTCGGAACCCCATCGTGCTTCTCGGGCGTGTAGGCCGCTGCTGCGATCCCAAGCACGGACATCGCGAGCGTGACGCCGAGCAAGAGCCCGGCGATTCGTCTGCGGCTATAGGCATGCATGTGTCTCTCCAGAATGGTGTGAGTCTTCAGCCGACGGGCTGAAGGACGTGTTGCGCCGCCCAAGACCCGCTATCAACTCACGGCACCTCCTCCTTCCGATCCCCTAGGGTCAAAAACATACTAGCATGATGTCAATACTAGATTTGCTGATCCGGACGTCTTGCTCCTCCCCGAGCAATTGATCTCCCTGCGCGTCCCACTCCGACGCCCTCGGAGCCGAGCGCGGGCCCTACGTTCTGCTAGGGTGCGGTGCCATGATCTACCCACATGACTCCGCCCCGATTGTCGAGGCAGGAACTGTACGACTGGTGTGGGCGGCACCGGTGCGGCAGCTCGCGCCTACCTACGGCATGCCGACGTGGGATTCGCGGAGGCCTGTCGGGCCCGCGAACATCCCGCTCCCGCCCCACCGCTCCCTCGGCCCTCGACGCCTGGCCAGGATTACGGGATGCCGCCCAGACTGCTCGCCGGTGCGACGTCGAGCGGGCAGATATCTCTCGCTACCGGCCGTCCCAGTCCCGCAGCAACTCCGCCAACCGCATGCGGCCGTCGTCTCGACCGTGGTCGTCTCAAAGACCTCAGTCCAGGCGCCGACGGTCGCCTGTATCTCAGGGACGACCCCGGGTGCTTCGGAGTGCGCGTGGGGCCGCAGGGCATCCGGGGAGCACTCCTGATCCTGCAGGCGATCTGCATTGAGGCCGAACGCCGCGGCTGGTCCATGGCGCGGGCACGTGCGGACGGGTACAGCCGGATGTCCAGCGCCGGGATCCGCATCGGCCGCCACACCTACCCGGTCACCATCGAAGAGCGCACCACGAGCATTCCGCCCTCCGAGGAGGATGTCCGACGGTGGCAGTCGAAGAAGTCGCGGTGGGAGACGCGCGACTCGCCGCCAGCGAGTCGGAGCCCGTCCGGACGCCTCGTCCTGCACACCCCGACAGCTGGGTGGCTACCGAGACAAGTGGGCTGATGCGCGGCAGCTCACCGTCGAGTCCATGCTGGGCGACTTCTTCGCCACGCCGGCCACGCGTGCGGTCGATGATCAGGCGAGGTTCGAGCGGGCGGAGCGCGAACGCGCGGAGCGTGAGGCGCGCGAGCGACGGGAACGCGTCACGGGGGCCCGGACGGACCGTCCGCAGAAGGAAGTCGCCGGCTGGCAGACGGCCGAGCGCATCCGCGAGTACGTCGCGCGTCTGCAGATCCCCCTCCAACGCGTGGAACCGCTGGACCGAGATCGCCTCGCCGCGTGGCGGGTGGGCGCTGGACCGGGCCGACGAGCTGGATCCGACCGTAAACACCTCGCAGGTGGTCGGCTTCGACGACGCCCGCGATCAGTACTGGTCACCTCCACGGTCGCCGTACTGACCGGCATCGTGGCCTGAGCGCAGAGGTGAGTTGTCCTCGATTCAAAGTGTGTCCGCTGCGGACGCGCTCAGACACCCCACTGCTCGGAGCGGCCGATGTTCATCTTCAATACGTCTGAGGCTCCCTCCGCGAGGCGCTCGGAACGCGCCTGGCGGTACATCCACTCGAGGGTGTGGCCGACGATCAGTGACGGGCCGCCCGAGAGCTGGATGGCGGTGTCGACGACGCGCCCGAACGCCTCCGTGGCGAAGACCTTGGCGATCGTGCCCTCGGTCGTGACGTCCTCGCCGGCTTCGGCGCGACGGACGGCGCGGTAGACGACGCTGCGGGCGGCGTAGGTATCGATGAGCATGTTGCCGAACTGCCAGCGTGCCTGTTCGTGGTCGCCCAGGAGGCCACCGGCGCGCAGCGGCTCCTCCATGCGGGCGCGGACGTATGCGCATGCCCACATCGCGCCACCCGTCGCGCGGGCGGCCATGCCGCCGCGCAGCAGGCCGATGTTTTGCAGGCCGCGACGCATTCCCTCGCCGATCGCTCCGACTTGATTCGACTGCGGAACGCGGACGTTCTCGAAGAAGAGCTGGCAGTGCGTGCCACCCTCGATGCCCCGGTAGTCGGAACCGAGGGTGAGGCCGGGCGTGTCGCGGTCGACGATGAGCATCACGGTGCCACCCGGACCAGCGCCGTCCTCGACGACGTTCACGAGGACGGCATAGAAGTCGGCTGCGCTCCCGCCTGAGACGTAGAACTTGCTTCCGTTCACGACGTAGTCGGAACCGGAACGCACGGCCTGCGTCGGTGTCGTCGCGTCGCGCGGCTCGGTGAAGGCCCAGGCTGCGAAGCGCTCGCCACCCATCCACGGCTCGAGGTAGCGCTCACGCAGTGCACCCTCGGTGCGGGCGAGGACACCAGGCCCGGGACCGAATGCGTGGCGAGCAAGGCGGAGGCCGCTCGCGGCGATTGTCTCCCGCGCGACGGTCAGCGCGAGCGGGCCAGCCTCGCTGCCCCCGAATTCCCGCGGCTGGGTCATGCCGTAGACGCCGGCTGCACGGGATCGAGCCGCGATCTCGCGCCGCGCCTCGGCCGAGGTGAGGTCGCCGGCGTCGGCGCGCTCCTCGATCGGCCGTAGTTCGTCGTCCGCGAACGCTCTCAGGCGATCTCGGAGCGCGATCAGTTCCGGCCCGAGCTGGTCAGGCATGCAGTCCTCCCTCGGATGTGGGTGTCGGGCTAAAGCGGTGAGCCCCGCAGGCCCTGGAAGCCCTTCGTCGCCGAGATCTCGCCGACGTGGATCGCGTTGTGGTTGAGGAGGACGCCCAGCGTCCCGGCGACGGTCGTCGGGCGTCCGCCGTGGGCGATCTCGCGCAGGAGGTCGGTCTCAGACAGCTTCGCGAGGTACTCGTCGCTCGCCGCCCAGACCTGCTTGCGATACTCGTCCAGCGCCGCGGCCGCCATACGGAACGCCCGGTAGGTCGCCTCATCCGCCCCTTCGAGGTTCTCGACCGCAGCCCTCGTACCCCAGTCCTCGCGCTCCCAGAGCGTCTGCCCATCCTGCAGGCGGGCGTTGATCGTCTTGTCCTCGACAAAGAGCACGTGCTGGATGATGGCGCCGATTGGATGGCCTGTCCCTGGGGGCAGGAAGTTGGCCTGTTCGTCGGTCAGCCCTTTCACCGTGCCGAGGTACCAGCCATGCGACAGGTACAGCTGGTCCTTCACGAACTGCAGACCGGTCATCCGGCTCTCCATCCAACTCGGCGCTGTGACATCCGTTAGCCGCGTCCGAGGCGCCGCCCGCACGTGCAACGGTGACGGCGGACGCGTCTCGCGATACCGGAGGGCGTCCCAGCCTTCCAGACCGGTGACGAACTCGGCACCACGTCACCCATGCCGAACGGGTGGGACATGAACGCTTCGGCCAGCGCGTCCAGGATCCGACGCCACGCAGACACCGCCGTCACTGAACGCTAACCGCGCGGGAGGCCTAGCCCCCGTGTCGCAATCACGTTCCGCTGGATCTCGTTCGACCCGGAGAAGATCGTGTGTGGCACCGAACCGACGTAGTCCTGCACTGCCTCGGCGTTCATGGGCGCACGTGGGTCCTCGGGGTTCCAGATGCTCCCGTAGAGTCCCCAGGTCTTCGTGTGCGTACGCGCGATCCGCTGGTGCAGTTCGGATCCGAACATCTTGTTGACCGACGCCTCGTAGTTGGGGACGAGACCGCGGTGCTGGATGGACACGATCCGGAACGCGAAATTGAAGAGGACTTGCGTCTCGATCGCCCGGTCGGCCAGCTCCAGGCGCACCATGGAGAAGTCCGTACGCCGGCGCTGCCGGCCCTCATCGCTCTCGAGGTACTCCTTGAGCTCGTTCTGCCGGCGCCGGTACTCCACCGCCCCGGCGATGCCCGACCGCTCGAAGTCGAGCAGCGTCATGCCGACGTACCAGCCGCGGTTCTCGTCGCCGATGCGGTTCTTCACCGGTACCTTGACGTCCTCGAAGAACGTCTCGTTGAAGTGGTGCTTCCAGCCCATGTTGATGAGCGGGCGGATCGTCAGTCCGGGGCTCTTGATGTCCATCACGAGGAACGAGATGCCACGATGCTTGGGCGCCTCGGGGTCGGTGCGGACGAGCGCGAACAGCCAGTCGGCGTGGTGGCCGCCGGACGTCCAGATCTTCTGGCCGTTGACGATGTAGTCGTCGCCATCGCGGACCGCGCGCGTCTGCAGCGACGCGAGGTCGGAGCCGGCGCCGGGCTCTGAGTACCCCTGCGCCCAGGCGACCTCGCCGGAGAGGATCTTCGGGAGGTGCTCCGCCTTCTGCTCCTCGGTGCCGTGCACGATGAGCGTGGGGCCCAGCATCGAGGTACCAAAGCCGCCAGGTGCGGGCGCTCCCGCTTCGGCCATCTCCTGGTTGTAGATGAACTGCTCGATCGTGGTGAGCCCCGCGCCGCCGTACTCCTTCGGCCAGGCCGGGGCGATCCATCCCTTCTTCGCCAGGGAGTCCGCCCAGGCGACCGCCGCGTCGCGCCGGGCCGGGTCGTCCGACTTCCGATCGGTCTGCCAGTTGTCACCGTCGCCACGCTGACGAGACCGGTATCGGTCTGGCAACTCCTTGCGGATGAAGTTCCGCACTTCCTCGCGGAACTGCGCCTGTGTGGCCGAGTCGCTCCAGTCCATGGCTGCTTCCTCCCATCGCGCCGGTGGCGCGTGACGTGCTAATTCGTGAGCCGGACCCCGAGCCACTCCGCGATCGCCGCCTCCATTTCGAGCGGCTTGTGCAGTGGCACCATGTGGCCGGCACCCTCGATCGTGACGAGCTCGGCGTCCTGCATCTCCTCGCGCATCCGCTCGGCGATGTCAGCCGCGACGAGACGGCTGTCGCCCCCGCGCACGAGCAGCGTGGGGCATGGGACGGCATGCGCGGCCGCCCAGTTCTCCTCAGACGTGTGCAGCGGGCGACGCCAGTCGCGACGCCGGAGATTGGGGTCGCCCTTCATGGCGTAGCGACCTCCGCCGATCGGTTTGACGCCGTGGATTGCGTGGTCGCGAGCGAGCTCAGGGTTTGCCCGACCGGCGGAGCCGGTGAGGTAGGCGACGGCATCCTCGAGCGAGTCGAACTCCTCCTGCGCGGGGATCGACGAGATGACGCGCGTGACGCCCTCACGGCGAACCTCGGGCGCCATCTCGACCATGACGAGCCGGGAGACGTAGTCCGGATGCGTGGCCGCGAAGTGCATGGCGTTGTTCGCGCCGGTGGACACGCCGATGAGCGTGACTGGCTTGAGCCCGACAGCGTCGAGGAAGCCCTTGATGTCCGCGACCCAGTGCTCCTGGGCGTAGCCGGTCATGTAGTCGGCCGGCCACTCGCTGTCGCCGTTGCCTCGCGAGTCGAACGCGACGATGTGGAACGAGTCGCGAAACCGGCGCGCGAAGTGGTCCCAGAGGTGCGCGTTGCTCGCCGTCGCGTGGAGCAGCAGCATCGGCGGGGCACTCTCGTTGCCCCAGTCGAGGTAGTGCAGCCTGAGGCCGTTGACCTCGACCACGCCATCGCGCGGCTCAACCTGGGTCGTCATCTCACACCTCCGCGACAACTCGTACCGGCGCAGCGCGTCCGGTCTTGAGAGGTGGGTGGGCGGTCTCAGGGGCGAGATCCGCCTCCCAGAAGCGATCTTCCCGTCGCCCTCTGCGTCGGGCATCGCATGAATTGGTGATTCGGTGACACCGTCTGGTCCTAGGAGGCGCGCTTCGCAACCTGGCGCCAGCTGTCGAGGGCTGCCTCCGCGCGTGCTGAGATTCCGCCCGACGCCCCGTGGACCAGCCGGCTGTCGCGATTCCAGCGGAGGAACAGCGGCGCGTCGTGTGACTCGATGAACGCCTCGAACTCAGACGCCAGCCACCCGGTGTGACTATCGGCGCCGGCCGTCGCGAGGGCCGCGATGTCCGAGGGGAGCGGCAGACTGAGGTTTGCCTGCGCGCCCAGGAGCCCCGCGATTGCCCCGCCCACGAGCGTGGCGTCGCCCCCGAGCCGCAGGGCGTGGCTCAGGATGAAGGCGTTGAGGGCGACCCGGACGTAGGCGCCTTCCGACGCACGAAAGACCGAGAAGGTCGACTCGTTCCCGACGATCTGGGCCTCGTCGACCTCGATGTCCCCGAAGCGGACCATGCCCTGCACCATCTCCTTCAGGTACGCCTTGGGCGTCCCGTGCTCGATGTGGACGCCCGGCTGGTCGCGCCGCACGGCGATGAAGGGCGGTTCGTTCTGGCGGGCGCTGATCAGCATCTCGTCGACGTGCTCGGCGGCCGCGAGCCAGGTCTTCCACCCCGAGAGCCGGTGCTCGCCCGGCCCTCCGGTCAATGCGGTCCCGGGGAGTGTGCCGCGGCGATCCTCGGTGTTTGTGAACGAGCGCCAGCCGGGGATGACCTCGAGTTCAGGGAAGCAGCGAGTGATCGTGCCCTGGTACCCGGACACGAACACCCACGCGAGGCGGTCCGACATCGCGCCGCCCACGGCCGCGGTCATGAACGGGTCGGGCGAGCTCACTCCACTCGCCACCCAGGCGTCGTAGAAGTCCGCCTCGGTCGGCGCGGGCACAGGAGCGACCTCGCCAGCCCGGATGCGCTCCACCAGTTCTCGAACGTCCATGCCACCGCTCCCTTCGCGCGTGTCGCCAAGGGCATGAGGGTCACGCGAGGGGATGGTGCTGGCATCGCCAGAATCGGTGATTTCGCTCGGCGCGCCCGGTAGGCGGTGCACGGTGATGGTCATTCCTTGTGATCCAGGAACGGCGGCGCCTCTCAGTCGGAACAGCGCGCTGGGCTCCAGAATCACCTGTTCTTGCGATGGCACCCCCTTCCCGTACACGGCAGAGTGCATCGCAGGGTGGTCCACGCCGCCCCCGAGGTGACAGTACACGGCTGACTGATCGGGGTCCGAGCAGCCGGTGAAGGGGAAGCCGCCATGGACTGGGCTGACAACGCTGAGCAAGCCACGTTCCGCGCCGAGGTGCGTGAGGTACTCAAGCAGGGGCTGCCTGACCTCTACCGCAGAGTGGCCGAGGGTGACACCGGCGAGGACGACGAGGGCGCCGGCAACTGGATCGCGGACCGCAAGTCCGAAGACCCCGCCCGTCAGCAGGCAGCTGCGGATTGGGCCGCGGCGCTCGCGGAGCGCGGCTGGTTCGCGCCGCAGTGGCCGAAGGAATACGGCGGTGGCGGTCTCACGCCGATGGAGCAGTTCATCTTCCGCCAGGAGCTGGCCGAGGCCGGCGCGCCGACGGTGGGCGGCTCCGGCGTGAACATGCTCGGCCCGACGCTCATCGTGCACGGGACCGAGGAGCAGAAGCAGAAGTGGCTGCCGGACATCCTCTCTGGCCGCAAGGCGTTCGCCCAGGGCTACTCGGAGCCCGGCGCGGGCTCCGACCTCGCCTCCCTCCAGACCCGCGCGGTGCGCGACGGCGACGACTACGTGGTCAACGGCCAGAAGATCTGGACGTCCAGCGGTCACCTCGCCGACGCCCTCTTCACCCTCGTCCGCACCGACCCGGACGCGCCGAAGCACCGCGGCATCTCGTTCCTGGTCATCGATGACATCAAGACCCCGGGTCTGAGCGTGCGGCCGCTGGTGAACATGGCGGACAAGCACCACTTCAACGAGACGTTCTTCGAGGACGTCCGCGTGCCGGCCTCGAACCGCATCGGCGACGAGAACCGCGGCTGGTACGTCGGCGCGACGCTCCTCGACTTCGAGCGGTCGAACATCTCGGGGGCGGTCGCGCAGCGCCGGGTGCTCCGCCAGATGCTCGACTACACGAAGACCGCGGACGGGATGGCGAAGTCGCGCCTCGGCGACCGCCCAGAGGCCCCCGCGCTCCGGCACGAGGTAGCCGAGCGCTACATCGAGACGGAGATCGGCCAGAACTTCTCGTTCCGCATCATCTCGATGCAGGCGCGAGGGATGATCCCCAACTACGAGGCCTCGACCGCGAAGATGTACATTTCCGAGTCGGTCCAGCGCATGCACCGCACGGGCACCCGCGTCTTCGGGCTCTACGCGAATGTGTGGGACGCCAACAGCCCGTACGCGGCGGCCAAGGCTCGCTTCACCCAGGGCTACGTCGCCTCGGTCTCCGCGACGATCGCGGCCGGCACCTCCGAGGTGCAGCGCAACGTCATCGCCACTCGCGGGCTCGGCCTTCCCCGAGGCTAGGCCCGCGAACTGATGAACGCCCCCCTGATGGAGCGGGCCATCCCTCCGGCCCGCTCCATCAGGGGCGTCGCTCTACCGAACCGTCCTGCTGTTGGAGGCCTGCCGTGCCGAATGGACCGCTCGCGGGGATCCGCATCCTCGAGTTCACGCAGATCATCGCTGGCCCTCTGGGCTGCATGCTACTCGCCGACCTCGGCGCGGACGTCATCAAAGTCGAACCGACCGCGGGGGAGCCGTGGCGGCTCCAACAGCAGTTCCTGCCGGGTGAATCGAAGCCGTATCAGTCCCTGAACCGCGGCAAGAAGTCGCTCGCCCTCGACCTCCAGCACCCGGAGGCGCAGGAGATCATCCACCGTCTGGTCGCCGACGTCGACGTAGTTGTGAGCAACTACCGGCCGGACGTCCCGGCGCGCCTGAACATCGACTACGACACGCTGTCGGCGCTCAACCCGCAGTTGATCTACGTCGATAGCAGCGCCTTCGGACGACGTGGCCCGTGGGCCATCAAGGGCGGCTACGACATCGTCGTGCAGGGCGCGGCCGGGTTCGCGGCGAGCGCCGGACGATTCGACGCCGGGGGCAACCCGATCCTTGGTGGCCCCACCGCGATCGCGGATCAGGCCACCGGCTACGCGATCGCCTGGGCGGTGACGACCGCGCTCTTCCACCGCGAGCGGACCGGCGAGGGCCAGCACGTCGAGACCTCGCTGCTCGCGAATGCACTGATGTTCCAGAACAACACCGTCATGTCGCACCCGCTGGCTGATACCTCGATGCGCACGCCCTTCCTCGCGTTTCTCGCCGAGGCGGAGCAGACCGGGCTGTCCTACACGGAGAAGGTGGCGAAACGTGAGTCGTTGCTCGAACGGCGCCGCGTCGGACACATCTACTACCGCATGTATCTGACGAGCGATGGGGCGATTACCGTTGGGTGCCTGTCGCCCTCGTTGCGGCAGAAGCTGCGGGACGCCCTCGGCATCGAGTATGACCCGAAGGATCACGATCCGAACTACGACATCACATCTCCGGAGAGCATCGCCTTCGGCGAAGAACTGGTGAACCGCGTCGAGGCGCAGATCCGTGCGGAACCGTCTCAGCACTGGGTGCGGTTGCTGGAGCAGCACGGCGTGCCCGTCGCGGAGCTGCTCTTCCCGGAGCAGATGGCGGAGCAGGAACAGGTTCTCGCGAACGAATACGTGGTTGACCTGGACCACGAGATCTCCGGGCCGCAGACCGTGGCCGCGCCACCACTCCGCTTCTCCGTCTCGCCGGCGGCGCCGCAGGGCCCTTCGCCGGTTCTGGGCAAGCACAGCAAGGACATCCTTGCAGGCATCGGCTACCCACGAGCCGAGATCGAGGCGCTCATCCGGTCCGGCATCATGAAGGTCGACGGATGAGTCCCGACGAATGCGGACAGGGCGAACGAGTGCCGTGGTTCCCTGGCGCCCGCTCACTCGACGGTGTGACGATCCTCGAGTTCAGCCGCCACCCCGGCGGGTCGTTCGCGTGCGCCATCATGGCGTCTATGGGAGCCGAGGTCATTCTGATCCAGGTCGAGAACGGATGCGACATGTCGCGGGCGGCTTGCCGCAAGCGTGACCGGTTGGCTCGTTGTAAGCGCCTGCTCGGGCTGAACCTCGCGCACCCTGAGGCAGCCGACATCCTCCACCGCATCGTCCGGCGGGTCGACGTCGTGGTCTCTGACCTCGAAAAGGTGAACGCCGCGTCGCTGAGGGTGGACTACCCCACCCTCGCCGCCGTGAACCGCGGGCTCATCTACGTCGAAGGCGACCAGATCGAGCAGCTTCGCGTGGTGCAGACGCCAGCCTGGCTCGATCCGGCCTGGCGTAACTGACCCGAAGCGCCGGTGCGGCGCCCGGCGTCAGGCACCTGGTGCCCGAGAGCCTGGCTCTGCGGCCGACGACTCGGCGGGCGTCGTGGCGTCAAGCTCAGCCATCGCCTGGTCGTCCAGCCGGAGCGCGCCGGCCGCGACGTTCTCTTCGAGGTGCGCGATCGACGTCGTGCCGGGGATGAGCAGGGTGTTCTCCGCGTGACGCAGTAGCCACGCCTGGGCGATCTGGGCGGGTGTGACTGCCATAGTGCTGACGATCCGTTGGACGACGCGCCTATCATCGGCCTTCGCCGTGCGCGAGAATGCTCCACCGAGCGGGAAGAATGGGGCCCAGGCGATGCCCTCCGCCCGGCACAAATCGAGCACGGGTTCTTGCGTGCGGGCGGTGAGCCCGTACTGGTTCTGCACGCAGACGATGCCCGCCGGCAGAGCGGCTCGGAGTTCGGCCAGGCTCACGGCGCTCAGCCCGATCGCTCCGATGAGCCCCTCATCTCGCATCGCCACCATCTCGGCGATCTGGTCGTCCATGTCGACCACCTGCTCCTCGGGCAGTGGAAATGTCCCCGGCGCGATTCGGCGAAGATTCACCACGGCCAGATGGTCGGTCTTCGGGGTGCGGAGGTTGTCCAGTACGGCTTCGCGCAATTCCCCTGGCCGTTGTGCCGCGACCAGTGGCATCGCGTCGCTCGTGGCCGGGCGGACGCCTACCTTTGTCACGATCACGACGTCGTCCTCGAGGCCAAGCTCGTCGGCCAGGTACTGGTTGGCGGCTCCGGCCCCGTAGTAATGCGCCGTGTCGAAGTGGTTGACGCCGAGTTCGTGGGCCCGTCGCAGGACCTTGCGCGCGGCCGTGGCGTCCTTGAGACGAGGTAGCTGCATCACGCCGTAGCCGATGCGGCCCACTTCGTGCCCGGCCAGGCGGTAGATGCCGCCCGGACGCGGCTGAGAGTGCCCAGCGGGAAGGTCCGGTTGCTCCGACATCTCGTGAACCTCCCGTGACAGGACCGAACGAACCCGGAGGCCCCTCCGCTTGGGGGGATGGTACTAACCGGAGGATCCTCCGTCTTGTCTCAACGTCAGCCTGTCGACGAGAACTCCGCGCCCGCATCCAGTGGCGGGCGTTCGGCACGCTCCGATGCCCGACGCAATCGCGACCGCCTGGTGGAAGCTGCCCGCCGTGCTCTCTCTGACGGCGCAGGCACGCTGTCACTGGAGGCGGTCGCGCGAGCGGCCGGGGTCGGAATCGGGACGCTGTATCGCAACTTCGCCGGTCGAGAACAGCTGCTCGACGCGGTCTATGCCGCTGAGATCGACGCATTGATCGCCAGTGCCTCAGAGGCCGTCGATCACCTGCCGCCGCGAGACGCCCTCCACGCATGGCTGCTCCAGTTCGCTGCATTCGCGGCGACCAAACGTGGCATGGTCGAGGCACTCGGGCCCGAGGCGGTGACCGCAGCGAAACCGCGGGACTACGTCGGGACAGTAGACAAGATCGCTGCTGCGATGGCTCCGTTGCTCAGAGCCGGGGCACAGGACGGATCACTTCGGGCGGATGTCCACCCTCATGACGTGGTCATCCTGGTGGCCGGTGCGCTGATGCCTCTCCGCACGGACGCCGCGCAAACTGACCGTCTCCTTGGACTCGTGCTGGACGCCTTGCGTCCGGAGGTCGACGGATTGCAGCGCCAGGCTGATCCGTGAAAGACGCGGTGCTCATCTCGCTCGCAACTGAGGCCGTCGCCGGCTGGTGGAGAGACCCACGCGAACGTCCACCCCTCGCTCGGATTCGCCCGGGAGCTACGACCGCCGGAGCAGGCGAAAGCGGTGCGCGTAGCTCACCGCTTCTGCTCGGTTCGACACCCCGGTCTTGTTGAAGATGTGCGTCACGTGGCGGGCGACGGTGTTCACGCTGATCGTGAGGCGGTCCGCGATCTCTCGGTTCGTGTGGCCGTCCGCGATGAGGGCGAGTACCTCGAGTTCGCGGGGTGAGAGGTCCGCGCCATCCCCGGTCGGAAGTGTGATCTCGACCTCGGGCTCGCTTGTCCAAGCCTGCGAGACGCCCTCGCGCGCAGCGAGCGCCTCCCTGAGGAAGAGGTGAGCGCCCGACCGGCGGAGCAGCCGGATCGCTTGATCGAACCGCTCCAACGCTTCGCCCTGGCGCGACTGGACGAGCGCGAGGCGCCCGAGGCCGACGTGGCATCGCCCGAGCTCGACCTCGCAGCCCTCGCGGACAGCCCACTCGACGCCTGCGCGGTAGGAAGACTCAGCGTCGTCGAGCCGCCCGAGGCGGCGGGCAAGGTCGCCGCGCAGGCGGTCAAGGCTGCACGCGTTCCCGGGCGCGAACCGTGCCCAACCCCACCGAGCAAGTTCCGCGTCAACGAGGGCAACTTGCTCCGTCGTCCCAGCCTCCGCTAGGACGACGTCGACGCACGACAGCGTATGGAGATAGCTCGGCGATCCGTCGGACGTGCGAAACGGACTCAACTGCTGGGCCCACCGCTCCAGCTCGTCGTCGGCGGCCGCGCCCTCGCCGAACTCGTAGAGCACACGTGCCCGCGAGCCGTGGACGATGGCGAGCCATCCAGGGTAGCCACCGACCTGATCGGGCTCGGGCATCAGTGCAAGGGCGGACTGAGGATCGCCGGCCACCTCGAGGTGGAGCGCCTGCAGGAGCCCGACCCGGAAACTGTCGGGATGGAGGTTGCGGGCGCGTCCGATCAACTCGTTGCTTCGTGCGGCGTTGCCGCGGGCGAGGGCCAACCCCGCCAGCCAGGTGAGCAGACCGCCCTCCCAGAGCGGGTGCGCCCCATCGGAGAAGGCGATCGTCCGGAGGAGCCCGGCCTCGCCGGCCTCGAGGTCGCCGGCGAAGACGGCGATTGAGCTCGCGCTGGTCAGGAAGCGCAGGGCCCAGCCGAGGCGTCCCTGGTTAACGCTCAGGTGGTAGAGGTCTTCGAGTTGCGTCCGAGCGTCCTCAAGCCTCCCCTCGACCAGCGCCTCGTTCGCCTGCTGTTGCTCGAGCGCGGCCGTGACGTCGACCAGCCCATGTGCCTGAGCAAGTTCATGCGCCCGGCTCCGGCTCTCGTCATCCGGATCCAGCGACCAGAGTGCGAGGCTGAGATGGAGGCGTGCCTCGAGGTGGGCGTCAGCGCCTTTGAGCGCGGCGAGTCCACGTCGCGCCAGGGCCTCGCGACGTCCAGCCGCGGCCGGGATGGTCAGTGCTTCGACCGCTGCTCGCGCCGCCCAGATGCCGACGCCGATCTCTTCGAACGTCGAGAGCGAACGCATCAGGGCATCCCAGGCTCGTCGCGACGCCCCGGCGAGCCGCCAGCAGCGGCCGAGCGTGAAGAGGACTTCCGCTTCGTGTCGCCGGTCACCCTCGCGGGCAATGAGGTCCGCGGCAACGGCGTAATGGCCGGCGGCCTCTTCCCAGGCCGTCGCAATGCGAGCGCGCTCACCCGCTTCGAGCCGGTAGTGCAGCGTGCGTTCGGTGTCGCCGACCTCCCCGAAGTGATACGCCAGCTCGGACGCATGGTCCTCCGCGCCGGCTCCGTATTCGCCCTCGAGCACTTCTGCCACAGCCCGATGGGTCCGCATGCGAGCCCGACTCGGGGCGCCCGAATACACCGCCTCCCGTGTTACCCGGTGCGTGAACCGGTAGCGGCCGCCGGTGCCGATCGGTGCGATGAAGTTCGCCTGTTCAGCCTCGTCGAGCGCGCGGTCGACCTCTTCGGCGGGCAGGTGGGCGACGCGCTCGACGACCCAGACGTCGAACTCCGGTCCCACCACCGCAGCGATGCGGAGGATTTCCTGCACGCGATCCGGCAAGTGTGAGAGTCGTCCCTCGACGACGTCTCGCACGGTCGATGGGACCCGACGGAGGTCATCGAGGTTGGGGCCGTCCGCAGGCAACGCCCGCAGCAGTTCCTGCGCGAAGAACGGGTTCCCGTCCGTCCGCCGGTACACCTCGGCCGCCATCCGCGTGAGGACTCGAGGATCCCGTTTGCCAACGAGCGTGGCCGCGAGCTCCTGCACCTCCGGCTCGGCCAGCCCACCGAGATCCAGCCGGCGCGCGTTCCCCTCGCGCTCGATCGCCGCGAGGGCCGTCCCGAGTTGCGACGACCGTGAGGGTGCTTCACCGTCGTACGCAGCGATCAGGAGGAGCGGCAGCGACGAGCAGACCCGCGCAACGTAGCGGAGGAGCAGCAGCGACGCGCTGTCGGCCCACTGCAGGTCATCGAGGACGAGGACGACCGGACGAGCCGAATCACGGCCGGCCTCCCCCTCGGACGTCGCCGCGCCCGCCGCCCGGATGAGGTCGACGATCCGCCCGAAGACCCTGAACCGCAGGTCGTCGGACTGCCCGTCGTCGACCGAGTCATCGGCCTCCGACGCACCGGTACTGCGGAACTCCGAGAACAGTTCGCGCAGGGTGGCGTGCCCGATCTGTCCGCCGGCCTCCTCGAGGATCGCGCCCAGTGCCTCCAGCCACGGCGCGAACGCTGGGGCTCCCAGCTCCAGCTCCCAGCACCGCCCCCAGACCACGAGGGCACCGCTGGCAGCCGCGCGTTCTGAGAACTCCTGCGTGAGGCGCGTCTTGCCAATCCCCGACTCGCCGGCGATCACCACCAGGCTGCCGCCCCCATCACGCACGTCCTCAAGACGCTCACGGAGCGCGTCAAGCTCCTGGCGGCGCCCGAGGAACGGGGATGGTGCGTGGTTCATCCGGAAGTCACAGCCCAAGAACTCCAGTCCCGGCACCTGCGTCGGGCGCTGCTCTCAGCCTGCGAAGGATAGTGCCAGCCGCTGAGCCGACTCCCCTTACGGCCACCGCCGGAAGCGAGCCAGGTCGGACTCAAGCGCGGCACGGACGGCCTCTATTGCGGCCGCCCGCACCCTGAGTTTCGCGCCTCGATGCGCTTCGGCGTCGAGCGCGGCGAGGCGCTCCGCCTCAGCAGATGCAACGTCGTACAACTCGCCTTCGTCGACGAGTCGGTCGAGGAACCCCGCTTCGACGGCTGCCTCGTTCGAGAACGGTTCGGCATTGATGAGCGCGCGGTTGAAGGCGGCAGGCGTGAGGCGCTGCCGGCATACCTCGATCGCCGTCGCAGGCATTGCCATGCCGTTCGCGACCTCGTTCGGCCCGATGCGGTAGTCACCCCGCACACCGACGCGGTAGTCCGCTGAGAGCAACACGAACGACCCCATCGCGAGGGCGTGCCCCGTGCAGCCGATCACTACTGGCTGCGGGAAGCTCAGGAGACGCGCACTCAGCTCAAACCCCATCCGCACCATCGAGAGGTATTCAGCGCCTCGCGCCTGGATCGTCTTCAGGTCGAAGCCCGCAGAGAAGATCCCCGGCCGCCCGAGCAGGAGCACGGCGAGGCCATCGGCCTCAGCTCGGCTCAAAGCATCGTGGACGGCGCTGAGCATAGCGGCCGAAAGCGCGTTCACGCGGCCGTCGTCCAGACGGACAACCGCGACGGCGTCGCCGACTTCATAGGTCACGAGATCCGACATCGTGCGCCCCGAACTCTGTCCCACGGACTGTCGCGGCAGCATCCGCCGCACAAGTGAACCTGGACATCACAAGGATTGGGGATCGCGACGCGGCATCGGGCCGGGACAGCTCCTCCAGCCACCGCCTGGACCAATCGCCTCTACGCCGCTCCACGGCGAGCTCGACCCGCAGAGGTACGCATGCGGTCCGGGCGTGCCATGTTTCTCCGGGATCGGTGGCCGTCGTCAGGTCCGCGTGGAGCGCCCGCTTCCGACACTCGATGGTTCGCCGACTGTGAGCGCTCGACATCCGTATCGCCCGCAAGTCCGTGGCTCTTGGCCGGGGGGACACACCGCACGCAGTCGTTACATAGATATCCGAGAGCATATCCGCGCCTATTTCACGCTTACCGGCCCAATACCTGGGTGATCCTCCGCGTGACCTTCCGGCAGAAGAGGTACGTATGCAGCGCGGAGCGCGACCTCTCGAGTGCTCTAGCCTCTCGCTGGCCCTCGGCACCACCGAACGGGCCGCCCTGGTCCCGACGGGACTCCCTCGGCGGCGGCATGAGCACTCACACAGCGAGATAAGCGGGTGTGGAGCGAGGTAAGCGTGCCGGTGGACGGCCCCTGGAGTCACCACTGCTAGCCTGCTCCCCGTATGAAGCGCGTTTCGCCGGTCTCGCCAGCTCCGAGAGAGCAAGAAAGCCGGCACGGATGGGCTCACCAGGACGTAGGGACGGATCGCCCCCTTCAGGGAAACGAGCAGCGCTCTCCACCCGACCCGTCGAACCAGCTAGCAACCAACCGAGAGGAACGACTGACAGGAGGCACGAGGAAGCACGAAAACTCACGCTGGAGCGACGCCCCGACGACTGCGGTACGACTGCCGTGGTGCGATCGGCGTGGACAGGATCAGTTCTTCGACACGAAAGGAGTCATGACCGAAGCGATGCGCGCGTAGCCGCACCCCTTGGGTACGCACGCACACACCTGGTCGATGTGGCCACCATGCTCGCTCCCCGAGCACCGACCCCTCCGTGATCGGCGCCTGGGGCCGGCACGACGTGGCTCGGCACCAGGACACCTGACACACAACCGCTCGCCGTGGACCAACCCCGATGGATCCCCATCCGGGGCGATTCCGCGTGCCCGCACAGGAGGAAGCAATGGATCGGTTCGACGACGGAGAGATCGAAAAGCCCGGTGACTGGCGGCGCATCCAAGGTCGCCGAGGGCCGGCGCTGGCGCGCTGCGTAGCGACGGTGATGGTGATCACCTTCGTGCTCGCGGCCGCCGCGAAAGCGATCCCTGCGTAGCAGCCCCGCCAGGGAGCGGGATGGAAAGGAAGGATCCGATGGAGCGGAGAACGAGGAGGCGTAAGCCGCGTCTGCTCAGGCGGTGGAGCGAGTCGATCAGGCGGTGGATCGCGCGGGGCGCGCATGCAGTCATCTGGTGCTGCGTGCGGCTCCGCGCCGGATCGTGTGCAGCTGCGAGGCGGCTGCGTCCGTGGCGGCCGATCGTGCTCGTCGATGCGAAGCGCGGCCGCGCACGGCGGTTGCGCCGGATGTTGAGCCGGGCAACGCAGACGCAGTTCCGGGCGCTGGGCGTCCCGCATCCGGACCATCTGCTGATTGTCGTGCAGCACACGGTCGAGCAGGAGGAGCGCCAGCTGGCGTCCCTCCTGCAGGTGTTCGAGCACGGGGATGGCACCCGCCGGCACGCCCTCTTCCTGGCGCTGAGCGTTGGGGAGGAGTCGATGAGCGACGGTGCGGTCGTCGCAGCGCTGCGACAGCAACTGCACGAGGTGGTGGGCGAGGCGCTCGGTGCGCTCGTGTGCGCCGTCCCCGGCGCACGTGCGGGCACACAGCGACCGGCGGCGGTCGTGCCGCTGCGCCCGCTCGTCTCCGAGCCACCGCCGTTCGACTACGAGGCACCGTTCCCGGACGACGCCGACGCACCCACGGAACCCGCGAATGACGGTGCCTACGCCGTCGCCGCGCAGCGATAGGAGACGAGCATGACAACCCAGGGAATGGTGCTGAACAGCCTCGCTGACCTCGCCGCGGTCCGTGACCGCTTCGTGGTTGACGGGCGCGTGCCGGACGAGCTGGCCCTCGTACCCGTGATCGACGGACGCGATCCCGACGCGATCCGGTCGCTGGTCGCGGACGCGCAGGCGGCGCTCGCCGAATTCGCATCCGTGATCGAGGCAGACCGCGCCCACCGTAGCGAGGCCGAAGTGGGGCTGGCCCGCTGGCGCCGCCTCCGCGACGAGCTGCAGCGCGTCGGACGGATCGCCGTCCAGACGCACGAGGCAGCCGCGCGGGCGGATGAACTCGCGCGGAACGGGTTCGCCGCAGGCGATCGCCACCAGGCACGCTCTGTCGCCGAAAACATGGCCCGGCTCGCGACGCGGGCCGAGGCGCATGCGGCTGTCCTGCGACGCGAGGCGGATGCCCTCGCTGAGCGAGACGACATCAAACGGCTCCTCGCCGAGGAGCGCAACCAGAAACAGGAGATGGAGATGCGAGAGACGCTGACGCTGGCGAGGGAACACCTCGACCACGCCAGACACGAAGAGGCCCGGCAACTGCTGACTTCCCTGGACAAGTCGATCAACAGCCAGCCGGACCTTATTCAGACGTTCGAAACGCTACAGAAGCGCTCCGCGGCCGTCAAGGTCGAGTTGGCAGAGCAGGCGCTCCGTAAGGGGCGACGGCTGCACCGACGCGAACCGGTGGCGGCGCTCGACCTGTTGGAGCCCTTGGATCTGGACGGTCTGCCCGAGCAACTCGCCCGACACCTCTACGGACTGTGGCTGACCGCCTGCCGGCGGGTCGGCCTGCTTGCCGCCGTGCACTACCGCGCGTCGCACGGTCGCGGCGCGGTTCTGATCCCCACGGACGATGGCCGCTGGGAGGTCGTCTCGGCGATCGGCCTGCACCGCTGGGAACGTGGCCGTCGGTTCGCGCCACAGGCTTTGCGAGGCGCACGCCCGCTCGCTTGACCCGCTGAAACCAGAGCGAGCCACCTCCCTCGGGGCCGCCTTCGGGCGGCCCCGATTTCGTCCTGCCCGCAGTGCGGTCCGCCGCACTGCCATCCC
>WBZO01003103.1_pt1 | contig 20108 bp, 20 predicted proteins | sample 5204261 | NCBI WGS metagenome assembly WBZO01 (sample SAMN12412400, study PRJNA552823) | activated sludge metagenome | isolation source: activated sludge from anammox sidestream of wastewater treatment plant... | place: USA: North Carolina | collected 2017-09
GCCGGCGGTTAGCGGACGGCGATTTCAGTCTCCCTGGGTGGCCCAGCGGGCTGCGACGAGGTCGGCGACCAGGGCTTCGGTTTCCTTTTCGACGCCGTTCTTCCATTCGGCGAACCTGCGATCCTTGAGGTGCTGTAGCGCTTCGACGCCGCGGCGCGAATCGAGGACAACCTCCTTCTGCGAGGCCACGCGCCGGGCGGCCTCGCGCTCGTCGGCGTCGAGCCGGGCGCTCTCGCGCACGCACCAGTGGCGGAAGTTATCCGCCGCCTGCATCCCCTCCGCGCTGGGGGCCGGCAGCTCCCTGACGGCCTGCAAGACGAGTTGTTCCTCGCGCAATAGGGCGAGCCGCTTGAGGCGGAGCGACTCCTGCTCGGCCTGGTACTGGCCCAGCCGAACGACCTCGGCTTCAAACTGGCGCTGTTTCCAGAGGCGCAGCTTCTCAAGTGGAAAACTAAACTTCTTCATCTTCGTTTCCTCTATGCCGGCAACAGGCGGAGGAGCCGTTGGACAGTCTCGTCCAACGAATTGGTCTCATCGGGACGTTGCCGGAGGAAGCCCTTGATGGCCTCCTCGATTTGAAGCGCCTGATCGAGTTTTGGATTGCCGCCGGCGGTGTAGGCGCCGATGCGGAGCAGGTCCTCTGAGGACTGAAGGATGGCCAGCGTCTCTCTCATCCGCCGGGCCGCTTCGGCATGAGCCGGGTCGCTGAGGCGCGGCGCGAGCCTTGAAACGGACTGGAGAATGTCGATAGCCGGGTAATGGCCGGCCTGGCCCAGGGCCCTGGAGAGCACGATGTGACCGTCGAGGATGCCGCGGACGGCATCGGCGACGGGCTCGTTCAGGTCATCGCCTTCCACCAGCACGGTGAAAAAGGCGGTGATGGAGGCCTGCGCGAAGGAGCCGGCGCGTTCGAAGATCCGGGGCAGCATCTGAAAGACGCTGGGCGTATAGCCCTTCTGGCTGGGCGGCTCGCCGGCCGCGAGGCCGATTTCGCGTTGCGCCATGGCCAGGCGGGTGACCGAGTCGGCCACGAGGAGCACGTTCTTCCCCTGGTCGCGGAAGAACTCGGCGACGGCGAGGGCGACAAAGCAGGCTCTGACGCGGAGGGGCGAGGGGCGGTCGGAGGTAGCAACCACCATGACCGTTTTTCGCATTCCCTCGGAGCCGAGTTCGTGCTCGATGAAGTCGCGCACCTCGCGGTTGCGCTCGCCGATCAGCGCCACGACGCCGACGTCGGCGTCGTGGTTTTTCACCAGGCTGCCGAGCAGGGTGCTTTTGCCGACGCCGGAGCCGCCGAAGATGCCGATGCGCTGCCCCCGTCCGCAGGTCAGGATTGAATCGATGGCCCTGATTCCGGTGGACAGCGGCGAGCGGATCGGGCTTCTCTGGAGCGGGCCCGGGGGCGCCGCGAAGAGGTCGTACCAGGCTTCGGCTTCGATTGGGGGGCCTCCGTCGATGGGTTGGCCGAAGCCGTCGATCACGCGGCCGAGCAGCCCGTTGCCGACCGCCAGCCGCGCATCGCGCCGCCGCGCCACGATCACATCGCCGTCTTCCAGTCCGGACGTCTCCTCCAGCGGCATGGAGATGACGCGTCCGTCCCGGAAACCGACGACCTGAGTGCGGATGCGCCCCGAACGGCGGGTGAGGATCTCGCAGAAATCGCCGACGCCCACGGCCGGTCCGCTGGATTCGACGAGCAGGCCGGCGACGCGGTTCACCCGCCCCTGGAGGCGCGCCGGTTCCAGTTCGTCCAGGGCGCGGAGCAAGCGGGCCGGGTTCATGGCCGCGCTCCGGGCGAGACGGCCTGCAGCAGTCCGCTGGAGATCTCTTCGAACTGGGTTTCCAGGGACGCATCCACCTCGCCGCGCGAAGTCTCCACGAGCAGTCCGCCGGGCTCGAGCGAGGGGTCGGCGACCACCTGAACATTCTCGGGCGCTCCGAGTTGCGCCAGTCCGGCGGCCAGCGGCTGAGCCAGGGCCGGATGGGTTCGCACGACGCGCATCTCGCGGGCGCCGACAGCTTCCAGGGCGGCTTTGACGAGCCCCAAGCCGACATGGGGATCGATTCTCACTTCCCGGCGCAGGATCTTGTGGGCGATCGCCAGGGCGATGCGGACGACGTCGCGTTCGGCTTCCGCGCGCAAGCGCGCCCGTTCGGCCACGGCGTTGCGGGCTGCCAGCGCCATCTGCCGCGCCGCCTCTTCCACTTCACGGCGGGAGGCGGCCCGCGCGGCCGCTTCGCCCTCCGCGAAGCCCTGACGGCGCGCGTCGTCGAGCTGTCGTTCGAGGCTCTGCGCGAGTTCGGTCTGCGCGGGCGGTTCGCCGGGCGGAGCGGGGCGTTCGACGGCGGCGTCGCGGTCGAGCGATTCGGTGCTCCAGCCGGCCCAGGCCACCGGCTGGAGATCGGACAGTAGTTCGGCCCGGATGATCCTTGAACTCATCGCCGGTCCCCGTTACACCACATACTGTTCTCCGACGGTGCCCTTCAGGCTGATGACGCCTTCGGACTCCAACTGCCGGACGACGGCGATGATCTGCTGCTGCGCCGCCTCGACCTCCTTGATTTTGATGGGGCCCAGGGCGTCCATGTCCTCGCGCAGCATCTCGGCGCCGCGCTGCGACATGCATTGCAGAAAGTGGCTCTTCAACTGATCGCTGGTTCCCTTGAGCGCGACGGTGAGGATCTTGCGGTCGACCCGGCCGAGGATCTCCTTGACGCCGTTCTGGTCGATCAGGAGGATGTCTTCGAAGACGAACATCAGGTGGCGGATGGTTTCGGTCAGGTTGGGGTCCTGTTGCTCGATGGTGTCGAGGATCTCCTTGCTCGAGACGGAATCCAGCCGGTTGAACAGTTCGGCGACGGCCCGGACGCCGCCATAGCTCTCGCGGCTGAGTTCGCCGAGCGCCTTGAGCTTCTGGCCGATGATATGGGCGATCTTGGCGATGATCTCCGGCGAGATCTGGTCCAGGTTGGCCATTCGCAGGGCGACGTCGGCGCGGATGTCGGCCGGCAGCGACAGCAGCAGCCCGGCGGCCTGGGACGAGTTCAGGTGGCTGAGGATGAGGGCGATGGTCTGGGGGTGTTCGCTGTGGATGAACTTGGCGAGTTGCTGGGGATCGGCCTTCTGCAACGCGTCGAAATTCGCGGTTTCATGCCCGAGCATCTTCACCAGCCGGTCGATGATGCGCTTGGCGGCCTCGGGACCGAAGGCATTGATCAGCATCTTCCGCGCGTAGTCGAGGCCGCCCTTGAGGACATAGTCCTGGGCCATCGACATCTGGTAGAACTCTTCGAGAATGACCTCGGCGTCCTCGGCGGTGATCATGGGCAGGCGGGCCAGCTCCCGGCCGATCTGCGCGACCTCGTCCTCGTCGAGGTGCTTGACGACTTCAGCGCTCAGCGCATCGCCGAGCAGCAGCATGAGAACCGCGGCTTTCTGGCTGCCCGAGTGCCTGGACTCGCGCGCCATCTCTTTGTCATTCGGCAGATTCGTGATCACCAGGACGCTCCTCGTCTCACGGTGCAGCTCCCGTTCCCTGGGTTGACTTCATCTGGGCCGCTCGTTGAGCCACGTGCGAACCAGTTGCGCCATGCGGGCCGGATCCTTTTTGGTATCCTCGGCGACGACTTTCTTGAGAACCTCCGTTTTCTTGGTGCTGGGCGGCAGCCTCAGCGTGGCCAGAGCCTCCTGTTCGGCCCGTTCGCGGTCGGCTTCGTTGGCGGCGAGCAGAGCCTGGGCCTTCTCCTCGAACTGCTGTTCGGCCTCGGCCGGAGTGAGTCGCGGGGCGGCGGCGCCCTCGGGCAGGGCGGGTCGATCCGGCACGGCGCCAGCCTTCAGCTTTTTCTTGCCGAAGAGCCTGCGCAGGAGCAGGAACGCGATCAGTCCGAAAACCACCAGCAGGGCGGCGAGCGCGCCCAGCCAGACCGGCATCGGCGCGGTCTGCATGAGCCGTTGCAGCCAGGGGGGCAGCGCGAAGCCGGGGGCGGGGCGCGGTGCGCCGGTTGGACCGCTCTGCGGCGCGGCGGTCATCAACGTGGCCTCGAACGGAAGCGTCTCGACGAGCACCTGATCGCCGCGCTCCTGCTGAAAGCCGATAACGCCGGCGACGACGTCCCTGACCACCTTGAGCCGTTCGGGCGAAGGGGGCTCGAGGATGCGGCGGTCGACCAGGACGGAGACCGAGAGGCGGCGCAAAGCGCCGCGCGGCAGATCGGTGCGTTTGACGGTACGGCTGGTTTGGAAGGTGATGCTTTCGGTCTTCCGGGAGACGCCGCCCGCGGTGGAAGCGGTCCGGGGAGCCGGCCGGGGGAGATTGCTGGCCGTGCCGGGCACGCCGCCGGAGGTCTGGGCTCCGCTGATGTCCTCGGTCTTGGAAGAGCTGGCCATGACGCTGCGGGCGGGGTCGAAGACCTCCTCGCTCTGCTCGCCGGAGCTGAAATCACACTCCGCGCTCACCCCTGCGCGATACTTCTCCGCGCCGAGCAGCGGGTCCAGGGTGGCGCGGATTTTCGTCAGATAGTCCTTTTCGACCGCCTGCCGGTATTCGAGCATGGCGCTGGAGGCGCCGCTGTCGCCGTCCAGCTCCGGGCGAGGTTTCGAGAGCAGGATGCCGTTCATGTCGAGAACGGAAACGGAGGCCGCCTGGAGTCCTTCGACCGCGCTGGCCGTGAGGTGCTGGAGCGCCTGCACGCTGGCCGGCGCGAGGCGGCAACCGGGGCGCAGTTTGACCATGACGCTCGCCTTGGCGGGTTCCCGGCGGTCGAGATAGATGGATTCCTTGGCGAAGGTGACATGGACGCGCGCCCGCTCCACCTCGGCCAGGGCCATCACACTTCTTTCAAGTTCGCCTTCGAGCGCGCGGCGGTAGTTGACGTGTTCGGCGAACTCGCTGGCGCCCAGACTGGTCTTGTCGAACAGCTCGAAGCCGACCCGGCCGGTTCTCGGCAGGCCGGAGGCGGCCAGTTCGAGCCGCTGTTCAGCCACCAGGGCCGACGGAACCAGGATCGTGCCGTTGTCCTCCACCTTGTAGCGGACATTGGAAGACCGCAGTTTCTCCACGACGGCGCCGGCGTCCTCGGCCGAGAGGTTGGTGTAGAGCGGCTTCAGGTCGCGCTGCTTGTTCCAGTGGATGCCCAGGTACATCGTCGAGGCGACGGCAAGCGCCGCGACGGCGATGGTGATCCGCTGCTTGGTAGTCAAACCGGCGAGCAGCCGCTTTAGTTCATGCATAGGCCGGCGCCCACCGCGCGGACGGACGCCCAGTCATCCCATCCGGCGTCACAGCGGCATCCTCATCACTTCCTGATAGGCGCTGATCACCTTGTTGCGCGCCTCCAGCAGCAGATCGAACGCCATTGCCGCCCGCTGTTGTTCAAGCGCGACCTGGTGCACTTCCACGGGCTCGCCTTGAAGGAACCGCAGCGCCGTCGAGTGCGCGGCGTGCTGCAGCCCGTTGACCTTCGAGATCGACTGCGCCATCACATCCCGGAAGGACGCTCCCGCGCCGGGCGCGACGGCTCCGGCCCGGCCCGCCGGTTGAATGCCGTCGATGGCGGAGGGCGACGGCGGCCTGACCGGAGAGATCGTGTTCATCGCTTGGACTCCATCGCCGCTACCTCATGAGGTCGATCGATTTGTTGACCATGTCCTTGGCCGCGCTGAACGCGGCGACGTTGGCCTGATAGCCGCGCGACGCCCCCATGAGGTCCACCATCTCTTCGGCCGGACTGATGTGCGGGTAAGCCACGTACCCGCGCTCGTCGGCGTGCGGATGGCCCGGTTGATAGCGCAGCGCGGGGGGGCGGTCGTCTTCGCGCACGTCGGCCGCGGCGACGCCCATCGCGCCGGGAGAGAACTGCTCGGCGAAGATGGCGGAAAACGGCGTCGTCTGCGCCTGGCTCTCGAAGACGACATCCTTCCGGCGGTAAGGGCCGCCGTCCGGCGTGCGGGTCGTTTCGGAGTTCGCCAGATTCTCCGTGATGATCTGCGCCCGGGCGCTCTGGGCCGACATGCCCGACGCGCTCACCGCGAGGCTCTGGAACAGGCTCATCCGTTCCTCCCTTCGGTGATGGCCCTGCGGACCATCCGCATCTCGCCTTTCAACAGGGTGGTTGCGGCATTGAAACGCAGGGCGTTTTCCGCCAGCAGCCGCGTCTCACGGTTCAGGTTCACGTCGTTTCCGTCGTTTTTGACCACCAGGCCATCCGGCTCGATCACGTTCGGCGACTGCGCCGACGAGGCGGAGATGAACTCGAACTGGAAGTCGATGTCTTTGGTGCGGTAGCCGGGCGTATCGATGTTGGCCAGATTCGCGCCCACGAGACGCTGTCTGACCGAGAGCAGGTCCAGATACCGGGTCAGTTCGTTGCCTATTGCGCCGAGCATCACGACCGCAGCGAAGCACGCGCCGGGCCAAACCGGAGGAGTTCGATTAACCGGTTGAATCCAGGCGCGTTAGGTTTGGAGGCTGGACAGTTACTCCGAGTACAACGAGGGGTAGGCGTGTTTCATTTCGGAGGCGGTTTCATGCGCTGTGCCGATTTGGATCAAGGGGCCGAGGCCGATGCCGGGGCACCACCGCGCGGTCGCCTGCCACTGTTTCCGCTGCTCCAGGAGTTCGGGCCAGAATGGGAAGAGCCGGCACTGTACCGGTTTGACGGGGTGGATGCCGCAGCCTCCCGCGACCAGGAAGGGACACTGCCGGCCGGGCGGCTTGCGCAACCGCGCCAGATAGCGCGTGCGGTACACATAGGTCTGTTGGAACGCGCGCGGCGACAGGTTGAGGAAGCGGGCGATCCGGATAAGATCGGACTCGCTCAGGTAGACGAATCCGGAGACTTCGCAGCAGCGGGTACAACCCTTTTGACACTGGAATCTGACGCTCTGCACTACAGCCAGACTACGGGGAGAGCGGCAGGCTTGTCGAGTGTTATCCTGAAAATCAGGAAACCGCGGAATTGTTTGGATGCGGCTGCAGGACGGTTGTCAGACCGGCTGAGCGGGCGTATTCTCGACTGAGAGCCCCGGCAACGATCCGCCGGCGGGGCGAGGCCGGGTGCGGCCGATGAGGCGCCGGCGAGAGGCTCGGGTGAGGTAGGAACATGGCTGTTCGAGAAGAAGGCGAATTCGAACTGATTCTGGGCAACCGGCAACTGCTCAGCGTCCTATTCATCGTGGTGGTGTTGCTGGGCGTATTCTTCGCGATGGGGTTCCTGGCGGGCAGGAGCACTTCGGACGAGACAGCCACGGCGAAGGGCGGGTCCGCCGAGAGCACGCCCCGGCTGGTGGAGCCGGCCGCAGCGAGCGTGAAGCAGCCTGCCCAGCCCAGCGCCGCCCCCGCGGTGCCGGGCACGACGGAGAATCCGCCGCCTGAGCAGGCGGCGTCCAAGCCAGCGCCTGCGGAACTGCCGGCGCCGCCGCCCCTGCAGAGGCCGGCGGCTCAACCGGGCGCGGCGGGCGGCTTCATCGAGACGCCCCCGGCCGGGACGTATCTTCAAGCGGCGGCGACGCGCCGCGAGGATGCGCTGTCGATGCTGAGCCTGTTGAGGCAGGAGGGCTTATCCGGCTATGTCACGCCGAGCCCGAAGCCGGAGATGTTCCGCGTCCTCATCGGGCCGCTGGCGGGCAACGAGCGCATCGCTGAGGCCAGGGAGAAGCTGAGCAACCGGGGCATCAAGTCGCCCTACGTGGTGAAGTACTGAGAACGGCGGTCCGGTTCGCCATGCAGGACCTGGTTCAGATCGACAGTCCGCGGGCGCCGCGCCCCAGGTTGCCGGCGTTTCTCCGCAAATCTGCCACGCATCACGGGCCGGTGCAGGAATTGAAGAACGGCCTGCGCGGTTTGCGGCTGAACACGGTGTGCGAATCCGCGCGCTGCCCGAACATGCACGAGTGTTTCCACCGCGGGGCGGCGACGTTCATGATCCTGGGCAACGTCTGCACGCGCGGATGCGGGTTCTGCGCGGTTCCCAAGGGCAGACCTGAAAAGGCGGCGATGCCGTACGACCCGGACGAAGCCGCGAATGTCGCCGAGATGGCGCGGAGGATGGGGTTGCGGCACGTCGTCATTACGAGCGTCAACCGCGACGATCTCCCCGACGGCGGATCGGCGCACTTCGCGGCGACTGTCAGGGCGGTGCGCCGGGCGTTGCCGGAGGCGCAGGTGGAAGTGCTGACCCCGGACTTTCGCGGGGACACGGATGCGGTGGCCCGCGTGCTCGACGCCGGCCCGCACGTGTTCAACCACAACATGGAGACGATCGCGCCGCTGTATCGGAAGGTGCGGCCGCAGGCCGATTACAGGCAGTCGCTGGCGGTGCTCGCCTTCGCCGGCCGGCGCGCGCCGGGAGTGCTGGTGAAGAGCGGCCTGATGGCCGGTCTTGGAGAGACCGAGGAACAGGTCTGCGAGCTGATGGACGACCTGCGCGCGGCCGCGGTGGAGGTCGTCACGATCGGGCAATACCTGCAGCCTTCGCGGCGCAACATGGCGGTGGTCGAGTACGTGCCGCCGGAGCGTTACGAGAGGTGGAGCGAATACGGCCGGCGGATCGGGTTCAAGCGGGTTTTCGCCGGGCCGTTCGTGCGTTCGAGCTATATGGCCGACATGGTGAACCATCAGGCGCGGACGCTGTGACGATCCTGTCGTGTCTGCTCACGGCGGTGATCTCGGCGCTGCTGTTTCCTCCGTTCAATCTCGCCGCGCTGGTTCCGGCCGCGCTTGTGCCGATGCTGTGGGCGATGCATCGGGAGGCATCGATGCGGCGGCGGATCCTGGCGGGCTGGCTGGCGGGCTGCGTGTACTGGATGGTCGTGTGCCACTGGATCGGCGCTGTGCTCGACGCCTATGGCGGCCTGAGCGGCCCGCTGAGCCTGCTCGCGCTGGTGCTGTTCGCCGCCGTGAAGGCGCTGCATTGGGCCGGTTTCGCCTGGGGGGCGGGCCTGCTGATCCGGCGGCCGTGGGCCATCCCCGGCATCGCCGCGCTGTGGACCGGCCTCGAGCGCACGCAAGGGCCGTTGGGGTTTGCGTGGCTGATGCTCGGCAATGCCGGGATCGAGATGGCGCTGCCGCTGCGGCTGGCGCCGGTGTTCGGAGTCTACGGTCTCAGCTTTTTGTTCGCCGCGCTCGCTACGGGCCTCACGCTGATGGCGCTGCGGCGCCCGCGGAAGGAGCTGCTGTGGCTGGCTCCATTCGCGGGTTTAGCGCTTCTGCCGGCGGTGGAAGTCGCGCAGCCGGCGGCGCAGGAGGCGGTTTCGATGCAGATGAATGTCGCCGGCGACACCCGCTGGACCCCGGAGGAGAAGGAACGCGCGGCGCGGCAGTTCTCGCTGCTGAGCCTGGAAAGCGCGTTGCGGCCCGGACTGAAGACGCCCGCATTGATGCTCTGGCCCGAGGTTCCGGCGCCGTTCTATTACTACGACGATCCGGCCTTCCGCCAACTGGTGACGGAGACGGCGAGGCTCGCTTCGACGCCCTTGCTGTTCGGCACGATCGCGTACACGCCGGAGAGGCAGCCGCTGAATTCGGCGGTGCTGCTCGGCTCGCGCGGCGAACTGCTTGGACGGTACGACAAGAACTTCCTGGTCCCTTTCGGCGAGTTCGTGCCGGCCGGCTTCGGCTGGATCGAGCAGATCAGCGGAGAGGCGGGGGCGTACGCGGCGGGCCGCGACATCAAGGTTTTCCCGCTCCGCGATGCGGGGGGGCGGGAGCACAGCGTGGGGACGATCATCTGTTACGAGTCGGCCTTCCCGCACCTGGTGCGGCGGCTCCCGGGTCATGGCGCCGAGGCGATCGTGAACCTGACCAACGACGGGTATTTCGGCCGGTCGTCCGGGCCCCGCAACCAGCACCTGTGGCTGGCGCGCATGCGGGCCGTGGAGAACCGCCGTTGGATCCTGCGCTCGGCCAACGACGGGATCACGGCTTCGATCGATCCCGCGGGGGGCGTCCATGACCGGCTGCCCGAATTCGCCCGCCAGGCGGGGCGGCTTCATTTCGCCTGGCTTCGGGATATGACGTTTTACACGCGGCACGGGGACTGGTTCGCGTGGGCGTGCCTGGCGCTGGGAGGCGGGCTTGCGGTGTGGCAAGCGAGGCGCCCGGCCTGACGCCGTTGGAGGCAATCCCGGGAACGCCGGCGCCGAGAGCCGCCCGGCAGGGATCAACCGTGGCGGATCACCAGGACATCGCCGTCCTTGACGATATACTCCTTGCCCTCCAGCCGAAGCTGGCCCTTGTCGCGCAGCCCGGCGTAGCCGCCCGCCGCAATCAGTTGCTCCCACTGCACGACTTCGGCGCGGATGAACTTCTTCTCGAAGTCGGAGTGGATTGCGCCGGCCGCCTTTACGGCGGTCGACGCGATGGGGATGGTCCAGGCGCGGACCTCGGTCTCGCCGGCGGTGAGGAAGCTCATCAGGCCGAGCAGGCGGTAGGAGGCGTGCACGAGGCGGTCCAGGCCGCTGCCGGGCAGGCCGTAGCTGGCCAGGTAGTCGGCGGCCTCATCGGCCGGCAGCTCAGCGAGTTCGGCCTCGATCTTTCCGCAAACGGCCGTGACCTCGGTTCCGGGCCGCGAGGCCAGCTTCCGGCGGAAGCCGGCTTCGACTTCGTTCAGCCGCGGTGCGTCTTCCTCGCCCAGGTTCATCACATACAGCAGCGGCTTCTGCGACAGAAACTGGAATCCGCGCAACAGTTTCTCGTCCGCGGGAGCCAACTGCCAACCGCGCAGCGGCGCGTTTGCTTCGAGTTTCGCCCTGGCCTCCGCCAGCAGTTCCGCCTCGCGGTCCAAATCAGCGCTCCTGATCTTCCGGCGTTCCTTGTCGAGCCGCTCCAACCGTTTTTCGACGACCATCAGGTCGCTCAGCACGAGCTCGACATCGACATCTTCGATGTCGCGCAGCGGATCGACATCGCCCTTTTCATGCGGAACAGTCGGACTTTGGAAGACCCGGACGACGTGGGCGATGGCATCGGCCACGCGCAGGCTGGCCAGGTATTGGGGGTTGGCGAGGGCCTCCCTGGAGATGGAGGGGAAGTCCAGGAATTCGATGGTGGCGTGGGTCACCTTGGGAGGCGTGAAGATCCTGGCGAGGGCATCCAGCCGCGCGTCGGGCACCCTGGTGACGCCCACGCGGGCTTCCATCGAGCCGACGCGGGCGGCTTCGTGCACGCCGGTCAGGATCGTGAAGAGGCTGGTTTTGCCCGTCATGGGCAGACCGAGGATTGCGGTTTTCATAAGGAGTCCGGGACTACAGCGGAACAGCCACCCTGTCGAGGATTTCGGCCAGAATCCGCTCGGCGGCTTCAGTGGAGCGCGCCGCCAGGGCGGCGCGCGAATGGACCACCACGCGGTGGGCGCAGACGGGGATGGCCAGGCGTTTGATGTCGTCGGGGACGACGAAGTCGCGTCCCTCGACGAGGGCGAGCGCCTGCGAAGCGCGGTAGAGCGCCTGCGCGCCCCGCGGGCTGACGCCCAGCGACAGGGAATCGTGGTTGCGAGTCGATTCGACGATGGCGAGCAGGTAGTCGACCAGGGCCGGATCGAAGCGCACGTTCTCGACGAGTTGCTGGTACTCGAGGAGCTCGGCCGGGCCGATCACGGCATCCACGTCGGGCGCGGCCGCGCCGTAATGATTCGTGAGGATGCTGCGCTCGCTCTCCCGATCGGGGTAGCCGATGCGGAGCCGCATGAGGAAGCGGTCTAGCTGCGATTCGGGCAGCGGATAGGTGCCATGGTGCTCGACAGGGTTTTGCGTCGCGACGACCAGGAAGGGATCGGCCATCGGCATGGTTTTGCCGTCGATGGTGATCTGCCGCTCGTTCATCGCCTCCAGCAGGGCGGACTGCGTCTTCGGAGTCGCGCGGTTGATTTCGTCGGCGAGCAGAATATTCGTGAAAACGGGTCCGGGTTTGAACTCGAACTCGCCGGTGCGGGCGTTGTAGACGGTCACGCCGAGGATATCGCCTGGCAGCATGTCGGAGGTGCACTGCAGACGCTGAAAGCCGCAGGAGACAGTGCGCGCGAGAGTGTGCGCGAGCGTGGTTTTTCCGACGCCCGGAACGTCCTCGATGAGGAGGTGGCCGCGCGACAGCAAGCACGCCACCGACAGGTGCAGCACCTCGTCCTTGCCGCGGATGACTCTGCCGAGCGCGCGCTCGAGGGCGGGGATCCTGGTGGCGGCCGGCGCAGCCGAAACCAGCGCCTGAGGCTCTTGCATTGGTTCACCTTCATCATATCGTGGCGGCGTCGAAAGCCAGCGGAGGGCGGCGCGGGCCGGTTTGTTGTACCCTGATGTATCGGCAGCGACGGGATTGGCGGTCCACAATCCGGCTACAGGCCTGAGACCTGATTCCGGCCGCGCTTCCGGGGTGGAGGCGGGCCAGGAGGGAGACGAGACCGCATGAATCTTCGATTCGCCATCACTTTCACGCTGGCGGCAGCCCTTCCGTTCGCGGCGGCTCTGGCCGACGACGACGACGACAGGGATCGCCGCTGGTGGACAAACAGCAACTGCTCGGGCCTGCCGAGCGCGGCGGAGCTCAAGGCCCGTCTGAAAGCGGCGCCAAACACCGGGGGCGACGCCGGCGGGCTTTTCAAAGGGGTTCGCATGTGGGGGGCGATCGTGAACCGCGACGGCGAGTTGTGCACGATCACGACTTCCACGGACGACCCCAAGCAGGTCTGGCCCGGAAGCCAGGCGATCGCCAAGAGCAAGGCTTATACGGCCAACGCGTTCAGCATCGACAACCTCGCGCTGTCCACCGCGCAGCTTTACACGCTCACGCAGCCGGGCCACTCTCTGTGGAGCCTGGGCCAATCCAACCTGTTCGACACGAAGTACCTCAACGAGCCGACGGTCTCCAGTGAAGGGAAGAACCAGATTCAAGGGGGTCTGATCTTCTTTGGCGGGGGCGTGGCGCTCTACCGCAACGGCAAAGTGATCGGGGGGCTGGGCATCAGCGGGGACACCTCATGCACGGACCACGAGATTGCGAAGCGGGTGAGGACGCTGCTGGGTTTGACGCCTCCGGGCGGCGCCTCGGTCGACGACATCAGTTACTCGGCCGTCGATCCCGCCAGCGTATTCACGCATCCGCTGTGCGTCAACACCTGGCGCAACGGCGTCTTCATCGGCAACGAGAGGGCCGCCACCGGCTATTGACGGCGACGCCGGCTCAGCGGGGCGAGATGCGCAGCAGGGCGACGCCATGCGGCGCGACTGTCTGGCGGAGTGAATCGCCGGCCTTGCCGATCTCTTTCTGCCGCCAGAGATCGCGGACCGATCTGGCGCCGTCCGCGCCGAGCTCGGCCCACGCCGCAGTCAGGGTCCGCGGCTCCCGGCTCAGGTTGAATAGCCCGGCGGCGACTGAGCCGTCTTCGAGGGGCTTGGCAAGAATGAACTCCTCTTCGGTCTTTCTGACGATCCGCGCCTGCTTGCCCAGCAGGTCCTGGTTGATGGCGATCACTTCGGCGTTGCACAGCACGTTGAGCGTGAATTCGTCCAGTCTCGCCATGTGGCCGCCGAAGAACAGCGGCGAGGCCATCAGCGCCCACATGGACATGTAGCTGTAAGTCTCGTCGGCAGTCAGCTTCACGCGCTCGGGCGGCTTGCCGGTTTTCCAGGCACGGGCGTCGCCGACGACGCCGATCAGGATGTAGTCAGGGTCGTTCCAGTGGCCCGGTCCGGCGTACTCCCAGTGCCGGGCGTTCTGAAAGCCGATCGAATAGAAGCCGGGCAGGCTGGTATCCTTTTCGAGTCCGAGGTCATCGGTGGTTCGCCAGCTCTGCCCGCCCACTTCGGCGCCCCACTTCCAGACGTCTTCCAGACCGTACTGGCAGAGGTTCATCACGATGTCCCGGGGCATGGCGCGGAGGATCGCGCCCATCTTGCGGTAGGGCGCCTGATGCTGTTCGAGGGTCTTGGCGCCGGGCGTCCGGCGATAGGAGCAGAGGTCGTACTTCAACAGGTCGAAGCCCCAGGCGGCGAAGGTTCTGGCGTCCTGCTCCTCGTGCTGCCAGGAGCCGGTGTAGCGGCCGCAGGTGAGAGGGCCGGGCGAAGTATAGATACCGGCCTTGAGTCCCTTGGAGTGGATGTAGGCGGTGAGCGCCTTCATGTCGGGAAAATCGGCGTTGGTGAGGATGGTTCCGTCCGCCGCGCGGGGTTCGCCGCGGTGGCGCGGATTCGGCGAATCGTCGCGGCGCGCCCAGCAATCGTCGATGGAGACGAACTCATATCCGAAGTCGGCCATGCCGGTGGACAGCAGCAGATCGGCCGCATCCCGAATCACCTTGTCGGAGACGCCGGCGTAGTGGGTGTACCAACTGTTCCAGCCCATCTGGGGAGTCAGCGAAAGCAGATCTCCGACCGCGAGGCGGAGTTCGCGGCGAGCCCGCCCGTGCCGGTTCGAGGCTTCCAGCGTCAACCTGTAATCGCCCGCCTTGCCAGGGGTCATGCCGGAGATGATGCCGCTGCCGGAGTCCAACTTCAGCCCGGCAGGCAGGCCGCGTGCCGAGAATTTCAGAGGCCGTTCGCCCGTGCACGGGATTCGATAGACGAACGGTTTTCCCGGCCGCGCTCCGTAGGCTCCGGGGCCGTTGATGCGCGGCGCGGGGCCGGGTTTCGGCGTCAGGATCGGCCAGTCGGCCGCGGTCGCCGCGCCGAGGCTGGCGCAGCCGAAGAGAGTGAGAATGCCTATGCGCACAGCTGAGATTCTATCCCCGCCGGCGGGCTTGTGGCAGCGGGGCGCCGTTCAGGGAGCGGCGAAGCTCCAGGTCGCCCCACCCTTGACGACGGTGGCGAAGGTCGGAGCTGCACGGCTGAGTTCGACCGCGACGCCGTTCGCCGGCAGGCCGATCTTCAGGCCCTGCGCAGTCCGTTCGATATCTGGCTTTCCGCGCGCCGGAGCGCTTGCGGCGTAAGGCCGCATGATGGTAACCGTCCAGGCGCTGCCGGCGGGCTGGCGTGAACCGGCTTCGACATGCCACTGCGGGGGAATCCCCTCCGGGCGGCCGATGGATGCCAGATAGCGCATGTCGGGCCCGGGATCATAGCCGGTCCATTGCCTGAAGGTGAGCGGGGCGTCGGCGACGTAATCGACCAGGACGCCGGCCCTGCCGCGTTCCAGCCGCAGTTGCTGCGCGCTCTCATCCACTGAGAATTCGCCTAGGCCGTGCAGCATCCACTGGAAGCGGGCGGGCGCGGCGGCTTCCGCGTCATCGACCATCACCACAAGCGACGGCTTGACATAGAGGATGTGGCGGACGAAGCGCTTCAGCTTCCCCTGATAGGCTTCCGCCGCCTCGCCGGCGACGTAATCGACGCCGTCCCTGAACTCGGCCGCGATGATGCGGCCGACCGGGCTGGCCGAATGCACCGCCTGGCCGGAGCCGTCGACGAGCAGCGCGTTCTGTGAGATCGTCTCCCAGCACCACCGCGCATGGAACGGACTACCGTAGATGTCGCGGTAGACGTTGTTCACGAGCAGCGCCTCGCCGTACGCGTTCAACGTAAAGGCGTTGTGCGGGTCGTGGCCGTGACTGCGGCGCCCCATCGGGCTCGACTTGAAGCGAACCTGCACGTTCGCTGCGGCATCGGTCAGGCTCGAGTTCATGATGGCGACGCCGGCGCCGCGGAAGAGCTTGGACGCCGGAATGTCCGCCGGGGGCGTGGCCGCCACCGGCGGCAGTTCGCCCCAGAGGAATCCCAACACGGGCTCCTCCGGTTCATCGCGGATCTTCCATTGCTGCGCCCACCAGGCCCAGTAGGGGTTCCTGACGTCGCGGATGAAGTAGTGGACGAAGGCCCAGTCCGGCGAAGGCGGGCGATGCGCGAGATCGCCAAAGCCCATCTCGGGCGAGCCCGGCGGCGCCGAGTACAGCGCGTAATCGGCAAAGTGAGCGAAGAACGGCTTCTTGAAGCCGTCGATGCCGAGCGAGCTCCGGGCCAGATGCATCCACCAGGTTGTCTTGGCCATGTAGGCCGCCCAGTAGGTGAGTCCCTCGTGCCAGCCGCCATCGTTGTCCGACCAGACCGGATACGCCGCCCAGAACTTTGCCAAGGCGTATTCGAGCCAAACGCCGGCTTCAGGAGCCTCGTCCATGAGGGCGACCGCGGATTCGGCGAGTTTGTGCCAGGTGCGGTTGCCGTGGCTGCTGTAGGGTTCGGCCAGATGACCGCCGCCCTGACGGACTTCGCCGCTGTTCCAGGCGTCGGAGGCGCGGCGCACGATCACGCGGCGGACGTGTTCGCGTTCACCGGCGGTGAGCAGTCCGTAGCCCCAGTCGTAGACGCGAGCGAGGCGGTGCAGCAGCGGTTTGGCGGCTTCGCAGTTGAGCCCGAAATTGGTTGGACCGTCGGGATCCCAGGCGGCGAGCGCGAGGATGTATCTGCGCGCCGGCTCGCGCCATCTCTCGTCGCCGGAGAGCAGCCAGACGAAGGCCATGACCTCGGCTTCGTGGGCCGCTTTCAATGTCTGCAAGCGGTTCGACCACCAGTACTGGTTCGTCTCCGGATCCCGGCTGTCAGCCTTGACCGCCGGCTCGGGCGTCGGGCTCCGGCCGGCAAGCTCCGCTGCCGTCGCCAGCAACTTCTCCCACGCGGGCCGGCCCTTCGCCCGCGCGAACTGGCGCAGTCGCGGCAGGTCCTCCCGGCGCACGAACGCGCGCGGATGGTCCGGCGCGATCCGCTTCCTGGCCTCGGCCAGGGTTGGCTGGGGGAAGACAACCGCCTTGCTCGAAAGATCGAACTGGCGCAGCCGGCTCCAGGCGGTGGGCGTTCCGTTCACAACAGCGCGAAATCGCCAGTACCATGTGCCCGGCCTCAACGGCGCGTTGTGCGTGTAGACGGTCCAGATGAGACCTTGCGCGGCGCCGCCGCGGCTCATGTCGCGCGACGGGGCCCACTGGACTTCATAAGTGGACGCGCCCTTGACCGGAACCCAACTGAAGGCGGGCGGATTGGTCTCGACGGCGGCGTTGTCAGCCGGCCGGTAGCCCCACTCCTCCGGCCGCGCGGGCCGGTCGATGTCCTGCGCCAGCAAGCCGCCGGCCAGGAGAAGCAAGGACGCGGTTCGAGTCATGACACCGCCAGGATACTCTCGCCCGCGGCCAGGCCGGCGGCGCCGACGATGCCCGAGGTGTCGTTCACGCCGCTGGGAACGATCGCCAATGGATGCCGGATGAGCCCGCGCGTCCTGGAGTGGACCTCCGCGCGCAGCGGTTCGAACAGGGCCGGGCCGGCGTCGGCGATACTGCCGCTGACAATCACCACCTCGGGATCCAGGGCATGGATCAAACCCGCGAGCGCGCCGGCCAGGACCGATATTTTACGCGAGATGACGCCTCGCGCGATAGGGTCGCCCAGGGCCGCCTGCTCGAAGACGAACCGGCAGCTCAGCGCGTCGGGGTGGGCGCGGAGGATGTCGCACATCGGCGAGACGACGCCGAGATGCGTGGCGGTCCAGGCATCGGCCTCGATGGCGCGGGCCGAGAAGACGGCTTCGAGGCATCCGCGGTTGCCGCAGATGCAGTCCGGACCGTCCGCATGCACGGTCACGTGTCCCAGATGTCCCGCGACTCCTGAAGCGCCTCGCAGGATCCGTCCGTCGCTGAGTATCGCGCCGCCGATACCCGTGCCGAGCGTGAGTAGCAGGACGTTTTCGCGGCCGCGCGCGGCGCCCCAGGCGATCTCGCCCGCAAGGGCCGCCTTCGCGTCATTGTCGGCGGCGACGGGCACGTGAGGGGGGAGCGCGGAGCCGACCATGTCGCGCAGGCGCACGCCTTCCAGGAAGTTCCAGACGCCGGGCATCGTCACCACCTGCGTCGACGCGCGATCGATGATCCCCTTGCAGCCGAAGCCGGCCGCGCGCACGGTTTCGCCGGCCAGGACCTGGCCGATCAGCGCCGGCAGGGCGGCCGCCAACGCGGCGCGCGAAGCGGGCGAGGTCGACAGCGCCTGCCGGACGATCCTGCCCTCGCCGTCGACCAGGCCGACCTTGAGCCTCGTCCCGCCGATGTCAATCCCAAGGAACATCGAGCCGCTCCCCGCATTGCAGAATCCGGAACGGCTGCTCCAGCCGCGTACAGTGCTCCATGAACTCCTCCGGCGTGACGGTATTGAACTCGAACATGTCGTAGTGCATCGGCACGGCCAGCCTGGCGCCGATTTGTCTGGCGAGCCAGGCCGCTTCCCTGCCCCAGAAGTTGCCGGCCACCCGGCGCTCGGGCAGCGATCCGTTGATGGGCAGCAGCGCAAGGTCGACGTTGAACGGCGCGAGGCTCGAAACGAGGCCGTCGTATAAGACGCAGTCGCCCGGGTGGTAGATCCGGTATCCTCCCGCTTCGATCACCAGGCCGACGAATTCCGGTCCGGCGTGTTCGTGGGCCGAGCGCACCCCGTAGAGGCCGTAAGGGCCGATGCAGAGCGAATCGCCGGCGTCGATGCCATGCAGCTCCCCGGCCGCGCGTTCCAGGCGTTGCGCCGCGAACGCGCGGTTGGCCTCGGCCACGACCATGCGCATCCGCGGATTCGACTTCCACACCGGCAGCAGCGTCTGCGCGTCCAGGTGATCGGTGTGGTTGTGGCTCGAAGTGGCGGCCAGAATACCGGACAGCCGCGCGGGATCGACGACGCGCTCGGTCATCCGCGTGTGCGGCTTGTCGGTCGCGGCATACTTCGATGTGAGCGAATCGGACAGGTACGGATCGATCAACAGCCCCTGGCCTTCCAGCATCACCAGCCAGCCGCTCTGGCCCAGCCACCACAGGGCGAGGCCCCGGCGATGCGCTTCGACATCGGCCAGAAAGGCGTCGTCCTGGAGGACGGGCTTTTTCACTCGATTCCGCGCTCCTGCCGGACGATGCGCACACCCGCCACCAGGTTGACCAGTTTCTGTTTTGCCGCCCACCGGGCCGTCTGGCTCAACCCGCAATCGGGAGCGAGGCTGAGCCGCTCCGGCGGAGCGAACTCCAGGCACCGCCGGACCCGCGCGGCGACGTCTTCCGGAGTCTCGATGTAGTAACTCTTCACGTCGATCACTCCGACGCTGGCGTCGCGCCGGGCGGCCACCACGGCGAGCAGTTCCAGTTCGGCGAACTCCCGGCTGGCCATCTCCAGGTGGATTTCGTCGACGTTGAAATCGAGGAAGGCGGGAAACATGGGAGCGTACTGGCGGGGGCCGACGGCGCGGCCTTTGTAGTTGCCGAAACAGAGATGGGTCGAGAGGCGGCAGCGGCCCGCGACGGGCGCCACCGTCCGGTTGAACAGTTCGACGAATCGCGACGTATCCTCGCGATAGGCGTAACAGGACATGGACGGCTCGTCGACCGTAATTTCGGCGCAGCCGGCGCTGACTAGGTTCTCGAGCTCTTTCGACACGAGCGGCTGCAGCGCTTCGGCCACGGCCCAGCGGTTGCGGTACGGGCCGCCGGGCTGAATGCGCCCGCTGAGGGTATAGGGTCCGGGAACGCTGGCCTTCAGCGCCGGTCCTGCCGGCGCCAACTGCTCCAGGCGCAGGTACTCGTCGACGGCGCCAAGCCCGCGCGGCGCCGAGATCTCGCCGAGCACCGCATGCTTGCCGCGCTGGTCGTGCGCCGGCGGCCCGAAACGCCGCGGCGGAGCGGGCTCGATCTCGATCCCTTCCAGATAGCCGTAGAAGCTGAGGTTGAAATCCAGCCGCGTCTGTTCGCCGTCGGTGATGACGTCGAGGCCGGCGATGACCTGGTCGTGAACCGCGGCGATGACCGCGTCGTCCTGCATCTCGGCGATGTCGGTGGCGCCGAATGAGGGCAGATGGGCCGAGGCGAACTCCAGCCACGCCGGGAAGGGGTAGCTGCCGATGACGGTCGTGCGAAGAGGTCTGGGCTGCATGGTCTTCAGGAAACCTCCCATCCGCCGTCGACGCCGAGAACCTGGCCGGTGATCTGGCTCGAAAAGGGGCTCATCAGGAACACCGCCGCGCGCGCGATGTCCTCCGGATCGAGCAGCGTTCCGGCGAGCGGCTGCTTGGTTCTCATCTGCTCCAGAATTCTCTCATCGCTCTGCGCCCGCAGGCTCATCGGCGTCCGCACCAGGCCCGGAGCGATCGCGTTGACGCGGATGCCATACTGGGCGTAGT
>WBZO01003105.1_pt1 | contig 20106 bp, 16 predicted proteins | sample 5204261 | NCBI WGS metagenome assembly WBZO01 (sample SAMN12412400, study PRJNA552823) | activated sludge metagenome | isolation source: activated sludge from anammox sidestream of wastewater treatment plant... | place: USA: North Carolina | collected 2017-09
GCCGAGATGGCGTCCACCAGCGCGGCGTCCGCCTCGCCCGCGAGTACAGCGTCCAGCGCTACGGAGGCCGTGTCGTAGGAGGCGACAGCCAGGGCGGCCAGCCGCCGCTGCCACCGCCGCGCCTCCAGCTCGCCTTCCGTGCCGAATTCCACCGCCAGATTCCGCCCCTCCAGATCGGCCATACCGTTCAGCTCGGAGTCAGCAGGGCGCACCAGGACCTGGCCCGCATCGAAGTAGGCTGGCGTATAGCGGGCATCGCCAAAGCGCAGAGGATCGACGCGCAGGGCGGAAAACAGCGCATCTGCCTGGTCCGCGCGGAGCGAATCGTACAACCCATCGTAGCCCATATTGATGAAATGCAGCGGCACGCCCAGCTCCCGGGCGACCGCCCTGGCCAGGTCCACATCCAGGCCGGTCAGCTCTCCGCCTACGTCCAGGCCGAAAGGGGGGTAGCTGGCGTCAATCCCCACCCGCAATTCGCCATAGGGCAGCATCGGCAGGTCGGCGCGGGGAGAGATCAGGCTCCACGCCCAGCGCGCCAGCGGAGGAGCCAGCCAGATCGCCCCCAGCAGGCAGGCCACGCCCAGCAGCAATCGCTGCGCCGGGGATAAACGGTGCAGACGCGCGATCACGGCAGCGCCATCTCCCGCCCCTGAGCATAAGCCCGCAGGTAGTCGTAGATCGGCCGGGGGCGAAAATCCGGGGTCAGGAAGGTGAAATTGTCCGGGTAACTGCGCGTAGGGGCGGGGTAGCGGAGCACCCACTGGCACAACTTTTGCACATAGGGCATATGCGCTTCGGCCCATTCGTAACTGTCGATAGTGTAACGGATGCGCTGCACCGGTCGGACGGCTTTGGTCCAGCGCGGGTGATCGTTCCACCCGCTCTCGGTGACGATGATGGGCGTGTCGGCATCACCGTAGGCAACCATGATATCGTGTATCAGCTCGATTCGGCGGAAGTTGAGGACTTCCGGATCAGGCTCGGCTTCCGGAGGGAAGGTGAAGCCGTAGGTGTGCACCGCCAGTGCATCGAAGAAGCCGGCGGCGCCAGCCCGGTACATCTCCTCGATGAAGATCAGATCGTTCAACCCCCAGGGGCTGCCTTCTGGCTCCAGAGTGGGAGCCATCGGCGCAGCCAGCACAATCGCATCCGGATTCGCTTCCTTGATAGCCCGGTAGCTTTGCCGGAGCAGCTCTGTATATTCGGTCGGGCTGACCAGGCGGTAGCCCCACTCAAACGTGAGATTAGGCTCGTTCCAGACGATGATGTCGTTGACGACGCCGGCGTAGCGCCCGGCGAAGGCGGCGGCAAAACGGGCAAAATCCGGGAAACGCGCCTCTTCCAGATAGTTGAGCGTGGTGTCTCCTCCGCGCCCGGCGTCCAGAGTCCCCAGACTGTTGGGGTCCGGCTCTGGCCGCGCCCAGGCCGGCACCAGCCCCAGCCGGGCGATCACGCTCAACCCCTGGTTGGCGGCATGGGCAATGATGCGGTCGGCCTGCGTCCAGTTATAGGCGCCGGGTTCAGGTTCAAGATACGCCCAGGGGAAGAATTCCACAATCGTATCCGCCCCCATTTCGCGCACCATTTCCAGGGAGCGCTGTATCTTCCACTCCTCAACTTCATCGATCAGGCGGGTGTGCATACATAACAGGGGCTGGGTGGTCTGGACGACGCCTGGCGGCCCCATCACGGCTCGCGGCGGCGCCGGGCGCAAAGGCGCCAGCAGGACCACCGCCAGCCCCAGCCGGATGAGCCAGCCGCGCCATACCTGCCACGGCCGCCCGAAGAGACGCACTTCCTGCCAGAGGCGAGGGGCAAAAATCATAGGGATCGATCGTCGGGCCGGTCAGGGGCCATTATGAATGCGCAGCGGCGGATCATACCGGATTCAAGGGTGATGTGCTCGACACCTGCCTGACAGCTTCGTGCCCGGCGGAAGGCAAAAATCGGGCCTCAAAGAAGCCCGATCCGATCAGCGTGTGTGCCGGGATGGTCCTCAGGACTTGCCGCCTATTTCGGCGATCTGCCGCACCAGAGTCAGAATAGACAGGGTCAGCTTCATGGCGTCGCCGGTTTTGATACCTTTCGGGCTGCCCCCCTTAGTATTTTCTTCAGTGGCGCGGACATACAGATACGCGGCCAACACGCCAAGCAGCAGCCCCCCAATGATGCCGAGCAGGTAGGACTGTGTCTTCCAGTCGAGGGCGCGGGGCGCCGGGGTGACAGCGGCTGGCGCGTCAGGTCTACTCTCCATACGGGTGTTCCTCCTCCGATGGGGCCGGTTTTTGACCGCCCGTCACGATATGTTCCCAGTAAGCCAGGCGGCTTTGTAAGGCAATGACAGGTGCAGCTATGAGGGGTATTTGTTTTCGCGCCCCTTCCAGGGCGCCGATCACCGCCGTGCGGCCCCTGCCCAGTGGTGCCGCCGCCCGGCCGGCATAGAAGATCGACCACAGGGCCAGCGCCAGCAGCACGAATGTCGGAATCAGGCACAGCAACATTGTTGGCAGCAGGAAGATGAAGACGAGGGTGAAATTAGATACCGCATTGAACTGGCGGCCGCTGAGGAGGAGAATCACGAAGAGGAGGATCGCCGCCAGCGCCAGTATGACGCCCGCCATCGGCAGGACAATCTGCCGGCGGACCTGTTGCTTGTGCTGCTGCTCTGGCGTGCGCTGTGTCATATTCTCAAATCTCTGCGGCAATTCCTGTTCAGGCTACCCTGTGCATTCTACCACGAATTCTAACCAGGACACAGCGCACACCCGGTAAGTGGATGCATTTCAGATTGGGGGAATCTCTGGGAAGAAAAGACTTTGAACCGCCGGGACACAGAGGACGCAAGGAAAAGGCTTCTGTTCTTTCTTTGCGCCTCTCTACAGTTCCAGTTTTTTGCTCCCAATCTGAAATGCCCCCCCGCTACATTCACCGCGGGCCGCGATAGTGCGTATCGGAGAGCGCCCCCAGCCGCGCCGCCGCCTGTTCCGGCGTCAGATCGCGCTGGGATTCGGCCAGCATCTCGTAGCCGACCATGAACTTCTTGATTGTCGCCGACCGCAGCAGCGGGGGATAGAAGTGGGCGTGAAGCTGCCAGTGATCGTGATTGGCGCTGTCAAATGGAGCGCCGTGCCAGCCCATCGAGTAGGGGAAGGACACCTCGAATAGATTGTCGTAGCGAGTCAGCAGGCGTTTAAGTATATCCGCCAGCGCATCCCGCTCCCCTTCGTCCAGATCGAGCAGGCGTTGGACATGACGGCGGCGGGGCATCAGGAGCATCTCGAACGGCCAGACAGCCCAGTATGGCACCACGGCAAGCCAGTCGGCATTCTCCACCACGATGCGTTCGCCCTGATCCGCCTCCAGCGCCGCGTAGTCCATCAGCAGCGGCGATCCGTGCTGCTCGTAATACGCTCTCTGTTGTTGATCCTCCTTGAAGGGTTCGTTAGGCAGGCTGCTGCCCGCCCAGATCTGGCCGTGCGGGTGCGGGTTGGAGCAGCCCATGATGGCCCCTTTATTCTCGAAGACCTGCACCCAGCAGTAACGCTGGCCGAGTTCAAGCGTCTGCTCCACCCATACGTCGATCACGCGGCGGATATCCGGCAGGGCCATTTCCGGCATGGTGAGGTCGTGACGTGGTGAGAAGCAAAGTACCCGGCTGGTGCCGCGCTCCGCCTCAGCCTGCAAGAGCGGATGGGCGCTTACGCCGGAGTCGGGCGTCTCCGGAAGCAGGGCGCTGAAATCGTTGGTGAAGATGAAAGTGTTTTCGTAGACCGGATTCCGGACGCCACCCGCGCGGGAATTGCCGGGGCAGAGGTAGCAATCCGGATCGTAAGGCGGGCGGTCGTCCTGCGGCGGGCGTTCCACCTGGCCCTGCCAGGGACGCTTGGTGCGGTGAGGCGAGACCAGCACCCATTCGCCGGTGAGCGGATTGCGGCGGCGGTGCGGATGTTCCGTAGGATCGAAAGGTATAGCGGACATGGTCCTGCGCTCCTGAACAGGCGGCAAAGCGAAGAGCGACGCTCCCCGCCTTGCTGCGAAAGAAGTTGCGCTAATTGAACGCGGGCAGCCATTCGCTCCCGTGCGCCGCGATCAGATCATCCACCAGCGCCCAGATTTGTTCAAGATCCAGTTCGGCGGCGGTGTGCGGGTCCAGCATAGCGGCATGGTAGATGTGCTCGCGGTTGCCAGTCAGGGCGGCTTCCACGGTGAGCGATTGCACATTCACATTGGTCTGGATGAGGGCAGCCAGGTGCGGCGGCAGTTTGCCCACCCGGGTGGGCTGCAAGCCGTTTTTATCGACCAGACAGGGGACTTCGACACAGCAGTCCTGCGGCAGGTTGTCGATCAGGCCGTTATTTGTGACGTTGCCGTAGACAACGCGTGGGATGCCGGTTTCCATGCTGTGGATGATCAGGGAGCCGTACTCATGGCTGCGCTCCACGGCCAGCGGCTCGCCCCGATCTTCGAGCGCCTCCCGCAGCCCTTCCCAGCCGGCGATCTGCGCTTCGCAGCGGGCGATGTACTCATCCAGCGGGATGTTGTATTTGCTGATCAGATCGGGCCGATCGCGCTTGATGAACCAGGGCACGTATTCGCTGAAATGCTCGCTACTTTCGGTGACAAAATAGCCCAGCCGCTCGAATACCGCGTAGCGGACGCGGTTCCAGTCGGGCACGCGATCTTCGGTGATGACCTGCCGGATGCGTGGATAGAGGTCCTCGATCGATCCGTCGGGCTGCCGACGCTCGAAGCGGAGGTAGAAGGCCATGTGATTGATCCCGGCGCTGATGTAATTAATCTCCTCAATTGGCACGCCGATATCGTGAGCGATCTGCCCGGCTGTGCCCTGGACGCTGTGGCAGAGGCCGACCGTCCTGATCCGGGAGGCGCGATTGATAGCCCAGCAGTTCATCGCCATCGGGTTGACATAGTTGAGATGAAATACATCCGGACACAGCTCTTCCATCTCAGCGGACATTTCCAGGAAGACCGGGATAGTGCGCAGGGCGCGCATAATGCCGCCGATGCCCAGTGTGTCGGCGATGGTCTGGCGAAGGCCGTACTTCCTGGGGATTTCGAAGTCCGTCACTGTGCAGGGTTTATAGCCGCCAATCTGGAACATGGTGATGACGTAATCGGCGCCGTCGAGCGCCCGGCGGCGCTCCAGGGTCGATTCGATTTTCGCCGGCGCGTTGAGCGCCTCTGCCACTTTGTGGGCAACGACTTCCGAGGTGTGCAGCCGATCTTTATCGATATCGAACAGGGTAATAGTGGAATCGGCTAGCTCCGGGAAGCTCAAGATATCGCCCATCAGATTCTTGGCAAAGACAGTGCTGCCCGCGCCAACCAGAGTGATTTTGGGCATCATAATACTCCATATATATCCGGCGGGGTGAGGTTAACATACAGACAAACCGCATGGAGAGGGTGCCCCCTCCATGCGGGATAAGGTTTTCGCGCTGTCATCGCCGCGCCTCGTAGCAGCCGGGCCGTCTACCCCTGTACCTGCAGGCGGAAGAAGTAATTTACTTCTCTGCTGTCCGGCCAGGTTGTCGCGACCTTCAGGGTGTAATTACCCGGAGCGCCGGCCATGACTGTATACAGGGCGATCGAGCCGCCCGGCAGTTCGTATCTGTCCAGCTCACGGCTGCCATCGCTGCTGACCAGGCTGATTGCCATGGCCGCCGGCCCGCCTTCAGCGAGGTCGATGCGCAGCGTATCGCCGTCACTCACCCGGATGCGATCGCTGCCCGGGGCGGCGGGCTGTTCCACACAGGCCAGCGCGCCCGCTGCATCGGGCGTGCAGACGGCCACTCCGGAGGGCGGGAAGGTCACCGCGCCATTCACGACCACGACCTCCGGGATATCCGCGAGGCCGGCGCCGCCCGCTCCCGCGCCCGGTGGAACTGGCGTTGGGGGCGCTGTTGTGGGCAGAGCGGTAGCTACTTCAGTGGGCGGGATAGCGGTCGGCGGAGTCGTCGGCTCCACAGGCTGGGTTGTCGGTTCTACCACGACAGTGGGGGTAGGCACGACGGGCGTCTCCGTGGCTCCGGGGGTTGGTTTGCCGGGTGTAGCTTCCGGAGTATCAGTTGGCTCAGCGCTGGCTGTCGGCTCTTCGGTCGGCTGCATCAGCACTTCGGTTGGCGCGGCGGTAGCCGTCGGTTCCCTGGTCGGCTCGAGGGTGGCTGTCGGCTCCTGGGTAGGCACTTCCGCCACTTCCTGCGGCACCTGCACGGCGAATACGTAGGTCACGAAGTGAATATCGCCGTTATCGCCCGGATATTCCGCCGTCAGCCGGACACGGTGTACCCCCCCGCCCAGATCGACGGTATAGGCTGTGCTGTCCGTGTTGCCGAAATCCACCTCGACGGGTTTCCCGCTGGCATCTGTCTCGTCCAGGAAGGTGGCGTAAAAGAGGGCGGGGATGCCTGTCTCGCTGGCGACGGTGAACGTGAGCTGCTCACCGGTGGCGACGTCCACCGTAGTGGCGGGCTGCAGGTTCATCGGGTCCGGCTCGCAGCGGACATTGTTGGCCGCCTGCGGCCAGCAGTAAGTTGCCGGCAGGCCGGTATATTCCTGTTCGCCGGCGGTCATCGTAATCACCGGGCGGGCGGGCACGGCCTCCGTACTGGGCGTGTTGACCACCTGCTGATCGACGGGCGGCTCCGTCTGACCGCCGCAAGCGGCCAGCATGATCAGGATGGCAATGAAAGTTATCAACAAGGACAGGTTCTTCATAAGAAATCTCCCCCGTTATTCAGACAGCAATCCTGTATGAGCCGTCACGATTGGAGTCGGCGGTGAGCGGCCATCCATTCTACGGCAAAATCAACCAGCGGGCGCTGACGCATCAGGCGGGCTTCCCCGTACCCGACAGGGCCGCGCTGGATGTGTCCGGTAGATTCAAAGGCATCTCCGATCTGGCAGAAATCGTCGGCGTCCCAGTCAACATCGGCGTAACTCACCCAGCGGCGACCGCCTTCGCTCTGGACAGGCGCCCCCTGCTGAACGATCGTTTTGCCGGGATAGCTGGCCCGATACTCGGCGAGGTGCAGGGATGTATTGCTGCCATGTCCGACGCCGAGCAGCAGCACCCAGGCGTCCAGCTCGTACAGCCGGGCCAGCGGCGACTGGTCGCCCAGGCAGTAATCAAGGGCATGGTGAGATGTGATTGCGACGGCGTGCTTGCCCCGGGCCGCGAACGAGACCGACGGATGTCCACTGCGCAGGACACCGGCCTGCTTGCGGAAGCATTCCGCCGTGACGCCGATGCCAAAGGTCGGCGTCAGATCGGGATCGTAGGCCGGCATGGTGTCGCGAATGATCGGCCACCAGCTTTCTGGCACAGGCGGGTTTACCCAGTAGGATGGATCGGAGAGATTGCCGGAATGGGCAGGCATAACCAGAGTCCCCTCTGGACCGAGGACGGTCTCCAGCGCCTGAATAACCGCCACCGGGCCGCCGCACACCCATCCCAGACGGCTCAGGGCGGTGTGCGCCAGCACCACCATACCCGGACGCAGGCCGAGCGCAGCCAGATCGGCGACCAGTGTGGCAACGGTCACCGGGTTCTGGCCAGTCTGGCTGATCACCTGAGCTTCGCTCACCGATCGCGCTCCTGGGCCGCTTCTCCGCCGTTCGCTGGCGGCGTATACCGGTCAGAGCTGCGGAAAGGTGCCAGGGCCAGGCGCAGCGTATGGGCGTAGGCCGTCTCTCGCGATTCCAGGCCGACGGTCAGCAGCCCGATCGCCCCTTCAGCATGTTTGGAGTTCCGCCGGCCAGTCAGGCGATCTATCACGTCTCCCAACTCCATCCCTTCCTCAATCTGCGGTTTTACGTCCGGGGGCAGCATCATATGCGAGCCGCCGCCGACGCCCAGCCGGCCATCGGGCGCAATTACGGCACACCAGGCGCAGGTCATCAGCCCCAGCTCGGTTTCAATCAGGCCGCTTTCAAACCCGACGGCCAGATCGGCGCCGGTGCTGGCCAGCGCGGCGCGAGCGCGGTTGATGGCCCCGCTCCGTGTTTCCTGATCGCCGCGGGGCTGGGCCGGCACGCGTGACGGAGCCTCGACCCCCTCGAAGGTGGCGCCAGGATACAGGGGCGCCAGCACGCTGCGGGCGGCCTGCTGCTTGACCGGATTCAGAGATCCGATGACGATGTGCATGGGTTGCTCCACGTCTGGCATTGTAGCATCAGGCTGTCCCGGACGCCAACGGAGAAACCGCCTTGCTTCCGCCCGCAACTGATCCTCTCACCGGGCGCTCAAGCTGGGTTATACTTGCGACCATGAGTCATATCGGGATTGATGCTCGTTTGCTTCACTATCGCGAAGGCGGGATCGCCACTTATATTCGGCGGGTGATTGAGGCGCTGGCCGCGCTTGACAATCAGGCTGATTACACTGTGCTGTACAGTCGCAAGGATCGGCGATCGACCGCGCCCGGCCCCGGCTTCCGGCGCGCCTCGCTGTGGACGCCCTGCCACCACCGCCTGGAGCGGTGGACGCTCGCGGCGGAACTTATCCCCCGGCGGCTGGACCTGCTGCACAGCCCTGATTTCATCCCGCCGCTGGCCGGGGCACGACATTTTGTGATCACCGTGCACGATTTGAATTTTCTGCATTATCCCCGGCTCCTGACTGCCGAGAGTCGCCGCTACTATAACGGCCAGATTGCGCGGGCCGTGCGCCAGGCGGACCATATCCTGGCCGATTCAGAAGCCACCAGGGCAGACCTGATGACGATGCTCGATGTCCCGGCGGAAAAGATCAGCGTGCATCTGCTGGGAGTCGAGAGCGCCTTTCGTCCGCTGGCAGAGGAGGAGATCGCGACAGCCTGTCGTGATCTGGACGTGCCGCGCGGCAGCATCCTTTTTGTGGGGACCTTCGAGCCGCGCAAGAATGTCACCGGCCTCCTGCGAGCCTACCGGCGCCTGCGCGAGCTGCTGCCGGATGCGCCGCCGCTGGTGCTGGCTGGCCGCCGCGGCTGGCTGTTTGAGGAGATTTTCGCCAGTGTGCAGATGCTGGAGCTGAGCGAGGTTGTGCTCTGGCGGGAGGATGTGCCGCCGGCCCTGCTGCCCGGCCTGTATAATACAGCCAGCGTCCTGGCGATTCCATCTTTCTACGAGGGATTCGGTCTGACGGCGCTGGAGGCGATGGCCTGCGGCGTTCCTGTCCTGGCGTCTGACCGCAGCTCGCTCCCCGAGGTTGTGGGGGAGGCGGGCCTGCTGGTTGATCCGGACGATGTTGAGGATATCGCCCGCGGCCTTTACGCGCTGCTGACCGATGCGGCCCTGCGCCAGCGGCTGCGTTCGGATGGTCTGGCGCGGGCCGCCGGCTTCACCTGGCAGCATACGGCAGCGGTCGTCCACCGGGTATACCGGCAGGTGCTGGCTGGCTGAATGACTCAGGAGAGAGAGTCTTGCGTATTCTGTTCCTGACTTCCGAGTTTCCGTACCCCCCCTACGCCGGAGCGCCGCTGCGCAATTTTGGGCTGATCACGGGGCTGGCGGCGGAGCATGAAGTGTGGTTGCTTTCGTTCCGCGCCGGGGCGCTGCAGGAGACGATGCAGACTCCGCTGCACGCCTGTTGCAGGGAGATCAGGACCTTTCCTGTGCCAGAGCGCGGTATAGCCGACCGGCTGCGCGACCTGATCTTGAGCGAGCGGGCTGATCTGGCCTGTCGTTATGACGCGCCTGTTTTTGCCGGGCAGCTCCGCGAATGGCTGGAGGCGGTGGAGTTCGATCTGATCCAGATTGAAAATCTGGAAATGGCTGTCTTCCTGCCGATCATCAAGGCAACCCGGCCGGATGTGCCGATTCTGTACGATGCCCATAATGCCGAGTACGCGCTGCAGGAACGTATCTACCAGACGGAGCGGGGAGCGCTGTCGCGCCTGCCCGGCGCGGCGTACTCTTACGTGCAGGCGCGGCGGATCCGCCGGCTGGAATACGCAGTCTGCCGGCAGGTGGACTATATAGTGGCCGTGTCGGACACTGACGCGACTTTGCTCCGCCGGCTGGGCTGCCAGACGCCGATTGCCGTAGTGCCCAATGGCATCCTCAGCGATCGGTACGATCGTCCGGACACCGCCGGGGTGACGCTGGAGTCAGTGGCGCTGGTGTTCACAGGGAAGATGGATTACCGGCCTAACGTAGATGCAACTCTGTGGTTCGCCGAAGAAGTCCTCCCCCTGATCAGGCACGAGCTTAGCGATGCCCATTTTTACGTTGTCGGGCAGTCACCGCACCCCCGGCTTGATGTGCTGCGCGGGCGGGCCGGAATTACGCTGACTGGCCTGGTTCCGGATGTCCTTCCCTTTTTGCAGGCGGCCAGCACCTTTGTTGTTCCTCTGCGTATAGGCAGCGGGACCCGGCTGAAAGTGCTGGAGGCGATGGCGGCAGGATGCCCGATTGTATCGACGCGGACCGGCGCCGAGGGCCTGTACGTCACCGATGGGCGAGAATTATTGTTGGCCGATACGGCGAAGGAATTTGCTCAGGCGGTGGTCCGGCTGCATAGAGAGCCGGAACAGGCGCGCCAGCTTGGCCTGGAGGCGCGCCGCTTTGTCCGCGAGCGTTACGATTGGTCGGTGCTGCTGCCGCGCCTGATCCAGGTCTATAAGGAGCTGGGACTTGTCTGACCTCACCGAGCTTGCCCGCCGCAATCAGGAAGCTGCTCGCCGGATACACCAGCGAACGGCCAGGCAGCGGCTGCGCAACGTCGCTTTGCGCGGCATTGCTGCTCTGCCGGCGCGTCGGGAAGCGAGTGATCGCCAGACAATTCTATTGATCCGCCCCGATCATCTGGGGGATGTCCTGCTCACTATGCCGGCTGTACAGGCGCTGGCGCGCGGCCTGCCCCAGGCGCGCCTGGTGGCCCTGGTCGGCCCGTGGTCCGCCGGAATTGTCAGCGCCTACCCGGAGATCGCCCTGACCCTCACCCTGCCATTTCCGGGGTTCGCCCGCAATCCTGTCCGGACGTCGCCGCGCCCCTACTGGCTGGCCTGGCAATGGGCCAGGCAGGTCCGCCGCCTGCATGCTGACACCGCCATTATCTTTCGCCCCGATCACTGGTGGGGGGCTATGCTGGCGAAGCTGGCCGGCGTTCCCCGCCGCATCGGCTTCGACCTCCCGGATGTGGTCCCTTTTCTGACCGATCCTTTTCCGCTGCCGGAGGGCCACGCCGTAGAGCGCAGCATGGCGCTGGTCAGCCCCTGGGTCAGGCCGCGCCGCCGGGAGCAAATCGCGCTCCAGTTTCCGGTTGAAGAATTGGACCGGCAGGCGATCCGGCAGAAGCTGGAGGAAGCCGGGATGCCCGCGGGGGCGCCCCGGGTGATCATCCATCCTGGCGCGGGCACGGTGATTAAGCAATGGCCGATTGCGCACTGGGCGCTGGTGGCTGACCGGCTTGCGGCGGAGTGGGGGGTTCCCATCATCTTCACGGGAGGCGACCACGAAATTCAGATGGTGCGGGCTATTGTGAGTCTGATGCGCGCCCCGGCTGTTGTCATGGCCGGGGAGACCAGTCTCTTTCAACTGGCGGCGCTGGCCGAGGGGGCGCGGGTCATGCTGGGGCCAGACAGCGGACCGCTGCATCTGGCTGTGGCTGTGGGGACGCCTACCGTCCACCTGTACGGCCCGGCCGATCCGGCTGAATTCGGTCCATGGGGGCCGCCTCATCGGCACGCTGTGCTGACCTCGGCGATTGGCTGCCGCCCCTGCCGGATCCTGGACTGGCCAGGCGCCGATCCCGCCGATCACCCCTGCGTGCGCGATATCCTGCCGGAGCGCGTGATCGCCGCCGCGCTTGAGGTGACCGCCGGCACATACTAGAGTCGCCTTCCGGAGAGTTGATCAGGGAAGGGGGAGGGTGTGCGGCTCAGCCGCCCGCTCAATCTTCTGGTCCGCGCGGGAGGGCTTCGCGAGTCTCTTCGTGCCGGTAGGTGACCATCCCCGGCTTGCCGCCGCTGATTTTGCGCACATATTTGCGGCGGGTGACATCGACGCGCGCCCGGGCTTCTCCCCGCGCTGCGCTGAAGTAAGCCGCGAGTTCCGCCGCCCGCTGGATAACCGCCTCGGACACGGGACGCCCCTCCGCTTTGATAATCACATGCGCGCCCGGCACGCCGCGAGCATGAAGCCAGAGATCGTTGGCATCGCCTTTGGTGAACGTCACCTGATCGTTTTGTCGCGAATTGCGCCCGATCCAGAGGATGACCCCCTCCGGCATCACGAGCTTGAGCGGCGCCGACTTCCCCCCTTGCGGGCGCATCTGGCGAGGGCCGCGCCAGTAGCTGTCGCGCTCCAGGGCATCACGAACCTCGTCAATCTCCGGCCAACTGGCGGCGAATGCCAGATCGATCTCAAGCTGATGCAAGAAAGCCAGCTCGTTTTCTGCGGCACGTAACATAGCCGGGACATCGGCCAGAGCGCGTTTGGCTTTGTCGTAACGGGCGAAATACGCTCTGGCATTTTCCAGCGCGGAGAGCGCCGGGTCAAGCCTGATCTGCACAGACGGCCCCTCTGGATCATACTGCGCTGAAAACTCCGCGGCCCCCGGCGGGATGGTGTATTGATATGCCAGCAGCAGCTCGCCGGCCTGGCGGAGCCGGGTCAGCTCCGTCTCATCTTTGAGTGAGTCGCTCAGGGCGGTCACTTTATGCCCAACGCGGGCGATGGCTTCGCGGAGCTGTTCCTGGACCGGTTCTTTGGCCTGCGTATAGGCTTCTTCGCCAACTGGCGCTCCGTAATAAGCGGTCAGCGCCTCACTCATGGATGCAGACGGCTGCCAGCCAGGGAGATAAGCGATCGGGCGGGGGGCATAGGCCGTCACCTGCCCGTATTCGTCCCGCGTCGTCCCCGGCTGCCACGCGCGCTGCTGCAACGGGGGGAGGAGGTCCTCAAATGCCGCGAAGACGGCGCGGGCGCTGGTATCGCCCGCTTTCCGGTTGGCGATGCCCGTAGCTTGAAAGACAATCTCCCGCGCCAGCACCGGACTCAGTCCGAGGATCGCGCGCGTCAGCGTGCGCCAGGCAGGCGACTCGGAATCGGAATCCAGGCAGTCCTGGATATCTTCGAGCGCGATCAGGTCGGGCGGGAGCTTGCCCTGCTGCGGCGGCGGAGGGGTGTAGAGGTAGCCGGGCAGGCTGACCCGCACCCGGTTCTCGTGCGGCCCGACGCGCCGGATACAATCGACAATCTGGCCCTCCTGGATCAGCAGAATGTTGGCCCGCCGCTCCATCGTCTCAACAATGATCTGGCTGACTCCCTGCGGGCTGTCCACATCGAAGATGAGGATGCGCTCCCACGGCGGCTGTGTAATCCGATCGATGATGCCGCCCTCCACAAAGCGGCGCATCAGCAGCCCCAGCTGGGTGGGCCGGGGCAGGCCGCGGCGTAGCTTGCCCTCAACCAGGGTTACATGAGGCTGCGCCGGGTCAGCATCCAGCACCAGGTACTGTCGCTCGCGGCTGGCGTAGACCTCCAGGCCGATAGCGGCCTCGGTCAGATCGTAAATCTTCTGCACCCGACCGCCGGCGATTCGGGCCTGCATCTCGTCCACCAGCGCGGCGATCGTGAATACGTCGAAGTGCATGAATCCCTCAGTTCTCGCAGCGAGAGCTATGGCCTGTTACTATACCGCAGGGCCGCTACCATTGCAGGGCGCTGCGGTGCAGCGCCACGATACGTTATAATGCGTGGCAGACGCACTTGTTCGGTGTCAGTCAACGGTGGCCAGTGGCCCCGCCGTATCACCGGGCGGTTGAGAGGGAACAGCGCAATGGACACGAATCAGATTGCTCGCATGATCGAATGGCTGGATGAAGAACGGCGGCGTGACAAGGCCATGATTGCTGCGTTGGAAGAGCGTATCCAGCAGCAGCAGGAAACCATCGCTCAGATGACACGGCGCATCAATGGTATGGAGAGCGACCAGTCCTCCCTGCGGGGCGCTTTCCTGCCCGCTGGCCGGGATGCAGAGATTCTGGAGCAGATGCGCCGTGAGGTGGGGCAACTGATGGAGCAGAGCGAAGCCAGGCGCCTTACCGCCGAGCGCGAAGCCGAGCGCCGGGCGTCGCTCTCCCGCGACAGCCTGATGCGCCCGGTGCGCGAGCTGAACGATCGCCTGGAGAAAGCCGAGCGGCAGCTTGATCAGTTGAACGCGCTGCGGGCCGAGCAGGATCGCCTGTCCGGCGGGCTTCCGTCCTTGCAGCAGAAGCTGGACGATATCAACAAGAAGCTGGAAGAGCCGGATCGCCGCATGACCTTTATCGAAGAACAACGCCGCGCTGATACCCGGCGCGTCTCCGAGCTGCAATCAGAACTGCCGGAGCTGCAGCGGCAGATTGATTCCATCCGCCCCAAGCTGGACCTGCTGGAAGAAATGACCCTGCGTAATGAGAAGCGTCTGCTGGAAGTGCAGGGCGGCGACCGCGAGCGGCGCGAACGAATTCAGCAGTTTATCGATCAGCAGACGCTTTTTATCCAGCAGCGCGACCAGCAGATTGCCGACCTGACTGGCAGAATCGGCATCTATGACGATGAGATGCAGACGTATATGCAGCGCTTTGAAAGCTGGTCGGAGGTTTACCGCAGCATGAAGCGCATTGTCGATGACTTTGAACGCATCGCAAACCGGCTGGATCTTCGAATCAACGAGGTGGCTGAGATGCAGCGGCTTTCGGAGGACCGCTTCCGCCAGGAGTGGAACGCCTGGAGCGCGGACGATCAGAAGCGCTGGAAGCAGTACAACCTGACGAATGACGATGCCTGGCGCAGCCACGACAAAGAGTTCGAAGCGCACATTAAGCGGTTGAACGAGCTGGCCGAGCAGATTCCACCGCTGCAGGAAAGCCTGGATCGGGTGTGGGGGCTGGAACGGGCGCGGTTTGCGCTATACAGGGAGAAATACCAGGCGCTGCTGGACGAATTCGACGTAAAGATGGCCTCCCGCGTGACGCCGGGGAACGGCGACGGCGCGTAGACGTAATGGGCGGGAGATACTGGAGATTGCGCGGGGCGTTCGCCAGAACGCCCTTTTTTGCCAGAACAGGATGAAGCGCGATGTATGTTATCGGCACGGCAGGGCACGTGGATCATGGCAAATCGACCCTGATCAAGGCGCTGACCGGGATTGATCCCGATCGCCTGCGGGAAGAAGTTGTGCGCGAGATGACGATTGACCTGGGCTTCGCCTGGATCAGGCTGCCCGGCGATATTCAGGTTGGCGTTGTAGACGTGCCCGGCCATCGCGACTTTATTGAAAATATGCTGGCTGGTGTAGGTGGGATCGATGCGACACTGTTCGTCGTGGCTGCCGATGAAGGCGTGATGCCCCAGACCCGTGAGCATCTGGCGATCCTCGATCTCCTGCAGATTCCCGGCGGCGTAGTCGCATTGACCAAGATCGATACGGTTGACGATCCTGAGTGGCTCGAGCTGGTGGAAGCTGAGATACACGAAATAATGCAGGGCACGGTGATGGCCGGCGCGCCGATTATCCCGGTGTCTGCGCGGACGGGGCAGGGCCTGGACGCGCTGAAGAAAGCCCTAGCAGATCTTCTGGCGGCCCGCTCGCCGCGTGTAGATCAGGGGCATCCTCGCCTGCCGATCGATCGTGTCTTCACGATGAGCGGCTTCGGCACAGTCGTGACCGGCACACTCACCGGAGGCAGTTTGGCTGTAGGGGATGCCGTAGAGCTGCGGCCCGGCGGCCTGACCGGACGGATCCGCGGCTTGCAGGCTTACAGGCAGAAGCTGGAGCGTGTCGGGCCGGGCAGCCGCGTCGCTGTCAATGTCACCGGGCTGGACAGGGACGAATGTCGCCGCGGACAGGTGCTCACCAGCCCCGGCTGGCTGCGGGAGACGGCGCTGGTGGATGTGCGCTTCCGCCATCTGCCAGATGCCAGCGTCCCCCTGCGCCATCACGCCGAGGTCAAGTTTTTCTCCGGCGCAGCCGAAGCGCTGGGGCGCGTGCGGCTGCTGGATGCGGAGGTTCTGCCGCCCGGCGCCGAAGGCTGGCTGCAAATACAACTGGAGAGTCCGCTGGCTCTGGTGCGCGGCGATCGCTTCATCCTGCGCTGCCCCTCGCCCAGCGAGACTATCGGCGGGGGAGTGGTGGTTGATCCAGCCCCCGGCCGGCGCTGGCGCCGCCGCCGGCCGGAGGTGATCGCCCGTCTGGAGGTGCTGGCGCGCGGGACACCCGCCGAGCTGGTGTCGCAGGTATTGGAGCGGGCCGGCGGGCCGGTGCGGATCAAAGAAGTCCAGCAGGCGACGGGCCTGGCAGTTGACGAGGTTCAGGCGGCCCTGGCCGGGGCACAGGCTGGGGGGCTTGCCGTTGAACTGGCGGGCGGCTGGTGGATCGGGGCTCAAACCCGGCAGGCTATAAGCCGCCGTATGGAGCAGGAGCTGGCCGGATATCAGCGCGCTGAACCGCTGCGCCGCGGTATGCCGCGCGAGGCGCTGCGCAGCCGGCTCAAGCTCGAGCGTGCGGCTTTCGACCGGCTGCTGGAGGGAATAGCGGACCGGGTGGACGCCGACGCTGATCTGGTCTGGCTGAAGGGATACCGCGTCGTCCTCAGCCCCGCCCAGCAGGCCGCTGCTGAGACGCTTTTGAACGCATTTGCCGCCAACCCGTACCAGCCTCCTTCGGTCAAAGAATCGATCGCCATGGCTGGCGAGGACCTGTTGCACTATCTGGTGGAGCGGGGCGATCTGATCCTGATCTCGCCTGAAGTCGTGCTGTCCACGCCGGTATTTGAGGCAATGCTGCGCGCCGTTACCGGGGAACTGGACAGCGCCGGCTCGATTTCAGCGGCGACCCTGCGCGATCGCTTCGATACAACGCGCAAGTATGCCATCGCCTTTCTGGAATATCTGGATGCGCAGAATATCACCCGGCGCGAGGGAGATGTGCGCGTCTGGCTGCGGCGGCCCCGGGCCTGATGATCCTTGGAGTGTATTCCAGATTGGGAGTATCTCCGGGAAGAAAAGACTTTGAATCGCAGAAGCGCAGAGGACACAGAGAAAGAACAGGAGTCTTTTCTTTGCGTCCCCCGCATCTCTGCGATTCCAGTTTTTTGTCCCTAATCTGAAACGCCCTCGATCCTTATTTTCAATAGATCAATACCGGCCAACTATGATATTGTATTGAGCAGGAGGTGTTTCTATTCGCTTCGTTGCGCCGTATTGCAGTAGTAGCCGCCCGTTTGTTTAGACAGGGAGCCGGACCTTATGGCCAAGACGGACAAGACGCTGGTGACCAAAGAAGAACTTCTGGAGCGCGCCAAAAAGCCTGCTGCTGACTCAATGCGCCTGCATCCATTTTACCGGGGCAAGATTCAGACGGCTCTGCGGGCCAGCGTGCGCAGTATTGACGATCTCGCGATCTGGTATACGCCGGGGGTGGCGGCGCCGTGCCGCGCCATTGCTGCCAATCGCGAGCTGGTCTACGAATATACGAGCAAGTGGAATACCGTGGCTGTTGTCTCGGACGGCACGCGCGTGCTCGGCCTGGGCGATATTGGCCCGGAAGCCGGGCTGCCCGTGATGGAAGGGAAAGCCCTGCTGTTCAAGTATCTGGGCGGGGTGGACTGCGTCCCTATCACGCTGGATACCAAGGACCCGGACAAAATCATCGACACCGTTCTCATCATGCAGCCGGCCTTTGGTGGCATCAATCTGGAGGATATCTCCCAGCCCAAGTGCTTCCGTATCCTGGATACGTTGCGCGAGATGGCGCATATCCCGGTCTGGCATGACGACCAGCAGGGCACGGCGAGCGTCACCCTGGCTGCCATGATGAACGCGGCCAAGATTGTGGGCAAGCGGCTCTCCGACCTGCGCATTGTCTTCCTCGGGGCGGGGGCGGCCAATGTTGCGTGCACCCGCCTGCTGTTTGCTTACGGAGTGGATCCCGGCCAGTGTCTGATCGTGGACGAATTCGGCATTCTGGGCAAACACCGGCGCGATATCGCGCTGCGCAAGACGGAATTTGTCCAGCAGTGGCGGCTGTGCCAGATCACCAATGATGGCGAGCTGGAAGGCGGCATTGTGGAAGCGATGCGCGGCGCGGACGCCGTGATCGCATTCTCCGCGCCAGGCCCCGATGTCATCAAGCCGGAGTGGATACGCAGTATGGCCAAAGACTCCATCGTCATTGCCGCGGCGAACCCCATCCCGGAGATCTGGCCCTGGGAAGCGCTGGAGGCCGGCGCGGTCGTAGTCGCTACGGGCCGCTCCGATTTCCCCAACCAGGTCAATAACTCGCTGGGGTTCCCGGGCATCTTCCGTGGCGCTCTGGATGTGCGGGCGCGGACTATCACCGACGAAATGGCGATTGCCGCTGCCGAAGCGCTGGCCGATATGGTCGGCGATCGGCTGGCGCCCGATTATCTGCTGCCAACGATGGATGAGTGGGAAATCTACCCCCGCGAGGCGGCGGCGGTGGCGGCCAAAGCGGTGGAGCAAGGCGTGGCGGCGCTGCCGTGCACTTACGAAGAGGAGCTGGAACGCGCTTCATTGATGATCAGGCAGGCGCACGAGATGACGCAGATGCTCATGGATGAGGGATTCATCCCCGAACCGCCGCTGGCGGAATAGGAGGAGAGGAAGCCATGTACGATATGATCATTGTCGGCGGTGGGCCGTCCGGTCTGGCTGCTGCGGCGTACGCTATCCGTAAGCGCATGGATGCCCTGCTGATTTCTCCCGGCCTGGGCGGGCGGACGAATCGCCGGCTGCTCCTGCCCTGGGTGGAAGATTACGATGTGCTGGTGGGCGAGGAGATGGTCAACCGTTTTCGTACCCAGATCGAATATCTGGATTTCTTCCGCGTTCGTACCGGCGTCGAGGCGATCGAGCCATCCAATGGTGGCTACCATGTCCGGCTCAAGGATGGCAAGGTTTACGAGACACGCACTGTATTGCTGACCACCGGGGCGGTTGGTGAGATGCTCGATGTGCCGGGTGAGCGTGAGCTGGAGATGAAAGGCCTGTGCTACAGCACGGTCACTTATGCGCCCCTTTTCATCGACCGGACGGTGATTGTGGTCGGGTGCGGCTGCCGGGCTTTGCGAGCAGTGGCGGAGCTTCAGCGTATCGCCCGCCATGTCACCCTGATCGCCCCTGTTCGCGGCGAGCTGGATACGCCGCTTGGCCATAACATTGCCGCCCAGAGCAATGTGACCATCATGGACCGTTACGAGGTGGTTGAGATTAAAGGGGATGACTATGTCAGATCGGTGATTGTGCGCAAGGATGGAGTTGTGACGGAACTGCATACGGAAGCCGTATTCATCGAAATGCAGCTCCGGCCAAACTCCGGCCTGATTGCTTCCCTGGTTGAGCTGGATGAAGAGGGATTTGTCAAGATCGATGAGATGAATCACACCAGCCGCCCCGGCATTTACGCGGCAGGGGATGTGACGACGGTGAAGTCGGATCAGATACTCATCTCAATGGGAGAGGGGGCCAAAGCCGCGCTCTCCATCTACGACGATCTGCTCGGCCAGTGCTGAGGCGCTCCCGCGCCATACAGACGGGGGCTGTGTACAGGCCCCCGCCTGTCATTACACTTCGCGGCTGACGCGCTCGATGTGCGCCCCCAGCGCGCTTAGCTTCTCCTCGACACGCTCATAGCCCCGGTCAATCTGGCGGATATTGTTGATCACGGTGCGGCCTGGCGCGGCCAGCGCGGCCAGCAGAATAGCCATCCCGGCGCGGATATCCGGGCTGGAGATGCTGGGGACGGCGTGCAGCCAGGTGGGGCCGTAGACCAGGGCGCGGTGGGGGTCGCAGAGGACAATCCGCGCCCCCATGCTAATCAGTTTATCGGTGAAGTACAGCCGCCCGTCGAACATCCACTGGTGGAACAGCACCGATCCAGCCGCCTGCGTGGCGACAGTGAGGGCGATGCTCATCAGGTCAGTGGGGAAGGCCGGCCAGGGCTGGGCCTTGATCTCCGGGATGCGGCTACCGAGGTCCTTGCGGATGGTCAGGTCCTGCGCTGCCGGCACGAACAGGTCCTGCCCGCGCACTTCCCATTCGACGCCCAGCTTGCGGAACACCATAGCGATGAAATCCAGATGCTCCGGGTCAGCC
>WBZO01003106.1_pt1 | contig 20106 bp, 21 predicted proteins | sample 5204261 | NCBI WGS metagenome assembly WBZO01 (sample SAMN12412400, study PRJNA552823) | activated sludge metagenome | isolation source: activated sludge from anammox sidestream of wastewater treatment plant... | place: USA: North Carolina | collected 2017-09
ACGCCGGGCGCATTCCGGCGTACATTGGCGTCCATGCGTGCCGTGTGCACGCCACGCATCGCCAGGCGCTACCCGCGCTCAATGAGGACGAGACTTGAAGAAAAAACGCCCCGGCGGCGCCCGTCCGCCCAGCAAGACACCGACACGCCGCGGTCCCGGCCAACGGGCCAGCGGGCGCGGAGCCAGTGAATCCAGGCCGCGCAAGCCCCAATCCGGGCGATCCGAGGCACGTGCCGCATTGCCGGCATTCATGCCGCAGCCGCTGCCGCCTCTCAAGCGCAGTGGCAAGGGGAGCGACAAGCGCGCCCCCCGCTTCGCTGATCCATATGCCGAGCGCGAGGCGCAGCGCTATGCGCGGCCGATTCCGAGCCGGGAGGCGATACTCGCCTTGCTTGAGCAGCAGGGTGGACCGATGGTGATCGAGGCTGTCGCCGCGGCGCTGCATTTGACGGCCGAGGCCGACCTGGATGCGTTGACCAAACGCCTGGCCGCGATGCTGCGCGATGGTCAGTTGATCCAGAACCGGCGGGGCGGCTACGGCGTTGCGCGCAAGCTCGACCTGATTCGCGGCGCGGTCATCGCCAACGCCGAAGGCTATGGCTTTCTGCGGCCGGATGAAGGCGGCGAGGATCTGTACCTGTCGCCGGCCGAGATGCGCAAGGTGCTGCATGGCGACCGCGTGCTGGCCAGCGTGATCGGCATGGATCGCCGCGGACGCGCCCAGGGTGCGATTGTCGAGGTGCTGGAGCGGCGTTCCTCGCGCCTGGTCGGCCGGGTCGTCGAGGACAATGGCCTGATGCTGGTCGCCCCCGACGATCGCCGCCTGCATCAAGATGTGCTGATTGCGCCGGGCAAGGAACGTGGCGCGCGAGCGGGGCAGATCGTGGTGGTCGAAATCACCGATCCGCCCACCGTGCAGCGCGGGCCTATGGGACGCATCCTGACCGTGCTCGGCGAGCGCTTGACGCCATCGCTGGTGGTCGAGATGGCGATTGCCAGTCACGACCTGCCGCATGAATGGCCGGCGCCTGTGCTGCGCGATGCCGCGCGTGTCGAACCGGAAGTGACCGAAGCCGAAAAACATGGTCGCATCGATCTGCGCGACCTGCCGCTGGTGACGATCGATGGCGAGGATGCGCGTGATTTTGACGATGCCGTGTATGCCGAGCCGAATGCGCAGGGATACCGGCTCGTCGTGGCGATCGCCGATGTCTCGCACTACGTGCGCCCCGGAACACCGCTCGACGAAGAGGCACAGCAGCGTGCGACATCGGTGTATTTCCCCGGATTCGTCGTGCCGATGCTGCCGGAGACCCTGTCCAACGGCATCTGTTCTCTCAACCCCGATGTCGAGCGCCTGTGCATGGTGTGCGACATGCAGGTCGATCGTGAAGGCGAAGTCACGCGCTCGAAATTCTATCCGGCGCTGATGCGTTCGCATGCGCGCCTGACCTACACGCGCGTGTGGCAGGCCATCGGCGAAAGAGACCGCGATGCCCAGGCCGAGTACGCCGACGTGATGCCGCAGCTGCGGCACCTGCACGCGCTGTACAAGTTGCTGGCCAAGGCGCGGCAGCGCCGCGGCGCGATCGAATTCGAAAGCAGCGAGGTGGCCTTCCGCCTGGGCGCCAACGGCGAAGTCGTGCAGCTCGGTGCCTACGAGCGCAACGATGCGCACAAACTGATCGAGGAGTGCATGATCTCCGCCAATGTCGAGGCGGCGAAATTCCTGCAGAAAAAGCGCATCCCGGCACCCTATCGCGTGCATGCGCCGCCACCGGCCTCCAAGTACGATGATCTGCTCGAATTCCTGCGCGAATTCAAACTCAGCCTGCCACCGCTCGATCAGGTCACGCCGGGCGATTTTTCCGCCCTGCTGCGCAAGGTGCGCAAGCGCGCCGATGCCAGCTTGATCGAATCGGTGCTGCTGCGCTCGCAGAGCCTGGCGGTGTACCAGCCGGGCGAGCCGGGGCATTTCGGCCTCGGCCTGAGTTCGTACACGCATTTCACCTCACCGATTCGGCGCTATCCCGATCTGCTTGTGCATCGTGCGATTCGCTACGCCTTGTCGGGCGGCAAGCCGGCGGCCTACGAATACAGTCCGACGCAGATGGCCAGCCTGTGCGTGCATTGCTCGCACAACGAGCGGCGCGCCGACGAAGCCGAGCGGGATGTCGACGAGCGCTACAAGTGCGCGTGGATGGAGAAGCACGTCGGCAGCGAATTCGACGGCATCGTCAGCGGCGTGGCTTCGTTCGGGCTGTTCGTCGAACTGAGCGAATCGAAGATCAACGGGCTGGTGCATATCACCCAGCTGCCCAATGACTACTACCACTTCGACGCCACGCGGCGCCTGCTCGTGGGGGAGCGCCGCGGGCTCAAGTTCCGCCTGGGCGATGCGGTGCGCGTGCAGGTGCTGCGGGCCAGTCTGGAGGATCGCAAGATCGATTTCCGCCTGGCTTCCGGGCGCTGACCGCAGCGGGAAGGCCGGGGCCACATGCCCCGGCGTCCGCCGCGCGGCGAATCGGGCGACGCGCCGCTACACTGTGCGTTCGTTCTCCCACGATCTGCCAACATGAGCCACGATCTGCTGATCGGCATTCACGCGGTCGAGGCCGCGCTCGACCACGATGTCGCCAATCTGGTCGAGCTGTACATCGAAAACGGAACCCAGAATGCGCGAGTCAAGGCGCTTGGCGAGCGCGCCCGCGAGCTTGGGGTCAAGCCGCACGCGCGCGATCGGGCTGCGCTTGATCGCATGACTGGCGGCGCGCGCCATCAGGGCGTGGTCGCGCGCTACAACGCGCCAGCGCCATTGAGCGAAGCGCAGCTGCCGGCGCTGATCGAGCAGGCCGGCCGCGATGCCCTGCTGCTGGTGCTCGATGGCGTGACCGATCCGCACAATTTCGGGGCCTGCCTGCGCAGCGCCGAAGCGGCCGGCGTGCACGCGGTGATCGTGCCCAAGGATCGCGCCGTCGGCGTCACGCCCACGGTGCGCCGCGCTTCGGCTGGTGCTGCCGATCGCGTGCCGATCGTTGCCGCCACCAATCTGGCGCGGGTGCTCAAGCTGCTCAAGGACAGCGGGGCATGGCTGGTGGGGCTGGATGGCCAGGCCACGCAGTCGCTGTATGCGATCGACCTCAAGGGGCCGCTGGCGCTGGTGTTGGGCGGCGAGGGCGAAGGCATGCGGCGATTGACCCGCGAAGCCTGCGATTTCGTGGCCCGGATTCCCATGCGCGGCGATGTGGAAAGCCTCAACGTTTCGGTGTCGACCGGAATCGTGCTGTTCGAGGCCCTGCGCCAGCGCGCGGGCGCGCACTGATCGGGCGGACGGCGATTCAATCGCCGCCGATCGTCTCTGGGCCGTCACCCGCGGTTTTTTCGTAGCGGCCCTTCTCGGCACGGCGGTATTGGACAAAGCCATGCCGCGCCAGATGCGATTCGCGCAGGACATGCGCCTGGCCTTCGAGAATGGTCGGTGCCGACAGCGCGCGCCGCAGCGGCGTGCCGCAGGCTGGGCAGTGGCTCAACGGTGCTTCGTGCGCGCCATGCAGGCGCTCGAAGCCGTAGCAGCACAGCGCACAGCCAGGGCCTTGCAGCGGGAAATATTCATGGATCGGCATGATGGCGCGAACCTGCACCGCGCCGCCGGTCGAACGGCGGCGCGGGTGTGATCACTTGCGTGTGACGCTGAGCTCGTAGCTGGACGATTCGCCCTTGTCGGCGGACGACTGGGTGAGAAAGACGTGCACGATGTAGGTGCCGTCGACGTTCGCGCGCAGCGTCCATTTCTTGCGGCCCTCGCCCTCGCGGTGCGGTGCATTGGGCAGGAAGATGTAAGCGTAGGTCGTGCCCGGCTTGTCAGTCAGCACGACTTCGAGCGTCTGCCCGGCCTTCATCGGCACGGCGTAGTCGTGCACGACGTTCTGCGGGCCCTTGAACTTGCCCTTGACCTTGGCCGTCTCGCTGCCGTTGGCGAACTTGAGCGCCTGCGGCGCCTTGGAGGCCACGGGCGCGGCGGCTTGTGCGCTGCCGAGGGCAAACGCGGCGGCGAGGCAGGCGGCGTGTAGCAGCGAGCGGGAAATGGATCGGGACATGGCGCGGACTCGTCGGAAACCAGGCTGCATTGTCGCGCGTGCCTGCCGGCGGGTCGAGTATGCCCGCAGCAAGGCGGTTCAGATCTGCGGTGGCGTGGTGCGTCTGGCCAGATCCTCGAACGATTTCCAGCGGTTGACGATGGTGCAGAACAGTTCGGCCGTGCGCTCGCTGTCGTACACCGCCGAGTGGGCTTCGCGCGCGTCCCACGCGTGTCCCGAGGCATCGACCGCCCGGCTGAGCACGGTTTGTCCGTAGGCCAGGCCGGCCAGGCTCACGGTATCGAAGCAGCTGAACGGATGGAACGGACTGCGCTTGTGCTCGGTGCGGCGGATCGCCGCGTTGAGAAAGCCCAAGTCGAACGCCGCGTTGTGGCCGACGAGAATGGCACGCTGGCACTCGCTGGCCTTCATCGCCGCGCGGATCGGCCTGAAGATGAGGTCGAGCGCGGCCTTTTCGGCCAGTGCGCCACGCAGGGGATGGCTGGGGTCGATGCCGGTGACTTCGAGCGAACGCGGATCGAGTTCGGAGCCGGCGAATGGCTCGACATGGGTGGACACCACCGGATCGGGGTGCAGCCAGCCCTCGGCATCCATGCGGATCGGCACCGCGGCGATTTCGAGCAGCGCGTGTCGCGCGCAGTCGAAGCCGCCGGTTTCGACATCGACGATGACCGGCAGGAAGCCACGGAAACGCTGCGCCATGTGCAGCGCGGAGGACGAAATATTCATCCACGCAGCATAGCAAGCCGACCCGTCGAGGCGGCGATTGCGTGCCGGCGAGGCCGGAACGTGCGATCGGCTGTGGAGATTGGTCACATCGGCGCTCGGTACCGCAGCGGCGGCTTGCGGCGGGCGCGTGCCGCGGGTAGTGTCCGAGCGCTGAATCCTGCGGTTGGATGATGGAGAACACGCATGCTGTGGCAGAAGAGTCGCGCCAGCGACAATGTGGTTGAGGACAGCGGCGGCGGTGGCGGCGGAGGATTCCGCGGGCCCGGTCGCGGGCTCGGCCTGGGCGGCATCATCATCGTGGTCATCGTTGGCCTGCTGTTCGGCAAGGATCCGGGGCAGATCCTGCAGCTGCTGGGCGGCATGGCCGGTGATGGCGGTGCGCCGGCACAGCAGCAGACCACGGCGCCGGCCAACGACGAGCAGACGCTGTTCGTGCGCAAGGTGCTCGGCAGCACCGAGGATGTCTGGGGGCGGATGTTCCAGGCCAGCGGACAGAACTATCCGGCGCCACGCCTGGTGCTGTTCCACGGCGCCGTGCAGTCGGCCTGCGGTGCGGCCTCCTCGGCAATGGGACCGTTCTACTGTCCGGGCGACCGTCAGGTGTATCTCGACCTGGATTTCTTCCAGGAGATGCAGCAGCGCTTCCATGCGGCCGGCGATTTCGCGCGCGCCTACGTGATCGCGCACGAAGTCGGGCATCACATCCAAAATCTCATCGGCATCATGGACAAGGTCGAGCAGGCCGCGCAGCGCGGCCAGCCGATGCAGGGTGCCGAAGGCCTGTCCGTGCGGCAGGAATTGCAGGCCGACTGCTTTGCCGGCGTGTGGGCCAATCACTCGCAGCAGCAGTTGTCGTGGCTGCAGCCGGGCGACATCGAGGCGGCGCTCAATGCCGCCAATCAGATCGGCGACGATACGCTGCAGAAGCAGGCGCGTGGCTATGCCGTGCCCGACTCGTTCACGCACGGCAGCTCGGCGGAGCGCGTGCGCTGGTTCAAGGCCGGATTCGCCTCCGGCGACCTCAAGAGCTGCGACACCTTCAGCGCCGCGCAGCTGTGACCCGTCTGCAATGACGATCGCCTCCGGTGCCGCTGTCGGTGCCGGAGGCGGCTCGCGGGCAGGGTGGCGTGTCGCCCGCGTGACTTGGGCAAGCAACGGTCATGGCGGGCCTCCTTCCCGAAGGCGCGGAAAGGAATCAGCCATCATCCGGGTGATGTGCATGTCGCAACGAGCGCACGGATTCAGGCCACGGCGAGCCCTGCGGTTTCATGGGCCGCGCTTCTTGTGCGTGATCCGGGCCAGCCCCAGCACGGCAAAGCCCAGCACCAGAAATGCGATCAGCAAGCCAATGCCGTTCAGCAGCACTCGTGGATACCCCAGTGTGGCCGCGTCAATGAACGGATACGGATAGGTGCCGAGAATTTTGCCGCGCACCAGGGCATAGCCAAGGTACAGGATCGGATAGAGGCTCCATTGAAAGGGGGCCTGCAGCGCAAGCGATCCGGCATGGCGATACATCAGCCAGTGCAGCAGCAGCGCAAACCATGCAACGACGGCGAGCAGCGTCGGAGCGGCCGCGGGCCACGGATGCGTTCGTCCCATCTCGATGTGCTCCTGCCACGTTAGCGCGGCAATGCGGGCTTCAGCGCGCAATGGTGCAGTCGAATGGCAACATGCCATGCAGCCAGGGCATGTAGGCGACCAGCCAGGGGCCGGCCAGCGTGAGTGCGGCACTGATCAGCAGGGCGGCGGCCGCGATGCGGCGATTGCCGGCACGCGCGCCCAGGCGCGCGATGCGTGGGGCGCCGAACGCCGCGGCGAGCATGGCGGGTGCCGTGCCCAGGCCGAACAAGGCCATCGTCGTGGCGGCGTGCAGTGCGTCCAGTTGCAGGGCGGCGATCAGCAGTACGGTGTAGACGAAACCGCAGGGCATCCAGCCCCAGACCATGCCGAAGGCAAGGGCGCGCGGCAGGCTCGAGACCGGCAGCAGACGGCGCCCGATGGGCGCCAGATGCGCCCACACGCGCTGGCCGATGCCAAAGCCCGGATCGCGCAGCCAGCCGCTGGCCACCAGCGCGCCGAGCAGCAGGGTGGCGGCAGCCACGACGCGCAGGGTGCGACGCACGGCTTCGATGTCGAGCAGGGCGATGAGGCTGCCGAATACCCCGCCGAACAGCAGGCCGGCGAGCGTGTACGAACTGATGCGGCCGAGCTGGTAGGTCAGCAGCAGGTCGCGTCGCGGCCGGCCATCGGCACGCTTGGCGGTGGCCATGCCCAGCGCCGCGGAAATACCGCCGCACATCACCAGGCAATGTCCGCTTGCGGCCAGACCGAGCAGAAGGGCGGCAGACCAGGTGGGCAGCTGGGCGATCATGCGCGGGGCGGCGTTGACTCGTCGTGCTCGGTGTCGGCCGGTGGCGCATCGAGCAGAGGGGTGAATTTTGGGGTGTCCAGATCGTCGAACTGATCGTGATCGACCGCCCAGAAAAACGCTGCAACGGCACCGATCGCCAGCAGGATCGCCAACGGAATCATGACCAGCAGGATGGTCATGCCAAGGCTTCCTGCCGCACGACGGCCGGTGTGCGGGTGAGGCGGCGGCCGATGCGCGTGGCATTGAGCACGACGATCAGCGAACTGAGCGACATGCCCAGTGCCGCCAGCCAGGGCGGCACGAAGCCGAGGGCGCCGAAAGGCACCGCGAGCAGGTTGTAGACCAAGGCCCAGCGCTGGTTCTGGCGCAGCACATGCAAGGTCTGGCGGGCGACCGCAACCGCTTCGGGCAGGGCGGCCAGACGCGGCCGTGACAGCACGATGTCGCTCGATGCCTGGGCCAGTTCGCTGCCGCCGCCGAGCGCGATGGCCACGTCGGCACCGGCCAGCACGGGGGCATCGTTGATGCCGTCACCGACTGCGATGACGCGGGCACCGCCGGCGCGCAATCGGCTCAGGCGGGCGAGCTTGTCGGCCGGAGTCTGGCGTGCGTGCCAGTCGGTCACGCCCAGGCGTTGCGCCAGCGCGGCGACCTTGGCGTGGGCATCGCCGCTGACGATTTCCAGTTGCAGGCCGGCGGCAGCCAGCGCATCGAGCGCGGCACGCGCGCCGGGGCGCAGCTGCTCACCGATGCGGAAGCGTGCGATGGCGCCGGCGTCGTCGGCCAGCACGAGTGCGTCGTCGTCGTCCCCGAGTCGGGCATCGTGGTGCAGGGCGAAGCGTGCGTGGCCGAGTCGCAGCGATCGCCCACCGATCCGGCCGCGCAGGCCGCCACCGGCGATTTCCTCGATGTGCTCGACCGGCAGGGATGGCAGGGCGTGTGCCGAAGCCACCAGGCTGCGGGCCAGCGGATGGCGGCTGCCGCGGGCCAGTGCGGCAGCCAGGGCGAGCGCATCGTCAGGGGCGATGTCGCGCTGGCATTCGATGGGCACGGCATCCCAATGCGGATCGGTCAATGTGCCGGTCTTGTCGAACACGACATGGCTGGCTTGTGCCAGGGTTTCCACTGCATCGGCATGCACCACCAGTACGCCACGCTGGGCGAGCAGGGCCAGCGCACGGGTGAGCGCCGCCGGCACCGCCAGCGCGAAGGCACAGGGGCAGGACACCACCAGCACGGCCAGGGTGGCAGCGAAGGCGCGGCTGGGGTCGATCCAGCTCCAGCCAAGTGCGGTGAGCGCGGCCAGCGCCAGCACGCGGGCGACGAACCGTGCGGCGGCTTTCTCGCCTGCGCGCGCCAGGCGCGGGCGCTCGACTTGCGCGCGCGACACCAAGGTGACGATGCCGGCGAGGGCGGTGTCGGCACCGACGCGCTCCACCTGCAGTTCGATCGGGCCATCGATGAGCACGCTGCCAGCGACCAGCAGATCGCCGCGCTGCTTGAGCTGCGGCATCGATTCGCCCGACAGCAGTGCCTCGTCGACGCGGCAGCGCTGGCTGGCCAGGGCGCCATCGGCGGGGATGGCTGCGCCCTGCGCAACCTGCACGCGATCTCCCGGCACCAGTTCCACCGCGCCGATGCGTTCGAGCGACCCGTCGGCGCGGATACGATCGGCAAAGACCGGAGTCAGCCGCGCCAGCGCATCGGTGAGATCGCCGGAACGATGGCGGGCGCGCAGTTCGAGCTGCCGCCCCAGCAGCAGGAAGAACACGAACATGCTGACCGAGTCGAAATACACCTCGTGGCCACCGAACAGGGCCTCGACCACGCTGGCGGAAAAAATCAGCGCAATGGCCAGCGCCACCGGCACATCCATGCCCAGGCGGCGGGCGCGCAGGCTGCGCAGCGCGCCGGCAAAGAACGGCTGCGCGGAATAGAACACCACTGGCGTGGCGACCAGCAGTCCGAACCAGCGCAGCAGGTCGCGCGTACTGGCGTCGATGCCGTCGAAGGCGCCGAAATACAGGCCGCTGGCGAACATCATCGCCTGCATTGCACCGAAGCCGGCCACCACCAGACGCTTGAGTGCGCTGCGTGATTCGCGTCTGCGGCTGTCATCGAGCGCGGCGGCATCGAGCGGCAGGGCGCGATAACCGGTGCGCGAAAAAGCGGTCACGATCTGCGCCAGATCGCAGCGGGCGCTGTCCCAGACGATGCGTGCGCGGCGTGCCGCGGCATTGACTTGCACGCGTTCGATGCCAGGCAGGGCGCCGAGCGCACGTTCGATGAGCCAGACGCAGGCGGCGCAGCGCAGGCCATCGACGAGAAACACGGCCTCGCATTGCCCGGCATCCAGATGGCGCACGATGTGGCGGGCCAGGTCGGCACGCAGCCAGGCATCCGCATGGGACGCGGCCGCATCGTCGGGTCGTTGCGCGGGGGCGCTGCGCAGGCGGTAGTAGTCGGCCAGGCCGAGTTGGTCGATCCATTCGGCGGCTGCACGGCAGCCGATGCAACACACGGCGTGCGTGACGCCGGCAACCCGTGCCTGCGGCACCTCGCCCGCCGGCAGCGGCTCGCCGCAATGCCAGCAGGTTGCGCTCATGGCTCGTTCCGCGGGGCTTCGGGCGCCGGCGCAGGGCGCGCCAGCGGAACCTTGAAGATCGTGCCGTGCGTGGCGACTGGCGGATCGACGTATTGCGCGCCCAGCACGATCATCCACACGCAGCCGGCCAGCGACGCCAGCAGCACGAATGCGCCCAGCCACAGCACCGGCTGTCGATACCAGGCAGCCGGTGATGCGGAATCAGTGTGCGGCGCTGGCGTGCGATTGCGCATAGATCCATGCCGCGATCAGGCGCTCGTCGGTGTCGGTCAGACGGGCATTCCAGGCCGGCATGACGCCGCTGCGACCATTGCGGATGGTCGTTTCGATGGTGGCCAGGTCGCCGCCATAGAGCCAGATCTTGTCGGTCAGGTTGGGAGCGCCCAGTGCCGGATTGCCGCTGCCGGTCGGGCCGTGGCAGGCCGCGCACAGGGTGAACTGCGGCTGGCCGAGCTTGGCCTTGGCCGGAGAGTGGTCACTGCCCGACAGGCTGAGCACGTAGTTGGCGATGTTTTCGATCATGGCCTTGTCGAAATTGCTCGCAAACGGCGGCATGGTGCCGTGCCGTCCCTTGTCGATGCTGGCCAGGATCGTCTCGCCATCGCCGCCGTAGAGCCAGTCGCCATCGACCAGGTTGGGGGCGCCCAGATTCGAGTTGCCGTGCCCTTCGCGGCCATGGCAGGCAGCGCAGTTGTCGACGAACAGGCGATGGCCCATGCGCGTGGCGGTGCTGTCACCGGCCAGTGTCTCCACCGGCTGCTGGGCGAATTTCTGCAGCAGTGGATCAAGTTTGGTGGCGTTGCGGGCGACGTCCTGAGCCAGTTCCTTGTGCGCCGTCCAGCCCAGCGAGCCGGCGTAGGAACCGAATCCCGGGTACAGATACAGATAGACGAAACCAGCCGCGAACATGCCGGCCGACATCAGCACCCACCACAACGGTAGTGGTCGGATGCCTTCGCGCAGCACGCCGTGCGCCCACACGTGGCCACTGGTGCCGTCGGGCAGGGTCGGAATTTTCACCCGCTGGCCCCACAGGAACAGGAACAGCGTGATGCCGAGGTTGAGCACGACCAGGAACATGATCCAGCCGGACCAGAACGGACTCATGGTTGTGCCTCCTCGTCTTCCATCGGCATGCGTGCCAATGCGTCGTACTTGGCCTTGTGGCCGCTGTGCCAAACCCAGATCCAGATGCCGATGAAGCTCGCCATCGTCGCCACCGTGAAGATGCCGATGATCTGCCCCCAGAGCGGACTGATGTTCATGGCGTCAGCTCCGGCTTGTGGGCGGCGGCGGACGACGGTTCGTTGGCAATGCCGAGCCCCTGCAGATAGGCGATCAGCGCTTCCATTTCGGTGTGGCCGCTGACCGCGGCGCGTGCCCCGGCGATGTCGACCTCGCTGTACGGGTCGCCGAGCAGGCGCAGCGTGCGCATGCGGGCCTCGATGTCGGCGCCGTCGACCATTGTCTGCGACAGCCACGGATAGGCCGGCATGTTGGAGTCGGGCACCACCGAGCGCGGGTCGCGCAGATGGCGGCGCTGCCATTCATCGCTGTACTTGCCGCCGACGCGGGCCAGATCCGGCCCGGTGCGCTTGGAACCCCACTGGAACGGGCGGTCGTAGACCGATTCCTCGGCGGTCGAGAACGCGCCGTAACGCTGCGTCTCGGCGCGCAATGCGCGCACCATCTGCGAATGGCACAGATAGCAGCCTTCGCGCACGTAGATGTCCTTGCCGGCCAGGCGCAGCGCGTCGTAGGGCTTGACGCCATCGGCGGGTTTGACCGTGTGCGCGGCCATGAACAGCGGCGTGATCTCGGCCAGACCGCCGATCGACACCATGATTGCAGTGAGGATGCCGAGCAGCGCGGCGCGCTTCTCGATGGCTTCGAAATACTTGTATCCACCGGCCATTGTCGTCTCCTCAACCCACCGCCGGCAGCGGCTCGGGAACCTGTTTGGGCTCCGGTTCCGGGATGGGAACCGGAATCGGCGTGATCAGTTTGGCGCGCGCATTGGCTGCGGTGTGCCAGAGATTCCACGCCATCACCACCATGCCGCTGAGCACGAACATGCCGCCGAGCCAGCGCACGACATACAGCGGACGGATGGCAATCAGGCTGTCGATGAACGCGTAGGTCAGCGAGCCATCGGGATTGGTCGCACGCCACATCAGGCCTTCGGTGACGCCGGCGATCCACATCGCCAGCACATACAGCAGCACGCCGATCGTGTGCAGCCAGAAATGCAATTCCATGGCGCGAGTCGAATGCATCGCCGGGCGGTCGAGCGCGCGCGGCGCCATCGCATACAGCGAGCCGATGGTGATCATCGCCACCCAGCCGATCGAACCCGAATGCACATGGGCGACCGTCCAGTCGGTGTAGTGCGAGAGCGCGTTGACGGTCTTGATCGCCATCATCGAGCCTTCGAACGTCGAAGCGGCGTAGAACACCAGCGACAGCACCATGAACTTGGCGGCTGGATCAGTCTTGAGCTTGTGCCACGAGCCGTTGAAGGTCAGCAGGCCGTTGGCCGCCGAGCCCCAGCTGGGCATGAGCAGCACCAGCGAGAAGGCCATGCCCACCGACTGCACCCAGTCCGGCAGCGCGGTGTACATCAGATGGTGCGAGCCGGCCCACATGTAGACCGAGATCAGCGCCCAGAAGTTGACGATCGAGAAGCGATAGCTCCACAGCGGCTGCTGGGCCTGGCGCGGCACGAAGTAGTACATCATGCCGAGGAAGCCGGCGGTGAGGAAGAACGCCACCGCGTTGTGGCCGTACCACCACTGCACCATCGCATCGACCACGCCCGAGTAGATCGGGTATGACTTGGTCAGCGATACCGGCACGGCGAGATTGTTGACGATGTGCAGCAAGCCGACGGCGATGATGAAGGCGCCGTAGTACCAGTTGGCGACATAGATGTGGCGGATGCGCCGCCGCGCCAGCGTGGCGAAGAACACCGTTCCGAAGGCCACCCATACCACGGCGATTAGGATGTCGATGAACCATTCCGGTTCGGCGTATTCCTTGCTCTGGGTGATGCCCAGCGGCATGGTGATCATCGACAGCACGCACACCAGCTGCCAGCCCCAGAAGGTGAACGTGGCCAGGCGTCCGAGCGCCAGTCGCGTATGTCCGGTGCGTTGGACCACGTAATAGCAGGTGCCCATCAGTGCCGAACCACCGAAGGCGAAGATCACGCCGAAGGTGTGGTCCGGTCGCAGGCGGCTGAAGGTCAGGAACGGAACGTCGAAGTTCCAGAACGGCCACGCCAGTTCGGCGGCGGCCCACACGCCCACCGACATGCCGACGATGCCCCAGACGGCAGCGGCGAGCAGGAACAGGCGGACGACTTGATCGTTGTAAGTCTCTGTTTTTGGCATCGTGCGACTCCCCCGAAAGGGTGATTTTCGGCCAATGATGCACTGCCGCACTTGACTTGCGTCAAGGCGGGGTCTTTGTGCTTGCGATATTGCTCGCAGTGGTCAGGGGGATGCCAGTATCTGCTTGACGGCGGCGATGAAATCGGCTTCGGGTTCACCGAGCTTTTCGCTGCGGGCGACGATGCGCCCCTGTGCGTCGAGCAAGATCAGTGCGCTGGAGTGGCTGAAATCGGCCTTGCCGAGCTGTTTGTACTGGATGCCGAGCACGGCTGCCAGGCGGCGCACGGTGGCAGCATCGGTGCGGGCCAGACGCCAGCGCGGCGTTTCGATGTGGCGCTGCTCGGCCAGGCGCTTGAGCGCCGTCGGCGTGTCGGTGTCGGGATCGATGCTGACCAGCAGCACGCCCAGATGCGCGCGCTGCGCGGGCGGCAGCGCGCGTTCGGTCTTGCGCAGCGTGTCGATGATCATCGGACACACGTACTGGCACGAGCTGTAGAACAGGCTGACCAGACGCGGCTGGCCGCGGCCATCGGCGAAGGCCAGGGCATGGCCGTCCTGATCGACCAGCGAGGCATCGAGCTGGTACACCGAATCGCCAGGCAGTTCGGTGGCGCGCGCACTGGCGAAACCGAGCATCAGCAGCAGGCACAGCACGGCGATGCCGGCCAGCCAGCGACGCGCGGTCGCGCGCCGTGGGGGCTCGGCGCAATCATCCGACACGTGGCCGCAGTACAGGCAGGGCAGGGCTTCGCGCTCGCCTTCGCGCGCAAGCGATGGGGCATGGAGATCGTTCATGGGGTCACCGTGGTGGAGCGGGCGCAGCGGAATCCTAGATTGGCGGTGGTGTCGGCCGCCTTCAGCGAGGACAGCATCGCAATGCGCATGAGCAGGGCGTAGTTGTCGCGGTCGCGCAGGCTGAGCGCGGCCGAGCCGCAGAATTTGAGGCGATCGGGATCGTTCTGGTCGCGGCTGTCGGCACTGACCATCATGGCCGCGTAGTCGTCGACCCATTCCCAGATCAGGCCGTGCAGGTCACGCACGCCGTACAGATTGGGCGCGCCGCCGATGCGCGGCAGTGCGCCCGTGGAAGGCTTGGCATACCAGTCGAGCAGTTGACGACGCCAGGCGGCGTCGCCGCGTGCATCGGCGCTGCGCTCGCTGGCCGCGGCGGCGCGTTCCCATTCGATCCAACTGGGCAGACGTGCCTGCTCGGATTGGCAGTAGGCCTCGGCGGCAAACCAGCTCACATGCGTGACCGGCTGCTCGGGCAGGGCCTGTGCGCCGAGTGCGTCGGCAGCGGCCCAGTGCGACAGGTAGCCGGAGTCGGCAAACACGCGCGCCACGCGGTCGCGCCGCCATTGCGGATGCGTGGCCAGGAAGGCGAGGAATTCCGCATTCGTCACCGGCTCGCTGCGCAAGGCAAAGGCGGCGACGGTCTGCGGCCGGGCATCGGGCTGGTCTTCGATGACGCTGAGAAACGAGGTGGCCGGAATGTCCCGGTACTGCGGCGCTGCCGGCGCCGCGGATGCGGCGCCGGCAGCCAGAGCAGCGATGAGTGCAAGGGCGATCCGGTGGGCGCAACCGGGGACGCGCCGGTGTGCGCGATGCCGAAGGCGGCGGACTGCACGCATCGTCACATCTCCCGGATCAGTGCTCGGCCTGTGTCGCGTTGGGATTTTCCGCGCGCGAAGCGGCCGCCTGCTCCTTGGTTACCTGACCGCCCGGATTGCCCCAGCTGTTGAGCACGAAGGTGCCGATGTTGGCGACTTCGTCATCGGTGAGCTGATTCATCGGCGGCATCACCGAGTTGTACTCCACGCCGTTGACGGTGACCTTGCCGCTCACGCCGTGCAGCATGGCGTTGACCATCTTCTTGGGATTCTTGGCAAAGTAATCCGACTTGGCCAGCGGCGGGAACACGCCCTTGAGGCCTTCGCCATTGGCCTGGTGGCATACCGAGCAGGTGCCGGTGAACAGCTGCTTGCCGGCGGCGATTTGCTCATCCTTGGTCAGGTTGCCGGCGGCGTGCGCCTTGGCAGCCGTGCTGACTGCGGCGAGGTTCGGTTCGGCGCGGTCGCCCAGGTACACCGAATCGACTTCCTTGCCGGAATAGATGTCCTTCTTCTCCGGGCCATCGACCTTGAGGATTGCCAGTGCGCCCTTGTTGAAGGCGCGGAAGATCGAGTGATCGACCATCACGTAGCTGCCCGGCACTTCGGTGTGGAATTCGACGATCGCCGCACCGCCGGCGGGAATCAGCGTGGTCTGCACGTTTTCCTGCGGGTGGGTGCCGCCTTCGGGCTGCACCTTGTCGAAGATCTCGCCAATGACATGGAAGCTGGAAACGAGATTGGGGCCACCATTGCCGACGAACAGGCGCACGCTTTCACCGGTCTTGGCGGTCAGCGACTTGTCGCCGGTGAGCGCGCCTTCGGCACCGTTGAACAGCACGTAGGTCGGGTTTTCATCGATCGCCTTTTCCATGTCGAACGGCTGATGACCCTTCTGGCGATACTTGCCGGTGGTGTAGAAGTCGCCCTGCATCACGTAGTACTCGTGATCGACCTTGGGCAGGCCTTCCGGCGGTTCGACCAGGATCAGGCCATACATGCCGTTGGCGATGTGCATGCCGACCGGCGCAGTCGCGCAGTGGTAGACGTAGATGCCCTGGTTGAGCGCCTTGAAGGTGAATTGCGATGCATGGCCGGGGGCGGTGAAGCTCGATGCCGCGCCGCCGCCGGGGCCGGTCACGCCATGCAGGTCGATGTTGTGCGGCATCTTGCTGTCGGGCGCGTTCTTGAGGTGGAACTCCACCGTGTCACCCTGGCGCACGCGGATGAAGCTGCCGGGCACGGTGCCGCCGAACGTCCAGAAGGTGTAGGTCACGCCTTCGGAGATCGGCATTTCCTTTTCGATGACTTCGAGTTCGACGATGACCTTGGCCGGGCGATCACGATGGATCGGTGGCGGCACCAGGGGCGGGCTGGTCAGGACGGCGCGGATCGGCGGGCCTTCGGGCGGGCCGAAGTCGCCCTTGGCCGAACCGCCGGTGGTCATTGCCGCCGCATTCGCGTTTGATGGCGCGGTCGGGCTGCAAGCGCCGAGCAAGGCGGTGCCGGCGACGGCAACAGCAAGCAACAGACACTTCATGGCGTCTCTCCGTGGTGGAATGGACGCAGTATTTGCTGCAATGCAATCACGCGCCATGACGTGCGTCAAGCGCGCGGGATTGCAGGCGGAAAACCGCAGGAAAATGGCTGTTTTCCGGGAGTTCCGGAAGGTCGGTTCAGCCGGCGTTTTGTTGCGCCGCGTCGCTGCGGCTCGATGCCCGCAGCGCGAGGCAGATCGCGCGCCGATTCAGGCAAGGAAGCGGCTGAAAATGCCCCATGCACTGTGCGCACGCGCAATGCTGTAGATGAAGGCGAACACGAACAGGGCGGCGAAGTAGCACGTCACCTGCACCTGGCGCGTGCGGCCACGCTTGAGGGCCAGCGTGCCCAGCACGATGTAGACCACCAGCAGCAGCACCTTGGCGGTCAGCCAGGCCTGCACGAAGGGGTATTGATGCAGGATCGTCACCAGCATCAGGGCGGCCGTCAGCAGCACCGTGTCGATCGTGTAGGAGAGATAGCGCAAAGCCGGATGCTGGCTCCAGCTCGAACGCGCCAGCATGAACAGGCCACGCAGGGCGAACAGGCTGCCGGAGAGCACCACGGCGGCGATGTGCACGAGCTTGATCTGCGGATAGAACTCGATCACGGATGCGAAGACTCTTGTGGATGGGCGGCGCGTCAGCCGGGTTTGCCGTCGATGCGCGGCGTAGTGTAAATGCGCAGCGAACGCAGCACCCAGGGCAGGAACGCAAGCAGCCAGCCGAAGCCGGCGATGACCAGCCACAGCGGTGCGTTGGATGCGACCTCGGCAAACAGGCGCACCACCACGACGAGCTGCAGCAGGCAGAACGTCAGCCACGCGATCGCGCCCATCTGCAGCGGTCGGCCGGAATGGCCCTGCGTGACGCGCGTGACCATGGCCACCAGCATCGAACCGAAGAAGCCGACGGTGAGCGCATGTGCCGGTGCGCGCGCAAACAGGAAACCGTGATCGCCGAAGGCAAGAATGCTTTGCACGGCATACAGCGCAAAGGCGATCGGCAGCCAGGCGCTGCCGATGTGCAGCACCGCGAGCAGGCCGGGCTTCATGCACTTCCACGGCTGCCAGCCCAGCCAATGCACGAGGAACAGCAGGGTCAGCGGCGCATCGGCGAGCCACAGCAGGGTTTGCCGATGCCGCAAATCGAGAAACAGATGCGCCAGCAGCAGCAGCCACAGCAGCGGCAGACTCCAGGCCGGGCGGAACAGGCGGTAGCCGGGGCCGACCACGTTGCCGCTGAAGAACGGAATCATGCGGTGGCAGACCGTGAAGTAGATGGGCACCAGCAGGCCGAACGTACCGAGGCGGATCGCCACATAGGCGAATTGCCATGGTGCGCCGAGCGTGAAGGCGCCGAAGCAGGCCAGCCCACAGGCACCCAGGACCAGCGCCACGAAGCACGACAGCGCATGGCGATCCTTGGCGCCGTTGCGCGCCAGTACGCCGCCCAGGGCGATCAGCCCGGCGATCCAGCCGGAGAGCATCGCGGCCAGGCCGATGACGAGCAGGGTCTTCGAGCCGAGCAGGCCCGCATGGGCCAGTAGATATCCGCCGAACATGCCGATGAACACCGGCACGTAGCGCGATTTCGGCAGCGCCGGCTGACCCATCCAGCGCGGAAACACGGTGAGCAGGAAGCCGAAGATGAACGGCGCCAGCATGCCGTACTGCGCAAACACCGCATGGGCCCAGCCGGGCGGAACCGGTGCGGCCGGGAAGCTGTGTCCGAAATACCCGGCACCGAGAAAGCACGCCCACCACAGCATCGACACGATCACCGCGGTGGCGCCGGCGAAGAACATGAGACGGTGTGGCGCGCTGGCCATCAACGCCGGCAATTCGGCGAGCGAGGCGCGCAGCGCCTGATCGGCATCTGCCGGATTGCCCATTTCCACGCGCAGCGGAATGCCGCGCAGATCCTTGCCACCCGATGTGTGCGTGTTCATGACGTCATTGTCCGCCGATTGCGGTGGTGCGCTCTTGATCCACGTCAGAGCCGCCGCCGCACCTGGGTTGCGTGGGGCGCGCTCGCACCCGATCGTCGCCGGCATTCGCCTTGACCTGAGTCAGCGCAGTGCGGCGGCGATCGGGGTGAGATCGGCCGCATGATACCTGTCCTGCCTCGTGCATCCTGCGCCGCGCTGTGGCGCGCAACGACCACTTTCCGCGCGCCGGCGCATGGTGGTGCCGGGTGACGGCGCGCCTTCCCGCACGCGCTGCGCTGCATGGTCTGCGCGGCGGCATCGATCTCGTCGATGACGGACTGGTAGCGCTGCTGGCGGCGCGGCGAGGTTTGGTGCGGATGGTGGCGCTGGCCAAGTCGCGGGCCGGACGTGCCGCGCGGGACGCTGAGCGCGAGCACTGCGTCCACGCGCGCGCGCAGCGTCTCGCACGGCGTCTGGGCGTGCCTGCGGACACCGCGCACGACGTGCTCGCAGTCGCCATCGATGATGCGCATCGGCAGCAAACCGCGGCGGTTGGCGAAGCGGCGCTTGATGTGCATCAAGGCGCGGCCATGCCCGGCATGGGCACGATCGCGGCCATGGAACCGATCATTGCTCCCCTGTCCGCCCGTGCAACGCGCCTGTTGCGTCTGTTGCCACCGCCCAAGCGCCTGGCACCGCTGCTGCGTGTGGTGCCGCGTGCCGTGCGGCGGCGCGGGTTGGAGCAGGCGATGGCGCAGGTGCTGGGCGCGTCGCTGCGCGACGGTTCACTCGAATTCATGCAGGGGCGACGTCTCGGCATCGAGGCGACCGATCTGGATTTTTCGTTTGTCGTCGAATTGCGCGAAGGACGGCTGTGCGTGGTCGACGCGGCGGCCGAGGCCAGTGTGCGCGGCAGCGCCACCGATCTGCTGCTGCTGGCCAGCCGGCTCGAAGACGCCGACACGCTGTTCTTCCAGCGTCGCCTGATGCTGACCGGCGACACCGAGCTGGGGCTTACCGTGCGCAACCTGCTCGACCGCATGCCGTGGGAGGACGTGCCGCTGGGTGTGCGCATCGCGCTCAATCGTGGAGCGCGGTTCGCCCGCGCGGCGCGCGCGGCGCATCGCGGTGAAATCTGAGCAATTCCAGTCCATCCCGTCGGCCTGATTCGAGAGGGCATGCAATGAGCGCCATCCATCCGTGTCCGACGCCGGCCTGGCGCGACGATCTGGAACACGAATACGCGGCCCTGCGCGCCCGCATCGAGCATCTGGTGCCCTGCATGGAGTGGTCGCTGCACCTGCCGTGGATCGAGGCGATCAACCGGCTCAAGCAGCAGCGCGGCGCGATCATCATGGCGCACAGCTACCAGTCGCCGGAGATATTCCACGGCGTCGCCGATGTCACTGGCGACTCGCTGGCGCTGGCGCAGGCGGCGGCCGACAGCGATGCCCAGCTCATCGTGCTGTGCGGGGTGCACTTCATGGCCGAGAGCGCCAAGATCCTGGCACCGCACAAGACCGTGCTCATTCCCGATCCGGAGGCCGGCTGCTCGCTGGCGTCCTCGATCACTGCCGCCGACGTGCGCGCCCTGCGCGCGCAGCACCCCGGCGTGCCGGTGGTGAGCTACGTCAACACCTCGGCCGAGGTGAAGGCCGAAACCGATGTCTGCTGCACCTCGGCCAATGCGCTGCAGGTGGTCGAATCGCTGGGCGTGGACAAGGTGATCTTCCTGCCGGACCGCTTTCTCGGTGCGCATGTCGCCGCGCAGACGCAGGTCGAGCTGGTGCTGTGGCACGGACAGTGCGAAGTCCACGAGAAATTCACCGCC
>WBZO01001370.1_pt2 | contig 20104 bp, 17 predicted proteins | sample 5204261 | NCBI WGS metagenome assembly WBZO01 (sample SAMN12412400, study PRJNA552823) | activated sludge metagenome | isolation source: activated sludge from anammox sidestream of wastewater treatment plant... | place: USA: North Carolina | collected 2017-09
ACCGCTATATCAACGAACTCTTTACGCCTTTTGTCGCATCTCCCATGGCGAGAATTCCCACCCCGACGTTTAACGTCATAAACGGCGGCAAACACGGCTCGGGAAATTTGGATTTTCAGGAATTTCATGTCGTGCCCGCATCGAATAAATCGTTTTCTCAGGCTTTAGAGATGGGTGTTGCTATTTATAAGCAGGTGATGCAGATACTCAAATATAGAAATGCCGTCTATGCCGTGGGATACGAAGGGGGTTTTGCCCCTAACCTTTTCACAAACCTGGACGCCCTGGAAATTCTAGCCGAAGCAATCAAAACTTCTCCCTATATTTTCGGAGTGGACATATTTTTCGGATTGGACCTCGCCGCGAACAGCTTTAAGCATGATCGGGGAGGGTATCAGATCAAAGATAAGCCCACGCCCCTCAACAGTAGCGAGTTTATTAAATATCTCATGGAACTTCACAAGAAGTATCGCCTGTTAATTCTGGAGGATCCGTTAAGCGAAGATGATTGGGATAGTTGGGACGATCTTTCCCGCCAGATCGGTAATGACGTATTAGTGGTAGGCGATGATTTGTTGGCGACGAATCCCGAACGGTTGAAACGCGCAATTACCGAAAAGGTGTGTTCTGCGATTCTGGCCAAACCCAATCAGATCGGTTCCCTTTCCGAATTTTTTGCCGTTATCGCCATAGCTAAACAGTCGGGCATCAAAACCATTGTCTCGCATCGGAGCGGGGAAACAAATGATGCATTTGTTGCCGACCTGGCGGTAGGAGTCCAATCAGACTATGTAAAGTTCGGTGCTCCCGCACGGGGAGAGCGGGTTGCGAAATACAATCGGTTGCTCCAGATAGAATCGGAGCTATTTACGCATGGGTAAGCCTTTCGTGCTCATTATTTTAGACGGATGGGGTCTTGCCCCTCCCGGTCCGGGCAACGCTATCTCACAAGCGAAGCTGACGCACATCCCGAGACTCTGGAATTCGTTTCCCCACACACAGCTTGACGCCTCACAGGAAGCGGTGGGCTTGCCGCCGGGAGAAGACGGCAACACGGAGACCGGGCACATCAACATCGGTGCCGGCCGGGTTGTCTATCAGGATCTTCCGCGGATAAATATGACCATCAAGGACGGAAGTTTCTTTACCAACGACGCATTTTTGGGGGCGATCCATTATGCCACCGCACACCAGTCGAATATTCACCTCATGGGGTTGCTTTCCGATTCCGGCGTCCATGCAAGTCGTGACCATCTCTATGCCCTTCTCGATCTGATGCAACGGAACCAGTGTACCCGCCCCGTCTATCTGCATCTTTTCACCGACGGCAGGGATTCTCCGCCGAAGTCGGGGATTCGCTTCATTCGGGAAGTGGAAGCCAAACTGGCGCAATGCAACAATACGCATGTCGCCACTATCATGGGGCGATATTATGCCATGGATCGGGATCGGCGGTGGGACAGGACGGCGCGCGCGTATCAGGCACTTACCGAGGATATTCCCTCCAAGGCAAAATCAGCCGCGGAAGCGATTGACGCAAGTTATAAGAAGGGAATCACCGACGAGTTTATCGAGCCTGTTATCCTTACCGATCACAACGGCAACGCGTATCCTCGTATCTCCTCCCATGATGCCGTGATTTTCTATAACTATCGTATCGACAGACCGCGACAGCTTACCCGTGCCTTTACCCTCCCGAATTTTGAAACATACAACCCGACGGAAAGCTTCGATCCGTATGCGGTGAAGTATTATCATAAACATGTCATTGATGATGACAGCAGAAAGCGTCCTTTTGTCCGTACTATCGTCCTACCCGAATTATTCTTCGTCACCATGACGGAATATGAGCGCCCCAGTCCGTGCGTCGTTGCCTATCCCTTAAATCAGATAGAAAAACCCCTCGGGCAGGTTTTCTCGGAAGCGGGACTTCGCCAATTACGGGTGTCCGAAACGGAAAAAGAACGGTTCATCGGCTATTACTTCAACGGGATGCGTGAGGTACCGTTTCCGCAGGAAGACCGATTGATCGTGCCTTCCCCCAAGGTGGCCACGTATGATTTGCAACCTTCCATGTCCGCGGTGGAGCTGACGAATCATGTGATTGATCGGATGACGAGTAACGTCTATTCGTTTATCGCGATAAACTTTGCCAATCCCGACATGGTGGCGCACACCGGCAATATTTCCGCGGGGATTAAGGCATGCGAAGTAACCGATGAGTGTGTCGGAAAAATCACCTCGCTGGCGCTCTCCATGGGGGGCTCTTGCATGATTACGGCGGATCATGGTAACGTTGAAGAAATGCTCGGACCCGGGGGAGAAATGGATACCGAGCATTCGATGTTTCCGGTGCCTTGCATCATGATTGACAAACGATTCGAAAATCAGCCGCTTAAGCTTCCGACGGGAAAGCTTGCCGATATTGCCCCGACGATTTTAGCGACACTGGGGCTTCCTATTCCAAATGAAATGACGGGAAAAAATTTATTAGCGGATTGTTTATAGAGAAAGGAGGTCACACCATGAAAGTGACCATTTCAGTTATTAAAGCGGATACCGGTTCCATAGGCGGACACAATCGCCCGAGTGATGCAATGCTGGCAAAAGCCAGAGAACGTGTTGATGAAGCCATAAAAAGCGGGCTTCTTCTTGATGCCAACGTGACCTTTACGGGTGATGATATCGCCCTCACCATGACGCATTCCCGCGGCACGGACAACAGTGATGTTCATAAGTTCGCATGGGATACCTTTGTCGAAACCACCAAAATTGCCAAGAGTCAGGGGTTGTACGGTGCGGGACAGGATTTACTCAAGGATGCTTTTTCCGGCAATGTGCGCGGTATGGGACCGGGAAGCGCCGAAATGGAAATTGAAGAACGCGCCGCAGAGCCGTTTATCGTTTTTGCCGGTGACAAATGCGGACCGGGCGTATTTAACCATGCGCTTTTTTCCGCATTTGCCGACCCGTATCACAATGCCGGCCTTCTTCTTGCTCCCGACATGCAGGCGGGATTTACGTTCACCATCATGGATGTGAACCACACCGAGCATGACAAGGTGATTACCTTGAAGGTTCCGCAGGATTACTATGATATAGCATGCTTACTCCGTGATCCCAATCGCTATATCATCGCGTCCGTTGTTGAAAACGCATCGGGCCTTACCGCCGCGGTTGCCTCAACGAGCAGACTGCATAATATCGCGGGCAAATATGTCGGAAAAGATGACCCCGTAGCGATCGTGCGAAGCCAGAAACAATTCCCTTCAACGGGGGAGATACTTTCTCCGTGGGCACTCGCGCAATATACGCTGGGCGACAATCGCGGATCACACCATGTGGCCGTCATGCCGGTAAAGCAGAATTCGATCATCTCGTTTTTTGACGGACCGACAATCATGTCCGCCGCCGGCTACTGTGTCCATGAAGGCAAACTCACGGAGGCGGTTGATTTGTTTGACCAGCCGTTCTGGGATGTCATCCGTGAGAAAGCGACGGAAAAGACCCTTGCCATGCGTGAGCAGGGATTCTTTAATCCGGCCATGGGACCTCAGGATGAAATGGAATACACGGGCGTTATGGAGAATCTGAAGCGTCTGGATGCCAAATTCGTCAAGCGTGAAGATACCGCCAAATGAAGGAAGAGCTCTATAAGAAACCAAAAGGAACGGGTGATTTTCCGCCGAATCTTGAGGATTATGACAAGACGGCGGCGAGCTTCTCGTGGAAAGACGCGCGGCGCTCGCTCGATTGGGTGGATGGGGGCCTCAATGCGGCGTATAACGCGATAGACCGTCATGTTGCCACTTGGCGAAAAAACAAAGTAGCGCTCTTTTGGGAAGATGAAGCAGGGAATGAGAAAAAATATACGTTTGAGGATATTTCGCTCCTTTCAAACAAAATGGGCAATATCCTCAAAGACTTCGGCGTCGAGCGGGGAGATAGGGTTTTTCTCTTCCTGCCGCGTGTTCCGGAACTCTACTTCAGCTTCCTGGGTATCTTAAAAATCGGTGCGATCGCAGGGACGCTGTTTAGCGCCTTTCAGGAACAGGCACTTTGCGATCGTTTGGAAAATTCCGGTGCCAAAGTGCTGATTACCACGAGTGATCTCAAACCACGCGTCGATAAAATCAGGAAAAAGCTTCCCGAACTTGCGCACATTATCGTCGTTGACGAACCTTCGTTTGCCAAAAGCCTTGCGGCGGCATCCGATGAGCTACGCATCGCCAAAACCGATCCCGATGATTACGCATTCATGCTGTACACTTCGGGAACGACGGGCAAGCCGAAAGGAGTGGTACATTCCCATCGGGCGATCATCCAGGAACACATGACGGCACATTGGGTGTTGGATCTTCGGGATGACGATACCTACTGGTGTACCGCCGATCCCGGATGGGTAACGGGGATTGCGTATGAAATACTGGGGAGTTGGAGCAACGGGGTAGCCGCTCTCGTGTACGCCGGACGATTTGACCCCGATCGCTGGTACGCGCTGTTGGACAAATATAACGTCACGGTCTGGTACACGGCACCTACCGCCATTCGTATGCTCATGGCCGCCGGCACCGACTTAGTCAAAAAGCATAACCTTTCCCACCTTCGGCATCTTTGTTCCGTCGGAGAGCCGCTTAATCCCGAAGCGATACGCTGGGGTTTGAAGGCATTCGGTATGCCGTTTCATGATACCTGGTGGCAGACGGAAACGGGGGCTATCTGTATCGCCAATTATCCGTCTATGGACATGAAAATCGGTTCCATGGGCAAGCCTATTCCGGGGCTGACTGCCGCTATCGTCGATGACAAAGGAAATGAATTACCGATAAATACCGAGGGCAATATCGCCTTAAAGCCGAAGTGGCCTTCGATCATGCACACCATCTGGAAACGACCGCACAAATACAAAAGCTATTTTACCAAAGGCTGGTACATAAGCGGCGACCGGGGTATGAAGGACAAGGACGGCTATTTCTGGTTTATCGGGAGAGCGGATGATGTGATTAAAACCTCGGGAGAACGGGTGGGTCCGTTTGAAGTGGAATCGGCACTTGTCGCGCATCCGGCTGTCGTTGAAGCGGGAGTCATCGGCAAACCCGACGTCATGCGCGGCGAGATCATCAAAGCATTTGTCGTCCTCGAGAAAGAGGCCCTGAAAAAAGCCTCAACCAAAGCACAGCAGGACGCCCTGAAAGAGGAGCTTTCGGTCTATGTCAAAAAGCATTTGGCGGGGCACGCGTATCCCCGGGAAATCGAGTTTATCGATAAACTCCCCAAAACCCGATCGGGAAAAATTATGCGCAGAATCCTCAAAGCAAAGGAATTGGGACTTCCGATCGGCGATACATCAACCCTTGAAGATTATTAGCGGCGAAACAGGAGAACAAATTCTCCTTTGGGTTCGGCAAAGTGTGTTTGTGCGTCTTTCACGGATCCCGTCCATACCTCTTCGTACCGTTTCGTAAGTTCCCGTGCCACGGTAATACCCTGCGATTCTCCGAATACCTCGTCCATGTCCGCGAGCATACCCGAAAGTTTATGCGGTGACACGTAAAAAACAAATGTCGTCGGCTCTTTTGTGGCGATTTCCTTAAGCGAGTGCAATAACCTGACCCGATTACCTTGTTTTTCGGGAGGATACCCGAGATACGTAAAGGTATTGGCGGGAAGGCCGGAAACGGTCAGTGCGGTGAGAATTGCGGACGCACCCGGAATTCCGATAACGGGGATCCCTCTTTTTCTTGCGGCATTGACGAGCACATACCCGGGATCGTTGATGAGCGGCGTACCTGCATCGGAAATAAGGGCCACATCGCTACCGTTTTCCACGAGTGCGATGATTTCCGGAGCACCCTGTTGTTCGGTATGATCATCATAGCGTATAAAACGGGGTGTTCTGGCGACATCAATCCCCAGGGCAATAAGCACTTCCGGATAGCGGACGCTAAGCTCATGCAGTAACGACCCTGCCCGTCTTGTGTCTTCGCACGCAATGACATCGGCGGTAAAGAGTACTTTGAGTGCGCGAAGAGAAATATCTTCCAGGTTGCCTATTGGGGTGGCGACGATCGATAAGGTTCCCATGTGGTACATTGTACCATTCTCGTGATACTATATATCTCTTATGGAACTACTCACTTCTTTTCTTGATGTCATGTTGCACCTGGATACGCATCTTACCGACCTCGTCAATCAATACGGGGCGTTAACCTACGGGATTCTTTTCCTTATCGTATTTGCCGAGACGGGTTTTGTGGTGACGCCGTTTCTCCCCGGTGATTCTCTGTTGTTTGCGGCGGGTGCTATTGCCGCGTTAGGATCGCTGAATGTCTGGTTTATGCTTGCCCTCCTTATGGTGGCGGCAATTGCGGGGGATACGGTCAATTACTGGATCGGGCACTTCTTCGGACGGAAAATCGTCGATAATCCCAAAATCACCCTCATCAATCAGGAGCACATCGACAAGACAGAACAGTTTTATAAAAAGCACGGGGCAAAGACGATTATTTTGGCCCGTTTTGTGCCGATTGTCCGTACGTTTGCCCCCTTTGTGGCAGGAGTGGGATCCATGCATTACTCGACGTTTATCACCTATAACATCGTCGGGGGCGTATTCTGGGTCGCGATTTTTACGTTGCTCGGATATTTCTTCGGCAACATGGAGTTTATTAAGGAAAACTTTCACTATGCGGTATTTGCGATCATCGGACTTTCGATTATTCCGATGATTTACGAATACATCCAAAACAAACGGCACCCGGATGTTCCCGGCGTGTCCACCAAGAAGCTTGAAAAGGTCGTCAACGAGTAATCGTTTTTCGTCCTTCGGATTGCCCTCATCATCTCATTCCCCTATAATGCGCGCATGGCTTTGCCGGATCGCTTTTCCCATTGGACAAAGGATATGTGGCCGCTCCGTCGGTCACTGCTTTCTGTCGTTCCCGCGGCATTACGCGATAAAGAAGATGCACGGGTTGAATTTCGTCGCCCATGGGAGACAATTCGTTTTTTTTCACACATTCTTGAATCAAGAGTCGTCAGACCCCATATTGAACGGTCCGCACGTATTCATCCCACGGCTATAATCGACGGAAATGTGCATATCGGCCATCACGTCGTGATCCATCCGTATGCCCATATTGTCGGTCCGGTATGCATCGCAGACCGGGCGGAAATAGGTGATCATTCACTTGTTCGATCGAGCATAATCGGTCGCCACTGTGTCATCGGTGCCATGAGCGAGGTCGTAAGAAGCACCATCGGACATGATACGACGACGCATCACAGCTTTGTCGGTGATTCTGTGGTGGCACCCTGGGTGGAAATAACCGCGGGAGATGTCTTAACGGGATATAATCTGCGCGGCAGACGTATCGCGTCACTATTCCAAGGAACCCTTGAACCGGTTGACGGGAAATTCGGTGCGATCATCGGTGCGCACACCTCCATCGGCATGCACAGCGGTGTCTTGCCGGGGACAAAAATAGGTGAGTATTGCACCATTTATCCCGGAAGCGTGGTATCACGGGATGTGCAAAACGGAAGGACGGTAAAAACCGAATCTCCGCTCACGATATACCCCCGACAATAACGGTTACACGAATTTTCGGATAAGTCCCACACAACGGCCTTGGATTTTGACATGCGTGGTAAATATGGGAGACATGGTGGAATTGCTCGGCATGAGTTTTATTTTGTCTTTTTCAAAATAGATACGCTTTAAGGTTGCAAGGCCGTTGGGGAGAAGCGCTACCACAATGTCGCCGTTTTTTGCATCCTGCTGGTGTTGGATCACCACATAATCGCCGTCAAAAATGCCGTCATCGATCATGGATTGCCCTTTTACCTGCAATACGTAATGCGGCTGGCTGGAAGCGATCATGGAAGGAGCTACCGATATATAGAAATTCGGATCGGTGTACGGCTCAAGAGGAGCTCCTGCCGCGATAAAGCCCAAAACGGGCAAATCCATGGTGGCATTTTGTCCCGCGGGTTTGTAGTTTTCCGCAACGACTTCGAGCCCCCGTGCCGTTCCGTCAAGCTTTCGGATAAATCCTTTTTGACGAAGTCGATCGACGTGTTCATGCACGGTGGCGGGCGAATGGATATTTAACGCTTCACCGATCTCCTTAAGGGTCGGGGCATACCCGAACCTTCCGATAAATTGCGTGATAAAATCAAGGAGTTGGCGTTCTCTCGGATAAAGTATAGCTGGCATATTAGTTTTCCTGTATTTACAGGAACCGAAACTGTGTTACGATAATTCGTAGTATTACGAAAAATAACCGAACTGTCAATCCGTTCAAACCCGATATATCTATATCAAAACAGAAAATTAACCGAACATGAAGCAATTTACCCTTACATCAGCATTTCAACCGACCGGCGATCAACCGAAGGCAATTGCCGCATTGCAGGATAATCTGAAAAACGACGTTCCCGAACAGATACTTCTGGGAGTGACGGGAAGCGGCAAAACCTACACGATGGCGAAAGTGATAGAAAAGATCCAAAAACCGACGCTTATCATCTCGCACAATAAAACGCTGGCCGCCCAGCTGTATCAGGAATTTCGGGATTTTTTTCCCGAGAACGCCGTTTCCTATTTTGTTTCCTACTACGATTACTACCAGCCTGAAGCGTATATTCCGTCCACCAATACCTATATAGAAAAGGAGACCGAGATAAATGAGGAAATTGATAAGCTTCGTCTTGCCGCAACCACAAATTTATTGACCAGAAACGACACGATCGTTGTGGCTTCCGTTTCGTGTATCTACAACATCGGTTCTCCCAAGGAATACGGGCACTTTGTGCTGGAATTACAGCCGGGAGTCGCCGTCACCCGCGAAAGCATCATGGAGCGACTCATCGATTTGCAGTATGAACGGAACGATTACGGATTTCATCGGGGTGCGTTTCGGGTACGGGGAGAAACGATCGATGTATTTCCGGCATATGAGGATACGGGTATCCGTATCGTCATGGGAGAAAAGGGCGTTCTGAGCATTGACCGACGCGATCCGTTAACCGGGAAAAAGATTGAAGATTTGCCGGCACTGGTCGTATATCCTGCCAAACACTATATGACGGATCCGAAAAGCTATAAATCCGTTTTCGCCCAAATTCAGGATGACCTTGACCGACAGGTGACGGCATTCCGCAAAGCGAATAAGTTTATCGAAGCACAACGCATCAAAGAACGCGTCACCTACGACCTTGAAATGATTCAGGAAGTGGGATTCGTGAACGGTATCGAAAACTATAGCCGATACTTCGACGGCAGAAAGCCGGGTGAAGCGCCGTATTCTTTGCTTGATTACTTTAAGGAAGCGAGTGTCCGGAGAAACGCACCCGAAAATGACTGGCTTCTTTTAATCGACGAATCACATATGACCATTCCGCAGATCCGCGGTATGTATCAGGGTGACCGAAGCAGAAAACAAACGCTTATCGACTACGGTTTCCGGCTTCCCGCCGCCATCGATAACCGTCCGCTCAAATTTGATGAGTTCGAACGGCGCATGCCGCAGACCATCTATGTGTCCGCAACTCCCGATGAGTGGGAAACCCATAGGGTAACGACGCAAACGGGGAAAACGGCAATTGTCGAACAACTCATCCGACCGACTGGGCTGGTTGATCCTGAGATTGAAGTACGGAAAAGTCAGGGACAGATTGAAGATCTGATGGGAGAGATCAATAAACGAATCGAAAAACATGAACGGGTGCTTGTGACAACTCTCACCAAACGCATGGCGGAAGATTTGGCGAAATTCCTGGAGGAACGGGGCATAAAAGTGCATTATCTGCATGCGGACGTCTTAACCCTTGAACGGAGCGATATCCTGGCCGACCTCCGGGCGGGCAAGTATGATGTGGTGGTGGGAATCAATTTACTGCGGGAAGGACTTGATCTTCCCGAGGTATCATTGGTAGCAGTCCTTGATGCGGATAAAGAGGGATTTTTGCGCAGTCGCACGAGTCTTATCCAAACCATGGGACGGGCGGCTCGACATGTGCACGGCCGAGTCATTTTGTACGCCGATACCGTCACCAAATCCATGGCGGCGGCAATGAGCGAAGTCGAGAGGCGTCGCACGATTCAACTTGCGTATAATACAACGCACAATATCACCCCGCTCTCGATCTCGAAGCCCATTCGCGAACGGCTCGTACAAAAGGAAGATACAGTAATGGTGAACGAATCGGCAACGCTCTCCCGGGAGGAAAAGGACGCCATGACGCCCGCCGATAAGAAAAAGAAAATAGCGACCTATACAAAACTCATGCGCAAAGCGAGCAGGGATCTGGACTTCGAAACGGCGGCTCGTTTTCGTGATCTCATCGCGGAGCTTTCCGAAACGGCATAGTAGCCTGGTATAATACCCAAGCCACGGGATATCGGTGGTCATTTGCTTTATGGAAAACATTATCATCAAAGGCGCCAGACAGCACAATTTGAAAAACGTGCACCTGGAGCTTCCCAAAAATAAACTTGTTGTTTTTACCGGCCTTTCCGGCTCCGGGAAGTCAAGCCTGGCATTTGATACCATCTATGCGGAAGGGCAACGGCGATATGTGGAATCACTTTCCTCATACGCCAGACAATTCCTTGGCGTCATGGACAAACCCGATGTGGACACGATAGAAGGGTTGTCGCCCGCGATTTCCATCGACCAGAAATCCACATCCCATAACCCCCGTTCCACGGTGGGAACCGTCACGGAAATTTATGATTACCTGCGTTTGCTGTTTGCCCGTGTCGGACATCCGCATTGCCCGAACTGCGGCAGGGAAATTTCCAAAATGTCGGGTGATCAGATTGTGAATGCGATCCTTGCCATGGCAGAAAGCAGTTTATCCGGCGCCCATAAAAGTTATCGGCTTGTCATTTTGGCTCCCATCGTACGGGACCGCAAGGGTGAATTCACCGGGCTTTTTGATAACGTAAAAGCAAAAGGATTCCGAATGATGCGCGTGGACGGAAAGTTTATCGAGCTTGATAGCGATATCACGCTTTTGAAAACCAACAAGCACTCTATTGATGTCGTTATCGACAAATTCAGCATCGATAAGCAAAGCCTCAAGCCTGCCTTTGTCAGTACCATCCGATCACGGCTTACCGAAGCCGTCGAACAGTCGTTAAATCTTGCGGAGGGATTGGTCATAGCGGGAGAAATTCATGACAAAAGTTTTTCGCTTCCCGATAAGCCCAGTTCGGTTCATGATCATATTTTTTCCGAAAAATTCAGTTGCCCGGTTTGTAATATCTCGTTACCCGAAATCGAACCGCGGTCATTTTCGTTCAATTCACCGCACGGTGCGTGTCCCACCTGTACCGGCATCGGATCCATCCTGACGGTTGACCCGGAGCTCGTTCTCAATTTGGATCTTTCCATAACCGAGGGCGGGGTATTGCCGTTTGCCAAGACGTTTTTTCACGATACCTGGTATTCCCGCGTCGTGACGGCGGTTGCCGAGAAACATGGTATGAACATACGACTGCCGCTTAAGACATTCACCAAAAAACAGCGGGACATATTGCTGTACGGTACGGGAGATGAGATTCATCACGTCAAAGGGAAAAACCGTTTCGGTGAAGAAACGGCCATTAATGAAACGTTTTCGGGATTTATTCCCGAGCTCATGAAGCGGCATGCCGAATCGGAATCGGACTTTCTCCGAACGGAAATCGAAAAATATATGCGCACGGAAGTGTGTAGTGCCTGTCAGGGCAAACGGCTCAAGAAAGAAAGTCTTACCATCACCATTGATAAGCATTCCATCGCCGATGTGACGGATATGAGCATTACCGACGCGCACGCATGGACACAATCAATCGCCAAAACGGAAAATGCCATCCTGTCGCAAACGGAGACACGTATCGCGGGCCCGATTCTCAAAGAAGTGTTGGCCAGGTTGGGCTTTCTCCTCAGTGTGGGACTCGAATACCTCTCACTTTCGCGAGGCGCAACGACACTGGCGGGCGGCGAGGCACAACGGATCAGATTAGCGTCACAAATAGGCTCCGGGTTGACCGGGGTATTGTATGTTTTGGATGAACCGTCCATCGGGTTGCACCCCCGGGATAATCATCGGCTCGTCAAAACGCTGGTATCGCTTCGGGATCTGGGAAACTCCGTCATCGTCGTCGAACATGATCGCGAGATGATAGAGGCGGGGGATTATATAGTGGACTTCGGCCCGGGCGCGGGTAAATTCGGCGGCACCGTGGTCGCACAGGGGACGCTTGCCGAAATCAAAGAGTCGAAAAAGTCAGTCACCGGGGGTTATCTCTCAGGGAGAAAGCACATAACGGTTACGAAAAGCCCACAGACCGATCTTACCCCGCGTTTTATCACCATGACCAACGTGACGCATAACAACTTAAAAGGCGTGGATCTCTCTATTCCGCTCGGAAAATTCGTCTGTGTCACCGGAGTATCGGGAAGCGGAAAATCTTCCCTTGTCGTCGAGACATTCTATCCCGCGCTTATGCGGCATTATAATCCGTTTTCCAAAGAACGCCCCGGAACGTTTGCATCGGTAACCGGTATCGATGCTATCGACAAAGTGGTACTCATCGACCAATCGCCGATCGGACGAACCCCGCGAAGTAACCCAGCGACGTATACGGGTATTTTCAGTTTTGTTCGCGATATCTATGCCAACCTATCAGAATCGCGACTCCGCGGATATAAAAGCGGACGATTCTCCTTTAACGTCAAGGGGGGTCGGTGTGAGGTGTGTGAAGGCGAAGGACAACGGAAGATCGAAATGCAGTTTATGGCGGACGTGTACGTCACGTGCGAAGTATGTAGCGGCAAGCGATACAACAATGAAACGCTCGAGGTGACGTATCGCGGCAAATCGATAGCGGACGTGCTCAATATGAGTATTACGGAAGCTATCGAATTTTTCCATGCGCATCCGCAGGTGCTGTCTAAACTGACCACCATTGCCGATGTCGGTCTGTCGTATATGCATTTGGGGCAACCGGCGACAACCCTTTCCGGCGGAGAGGCCCAGCGGGTTAAGCTTTCAAGCGAACTTTCCCGACGGTCAACCGGAAGAACGCTGTATATCCTGGATGAGCCGACCACGGGACTGCACTTTGCCGACCTTGAAAAACTCCTTGCGGTATTGCACCGACTGGTCGCCCTCGGTAATACCGTGGTGGTCATCGAGCATAATCTTGATGTTATCCGCAGTGCCGATTGGATTATCGACTTGGGTCCCGAAGGGGGATCCAATGGAGGCGATATCATCGCACAAGGAACTCCCAAAGAAATTGCCGCAAACCGTTTATCGTATACCGGTCAATTTCTAAAAAGGGTACTATAGACGTATGCGTGTCTTCACGGGACGACTTTTTTGCCTGCTCTTCCTTCTTTTCGGAATAGTCACAATCACTCCTAAAGCATATGCCACCGGTGAATTCCAGGCCGATTATGACGTACAATACGCGATTTCACCCACGGGTAAGACGATTGTTACTCAGCAGGTAACTCTTACGAATAGATTGCCGAATTTTTATCCGCAGGAATACTCTCTCGTGCTAGACAGCGACAAAATAAGCAATATCATCGCGTACGACGACTGCTCAGACAAAATGCCCAAACCGTGTCGTGGAGGATTAATTACTCCGAACATATCTGTTAAGGATGGAAAAACTAAAGTTACCCTCAAATTTAATGTCAAAGCAATTGGACTTGGAATGACGCTTCCTTTTTCGCTTCGCTATGAACATGCGGGGATTGCGACAAAAAACGGAAGTATTTGGGAGTTGTACGTACCGGGTGTACTCAATGATCCCGACATCGGCGCTTATGATGTCACCGTTGCGGTACCTCCGACGTTCGGCCCCGCGGCCTACCTTTCCCCACAACCTGCCAACGGCAAGTCGTGGAACAAAGAACAGATGATCAAGGGAGGCATCGCGGCCGCATACGGCGCCACTCAAAATTTTGATCTGACGCTTACCTATTCGCTCAGCAATCCCGGGGTCACTGCGGAGCTTCAGGAAATTGCCTTGCCGCCGAGTACCGCATTCCAAAAGGTCACCATCCAATCGTTAACGCCTTCCCCGGTGACGGTGACGTCGGATCCCGACGGTAATTGGCTCGGCAGGTATAGTGTAGCGCCGCGACAGACCCTTAAAGTAACCGCGGTGCTTTCGATATCGGTGTTTCTTTCCGCACGGAAAGATTTTGCGACAACGCCTCCCGATCCCGCGCTCTATACCAAAGAGGCGGCGTATTGGCAGGTGAAAGACGCCTCCATTCAGAGTCTTGCCGCACGTTACAACACGCCGGAGTTGATCTATTCCTACGTCTCAACGGCGCTTTCGTACAATTATGACAAAGTAAACGCACCGACAACGCGCCTGGGAGCTCTGGAAGCAAGTAAAAATCCGTCACAGGCGGTGTGTATGGAATTTACCGACTTATTTATAGCGATTGCCCGTGCCGCCGGCATACCGGCACGAAGAGTGGTCGGCTATGCCTATACGAATAATCCGAAGCTCCGACCCCTTTCCCTCATCACCGACGTCTTGCATGCATGGCCCGAGTACTACGACAGCACGCTCAAATTATGGGTACCCGTTGATCCGACCTGGGCAAACACAACCGGGGGAGTTGATTACTTTACCAAACTTGACTTTAACCATATCGTCTTTGCCATTAACGGTATCGATAGCGCGACACCGTATCCTGCCGGTTACTATCGTACGGCGGACAGCTCGGGAAGGGATATCAGCGTTGAGTTCGCCGAGTCTGCCCAGGATAAAGGTGCGGATGTTTCGACCGTCATCGAGTTTCCGAGTCAGGTAGGAGCCGGCACCAAGGCATCGGGTGCGATTGTCATCACCAACAAAGGAGGAGAATCCGCATACAATATTGCCGTCAGTGCGGTGTCCGAGCCCGATGCAATAAAGGTAACGGAAGTTATCGGTGAGCTCCTCCCGTACGCGGTGGTTCGCATACCCATTGCCGGCACGTTTGATCAGACGGTTACCGCAAAACCCGGTCAGATTCGTGCGCGGGTCAATGACGTCACGTTAACCCAAAGCTTTCGCATCCAACCGTTGTATTGGCTTGTCGTACTCGGGGCACTGACGCTTCTTTCGGCAATCGGTATCGGGATCAAACTCGTACAGCTTTTCTTATGGAAAACCTCAAAGAAACATTAGCAGTACTCCCCAAAGAACCCGGAGTGTATATCTACCGCAACGCGGAAGATACGGTCATCTACGTCGGCAAGGCCGTCGATTTGTCCCGCAGGGTCAGGCAGTATTTTCAGCGCGAGGATGCCGTCGGTGAAAAAACCGTACGACTTGTTGCGGAAATCAACTCGATTGAAACAATCCCTACTACCAGCGAATTTGATGCACTGCTCCTGGAAGCAAAACTCATTCGGCAGTATATGCCGAAATACAATGTGGTGTCACGCGATGACAAAAGCTATCTGTACGTCGTCATCACCCTTTCTGAGGAATTACCCAGGCTCCTTTTAGTGCGAAAAGGAGAGCTCCAGTTTTATGAGCATTCGGCCAAAAATGCCATCTACGGTCCTTTTCAATCGGGATATGCATTACGCGGGCTCCTCCGGCAGTTGCGGAGTATCGTTCCGTACTGCACGCAAAAGGAACGCAGGGGGAAAGCATGTTTTTATACCCATCTCGGGTTATGCGATCCCTGTCCCGGCATCATCGTCACATTGGAAGGAAAAGCCCGCGAACAGGCGATTCATCGGTATCGATCAAATATGTTTCGCTTAAATGCCCTGTTTCAGGGAAAAACCGCATGGCTGGTGAAAGAATACGAAAAGGAAATGCGCACGTATGCCGATGCGCTGGCTTTTGAGAAAGCCGGCGTCATAAAGGAACGATTGCAATTTTTAAACGGCATATCGGCCTATCGCTATGACCCGCAGATATTTTTGGATCAGGGGGCAACCGACATCTATCAGGAGGAACTTTCGGAACTCCTGCTTCGTATGCAGAGGTACTTTCCCGAGTTACACACACTGCATCGCATCGAATGTTTTGATATATCTAATCTCATGGGCAAACAGGCGGTGGGTTCCATGACGGTTCTCCTTGACGGCCGACCGGAAAAAGGAGAGTATCGGAAGTTTCGGATCACCTCGGTCAAAGGAATCTCCGACGTTGCGATGATGCGCGAAGTCCTCACGAGAAGACTTGCTCATACGGAGTGGCCGTTTCCCGATTTGCTGATCGTTGACGGCGGCAAACCGCAAGTGGAAACGGCCAAAACCGTGTTAACGGAGCTTGGCATCACGCTACCGCTCGTGGGTCTTGCTAAACGGGAAGAAGAATTGGTTATCCCCGAGGAAAAAGGTTTTTCGATCCTTCGCCTGCCGCTTTCGGGTCGTGCGATAAAGGTCGTACAACGGGTACGCGATGAAGCGCATCGGTTTGCCATAACCTACCATCGGTTGCTTCGTTCAAAGGCATTTAAAAAGCAACTGGATGCCTCGGGCGTTTGACCGAAGCGCACCGCTCTTGGTACCATAAATCATTATGAAGTATTTACTGCGGGTTTTTCTGTTTCACAGTTTTTCCCTATGGTTCGTGTCTCAAATACTTCCCGCGCTCCAAATAAGCGGAGGATGGCCGGTGCTTTTGCTTGCGGGCTTCGTGTTGAGCCTCCTTATGCTGTTAGTCGCCCCGCTTCTGAAGATACTCTTTATTCCGATAAATCTCCTGACGTTCGGATTGCTTTCATGGTTTATTAACGTTATAGTTTTGTACCTTTTAACCTTTTTCGTAAGCGGGGTGAAGGTTACGGCTTGGACATTTCCCGGGGCGTCATTTGCCGGATTTGTGCTCCCGGAGATTGCCTTTTCTTCATTTGTATCGTTCATTCTGGTATCATTGGCTGTCTCGGCACTGGTGAACTTACTGCATGACATTTCCGAGTCCTAATCGAACGGCTATGGCAACAAAACAACAGAACCTCAAAAAAGTCGTGTGCATCGGCGGGGGAACGGGTACTTTTGTCGCGCTTCGGGGGCTCAAGCAATACCCGCTTTCGCTTACCGCCATCGTCACCATGAGTGATTCGGGAGGAAGTAACCGAAGAATTCGTGATGAGTTCGGCCTGCTTCCCACCTCCGACATCCGCCAATGTCTCGTTGCGCTTTCCGACGAAAACGGCGGCATAGGAATCTTACGCAAGCTTTTCATGTACCGTTTCGAGAAAGGACAGGGAATTGCCGGTATGACGTTCGGAAACCTCTTTATGGCCGCCTTAACCGACATCATGGGCAGTCAGGACGAGGCGATCAAGCAGACGGGGAAAGTACTTCGCATAAAAGGTGCGGTTATCCCCGTAACCCTCACCGAGACCAACCTCTATGCCACCTATGAAGACGGCACCACGGTTACCGAAGAGCATCTTATCGACGAACCGACACACGACGGTACCCTCAAGATCACCGATGTCTCCTTAAAACCCAATGCGAAAGCCAATCCCGAAGCGATTGCCGCCATCAAAAATGCCGATATGGTGGTCATAGGTCCGGGGGATCTCTATACCAGCTTACTGCCGAATCTTTTGGTCGACGGGATTGCCAAGGCGCTCAAAGAAACGAAAGCGGAGATCGTCTATGTGTTAAACCTCATGACCAAATTCGGCCAGACCTACAACTTTACCGCCGTCGATCACGTCAACGCCGTTGAAAAAATCATCGGTCAATCAATCGATCATGTATTAGTCAACACCGCCCCGCTCTCACCCAAAGCACTCGAAGTGTATGCCAAGGCTCATGAAGCGCCGGTTATCGATAATCTTCCGCGCAACAGCTACTACAAGGTCCGAACGGGGAAACTGGTGAGTAATACGCTGTATAAGAAATCGTCCTCCGACGCACTCATTCGGAGCCTCATCCGACACAGTAGCGATAGACTTGCGGAGGCATTAGCTGGTATTATTACACCATAACTATGGGTACCGTATTTTTAGTTTTACAAGTCATACTTTCCGTAACCCTTATGGGGCTTATCCTCCTCCAAAGCAGTAAAGGCGGTTTGGGCGGGGGACTCGGCGGCGGAGAACTATATCGGACCAAGCGGGGGGCAGAAAAAGTCATCTTCACCGGAACCATCGTCGTGGGCGTGTTATTTTTAATCACGTCGCTTATCAATGTCGCCATTCATTGACGACCGGTGAACCGCTATGTTTCGACCTAGATCGGTACGGCTTTTTTTCCTTGTTGTCATAGAACTCGCCCGTAAGTACACCCGTTCACTGGTGCTTGGATTTGTCGCGGGATTGTTGCTTTCTGTACTCTTCTGGCGTGCCTATCCGTTTTTTGCCCGTTCGCTCACCTATCGTATGGACCGAGTCGGTATGGTAGGCGAATACAGTCCGTCCAACTTACCCTCATCAATCCAACAGCTTATCAGCCAAGGATTAACCGAGCTTGCACCCGACGGCACTCCAAAACCTGCATTGAGCGAGAAATGGGAAGCGACCAATAGCGGTAAAACATTTATTTTTACCCTAAAAAAAGATGTTACCTGGCATAACGGCAAAACTGTCACCGCACTGGACGTGAATTACAATATACGAGGCGTCACCTTTGTTCCTACCGGAGATAACATGCTGATTGCGCATCTGCAATATCCGTATAGCCCGTTTCCCTCATTGCTTTCAAAACCCGTCTTTCTGCCCGGCCTCACCGGGATAGGGAAATATAGCGTCGGGAATATTCAGCTTGCGGGAGGGAGTGTCAAATCCGTTTCGTTATATCCGAAACTCGGCGAAAAGCTTACGCCGAAACAATTTACCTTCTATCAAACCGAAGCACGGGCACAACTTGCGTTCCAGCTGGGAGAAATTGACGAGTTAGTGGAAATGAGTACCGTGTCGGCACTGGCAAACTGGGGAAACGTGACCGTGACGGAACAAGCTAAATATGACCGCATCGTTACGTTATTTTTTAACATGCGTAACCCCGAGCTGAGTGACAAAACAATCCGTCAGGGATTGGCGTACGGTATTCCGGAATTGCCGTACGAAAAGGCCGGATCACCGATCAGTAAAACATCGTGGGCATATGCCAAAAACGTCAAAAACTACACCTATAATCCGATCGAGGCAAAGAAGATGATCGGACAAACCAGGCTGGCAACCGAATCGGGACAACTGACGCTTTCCACCTTCCCTTCCTATTTGGATACGGCGCAAAAGATAGCGGCCTCCTGGACGGCTCTTGGCATGCCGACCAAGGTGCAGGTTGAAAGTACGGTGCCTCAAGACTACCAAGTGTTGTTAAGCGCGCAGGACGTGCCGCCTGATCCCGATCAATATCCGTTCTGGCATTCCACACAGGGACCGACGAATATCACAGGATACGTGAACGTAAAAATCGATAAGCTATTGGAAGACGGAAGGGTGGAACTTGATCAGGAAAAGCGCAAACTTATCTATACGGATTTCCAGCGAAGACTTGTGGAAGAGGCTCCTGCGATCTTCCTGTATTACCCCAAACTGTACACGGTGACGAGAGGGAAGTAATATCACCAAAAATTCCGTTGCACAAAGATGAACATACGTAATTCTGATAAACACAAAGGAGTTATTGCTCTTATCCTTTTAGCGTTAGTTTTTGCGTCGATGGGTCTTTTTGCACGCTACCTTGCAACGGGATTCCTTTTATTTCAGCAGGTTTATTTGCGCATGTTTGCGGCATTACTTATATGTCTCATACTCTTCAGGAAACAAATTGATTTCAAGAAATTTTTAAAGATATCTGCAAAAGATTGGTTGATTATCCTTCTCAGAGCAGTTTCCTATTCACTTTTTGGTATTATCCTTTTTACACAAGCAATTCTTGTCACCAAATACGCGAATGTGTCTTTTATCAGCGCGTTGCCGATGACAGCACTGTTGGGGTTTTTGCTTCTCGGCGAAAAGTTCTCTTTTAAAAAGGCAACGTATGTTGTTTTGGCGTTTATCGGAGTTTTTATCATATCGGTACAGGACTATTCCAATATATTTAACTGGAGTCGCGGTGAAATGATCACCCTGGCATCCACCGTATTCTTTTCATTAAGTTATGTGGCACGAAG
>WBZO01003107.1_pt1 | contig 20099 bp, 17 predicted proteins | sample 5204261 | NCBI WGS metagenome assembly WBZO01 (sample SAMN12412400, study PRJNA552823) | activated sludge metagenome | isolation source: activated sludge from anammox sidestream of wastewater treatment plant... | place: USA: North Carolina | collected 2017-09
GATACGACCGCGATGGACACGGTGACGTTGACTCACACCATCGTCCCGCCCGAACACGAAGGCCGGGGCATCGCATCAGCTCTTGCCAAAGCCGCGCTTTCGCACGCTCGGGATGCGCACGAAAAGGTGATACCCCAATGCCCGTTCGTCCAGGCCTATCTCAAGCGTCATCCGGAGGAAGCCGATGTTGTTGCCTCCAACTGGAACCAAGACTCCTGACGATTCTGTCGCCACGTGCCCGGCGGATTGAGCGTGCGTGTGGCCTAGCGCGCAATCTTTGCGGCGCGCGTCACCGGTCCTTTCGCACTACCTTTTGATCTGTGTCGAATGAACCAGTAGCGAACGATCCCGGATCGCAAGCGCCGCCAGAAGGTTCCCGCGTGGGTCACGCGGTCGTTTCGATCGCGATCATCGTTGTTGGGGTCGTGTTGCTCGCGCTCTTTGCTCCAGCGCCGCCCATCGTGGACGTCCCTGCCGTATCCACCGAACTCACTGGCCTGCCAGCGAACGAGGTGACAAAGACACCGCCGATACCTAGTTTCTACAACGTTTCGAATGTGGCGCCCGCTGGCCCTGGGACTTTGGTCAAGAATGAACCTGCCCCCGGCGGCGAACCTGGGACTCAAGCATCGAGATTCATCTACCATTCGACGGACAACAACAATCGCGACCAAGTTGTCTCGGGTCTGTACGTCAAGCCGTCCACGCCGCCACCTCCAGGCGGGTTTCCGCTTATCACCCTGGCGCACGGCACCACTGGGACCAATCGCCATTGTGGAATCTCGCTGGCGCCGTTTGAGGAAAACACGCCCGGCTATTACACGTACCACTCGCAGATCATCCCGTTGGTTCAACAGGGCTACGCCGTCGTTGCCACGGACTACCAGGGGATGGGTGCTCCGGGTGACCCGAGCTACCTGGTCGGTCAGATTGAGGGACGAAACACCCTCGACGCTGTTCGAGCCGTTCACAACTGGCAGCCCGATGTGAACAAGAACAAGACGGTCATTTGGGGGCACTCACAAGGCGGTCACTCGTCTGCATTCGCAGCGCAGATCGCTCACACCTACGCCCCGGAGTTGCAGATTCAAGGGGCCGCTGTATTGGCACCCGGCTTGCTGCCATCGCTACCTCTGGCCGTCCAGAGCTTGATCAGCAACCCTGAACCAAGCGGGCAGACTGGTTTCGTGATGATGATTGCGGCTTCCTGGTCGCAGATCTACTCGAATCAGATGCAACCCAGCACGATTCTCACCCCTGACGGCGTCGCCAAGCTGCCCGCGGTCAACGAGGTATGCGGGAATCAGGTCTACGACCTTTTCCAGAAGGCGCCGATGTCGACCTTTGTGAACGACCCCGTACCGGCGATTTTTTACACCCTGGCAACTGAGAACACGCCTGGATCAGAGCGGATTCAGATGCCGATCATGATGGTCCAGGGGATGAAGGACACAACGATCATTCCGCAACTGACGGTTGCGTTCAACAAGCAACTCTGCGAGATGGGGAACACTGTCGAGTTCCATGTCTTCCCGAACGACACCCACCCAGGCGTCGTTGTGGGGTCGCAGAGGTTGTATCGAGAGTGGATCAAGGACCGTTTCGATGGCGTCCCTGCCCCCAACACTTGCACGAATCGGTAAGGGGAGGCTGACCAGACGATGGCTACCGCGACGGCGCTTTGTACAGGACTGGCGTTACTGATTCTGGCGGTGCTGGCGATTACCGCTGGCGTCCGCAACAGCGATAAGCGAGCGAAACGTGCCAACGGCGGCCCTGCAAGCATCTTCGTCGCGGCGTTGGCTTACGTCGTCGTGCTTTCACCGCTCGTCATGCCCTACGGGCTCGTGCTCGCGACGATTCTGCTGCTGATCGTGGTGGTTGCGTTGCCCGCGATCGGTTCGGGCCTTGCGGTAAAAACACGCGCGCAACTTGGCGACAAGGCTCGTCAGGTCCATGACTGGGCAGGGGTAGTGCTGGCATTCGCACTGCTAGCCGGGATTCTCGAAACTGGGGGTTCTGTGCTCTCGCTGATGGGTGGCGTGAACCGGATCATCGCCACGGCAGTCATAGGACTGGCGGGGGCGGGCTACCTGCTGGCGCAGGGCCGGGAGGCGGCGAGTCGCACTAGTCGCTGGACCGTCGCAATCGCGTTCGTCATCCCAGCGCTTGTGTTGCTTGCTGGTGGCGTTGTTGGAGATCCAGCCACTCTGGCGGACTCCTTGGTTCCATTTGAGGCGTTGCCCCTTGGTACCGCAGCCGCACTTGTGCTTTCGGTGGTTGCCTGCGGGTTCCTGGATCCGTCGATGGGATTGGTGTTGCGGGGCGCAGAGAAGCCAGGAAAGGCTGCGCTTTGGGGTGCGGTGATTGCCGGTGCATTTGTGCTGGTGTTCGGGTTGGGCCTTGTCCTCGTCTACGGCGGAGCGTTCGTTGCGCCAACCCTGCAAGCCTTCTTGTTGGCCGCGGCACCTGCGATGGTAATCGGGTACTTCATGTTCTTCGCGGTGTTCGTGCTCGCATCGGCGGCCGACACCCAACTGGCAGCCTCCTCCGAAGTCGCAGCCGAGGCGACATCACTGCGCAGGCGCCGACCAATCACCGCGATCATTGTGCTTCTTGCGATCGCGTTGGCGATTCTTGTTCCCGCCCCGGGCCAGATCTTCGCGGTTGCCGCGATGATCGCGACCGCTGCGTTCGGAGCGATCCTTCCCGCGGCATCGGGGAAGATGCCCGACCTGGCCGCTTTGCCAGGGGCAATCGTCGGCATTGTGGGTGCAGCGATCGTTGCGGTCATCATGGGCGTTTCTTCGGCGCTGACTTTCAACACCGCCACCGTCGTCTGTCTGCTCGTTGCCTTCGTGCTGGCGCTGGTGACTTCGCTCATCCTGGGCAAGCGTCAACCAGCGGCAGAACCTGCCGCTGCCTAGCTTCGGTCGGGCGACTGGTCGGTCGCTTCAGGACTGGGCGTCCTGCCTGCGCTCCTGCTGGCTTGCGTAGTACGCCACCTTTCGCGCTCGCATGATCTCCCCGAGCGGCCGGTGCTCGGCGAGCGCTGCCCACGGGTCAAACGCGTCGGCTTCTACTGCCTCGGCGAATTCAGCACCCGCGTGTGATTCAACATCCTGCTGCGGCAGTGTCACGCGGGCGACGGTGACGTAAGGGCTGACATCGGTCGACCAGTCGACCGTCCCGTCTTCGATCGGAGTCGCGCTGTCGTCGACGAAGAACTGCAGGGCGAGGTCGTATTCAAGGTCGCTGTTCTTGACGCGTTCCCGCACCTCATTGGAGAAGTCCAGCTGCGCGGCCAAGTGCCTGTCGTCCTGCCGGGAAGTCAATCTCACGCGCGCGGCGTATGGGCCGACTTTGATGGGTGCCGCAGAATGAAAAGTCGCGGTCGCGAATCCCGAGAAGGGCTTCAGGACGTCTTTCGTGAGCTTCGCTGCTTCAAGGGGGCCTTTCCATGGGCCGTACTTCGAGATGAAGTACTTCAGCAGTGCGGTCTGACCCTGCACCGAAACCGGCACGACTTCGGCGAACTCCTCGCTGGTACGGAACCCGAACACAGGTCGGTTAATCAGCAGAAAGTCCTGTCGGTCGGTCGTTCCGCCCAGAGCCGCCGGTCCGGTGATTCCTCGCACTGACAGTGCGAATCCCCGGATATCCGGAATCGCGTCGCGCTGTGGGACCAGGGCGCCATTGGACATCCGGACGACTGCGTCGTATGTGCCGGGTTGGGCAAACAGTCCGTGAGCGGCGGGTTCGGGCAGGTCGCCATGCACCTGAACAATCGCACGTGCCGCCATCACTGCCTTGCGGTGAAAGGCGCGTCCAGCTCCGTACTTGCCGTTGATCCGGTGTTGGATGCCAGCGATTGTCTTGGCGAACTGGTCGTGTCGCTCTTGTTCGTCGGCGCTGACGTCTTCTTGCCACTGAGTACTTGGCGAAGGTGCTTGGTCGGCCACTGGACGCTCCTGAAGTCGGTGGGCCAGCAATGGGCTATCGGATGCAGTTCGGAAGACCGACGACATCGACACAGAGACGGTAGCGTTGATCACCTGCTGTGCGCCTCCTGAGATCGAGCCCCAAGGGGTGTTCTACCTCATGCGTTGGCTGCGGTGAGAGCCCGTTCTGACGCTATGGTGAAGCGATGAGCGACACCCAGAATGATTACTCCGAGGTACCGCTGACCGATGCAGGTCCCGCGATCGAGATTACTGAGAACGGTCCTATCAGGGTTTCCGGTCAAGTACGGATTGTGCGTCGCCGTGAAGTGCGAGACAGCGAAGGAGCGGCAGTCGCCTGGCAGGACGTGCAGGAGCTGCCCACCAGTGGCGAGCAGTGGCTGTGCCGTTGCGGGAATTCGAAGAACAAGCCGTTTTGCGACAGCAGTCACAAGCAGGGTTTCACCGCCGATGATTCGTGTCCTCCGGCGTATTCGGACCGAGCGAAGAACCTCGGCGGTGTCGGGTTGACGATCAGTGATGACCGCAAGCGCTGCGTACATGCGGAGTTCTGCTTCTCCAAGACTGCGAACGTCTGGAAGCAGGTAGACCAGACTGGTGATGAACTCGTTCGAACGAAGCTGGTGTCTATGGTGGAGCGTTGCCCGTCGGGCGCGCTCACCGTCCGCTTCGACGGCGAAGACGAGGACTTCGAAGGTGAGTCGACCCCAACTATTGCCGTGATCGACAACGGTCCGCTGTGGGTGATCGGTTCAATTCCGGCAACTCTGGCCGACGGGACAGAACTCGAACCGCGGAACCGCCTGACGCTGTGTCGGTGCGGACACTCGCAGACCAAGCCGCTGTGTGACGGCGCCCACGACAAGGCTGGGTTTGCCGACGCCGCGGACGCCACCGAGTAATGCATCATGCGGCCGAACTCAGGCTGAGCCTTCGCTGTGCTGCCGCAAGAACGCGACGATCCTGCCCTGTATGGCGGCGCTGTCCCGGTCGATGAAGGCGCACAGGTGGCCGCCAAGTTCCACCCATTCCACCTGAACGTTCGGGATTTGCCGTTCGGCAAACTCGCTGTACGAGGGCTCAACATCAACATCGACTCGACCGTGAACCAGCAGTGTCGGGGCCGTGATCTCGGAAAGCTGAAGGTCGGCAACATTCGCGAAGTTCCGTTTGTCGTTGTTCACGCCCTCCCGGCGTGGTGGAACCTGGCTTGCCATCAAGGCAAATTCGAGCACCAGTCGGCGCTTGTCTTGGTCTGCTAGGACACTGTCAGTCTGGTCCGCAAGTTGGGGCTTGGTGAGCTTGCCTTCGGCCGCGATCGTTCCCCGGATCAACTGCTTGGGTGAGCGACGCGCAAGGAATGCGATTACCTGCTTCCCCAGTCTTGTGTGAAACATAAAGCGTTCAGAAAGTGGTTCATGCCAGTGATGGGTACTGCTGAGCCCGGCGAGCGCCACAAGGGCGCTGACCCGATCTGCGTGGCGTACTGCCAGCCGATACGCGGAAGGGCCACCACCAGACCAGCACAGAACCGCAAAGCGATCGATTCCCAGGGACGCCATCAGCTCGGCGTGCGCATCTGCCTGAGCGTCGATGCTGGCATTCTTCGTTGTGAGCGGCGTCCCGAGATAGCCGGGACGCGACGGGATGACTGCTCGAAACCCCGCCGCGACGACGAACTCCGCCATCAAGGAACCCTGATCGCACCCACCGGGACTTCCATGGACCACGAGGACTGGGCTCCCGCTTCCCCGGTCGACGTACTGGACAGGTCCATGGGCCGTGTCCGCAGTCGAGGTCGTCAGTTTGAGTTCGGTCATCACAACACCTCGATTGAAACGGGGAATGAGATCGCTCGTGCAGATGTTGGCCAAGTGTTTCAGCCGTTCTGTGTGCTGGCTTACATTGGCTGGTTCGCGGTGTCAGGACCCTCACGGGCTCTGTGCTACACAAGTGTCTGCTCACCACGGCGCACTCCGAAGCGAAGGAAACCATCAATGGGACCGATTTCTCGGTTTGCTGTCCGTAAGCCTTGGATCGCGGTTGGCGCCTGGGTCGTCATTCTGATCGCGATCTTTGGCGGTGCCAGCAAGTTCGCCGGTACGTACAACGACTCCTTCAACTTGCCGAATACCGAATCAACTTCGGCGCAGGAGATCTTGAAATCGAAGTTCGGCGGCACTGCAAACAGCGCCAGCGCGAGCATTGTGTTCTCGCCCAAGACAGGCACCATTGACCAGCCCGCAGTGAAGGCGTCGATGACGCAGTTGGCGGCTCAGGTGCAGCAAATCGGATCGGTGGCCGCCGTTCAGTCCCCCTACACCACGCCAGGCGCGGCGCAGCGAGGCTTGGTGAGCCCCAATGGGGAAGTCGGCCGGATCGAGGTCACTTTCAAGGGCGAAAGCAACGATGTTCCGCAGGCCGATATCAAACAACTCGTCACCGATGTCCAGGCTGCGAACAGTCCGACCCTGACTGTCGGGGTCGGTGGGCAGGTCGTGGACTTCGCCAGCAGTGAGCCCCCCAAGAGCGAGGGGGTGGGTGTCCTTGTTGCGATTGTGATCATGCTCATCATGTTCGGCTCAGTGGTAGCAGCCGGTCTGCCGATCCTGACCGCACTCATCGGCCTGAGCGCCGGTATCTCCCTGGTCACCCTGGCTGCGAACCTCGTGGACATCGCGACCTTCGGCCCCACGCTCGCGGCGATGATCGGCCTTGGTGTCGGAATCGACTACGCGCTATTCGTTATCAACCGCTACCGCCAGGCGGTCTTGGCTGGTCGCGAGCCCAAGGATGCCGCGCTTGAGGCCGTCGGCACTGCCGGTCGTGCCGTGGTCTTCGCCGGGACGACAGTCGTTATCGCGCTCGGCGGCCTGTTCGTACTGCGGTTGGGCTTCATGAACGGCCTGGCGATTGGTGCTGGCATCACCGTCATCACGGTGATGTTCACCGCGGTCACGTTGCTGCCCGCCGTCCTTTCGCTGCTCGGTCGCAAGTCGTTCGCCTGGAAGCTGCCATGGGCTCGCAAGCCGAAGGCAACACCGGAAGGCAAGGGGTTTGCCAGGTACGGCGACGGACTACAGAAGCACCCATGGTTGTACGGATCAATCGCGGTGGTCGTCATGGTTGTGCTCGCCCTTCCGATGTTTGCCATGCGTTCCGGTTTCCCCGACGCCGGTGGGCGCCCAGAGGGGAACACCACGCGTGTTGCCTACGACCTGACCACCGAGGGCTTCGGTGCCGGTGCGAACGGACCGTTCCTCGTGGTGGTCGAGATGCCGAACGCGAGTTCCGTCCCCGCGGCAAACGCGCTGTCGCAAGCGTTGGCTAAGACGCCTGGCGTTGCGATGGCGAGTCCAGTCGTTCCCGGGACTCCGGCGATCTCGAAGGATGGGACGGCGGCCATCATTCAGGTTCAGCCGACAACTGGGCCTCAGGATGAGGCGACGAGCACCTTGCTTGAGAACCTCCGGACAAATGTCATCCCGGCCGCAACTGCGGGTACGGGTCTGACTGCCTATGTGGGTGGTTCGACGGCAATTGTTGACGACTTCAGCCAAGTGCTGTCGGATGCGTTGCCGCTGTTCTTGGCCGTGGTCGTCGGTCTTGGCTTCCTCGTACTGGTTGTGCTGTTCCGGTCGTTGGTCATTCCGCTGACGGCGGCGCTAACTGCGCTGTTGAGCTTCGGAGCTGCCGTCGGCGTCACGGTATTTGTCTTCCAGTGGGGTTACCTGACCGACATCTTCGGGGTGACCGGAACCGGACCGATTCTGCCCTTCCTGCCGATCATGTTGTTCTCAATCCTTTTTGGTCTGTCGATGGACTACCAGGTCTTCCTGGTGAGTCGAATGCAGGAGGAGTGGGCTCGCACCGAGGACAACCGGGCGGCAGTACGACGTGGGCTTGGTGGCTCGGGGCGCGTGGTTGCCGCCGCTGCGGCGATCATGTTCAGCGTCTTCATCTCGTTCGTGTTTGGCGATGACACCACGATCAAGATGTTTGGTCTTTCCTTGGCCGTCGCGATTGCGCTCGATGCCTTCATCATCCGACTGATCTTGGTGCCGTCACTGATGACGGTGCTTGGCCCAGCCAACTGGTATCTGCCGAAGTGGCTGCAGAAGGTTTTGCCGAAGGTTCACATCGAATCTGAGGAAGAAGCCGCGGAGATCGCCGACATCGTTGAGGAAGTACCCACGGTTCACGCTGATTCGGAACCGGCTGACAGGGTCTAGACGTTTGGTTGAACCGGTCGGATTAGGTCGCCGGAGTTAGTCGAACACGGCAGCTAGCTGCTCGGTCCAGGCGATGACCTGGCCATCGCAACTCAGGGAACCAACCATTGTCGCGTAACCCTGTTCGGCCGCGACCGTGTCGTAGCGGAAGGTGTACCAGGCATCGGGGTTGCTCGGTGGATCGCGCAGGATGTGCGCTGTCCAACTGACGGTGCTCGCGGAGGCAGGACCAGAGGCCATAGGTAGCACAGCGGGAGGCCAGGCATCCAATAGGCCGAGCACGGCACTGGTGCCGCCTAATGGTGGGTTGTGACGGAGGTATCCGCCCAGGGTCCCGCGAGCCGAACCGCTGAACGGGAAGTCTCCGACGCCCCATCGAATGTCGAAGTGCTGAATGAATACTGGAACGACACCTTCGATGTACGGCAGTTCCGGCGCCTGCTCAAACGGTGTAGTCATTTCCGGGGGTGCGGGTGCGACGTTGATGTCGGACTCTCGGCTGCGCGCAAAGACCGCTTGGGCTCGTGATCGCTGGGCGCCGTCTTGGGAGACAGTCGCGGAAGTGAATGCCGTTGATGAACCCAGTCGGTCGAGTTGCGTATGAATCTCCGAAACGCCCGGATAAATGGGCGCCGCAAAGACGACCGAGAGAGTGCGCAATTGAAGATCAGGAGCCACGTGCTCTGACATCGCGTGGGTGAGAGCCGCTCCCACGAGGCCGCCGAACAGGGTGCGACCCTGAGACCAGTCCGGACCCGCGGTCAGCCTCCACTCGTCGTCGCCAACCCGTACCGGGCTGGCAGCGACCGAGAAATCGGTCGGTTGCTCCGCTGTTTCCGGACTCACGTCGTCACCCCGTGATTCGTTGGGCGGCCAGTTTTCCAGAGATCAAGACCATCGGCACCCCAACCCCCGGGGTGGTCCCGGACCCGGCGAAGACGACGTTTTCGCCCCACAGGTTACGTGGGCGGAAGGGTCCCGTCTGGGTGAAGGAATGGCTCGCCGCGAATGGTGCTCCCGCTGCCATTCCCGCTGCCTCCCAGTCCGCCGGAGTCGTCAACTTCTCAACCGTGATCGAGTCGCCGAAACCGACGTAGCCGTTGGCCTCAAGCGTCCTGACCATTTGGTCGCGATAGGTCGGTCCGAAGGTCTCCCAGTCAATCGCCGATCGGTTGTTTGGGGTCGGAAACAGCACGTAATAGTTCTGCCTGCCCGCCGGGGCTAACGATGGGTCTGAGCGTGACGAGTTGGTGACGAAGAAACTCGGGTCACTCATCAACTGTTGCTTGTCGATGAGCTCCGCGAATACGCCTTTCCAGGATCGTCCGAAATGGATGTTGTGGTGGGCGATCTGGCCGTAGTTCGCCGTCGATCCGGCGAGTAGTACCGCGCACGAAGGGGAGTACGTCAGTCGCTTGATGGACCACGGCTCGTACCCAAGGAGATCACGGTAAGCAATCGGCAGATCAGGATTCAGCACGACCGCGTCGGCGGTGATTCTCTCGCCAGCGGTAGTGAGCACTGCCTCTGCCCGATCGCCGCGGGTTTCCACCTTGGTGACGTCAGTGTCGTATCGGAACTGGACTCCGTGCTTTTCCGCTGCCGCCGCCATCGCAGCCGGTACTGCGTGCATGCCGCCCTTGGGGAAGTAGACCCCCGCCACGGAATCCATATAGGCAATGACTGCGTAGATCGCGAGCGCATCGAAAGGCGACATTCCGGCGTACATCGCTTGGAATGAAAAGACGCGCTGAGTGCGGGGGTCCTTGAGAAACTCGTTGACCTTCGGAGCCAGCCGACGGAACCCACCGATGGCCGCCAGTTTGGCGAGATTGGGGGTCAGGAGGTCCAGGGGTGAATCGATGTTTCGATCGATGAAGTCGGCCATCTCCAGCTTGTAGAGTTCGCTGACGTAGTCGACGAAGCGCAGGTAGTTGCCCGCCTCGTCGGGGCCGATGTTCGACTCAATTTCTGCCGCCATCAACAGCGGGTCAGAATGGACATCCAACCGCGAGCCGTCGGGGTAGTACGTCCGATACAGCGGTGATACCGGCTGCAGCTCCAGCCAGTCGGAGGTGCGCTCACCCAGGGTCGCGAATACATCGTTAATGAGGTTCGGCATGGTTAGAACGGTCGGTCCGGTGTCGAACGAGTGACCCTCGGTCCGCCAGATTCCAGCTCGCCCGCCCGGTACGGACTCGCGTTCGATGACCGTGACTTCACGCCCAGTGGCGGCCAACCTCATCGCCGCAGCGAGTCCCGCGAGTCCCGCGCCGACGACCACAACTCGGTCGGACTTGCCGCGAACCGTCTTCATGGTTGCCTGCCTTCTTGCCTGGTCGACTATTTGGTACGTCTTGTTGCGGCGATCGCCATCTCAGCGAGCACTTCGTCGGCACCGTTGTGCAGCGTCGTACTTCGCAAGGCCGCGAGTGCTGCCTGCGTGCTCGCTTCAATCCTCTCCTCAGTCTGGTCGAGTGCGCCGGTCTCGACAATCAGATCGCGTAGGCGATCGACGTCGGACGGGGTTAGCTCGGGGTTGCCCAGGTCGGCTTTCAGCACCTCCCATTGGGAAGGGGTGGCCGCCGCAAAGGCACATGCAATGAGGTAGGTCTGCTTGCCTTCGCGCAGGTCATCGCCCGCCGGTTTTCCGGTGGTGTCGGGATCACCGAAGACCCCAAGTACGTCATCGCGCAACTGGAACGCTTCACCCAGCGGCAACCCATATCCCGAAAGCACGCGAAGGAGCTCTGTGGAAGCGTTGGCGAGGCTGGCTCCGATGTGCAGTGGCCGCTCGACTGTGTACTTCGCTGACTTGTAACGAGCGACGAGTAGGGCCGCGTCAGGATTGATGTCGGCTCGCGCCTGTTCGATGACGTCGAGGTACTGGCCAGCCATCAACTCAGTCCGGGTGGTGTCAAGCAGCGGCTTTGTTCTCAGTAGGTCTTCAGGCGGGAGACCCGATTCGAAGAACAGTTGATCGGCCCAGGACAGGCAGAGGTCGCCGAGCAGGATAGCGCCGGCCACCCCAAAGTCCTCAGCTGATCCTCGCCAGTGCTCTTGCCGATGCAGGGTCTCCAAACTGCGGTGAATGGCGGGCGCCCCACGGCGAGTGTCGGATCCATCCATAACGTCGTCGTGGATCAGCGCGCAGGCCTGAAGGAGTTCCAGTGACGCGGCGGCGCGGATCATGTTCTCGTCGTCAGCGCCACCAGCGGCTCGCCAGCCCCACCAAGCGAGCACAGGTCGCAGCCGCTTGCCTCCGGCTGTGAACGCGACCAGCAGTTCGTGCAGGGGTACAACGTCTTCACTGATCTTCGCCAGCGTCGGAAGCTGCTCGCTGACGTAATCAGCCAATGTGAGCGACACCCGTGCCCGCACGTCCTCGACGTCGAAGGGGGATTCCGGTGTCGCCACGTGACCACTCTAGGAGGTTGCCCGAACGAGACGGACACGGTGGCATGCAGCGTTGTGAGCCCAAACACGGGTGGGGCATTACTCTGCTTCCATGTCCGTTCGTGTTGGTGACCTGCTTGCTGCCGGTTCGCAGTCGTTCTCGTTCGAATTCTTTCCGCCAAAGACCGACCTCGGCGAGCAGGCCTTGTGGAACGCGTTGAGTGAGCTTGCGCCGTTGGCCCCGACTTTCGTTTCCGTGACCTACGGAGCTGGAGGCACAACGCGTGACCGGACGGTTGCCATCACCGGTCGGATCGCTCAAGAGACCACATTGCTTCCGGTCGGGCATCTGACTTGCGTGGGCGCGACCGTCGACGAGCTACGCGCTGTCATTGCGGAGTACGAGGCCGCTGGGGTGCACAACGTGCTTGCCCTACGCGGAGATCCGCCGAGTGGACCTGGCGGCGACTGGGTCCCTCATCCCGGCGGGCTGGACTTTGCGAGCGAACTTGTTTCTCTCGTTCGTGGCTGTGGAGATTTCTGTGTGGGCGTTGCAGCGTTTCCGGATCCGCATCCGGCGTCCGGTTCCCATCAGGTCGACGTCGAGGTATTGCGGGCCAAGCAGGATGCCGGAGCGGAGTTCGCGATCACGCAGTTCTTCTTCAAGTCGCAGTCCTACTTCGAGTTGGTCGAAATGGCAAGCGCCGCTGGTGTCACGATCCCAATCATTCCCGGAATCATGCCGGTGACGAATCTCGCTCAGATAACTCGGTTCGCCGCGCTTTCGGGCGCGGACTTTCCGCCCGAGATCGCCAACGAGTTCGAACAAGTCGGTGAAGACAACGTCCGCGAGTTGGGAATCGCCAAGGCGAGCCAGCTATGTCGCGAGTTACTTGACGGGGGAGCGCCCGGTCTGCACTTCTACACGCTCAATCGGTCTACTGCAACCCGCGAAATCTACGCCCAGTTGGGGCTCGGCGCCTCCGCCTAGGGCGAGGTTGTGACCGGCAATGACAAACGACGTTCCCCTCGGACGGCAGCAACCAGTCGATTCTCTGGACGACTATTTCGATCGCTGGTCGCAACTGCACGGGGACGTCGATCCACGAGCTTCGTGGCTGATTCGTGGATGGCTGGGCGTTGCGTATCGCTGTGCCAAGCCACTCACAGCGCTGGGGCTGTCGCCGAATGGTGTCACGGTCATCGGAGTGCTGGTCGCTGCGTTGGTGCCGGTCCTGGCCTGGTTGGGCTCGAACTCCTCCTCATCTGCATGGCTGTGGGCAGCGCTTGTGGTCACCGTTCTGAGCGGGCTGCTCGACAATCTCGACGGCGCTGTCGCGGTCATCACCGGTCGAACGTCACGGGCAGGCTACGTGCTGGACTCCGTCGCAGACCGCGTCAGCGATGTGGCACTGCTCGCGGCATTGTGGGTGATCGGTGCCCCCGGACCACTGGTTGCGGGCGCAGTTCTCATTGGCTTTGTCCAGGAGTACGCGAGGGCTCGGTCGACCGCTGCCGGGGTAAGCGAGGTGGGTGTCGTCAGCATCTCCGAGCGGCCAACCCGGATCGTGATAGTCGCGGTGTTCCTGGGCCTGAGTGCATGGGCGCCCTACGGCATCGCGGCTTCCTCCTGGGCGACGTACGGGGCGTGGCTGGCGGCAGCGGTTGCGCTCATAGGACTGGTTCAGGTGACTGTGGCTCTGGCCAGACGACTCCGATAGGTCAAGTGCGCCGTTGGTGCGGCCGTGCCGCCATGGCCGACGCCACGGTGAATCCGAAAATTCTTCCGCAGAGTGCTTGCATATCGAGTAGTTAGCGATATATCGTCTAACTGTCGGCAGCGCGACGGAACACTCAGCAAATGAGAGTGACCGCAGGTAGGTCGATTCTGAGGTTCGGATTTCCGGACATTCGGAATTGACAGTGCGGCGAGAGCTCAACGAGTAGTTCGTCTGAGCGCAAGCCTCGCAGTGGCAGAGCGGCAAACCCGGGTGGTGACCACTTTCAACGCCCCCGCGCAACGCCACCAGACTCGCAGCAATGCTGTCGATCACAACTTCGATATAGCAAGTGCCCGCCGATAAGCGCGGCACATAGGAAATGAGATTGACATGACAAAGAACCCATCAAATGAAAACAAGTTCGTGCAAGTTGCAGACACACTGCTGCCGACGGACGCCGGTCCGATCGATTCGGTCGATCCCAAGCCGTACTCCGACGAACGCCGGAGGACGAAGGCTCGGGAACGCAGCCAACGGCGCTTCGAACGACATCTGGACGCTGGCCCGGTTGGGCTATTGGGCCCGCCGAGTCCACGCAGCACCGGTCGCTACCGGGGAGGTCGACGCCACCGCAGGGGCGACGTTCGGTCGGCGCTGCTGTTGCTCATCGCTGAGTCGCCGCGGCACGGGTACGAGCTGATGCAGGCGATTGGCGATCGCAGCCGGGGCGCGTGGCAGCCGAGTCCCGGATCCGTGTACCCAGCACTCCAGCAACTCCAAGACGAGGGCCTGGTTCGCATTGAAGCCGATGACGCAAAGCGCGGAGTTGCCCATCTGACTCCGGCTGGGGAGCAGTACGTCGAGGAGTTCGAAAAGGAACTCTCCCAAGTGTGGGAATCAAGCAAGGGAAACGACACCGCTTCCTTGCGAGAGGCCGTTCACGGAATAAGTCTGGCCGCCCGACAGGTTGGACAAGTTGGATCACCGGAGCACGTAGCTGCGGCGATCGCAGCCCTGGCCGCCACCCAACGTGAGCTCTACGCCATCTTGGCGACTGAGCCTGCCAAGGTTGATGTGCCAGAGCAGGAGGTCAAGGTCGCCACAGAGGCTTCGGCGGCCCCTCGCTCGAAGAAGCCAAGAAAGCGGGCTTCCGCCAAGAAGCCAACCGAACGGGCGAAATCGTCGAACAAGGGGAGCTAGATGGACTCGCTGCCGCGCCATATCGATACCGCGGCTCCACCTGCCGTCGAGGTTCAAGGGTTGACAAAGGACTTCGGTGACGTGCAGGCGATTCGCGGCATTGACCTCACGGTGTACTCCGGGGAGACGTTCGGATTTCTTGGACCCAACGGTGCAGGAAAGTCCACGACGATTTCGATCCTCTGCACGCTGTTGGACCCGACCGGCGGCAGCGCCCGCGTCGCGGACTTCGATGTGCTGACTCAACGAGACGACGTCCGACGCAACATCGGATTGGTCTTTCAGGAGACCACGCTCGATGTCTATCTGTCCGCGGCGCAGAATCTTGAGTTCCACGCCGAGCTGTACGGGGTCCCAAGGGACCTCGTACAGCCGCGGATGCAGCAGGTGCTTGAGATGGTCGGTCTCTGGGACCGACGAGACTCGCTCGTCCAGACGTTCTCCGGTGGTATGAAGCGCCGCCTGGAGATCGCCCGCGGCTTAATGCACTCACCACGGGTGCTGTTCTTGGATGAACCAACAGTGGGGCTCGACCCGCAAACCCGCAGCTCGATCTGGAAGTACCTCTACCAATTGCGCGATGCTGAAGACATCACGATCTTCGTGACAACGCACTACATGGATGAAGCCGACCACTGTGACCGGATCGCGATCATGGATGCTGGGCGGATCGTCGCGCTCGACACCCCGACCGCGCTCAAGGCGCAGGTTGGGAAGGACCGGGTGGAGATCCGCACCGACGACGATGAGGCCGCGATCGTGGCGATTCGCAATCGCTTTGGAATTGAGGCGCAGGTCATCGACGAGACAGTGACGTTTGCCGTCGCCGATGGCGAACGGTTTGTCCCGCAGCTATTCGAGATGGGCATGGCTATTCGTGCGGTGAGTGTTGCTCGCCCGTCGCTGGACGATGTGTTCATGGCTCACACCGGAACATCGATTCGTGATGCCGACCAGGCGGGTTCAAAGGGTTCAGGTATGCCACCCGCGATGGCGGGGCGGAGGTAGCGACGTGACGACAACCGCAGAAGTAACTCCAATCCCGGTGGTTGCGGTATCCGTGCCGCCACGAAGCTGGCGCAGCGATTGGCGTGCGATCAAAGTCGTATGGCGTCGCGAGATTATTCGATTCCGGCGGGATCGACTCCGGATGATCACGTCCCTCATGCAGCCGCTGCTGTTCCTGTTCGTGCTCGGTACGGGGTTGTCGAGTTTGTTCAGTGGCACCAGCGCATCGAATGTCAACGTTCGCACCTTCCTGTTCCCAGGCGTGCTGACGTTGGCAGTGCTCTTCACGGCGGTCTTTTCCGCTGGCTCGATTGTCTGGGACAGAGAATTCGGGTTCCTGCGGGAGATGTTGGTGGCGCCCGTTGGGCGCTGGGCGATCGTCGTCGGCAAGTGCATCGGCGGTGCCACTGTTGCCACCTTTCAAGGTCTGGTTCTGCTCGCGCTCGCCGGACTTGTCGGGGTGCCGTACAACCCGGTCATGATTGTGCTCGTGGTTGCGGAGTTGATGCTGATCGCATTGATGATCACGGCATTTGGTGTGATGGTGGCCGCCCGGATCAAGACGTTTCAGGCGTTCATGGCGATGACCCAGGTCCTGATGCTGCCGATGTTCTTCTTGTCAGGCGCATTGTTCCCGCTGAACAACCTGCCCACCTGGCTAACAATCCTCACTCACATCAATCCGTTGACCTACGCGGTTGACCTCGTGAGGCGGACGATCTTTGCCTTCATCGATGTCGGTCCCGCGGGCGCGCAGTTCGTCAGTGGCGTGACATGGGGCGACTGGCTGGTGCCGATGTGGCTGGAAGCGATCATCATCGCTGTCATGGGTCTAATCATGATCTGGATTGCGGTCCTGCAATTCCGTCGGACATAGATCTACCGTGAGAAGGCTGCTGGTTCATGGCTGATTTCGACTATCTGATCATCGGTGCGGGAGCTGCCGGACTGTTGTTGTGTCAGGAGCTCGCCACCCACCCTGGACTTGCTGGCCGACGAATCGCCGTCGTTGATGATGGTTCGTTCCCCATCGAGCACCGAGCCTGGGGGTACTGGACATCGCAGCATCGACCAATCGATGGCATTGCGAGCGCTGCGTGGTCACGTGTCGACGTGTTCGCCCAAGGCGGGTCCCGTCGCCTGACACTGGATCCGTACCGCTACCTGCTGATTCGCGGCGGCGAGCTCGAAGCCTGGGTTGCAGAAGCTTCTACCAGCGGCAACGTGACCCGGATTCACGATCGCATTCAGCGAATTGACGGCCAGTCAGCCGCAGCGTCGTGTGTGGGCGAGATCGGTGAGTATTCGGCGTCTCTCGTCTTCGACTCCCGCCCGCCGCCGCATGCCAGCGATGGAGCGGTGCGTCTGCAATTCCTCGGATGGGAGCTTAAGACTGCGGACGACGCGTTCGACCCGGCCGTCGCCACGTTCATGGACTTCCGACTCGCGGCATCAGGTCGTGTTCAATTCGGCTATGTCTTGCCAACCGCGCCAAACCGCGCGCTCGTTGAGCTCGCGGCGTTCGCGACGCAACCCCTTGATCCGACTGCCGCAGGTGATGAGTTGGAGTCATACTTACGCCAGCAGCTGGGGATCGAGCATTGGGATGTCCACCGCCGGGAGTTCGGTGACCTGCGGCTGACTGTCGAATCTGACTGGCCCGAAAACGAGTTCGTGGTTGACATCGGTCGCAGGGGCGGCCTACTGCGACCGTCGACCGGCTACGGCTTCGACCGAATGGCCCGCCACGCGAAGCAGATCGCTGGCGCTTTGGCCGCTTCACCGACGTCCCGAGATGGATTGCCGTTCGAACCGAACAAGCGCCACTCGTACCTCGACCGCGTGCTGCTGGACGTGGTTGCTGCGCACCCCGCTGTCCTTGAGCCGACTTTCGATTCGCTCTTCTCGAATAATCCACCGACACGGATCCTTCGCTTTCTGGATGAGGATTCAACAATGCGGGACGAGGCGAAGATTGTGTCGTCAATGCCGAAGACGCCATTTGTGCGCGCGGCAGCGCGGGTTAGGCGTCGGACACCGAAGAGGCCCACGCGGGGTTAGCGGCGTTGCTTGGCCCTCCCGATCAACTCCGCAACGATCTCGGCGGAGATGCCGACCAGTGGCAAGCCACCGCCAGGGTGGGCTGATCCGCCTACCAGGTACAGGCCGGGAATCGGTGAGGCGTTCGCCGGACGTAGAAAGGCGGCCCGCATTCCGTTGCTTGAGGTTCCGTAGATGGATCCGCCGGGTGCGCGCGTGCGTCGCTCCAGATCGGCGGGAGTGATGATCTCGCGCCACAGGACTCGATCTGTCAGATCGACGCCACGCGCTGCGAGCAGACGGATGGCCTTGTCGGCATAGGACTCGGCAAACGCCGCATCGGACCAGTCGAACTCGTTGGGACCCATGCCGTGGCGCGGCGCATTGATCAGCACGAACCACGACTCGTGGTTATCGTCCGGGCGCATCCGCGGGTCGTCGGGTACACAGGCGTAGATCGTTGGGTCGGACGCGGGACGGCCGCCAAAGACGGCATCGAACTCGTCGTCATAGTCGGACGGGAACCACACGTTGTGATGGCTGATCCCGGGTGTTCGGCCACGCACGGCAAGCAGCATCACGAACCCTGAGAAAGACGGTGTGGCCTTGCGCAGGTGCTTCAGGACGTTGGATGCAGCGCCAGTCGTGATGAGGTCGCCGTACAGGTGGGATGCATCCGCGTTGGAGACCACGATGTCGGCATCCAAATGACCGCCGGTGGCCAATTCGACCCCGCTCACACGGTCGTCAGTTGTGACGATCCGCGTGACATCGCTGTTGAGTTGAATTTCGACGTTACGCTCGGCGCACCGCGCTGCGAGTGCGTCCGCGAGTTTGTGAACACCCCCACCGATGTGCCAACTGCCGAAGGTCTGCTCAACGTACGGAATGGTGCTCAATGCTGCGGGGGCCTTGCGAGGGTCGGATCCGGAGTAGGTGGCGTACCGATCCAGCAGGGTGACCAGACGCGGGTCGTGCAGGTACTTGCGGCCGAGGCCGCGAAGCGTTCTAGTGGGCGCAACTGTCCTGATGTCACGCGGGCTGCGCGCGAGAGCCAGCAGATCGCGCGGTCCCGACAACGGCGACTCAAGAAACGGCTTGCGGGTAACTTGCCAGATGTCGGCAGCGCGGGCAATGAGCGCTAGCCAGTCCTCGCGCGCTGTTCCGCCGAGGGCATCACCGAGGGCGCAAGCGGCGGCGGCGGGATTCACTCCGGGCAGAGTCACGCGCGTCCCGTCGGCCCACCAGTAGGCAGTGCCGGGTTCAACTGGCTGGAGGTCAACGTTCTCCTCAAGCGCGGTGCCAGTCTTGAGGAACAGGTCCCGGTAGACGGCGGGCAGCGTCACCAAACTGGGTCCAGTGTCGAACACGAATCCGTCTCTTGAAAACACCCCGGCTTTGCCGCCGACGCTGTCCGACTGCTCAAGAATCGTCACGCGGTGGCCCTTGACACTCAGTCGTGCGGCGACGGCCATGCCCCCGATTCCTGCCCCGACTACGACAACCGCTGCCACGGTGCTTGACGATAGGGCCATGAGCTTCGACCGTCGCACCCGACTCACCAGCCTTCCGACGTACGACTGGTGTGGAGTCGATCCCGTTGATGTCGTGGACCTGCCGCCGCTGGGTGGCAATCCGCCCATCCCGGTTCTCTTCGGGGACACTTCCGGGGCGAAGTTGCCACTCGTTGGTGAAGACGCTGATGGCAGCGACGAGCCGCTCATTGACATCCGCCATCCGCGAATCAGGGTGCTGGCGTCGTACTGGCACAGCGGCTGGCCTTACGCCTTGCCCGAGGCGCACCTGCGCCAGGGCGCTGCGCTGCGCTTGGTCAACGCCGTCGATGCACTTCCGCCTGGTTTTGGCTTCGCGATTTGGGATGCCTGGCGCGATCCCAAGCTGCAAAGCGAGTTGCACTCGATTGCCTACGCGGATCCGAACCTTGAACCCGGATTCGTGAATCCCCCTTCGACCGATCCCGCAACGCCACCTCCGCACGCCACCGGTGGAACGGTTGATCTGACGCTGACATGGAATTCGGTCCCGTTGAACCTCGGCACGCGCTTCGATGAATTTGTGCCGCGAGCGCACGCCAACTCGTTGGAAGGAGTCGATGAGTCGGATCCGCTCCTGGTCAGTCGGGACTTGCGTCGGCTACTTCGAACGGTGATGTGGGACGCCGGCTTTGTGCAGTTGGACTGCGAGTGGTGGCATTTCGAGAACGGCACTCGGTTGTGGGCGGCCGTGCGAGGTAAGACGCCGCGGTACCTCGCAACGTCGCCGTACGGCGACGAGGCCTAATCTGCGCCGCCTGGGCGGTGGGCTGGTCGGTCGGGCTGGGCGGTCGGTCGGGCGGGGGATCAGAGTCCTCGTAGCGGCGCCCGCACGGCTGGTACCTGCCCGCCGAAAACTCCTTGTGTTGCAGCGGGAATCGGTGGATAAGTGATTGCCCGGTGGTCCGGTTTCGGATACGATTCGTACACGTGTTCGAACAACAATCAGATCATCCTGGGGGGTGAATGTCGATGCGTGGAGTCGGC
>WBZO01001772.1_pt2 | contig 20098 bp, 26 predicted proteins | sample 5204261 | NCBI WGS metagenome assembly WBZO01 (sample SAMN12412400, study PRJNA552823) | activated sludge metagenome | isolation source: activated sludge from anammox sidestream of wastewater treatment plant... | place: USA: North Carolina | collected 2017-09
GCTTCGATCATGCTGCTGATGGAAATCATCGGGGATCTCGTCCCGCCAGGCGTAATCAATGTGGTCAACGGTTTTGGCCTTGAAGCAGGAAAGCCTCTTGCTGAAAGCCCCCGCATTGCAAAGATAGCCTTTACTGGGGAAACCTCCACCGGCAGCCTGATTATGGGGTATGCAGCGAAAAACATTATTCCTGTAACGCTGGAGCTTGGGGGAAAATCACCGAATATCTATTTCCCCGATATTTTTGACCGCGATGATGAGCTTGCGGACAAGGCGCTCGAGGGTTTTGCCATGTTTGCTCTTAATCAGGGCGAGTGCTGCACCTGCCCTTCACGGGTACTTGTTCATGAATCAATTTATGATCGGTTCATGGAAAAGGCGACAGCGCGGGTTAAAAACATTACTGTGGGTAACCCTCTTGAAATGACTACAATGGTAGGCGCGCAGGCTTCTGAAGAGCAGTTGAACAAAATCCTCTCTTATTTTGATATCGGCAAGAAAGAGGGCGCAAAAACCCGTATCGGTGGGCAGCGTTGCGAGCTGCCAGGCGCTCTGAAAGGTGGCTACTACATTCAGCCCACGATTCTCGAAGGGCATAATAAAATGCGTGTGTTCCAGGAAGAAATTTTTGGTCCGGTCGTTGCTGTCACAAAGTTTTCAGATCCGGAAGAAGCGCTCGCTATCGCCAATGATTCTCCTTATGGCCTTGCCGGCGCTGTCTGGTCTCGTGATACGAACACAGCTTACCGTGCAGCACGAGGCGTACAGGCGGGGCGGGTCTGGGTGAACTGCTATCACCTTTATCCCGCGCATGCGGCTTTCGGTGGGTATAAAAAATCCGGCATCGGCCGCGAGACACATAAAATGATGCTGGAACATTACCAGCAAACGAAATGTGTTCTTACAAGTTATAGTCCCAAAGCGGCAGGCTTTTTCTAATCGTCACTTCCTAATCGAATTTTGATTCGGCAATGCGTACCAGTGTGGTGCTTTAACAACTCACTTAACTGGAGGATTTACGATGAAAAACTTTTCAATTATCTGCGCTGCCGTTGCTATGGTTTCAGCGCCAGCTTTTGCCAATAAAGATCACGATAAAGGCAACATGGAACAAAAAACTCAGTTTTTCTTTGAGAAAATGGATAGCGATGGCAATGGCATGGTCAGCAAGGCTGAAAGTGATGCATTTGGCGCTAAAATGTTCAATGAAGCTGACACTAACAAGGATCAGTTCCTGAGCCTGGCAGAAGTGAAAGCGCATAAAATGAAGAAAAAGGAAGAATACAAACTTCATCAGCACAACATGTCTGACGATGATAAGGAAACCGACTAACTGAAGGTGTGGGGAGGAGATATTCTTCTCCCCGCCTCGGCACTCAGGCTAATAAATCATTATATTCGGCATGGCGTTGAATCCAGGCCATGGCATAGCTGCAGACTGGCACAACTTTAAGGTTATTTTGCCTTATATGCTCCATCATTCCCTGCATTAATTTTCCCGCCGCGCCAGTTCCACGCAATGCTACAGGCGCTTCCACATGATTAATATAGATTGTCCTTCCTTCAAGGCTGCAGCTGGCAAAAGCAATATGACCATCCACCTCCAGCTCATATCTTTCACTATCGGAATCATATGTAACCATAACAAAACTCCCTTCCGGCGTGATTAAAGCAGACAAGCCCTATTCCATGCACTATATTTCCACAGGAGTTAAAAATTCCTTCTTTAGACAGGCGGAACTCATGAAAAAATTTTTGTTTAACGCTTGTGGCGCAACTGCGATTGAATACGCCTTCATCGCAATGCTTATTTCTATTGTCGTTATCGTCGCGCTGCAATTTATTGGAACCGAAACCGCTAAACCCTATAACAAAGTGGGTGGCACCCTGCAGAATGCCGCGTCGGGATAGTCCTCTTATGCGCCGCTTTATTTTATCGCTCTTTTTTCCTCTCATGCTGATCGGTTGCAGCGCCGGTGATCAGATTGAAAGTACCATTACGCGTTTTCATCAGCTCCCTTTAACCACTCAAGACAAAAGCTTTGTGTTCCAGCCTACGAAAAAGCAATCAAACAGCCTTGAGTTCAGTCGCTATACAAACATGATCGCAGAGGAACTTGCGCATTACGGCATGAGGGAAGTTTCCGCACCGCCTGCGGATTATGGTGTCTCTTTCTCCTATGGCGTGGGCGACAGTAAGATGATTGTAGAAGAAAGCCGTCCCTATCACCTGGATGCAGGTTATGGCTTTGGCTGGGGTGGACCCCGTTTTGGCTGGGGCTTGGGCGGGCCTATCTATCCCCCCACTTACTCCTCGGAAAGAATGGTACTCTATCCGCGCACCTTTTCATTGCAGCTTCATGATTTAAAAACACCCGGCGAACCCACCCGCTTTGAAGGCCGAGCCGTTAGCATGGGTGTCAGTGAAGACTTTTTCCCCGTCAGCCGCTGCCTTATCCATTCCCTGTTTGTCGGCTTTCCGGGAGAAGACGGAGAGCGCGTGACGGTTGCCTTGCCCGCTAATAGCTGTATAAACTCTGCTGATGCATCCTCAACTGACACGCCAGCAAAGTAAGCAGGATATTCCCATTATCCCACTCCAGCCGGGTGAATTAACCCGCTGGCTTAAAACACAGGACACTTCTACACGCCAATGGGTGACCGCGCAGGATTACAAGGCCAGGGCGGGCACCATTTGTGTTCTTCCTGAAAAAAGTGGACGCCCGCGCGCATTACTGCTTGGCGTGGATGCCAAACATAATCTCTGGCACTGGGCGGCCGCTGCAGAGCTTGCCCCCGGCGCTTATACTTATTATCCCCCGACCGATGCCAGCGATGCCATGATTAATGAAGCAGCGCTGGGCTGGATGCTCGGCACTTACCGCTACACGGAATATAAACCGGCACCCAAAAAATACGCCACGCTGCGCCTTACGGAAAAATGCGATATTTCAGAAATGCGGGATATCTCATCTGCGATCACGCTGGTGCGTGATCTCATCAATCACCCCGCGAACAAACTCACTCCCTCAGCACTCGCTGCCGCAGCCAAGCAGGTAGCAAAGGATCACGGTGCGAAAGTGATCGAAATTGCCGGTGACGATTTGCTGAAGCAGAATTACCCTACAATCCATGCTGTCGGCCGCGCCTGTTCAGATGCGCCGCGGCTGGTGGACATACGCTGGAATGCAGGCAAGAAAAGCATCCCCCTTATTACCCTTATAGGTAAAGGTGTCTGCTTTGACTCAGGTGGTTTGAGCATCAAAACCGGCAGTGGCATGGGGCTGATGAAAAAGGACATGGGAGGCGCCGCCCATGCCTTGGGCCTTGCTCAACTCATTATGAAGCGTAACCTGCCTATCCGGCTGCGCGTATTGGTGCCTATCGTTGAAAACAGCATTAGCGGCAACGCTTTTCGTCCGCAGGATGTTATACGGACGCGCAAAGGCATTACGGTTGAAATCGGCAATACGGATGCTGAAGGCAGACTTATACTTTGCGATGCACTGGCCGAAGCGGATACTGAAAAGCCGGATTTGATTATTGATATGGCAACCCTCACCGGCGCGTCTCGCGTCGCGCTGGGGCCTGACATTCCTTCCTTCTTTACCGCTTCGGATTCGCTTGCCGCCGCATTACAGGAATCCTCTGCAGAGATGGCAGATCCCGTCTGGAGACTGCCGTTATGGCAGCCTTATGAGGAATACCTTGCCAGCGGTGTTGCAGACATCAACAATGCCGGCAACAGCAGTTATGCAGGTGCGATTACGGCAGCGCTTTTTCTGAAGCGCTTTGTCACGGAAACAAAAAAATGGCTGCATCTTGATATGATGGCATGGAATATTGCTGCGAAGCCGGGGCGTCCTGTTGGCGGCGAAGCACAAGGATTACGGACTTTATTTCATTATCTGAAGGTACATTATGGTTGATTCAGTTTTACCGGCAAGCCAGACAATTGACTCTCTTAACCTGTGGTGCAAGATCCTTCTGCGCGGCATGAAAGAAGCAGAATTTGATCTTTCCACCCGCCAGACCGCTATTTTGCTTTCCGTTTACCTTGGCCCCTCTCCGCAAAGCGTCAAAACGCTTTCCGAACATCTTGGCATTTCCAAAGCCGCCATTTGCCGCGCTACGGATGTGCTTTGCGCGCAGGGCTTGCTGAAGCGTAAGCGCGGCGAAACAGATAAACGGCAGGTCTCACTTCAGAAAACTATCAAGGGAATGGTTTTCTTAAGCGAAATGGCAGAAATCATTCGTAATGAAACAGAAGTTAAACAAAGCATAGCGGCCTAAATGCGCTTTTACATCAAAAACGAAACTGCTCAGGAGGGTCCGTTCGACCTTGTAGCCATGGTGCGCAAAATTCGCAGCGGCTCTATTTCACCTGATTTGCTGGTTCTTGAAGAACATGATGAAGTTGCCGTTCCTGCCGGTCAGCACCCCCAGCTACATAGTTTTTTCCGCGAGATGGAGATTGAGGCAGCACGGGTAGAAACGCGTGGTGATACCCGGACCCTTGCATTTGTCCCGGCTTTCAAGCGGGGGATACAGTTTTTGATAGCGAATCACTTTAGCGCGATTTATGGCGCCGTTGCGATCGGAAGCACACTACTTCTATTTACCCTGCTTACAGCGATTCTCCCCAGCTTCATGTCTCCCTTGAGCCTGTTACTCTCATGGATTTTCCTGCAATTCTCTCTGGGTATCCTATTGTTTATGTGCCTGCGGTTACATCGCGGGCAAACCCATGATCTATCCAGTGTACTGCCTTTTATCCGCCGCAGCGCCATACCTTTGGCTTTCTGCTCGGCGCTGGTTGGCATTTTCAGCGTCATTGGCAGCTTTGTGCTGATTGTTCCGGGCATTGTAGCCCTTGCTTTATATAGTTTTGCACCTTTGCTTATCATCGAGCAGAATTATGATTTCTGGGATGCAATGGAACTCAGCCGCAAAACGGTTATGAAGCACGGACGTTCGCTTTTTGAGGTCGTTTTCGGGTTTGCCGTTGTCAATGTGCTGGCGGGTGCACTCTATGGTTTGCCGCTGGCAGTCGCTCTCCCCATCACTTTCGGCGCATTGGCTGAAATTTTTGACGAACTGGATTTTCAGTAAAATTCTTCGCTTGACTGCGATATTTCACTGGCGCGATGCTTAACCTTTAGTTAACTTATGCCTCCCTCATGGAGCGGGATCAACAATGACAATAAGCAAGTTAGGAGAATCTATGTTTCGACGTAAGGATGAAGACATTGCACAGGATCTGCTGGGCGGCGCGGAAACCGAAGCTGCTGTAAGAACCGAAGGAATGGAAAGTGGTATGAATACCGAATATAAGATGAATAATACAGCTGCCAATAACACTGCTTCTCCCTCTGCGATGCCTGCTGCAGCCAATACCACTCCTGCTTACTCCCCGCGTCCGGCTGAAGCCCCCCGCCCTGCAAGCGCAGCGATTCCTGCAACCCCGGTATATCGTCCGGCTGGCGCAACGGCCGATGCTTCCCGTGGCCGCGTTCCCGAATATCGCCCCAGCGCACCTGCACAAGGTTCCGCCTCTAACTTCCCGGGCACAGTCGCTGGCGCTTTTGGCGCAAATGACAAAAGCGCAGCTAATAAAGCTGCTAACCGCCGCGTGCTGACTGTCGGTAACGACATCCTGCTCAAAGGTGAAATTGCGACTTGCGATCGCCTCGTTATCGAAGGTGCGGTAGATGCGACCCTGAATGAAGTTCACACGGTAGAAATCGCTGAAGGCGGCTCCTTTAAAGGTTCAGCAGAGATTGAAGATGCTGAAATCAGCGGCGTCTTCGAAGGCGATCTGACCGTTCGCAACCGTCTGGTTATCTATGCTACCGGCAAAGTACGCGGCAAAATCACCTATGGTGAAATTGAAATCGAGCGTGGCGGTGAAATGACCGGTGAGATTAAAACCATGGCTCAGGCCGGCAACAAAATGAAATCCGCAGCTCCTGCTAAAAAGCTCGAAGCTGTAGCCTAAGTTAATACTTGATAGCTGAAAAGGAGGCTTCGGCCTCCTTTTTTATTGCATCAGGTTTTTATCAGGATACTCACACCACTGGCTCACAGGGCAATGCCAGCATTCTGGTTTACGGGCCTTGCAGATATAACGCCCATGCAGGATCAGCCAGTGATGCGCATGCTGCCCGTATTCTACGGGCACGACCTTCAGCAGCGCCAGTTCCGTGGCCTCCGGCGTCGTCGTTTTTACCAGTCCCAGCCGGTTGGCTACGCGAAAAACATGCGTATCTACCGCGATTGTAGGTTTCCCCCGCGCGCAATTAAGCCAGACATTCGCTGTTTTACGGCCTACGCCGGGCAATTTCTGAAGTTCTTCGCGGGTTTCAGGAATTTTTCCGCCAAACTCTTCCACCAGCATTTGCGAAAGCGCTATCACATTCTTGGCCTTGGCATTGAATAGGCCAATGGTTTTAATATAGCCTTTCAAACCTTCTTCGCCCAATTTCAGCATTTTTTGTGGCGTATCAATCCTTGAAAATAAGGCTTTCGTAGCCTTATTCACTCCCACATCCGTTGCCTGGGCCGAAAGCACAATCGCCACCAGCAAGGTATAATCATTCGTATATTCCAGCTCTGTTTGCGGATTTGGATTCAGTGCTGCCAGCGTCGCAAAAATTTTCTTTATATTTTGCGGTTTCATCTATTGGCTTCACTCTGCAATTGCGCCAGCAGGGTCCTTGCCACCTGCTGCGCCTGCGCACGTAATTCCGGCACGGCCGTCGTTTCAAGATAGGTTCCAACCGTAAGCGTACCAAGCGGATAAACACCTTTTGCCGCCGCGCCATTTTCATCCAGCGCCAGACCGGTGCCGGTTTCATCCGGCCTTATTATTTTTCGATCCAGCAAATCGCGTAACAATGGATTACTGCATTTTGACAGATAATATTCCGGCCCTGTGCAATTCATCAGCAGCGCCACCTGCTGCATCCCCGCTTTGCCGTGCATACGATAATTTACTTCAATTCCCTGTGCGTTCGCCTGCAGCTTTGTCAGCGACACTGCCATAATCTCCAGCTTTCCATCTTGCTGCAACTCCGCAAGCTTTCTGCCAATCTGGGGCGCCATGCGGTGGCGGTGTATATTCCATAAGCTGAACAACCTGCGGAAAAATTTTGTTTTTTCTTTTGCTGGCAATTGCTGCCAGATCGCCTGAGTTGCCGGGCGTAATGCATCGACTGCATTGCGCCAGTCCTGTTCCTTCAGTGCTCTTCTTCGCAATTCGACCATGAGGCCCAGCACATTGCGTGATGCATGTTTTGCATCCCATGGTTTTGCTGCCATCGTGAGATGCCTGTGCTCCTGTGGCAACCAGCCGTGACGTGAAAACATGAGGATTTTACCTTTAAATCCACGTGCTATCACACTCAGCACAGCATCCACCCCGGTAAGCCCTGTGCCAATAATGCCAATACAGCTTTCAGGCACAAGATTACTCAAATCACGCGGTAGAGGCTTTTCCCAGCTATTTGCGATATAGGCATCGGTTACACCTTCCACTGCAAACTGACGTGGCGGCAGATTACCAGTAGCCAACACCACCGCATCCAGCTGCCCCAGGTCTTCCAAGCTTTTCACTTCTTCCTCAAACCGGCGTATAAAATGCCGTTGAGGCATTTCCGCCAATGCCTTCTGCAGAACAGAATGCACATATTCGCCATATAGTTTGCGTGGTAGAAAATCTTCGGCCCTGTATACGGCTGCATCTGGCAAATTCTGTACCCACTCCCAGAATCCGGCAGGATTCTCCGCATAGGCACCCATGCGATCGGCACGGACATTCAGCAGATGGCTCTCTTCTGCCCTGCCGTAAGCCGTACCGCGGGCCCACAACCCCGAAGCGTCATACCAGTCTATTTTCAAGGGCGCCGTCGCCTCGTTTGCTATATGCGCCAGCACCATCGCACCACTGAAACCGCCGCCGATAATAGCGATTCTATGCACCATGATATTGATGCTCTTGTGCTTCCGCTTCAGCAATCTGGCTTTTTGGCACGCGTGTACGCATAATGCGGTATGTCTTTATCACCTGGTTACTCGCGGTGCGCACAAATAAAAATGGCAGGAATCCGTGCACCACAATAATTGCGCCTATATATAAGAATCGCAAACCCATCATCAGGGTAAAGCGCAGATGCTGAAGATAAGTCTCCCCTGTCTGCTCCGGGTGGACGGTAAAATAAGGGGTAATTTTTCCGATCATCCAGGCGCTACTCCGGAACATCGTTTTCAGGAAGTCTTGCAACATCATAAAAACTGACTCACTTTCACTGGCAGGGCTTTTACCACAATCAAAACCGGTCTATAAACCTTTTTCATGCGCTGGTCTGATCAAGCTATTCTGTTAAGCATCCGCAAATTCAGCGAGAGCGCGGCTGTTGTCAAATTATTCAGCCGGAATGAAGGAATTTATTCCGGCGCGGTAAGGGGCGCCTTCAGTAAAAGCGGGCGCGGTCTATATCAGCCCGGGAATGTTGTGCAGGCCGTTTGGAATGCACGCGTAGAAGAGCAGCTTGGAAATATTCATGCCGAGCTGGAACAGCCGGTCGCCGCATTTTTCATGGCGGATCAGGGAAAGCTGCTGGCTATGTCCTCGGCTCTGGCCTTTACCGAACTGGCCTTGGCCGAACGCGATCCGCATCCGACTCTTTACGATCACCTTTACTACCTGTTACAGCGACTTAAATTCGATCTTCCCTGGCAGGAGGAATACCTTCAGCTGGAACTTACTATTCTCACAGAAAGCGGTTTCGGGCTGGAGCTGGATAGTTGTGTCGCGACAGGAACCACCGAGAATCTAAGCTATGTTTCACCTAAATCCGGGCATGCAGTTTCCGTCGAAGCAGGCTTACCTTACAAGGACAAGCTATTGAAACTTCCAGATTTTATAAAAAATCCCGGCCTTCCCGCTCAGGCTTCTGAAATTAACGATGGGTTCAAACTTACTGGATTTTTCCTTGAAAACCGCCTGCTCGCCGCTCACCATCAAAAAATGCCTATAGCCAGAGAACGGCTTGCAGCCTTGCTTTCAAGGCAGTATAGTGCCGCGGCACAAGCATTAGAAGAACCCGTTTTATGACCAAATCCAAAACGCCTGCCGCTGACACCAATATTGAAATCATTCCTTTCAAGGAAGCATTGGGCGAACGCTATCTTGCTTATGCAATGTCCACCATTACGTCCCGCTCCCTGCCGGATGTAAGAGACGGATTGAAGCCTGTGCATCGCCGCCTGTTATGGGCTATGCTGCAATTGAAGCTCGATCCCGCATCGGGTTACAAAAAATGCGCACGCGTGGTCGGTGACGTTATTGGTAAATACCATCCGCATGGCGATACGGCAGTTTACGATACCATGGTGCGGCTGGCGCAAAGTTTTGCCGTACGTTACCCGCTGGTGGAGGGCCAGGGCAATTTTGGCAGCATCGACGGCGATAACGCGGCCGCCATGCGTTATACAGAAGCCAGGTTGACAGATGTAGCTATTGCCTTGCTTGAAGGCATCAAGGAAAACACCGTTGATTTCCGTCCCACCTATGACGGCAGCGAGGAAGAGCCTATCGTACTCCCCGCCGCTTTCCCTAACTTACTTGCCAACGGCTCCGAAGGCATCGCCGTGGGCATGGCAACCTCGATTCCGCCCCATAATGCAAGTGAGCTTTGTGATGCCTTGCAGCTGCTGATCGAAAAACCCAAAGCCACGACCGAGGAATTGTGTGAACTGGTGCAAGGCCCTGATTTTCCCACCGGCGGCGTGATCGTCGAGCCGCGGGAAAATATGCTCAACGCATATGAAACCGGCCGCGGCGCCTTTCGCACCCGCGCTAAATGGGAAGTGGAAAAGCTCAGCCATGGCCTGTTCCAGATCGTTATCACTGAAATTCCCTATCAGGTGCAGAAATCGCGTCTAATCGAAAAAATGGCGGAACTATTCCGCAATAAGAAACTGCCGCTGCTTGGCCATATCCGTGATGAGTCGGCGGAAGATATTCGTATCGTGCTTGAGCCAAAATCCCGTCAGGTGGACCCTGAAATGCTGATGGAGTCACTCTTCCGCGTGACCGAACTCGAAAGCCGCTTCAACATGAACATGAACGTGCTTACTGCCGATGGCGTGCCGCAGGTTATGGGGCTGAGAGACGTGCTGCAATCTTTCCTCAGCCACCGCCACGATGTTCTCGTGCGCCGTAGCGAGCATCGTCTTGAGCAAATCGCTCGTCGCTTGGAAATTCTGGGCGGCCTGCTTATCGCTTATCTCAATATCGATGAAGTCATTCGCATTATCCGCGAGGAAGAAGATCCCAAAGCGAAGATGATGAAGAAATGGAAACTCAGCGAAATTCAGGTAGAGGCTATTCTCAATATGCGTCTGCGTCAGTTGCGCAAGCTGGAAGAAATTGAAATCCGCAGTGAGCATGATGCCTTGAGCAAAGAACAGGCTGGCCTGCAGGCCCTGCTCAGCTCTCCTTCCAAGCGGTGGAAAGCTATTGCGAAAGAAATCGGCGAAATCAAGAAGCGTTTCGGACAGGATACGGTATTAGGTGCCCGGCGCACCACATTCGGTGCCGCGCCCGAAGGCAAAGTCATTTCCATCGAAGCTTTTGTCGAGAAAGAACCCATCACCGTGCTGTTCTCAGAAAAGGGATGGGTGCGCGCGCTTAAAGGTCATAACCAGGAAACCGCCGATTATAAAGAAGGCGACAGCGAGAAATTCAGGCTTAATGCGCAAACGACAGATAAACTGTTGTTCTTTGCCACTAGCGGACGCTGCTACACTATCATGGGGGATAAGCTGCCGCGAGGCCGCGGCCATGGCGAGCCGATTCGCCTGCTCACTGATCTCGAAAACGATCAGGATATCATTGCTATCGGCGTCTACGAGCCGGAGCAGAAATGGTTGCTTGCTTCCAGTATTGGCAAAGGATTCATCGCAGCCTCTGAAGATCTGGTCGCACAAACTAAAAATGGCCGCCAGGTACTGAATGTGCCCGAGGGCCATCAGGCTGTCTCCTTCCGCTGCGTCCCTGCCGGTGCAACGCATATTGCAACCATCGGCACCAGTCGTAAATTGCTCGTCTTCCCCATGGATCAGATGGTGGAAATGAAAAAGGGACAAGGCGTATCCATGCAGAAGTTCAAAGACGGCAAACTAACCGACGCCATGGCCTTTAACGCGGAACAGGGATTAAGCTGGCAGCAGGGTGAAAATCGCACCCGCACCGAAATGGACATTAAACCCTGGCTCGGCAACCGCGCAGGTCAGGGAAAATTGCCCCCTCAGGGCTTCCCGCGCAGCAACCGGTTTGATTAAGATTTAATGCCTTTAACACGGCCGGTTCGTGGGCTGATGGTTTTTGTCCAGGGTCTTTGCCCATCTATTCCATTCATGCCGCTTGCCACTTCACCGCTATCGGCAGATTGCCCATGTGCAGCCTCCAGCCTTCTTCTCAGCATTTCTTCTGCCGCATATTTTATATAGAAATCTGCAGACTCTACTGCTTCAGGTCCAATATGAAGTGGATTTTCTGAAAGTATTTCCGCACCTAGCTCTCTCGCATGCTGCACCGCTCGCCCATAATCATATCTTACTACACCCGGATATTTGGCGCGGATTGCAGATTCGAACTCGCCAGCCTGTGCTGTTAGCTCTTTAGGCGCTTCGCGCTCCTCTCCCGCATCCAATCTCGTATCTGTTTGCTGAAATATATGATAAAGCAATCGGCGAACACCTGCATTTTCACCTAAATATGCTGATAGCTCATTTAATTCTTTATTATCTACGAGCCAGATTTCATGCTCACCCTCAGGGTTACGAAAGCTTACATGCGCCGTAGATTTCCCCCTTATTAACAAGCCTGAATATGTCATAGCATCTAATTTTGGCTTTGCTTCTGCCTCACTTATCAAGCCATCGACCAACACTTTAATTTGATCAAATTTTTCAGCAGTAATAGGCAAGATGCCTGCAGGAATTAGATCACTGGGCGGGGGGGCAATATCATCATTTCGTTGTAAAGCGTTATCGCTCATTTCTTTATTATAGCCATTGCGCGACATAAAAAGAAGTTAACCATTTATGACAAATGGCAAATAACAACCGCTCTATTAGCGGCTTATAGGTTCATAACCTTTGGTGACAGGACCAAGCTTTTTGGCCGCCGCCGTGATGACTAAGTCATTCCAGCGTTCATTTCCCATCTGCGCTATTAAATCAGGAGAATCCATCGTATAGGCCAACAAGCAATCCCTGGCCTGCTGCATGACTTTTTCTGGGCATATGGGATCAATAAGCTCCGCAGCCTTTCCCAAAGCCCGATTAATTTCTGGCTTATGCTCTATAGCGTTCAGATAATCTCCCACAGACGCTTCAATCATGGCGCGGGCAGTCCGGAAGGCAATATGCCGGGTAACGTCTTCTGCAGTAAAAAGTCGGCCCTCCTTTTTAGCCCCGTAAAAATCACCCGCAGCAACTACGGCGTTCATTGCTTCGCGCCGCCTTATTTTATCACTAAGGGCAAGAAAGATATCTTCAATTTCTGCCGCTGCATTAATGTCAGACTGCTCTGCGATAATTATTTTTGAGCAGGGGGATACAGCTGCTTTCGCACTTTCCTTTATCAATATCGTCGGTGCATGAGTCATTGCTCATCTTACCAAAATCCCCATAGCACCTGCATGAATCATTTATGACATTTAAAGCAGAATAATGCCCCATACTACTGCCGCCAGCACCAAAGCCAGCAGTACTGCAGCGCTGCCCGCATCTTTAGCTTTCCCCGATAATTCATGGTGCTCCGCCCCGATACGATCTACCACAGCCTCTATGGCGCTATTGATAAGCTCCACAATCAGCACTAGCAACAAGCTTGCAATCAGCAGTGCCCGCTCTGCTGGCGAAATATTCAGCCAGCAGGCCAGCGGCAGCAATATAATGCATAAGGCCAGTTCCTGCCGGAATGCGGCTTCGGTTGCAAATGTCGCTTTAAGCCCCTTCATAGAATAGCCAAAAGCCCTGGCTACCCTTACTATGCCTGTATTCTTTTTTTGCTCCATAAGGTCACTCTATCCTAAAAAAAACTTACCGCCAGCCCGCAATCTTCATCAAACCTTAACAATTCTCGCGAACCGGCTGTGCTATAAAGTAAGCGTGACAAAAAGATTTTGCCGCTAGAGGAGACTAATGACCACGGAAACCCAAGCCCAGACTCAAAGCCAGGCAGAGCTGCCCGCTCATTTGCAGATTAAAACCGACAAGGTTCGCACTGCCGGCTGGATGAAGTTCGATAAACTGGTTCACTTCGGTATCAGCTTTTTGCTGAATGTGGGGCTTGCGCTCACACAATCCGTGTTTCAGGTAAACTACGAGATCAACAAAAAAATTGATGCTGCCAATGCTAATCCAAATGACAGTTCTCTCGACGGTTTTCGCGGCCAGGAAAAACGCAGCGTGTGGATACTGGAAGGCTATTTCAAATTAGCTGAAAAAGTAAAAACCAATTTCACGGATAAAATTTTCAATAATAAGTATGACGAGGCTGGAAAGCCTCACAGCTCAGAGCGTAACTTCTATTCCGAAGTGGCCAAGGATGTACTGATACTCTCCAACCCTGGCCATATCACCACCGCCCTCACTCAGATTTTCGAGAATAAGTATGTCAAACCGAAACTGGTGAGATGGTTCGACAAGCGGATTGATGAAAAAAGAATTTCCCGTGGCGACGCCCCTACCGAAAAAGAACTCGCTGAACGTGAAGCTATTTACAAAAAGCTCGATAATGAGCTTTCCGGAAAATCCTTTGTCCAGATCTGGACAGCCCGTTTTGTGGCTATCGCGACCGTAATCACCAGCCTGATTGGGCTCGGCAAACTTGATCAGGCTCTTACTAAGGCCGATATCGCCGGAGAGGGTGGCCTGTTCAGAGTGCGCCAGGTTGCCGTCGGTGCGGGCCGGTTTGTGGAAGGTGGCTTGGGAGCCTTTAACAAAAAAGTGAACTGGCTATCGAATGCGGTCGTTAAAGACGCAAACACGCCGGACACTTATTTCGCAAATAACATGCTCAAACTGTTCGCCACAGAAGTGGTGGGAAGCGGTATTACTTCCGGCGCGCAATACCTGACGCTGATGTTCAAGGAATTCTTTGGCAAGAAAGACAGTGCAAAAGAACAGGCCGCTGCAAAAACACAAACTCAGGCACAGGCTGAACCTTCTGCTAAACCTGAAAGCGCAACCGCTGGCGTTCCTATTGCCCCTGCAGCCAAGGCAGAAAAAGATGAGAAGATTGCCGATATCGCTGCCCAGCCTAAGCGTGAAGAAGAAGCTGCAAGGGTCGCTCACACAGAAAAAGTGGCTCCTGCCAAGAAACCTGAGCCCTCTGAGGATTATCGTGACGCCGTCAGCAAAAGCGCACAAATGCAGGAGGCTGCATTAGTTGGCGCATGACCACGACTCTTCCGGATAACCTCACCCTTGCGGTGAATAAAACGCCGCCTTCCTGCGACGAGCCCAAACGCACGGCTGGCGAGAAGTGGTTTTTTTATCTGAAATATGTCTTTGTCGGCTTTTTAGCTAATATCGGCATGAGCTATCTCATTGGCCGCGACAACCTGATTTACCAGGAAAATGTAGGTGTATATTCACGCAATGTGGGAAAGCCGGTTGAACAGCATGAAAAGCCCGTGGGAAAAACTTTCCTGCCGGATGCATTTCACAAATTCAACGAGCGCCTGCGCATGCGCATGATTGCTCCTATTTCAGGTTTTATCCATAATATTCCAAACAATATGCGGGTTAAGCCCGCCTCCGAGCTTTACCCGGAAGAAGACCTGACCCCTGAAAACATTAAAGGATTAGACAGTATCAAACTTGCAGATCATGCAAGCCAAACCATTTTAAATGGTATTCTCCTTGCCTGGGGTGGAACCATTGTTTCTGCCGTAATGTACGGCATGGAAAAGAACCGCCTGAGCCTGGTTAAAAAATTAGATAAACTTCATGATAAAATTTCCCCTGCAATTGACCGCTTTTTTCACGTTCCTTTTCATACTTCACCACAACTGGATCAGGAAAAGGCCTGCCGTGCAGCGGCCTATGAAAGAATAAAAAAAGAAGCAAAACACACCCATGAATCCTTCGCGGCTATTCTTGGCACAAGGGCACTGGCTTTATGCGCAGCAGTAGGAACTACAGCGACCGCCATGTATATTGACCCCAAGCGTGAAGGCATGGGCAGAATTGAGCGCGGCATACTTTCCGGTCTGGACAAGCTCGGCAACAAATATAATTTCAAGCTGCCCTTCATGGATGGCGACCCGGATAATGACAGCCCCGAAGAGCGCCTTTTCAGCCTTGCATTCCTGGAAACGATCGTCGGCGGATTTAGTTCTCTTGCCGATTATATGCGTAACCGCACAGTGCAAAAAAATATTGAAGCAGATGCGAAAGCTTCATTAAAAAACACGCAGACAAAAGACCCCGATCCACACATAATAGATTATGCTAGGGTTGCCAGTAATTTCCGCAGCCAGCATTCAAGCCGCATGTCTGAAGGCCATCTTGGCCTGCTTGCGCTTTCTAACGAAACACCCGCACTCGCTAACGCCGCAGGAGGATTCTGATGACGCAAAATCTGCCGGAAAATTTAAAGATTTCCTCCGACCAACCCCTGGATACGTCTAAGCCTACCACGGGTGAAAAATGGTATCACTGGACTACGCTTCTTACCAATTTCGTAGGCACCTTCATCAGCAGCGGGCTTATTGCTTTCGGCGTTCTCAAAAACTCCTGGTATAATGAGAATGTTACGAAGAAGATGGAAAAGTGGAAGCTTTTCGGCAGCAAGGAGCTGGGCGAAGAAGGCGCAAAAAACCTAAACAGCACCATCTGGCTGATGCAGGGCGGCAATCTTATGCTGATTCCCATGCACTATATGGAAAAAAGCAAGAAATCCATTGTTCAGTATTTCAATAAAAAATATGGCAAGGAAGGCGAGCAGGAAATTTACGAACAGCGGCACGCCGAAGTCCCTCAAAAATCCTGGGGTGATTTTATCCTGGGGCGGATTGTTGCATTCCTGACTGTATGGGGAGGCTTCACGGCTGCGAGCAAGTTTATTGGCAAGCAGATGGGAGCTTTTGAGCATGGCACCGGTGAAAGATTTGCTAAGCTGCTTAACAAAGACCCTTTCAAGAAAGATGCTGCAGGCAATGATCTTACCGATATAAACAGCAAGGGAGAGGAATATAAAGTTCCATCCACGACGAACGAAATCGGACGGATGTTTGCCCTGGATGCCTTTGCGACTGCCACTGCCGTACTGATTCTCGATGTGGCAGCAAGTGCTTTCAGCAAAAACAAGAAATCGGAAAAAATTGAAGATAAACTGAAAGCTGCAGAAAAGACTTTTGGCATTCCTGCTAAAGAAGAGCGTAACCTGGGAAATCGTGCGCCTGCTGAAATTAAAGAAGAAGCTCCTGGTTCGTCCAAAACCTATTCTTCAGGAACGAATGCAAAGTCCCCTAAAGATCAGGTTACCGAGCGTGAAGAAAGCTACGCCGCAGAGCGGGAGAAGCAGAAAAGCATGCCTTCTGAAGCTGCTTTTGCCGCGGTCTGATCAGGCTTCTGCCGCTTTCTTTTTCCACCACTTCCTGCGCGGTTTACGCAGTACCAGTGTATTGGCCAGCTTATCCTGCCATCCCTGACTGCGCTTATCAAAAACCATCCAGATCATTCCTATGGTCAGCGGAATCATCGCCAGGATAACTCCAACATATCGCAATACGAACTGCTTCAGCGTCGGCTTCCCGCCGCTATCAGCATCGGCGATATACATCCCCAGCAGCCACATGCCTGGCGTTGTCGCATAACGATGCCACACCGCTACAATAATGATGCCGGTAATAACAATCTGCACAGTATAGTTGAACAATGTATTTTCAACCACTCCGCTGGCGAGCGCAATTTGCCATGCAGCCTGGGGCTCAATCTGTTGCTGAAGCAACAGGATAAGGGTGCTTATCATTTCATTGGTGACCCTGTCCCTGTCAAAATCGGGAAAGACCAGTGCAGAAATCCATTCGAACAGCGGCATCAACATCAGCATCAGCAACAGCATATCCACCGTGAGCGCCAGCATGCGTCCGGAGAAGGTGGCATATTCAACCTCCCCCTCACCTTTCTTGCGGCCAAAGCTTGGGAATAAAGAAAACCGTGTGGAAGAAAATTTATGCAGCTGTTCCTGCAGTTTTTTCTCGAACTGCTCCACATTCATTTTAGGCTCACCAGGCTGGTTAAATCGGGCACAGTTTTCCATATCTCGCCGCCAGATGCCAGATGATTCACACCGATCGTGACTATTCCAGGCAATAGGTGCGGCCGCAGCGATGGCAACACTGATTCCACCGCCGGCGCTTCAGGCCTGGTCTGAGAAAGCACGATTCCGGCGATACCAACATGGTGGTACCTTAGTACCTCCACCGCCGTCAGCAGCTGGCTGATGCAGCCTAGAAAGCTTGTAGACACCAAAATTGCGCGGCATTGCAGGGCAACAATTAAATCCAGATTAGTTTCTGCTTCATTCAGCGGGGACATCACCCCCCCCGCCCCCTCGATTAATGTTATTCCCTCGTGATGGGCTTGCAGGCAATAATCTGCAACTGCGTCTACATCCACCCTTCGCCCTTCCCTTGCCGCTGCCGCGTCAGGAGATAATGCGGCCATAAAACGCCAGGGCGAAACAGCATCGATAGTTTCTTGCGTCACCGGCTTTTCCAGTGCGCGCAGTATATTTTCAGTATCTTCGGGCATGCCGCTGACGACCGGCTTTAATGCCGTCACGGCTTTCGCCTGCTGCCGCAATTGCCAGCATAGGGCTGCCGTCACCAAAGTTTTTCCCTGATCAGTTCCAGTTGCGGTAATAAAAAATCGCTGGGTCATACAGATTTGGAAGCCTGCAGCAGCATAACCTGCCACGTCGCAGTGACAGGCGCTGTTGCAGATTGCATATATGATTTTTCCAATCGTCTCAGATCGCCGGGCGTCCGCAGACCTCTTATCTGCTTATGGCCTGCTCCCAACCCTTTAAGGTGATGGAGTAATTCACGTACAGATTCATGCTCCGTCGTCATGCAGCTCAATCGGCAATCTTCCAATGCCCATCCTGCTTCCTGCAGCCATGTTGTCATTTTCTTGGCTGTGATAAATTTCAGCACAGGCACGCACAAACCTGATTTGACATAGGCATCATTGAGTTCCCGTAAGGTGCCCGGAACAAGCGTAGCGACTTTCAGCCATCCGTCTTTTTTGGTCACGCGCAACGCTTCCCTGAGAAACACTTCTGGCTTTTCCACCCATTGCAGCGCCAATGAGGAAAAGACTCCATCCATACTTTCATCTGCAAAAGGCAGATATTCCATATCCGCTGCTACAGTCGGCATATGGGGCAATGCCTGCTGGCACATACCAAAGGCAATATCAAGGCCAAGAATTCTCGCTTCCGGCCTTACTTCGGCCAGAGTGCCGGTGCCACAGCCCGCATCGAGAACCTGCTGGCCTACCCATTCGCCATCCTGCGCCAGCTCGCTTAAAATACGCCGCTGCAGAAAGGCATAGCGATCGTAGACCTTTGCTGACGCAGAAAAATCTTCAGCCAAACGCTGCTTGAGTGTTCGCTTGTATATCATTTAGAAATTCCGCTACCGTGCGCCGCAGCATAACCGTGTCCTGCATATGGGGTGCATGTGCCGACCGGGGAAGCATCAACACCTGCGCCCAGGGGAAGATGCGTGCCCAGTGTTTGCTCTGGCCCGGCGCACAAATCGCATCCTTGCCGCCCTGCACCAGCAATACTTCGGGTTGGTGAGCATATTTGGATCTGCTGAAATTGGTAGCAGCCAGATGCTCAAGCCAGGGCAGCCATAATTTTGTTTCTTCCGCATTATCAGCCAATGGGCAAAGCGGCGTATCTTCCGCCAACCCATAATTGCTCAGAAGCTGCAAACGCCGCGCGGCTGATTTGGGATTATCGATATAATCCCGGCGGAAGGCTTCGTAATCTTCCAGCAGCATACCATCAGGAAAGTCCTGTGAGGCCAGAAACTGAAACGGCGCCGCAATCAGAATCAACTTACGCGGTCGATATTGCGGGTGCATTAACGCCTGCACCGCAAGTACGCCGCCTAAAGACCAGGCAATCACCACTTCCGGATTCAGTTCAGCCAGGCCCTGCATGCATTGACGCTTATCCAGATGATCATAGCGGAACGGCTTTATGCCCGGCATGATACCATTCAGCGCATCTGCGGGCTGAAGCCAGCCACTGATTCCAACAATTGTCATACCATCACCTTTCTTAACGAGTGGGAGAGTTTAGCAATGTCTTCTTCTTTATGCACGGCAGAAAATGTGAAGCGCAGCCTGCTGGTTCCTGCAGGTACGGTGGGCGGTCGAATCGCCACGACAAGAAATCCCTCCGCTTCGAGTGCGGCAGCAGCTTCCAGCGCCTTGATTTCTTCACCGATAATCACCGGCACAATTGCTGACTGCGGCGCCGGCAGCCCCATCTTACTGCAGAAAAGCCCGGCCTTTGCTAAAGGTAACGCGACTAGATCTGACTGTTCGCGGATAATCTTCAGCGCTGCCAGATTCGCTGCCATTACAGCTGGAGGTAACCCTGTGGTGTAGATAAGCGATCTTGCGTGATTTACCAGCTTCTCAATAATCTCTGCTGAGGCACATACATAACCGCCATAGCTCCCGGCTGCTTTGGAAAAAGTCCCTATCTGGATTACACGTTTGCTATAGGAAATACCATGATTGACCACTCCAAAACCATGGGCATCGTCCACTACCAGCATAGCATCAAATTCTTCTGCCAGCGCGATGATTTCCTTTAACGGCGCAGGGTCACCATCCATACTGAAGATACCTTCAGTTACAATCCAGCATCGCTTCTGCTGCCGCAACAGTAACTGTCGCAAATGCTCAAGATCATTATGGCGAAACCGCTCAAAAGCATTGCCCGTCAGCTTCATCGCATCAATGAGTGAGGCATGCACGAGCCGATCGG
>WBZO01003109.1_pt1 | contig 20092 bp, 18 predicted proteins | sample 5204261 | NCBI WGS metagenome assembly WBZO01 (sample SAMN12412400, study PRJNA552823) | activated sludge metagenome | isolation source: activated sludge from anammox sidestream of wastewater treatment plant... | place: USA: North Carolina | collected 2017-09
CGCCGCGATGGCGCGCTCCTTGTCCTCGGCGGTGAAAACGCCCGTCGTCACACAATATTCGACCATCGTGCCGTTGGGGTCCATCGTGTAGATCGACCGGCACCAGTTGTGATCGACCTCGAAGACATCGTAACCGCCTGCGAGCCACATGTTGCGCTTCTCGACCAGATGCTCCTTGGTCGGAGAATAGAAGGACACATGGTTCACCCAGTCGGGAAGCCCGACCGCGCGCGACATGCCCGTCTCGAATTCCCGGGCATAGGGCTCGCCATGAAGCTCCCAGAAGGCGATGAAGCGATCCGATTCGATCTCATAGAAGAAATGCTTGGCCCAGCCGCCGACCGGCGTCGGCCCGATTTCAACCTTCTTCAGATCGAAACCCATGACCTCCCGATAGAAATGGTCGATGGCCTTGATGTCGCGCGTCGCAAAGGCGAGATGATGATAAGCCATGGCCTTCCTTCCCGGTTCACTTCTGATCGACCATCCGCATGACGTCCATGCCGGAGCCTTGCGGCGCGGGCACTTCGACGACACGCTCCTCCACATCGTCATATTCGAGACGCAACGCCTTCGAGATCACGGCATGGAAATCATAGAGCGCCGTCACATAGGTTAGCTCCAGAATTTCCTCGTCCGAAAGATGCTTCTTCAAGACCTCGAAGACGCCATCCGGCGTTCGCCCGCCGGAAAGCACGAGGCAATCCGCATAGGCCAGGACCGCGCGTTCGAGTTCGTCGAAGCAGGTCGCCACCTGCCAGTGCGGGATCGCCCGAACCTGCTCCTCCGTGAAGCCGACGCCGCGTGCCGCCTTGCAATGCTGCGAGAAGACGAATTTGCTGCCGCGCGCCCAGCCCGCGCGGATCTGGCCAAGCTCGCGCAGCCTGGGCGAAAGCTTGCGATTGGGGCTGCGATAGAACTGGAACCCCGCCACCGCATGGTCGAACGCATCGGGCACCAGCGCGAAGACGGTCCACCAGTTTCCGGGCGTGCCCGTCTCGGTGCCCGGCTCCTTCACCGGATCGCGCTCGCCGAACAGCGAGGCGTAAACGCGCTTCGCAAATGGATGCGCTTCGTCCTTACCGACTTCCCGCAGGCGCGGCATGTGTACCTCCCTCGTCTCTTCCCTCGCTGGAAGGCTACCATACGGTATGGTATGGTCGAGCGGAAAATGACACTCGCACCGAAATCATCCTCCCGCATGAACAAGGCCGACTGGATCGAGGCGGCCATGCGGCTGCTCGTCGAGGGCGGGCCAGAGGCGCTTCGCGTGGACCGGCTCTGCCTTGCGCTCGGCATCACCAAGGGGAGCTTCTACTGGCACTTTGCGAGCCGCGACGCGCTGATCGAGGCGATGGCGGCCGACTGGGCGGAACGGCGGCCGGCGGCGGCGCTCGCCGAGGCGGAGCAGAGCGGCACGACGCCGGCCGAAAGGCTCGATCATCTGGCGCAGGGCTTCTGGCGCGACGACATCGTGCAATACGACGCGGCCATGCGCGCATGGGGCGTGAGCGAGCCCCGCATCCGCGCCGCCATCGAGACGACCGACCGGCAAATCACCGCCTATGTGCAATCGCAATTCGAGGCGATGGGCGCGACGCCCGCCGAGGCAAGGGCGCGCGCGCTCATTCTCTTCTATTGCAGTATCGGCATTTCGGCGGCACCCTACCTTCTCGACAAGACTGGCAGCGACGTGCTCGGCCGCATGAACGAGCTGATGACGGGCCAGGCGAACGCCGGAAGCGAATAGGCACCTGACGCGAACGAGCGTCGAGGCTTTTACCTCACCGGCAAGCGACGAGAGTCATCGCATGACCATGCCGAATTCTATCGACGAAACCGTCGATCTTCTTGCGCGCGGCGCCTATGTGGCCGACCGCTCGCTCGCGACCGCCATCTTCCTCGCGCTTCGGATGAGGCGTCCGCTGCTTCTCGAGGGCGAGGCGGGCGTCGGCAAGACCGAGATCGCCAAGGTGCTCGCCGAGGCGCTCGGCCGCCGCCTCATCCGGCTTCAGTGCTATGAAGGCCTCGACACGTCGAACGCTGTCTATGAGTGGAACTATCAGGCGCAGATGATCGAGATCCGCCTCGCGGAGGCGGCCGGAAGCCAGGATCTCACCGAACTCGGCAAGGACATCTTCTCCGAGCGGTTTCTCATCCGCCGCCCGATCCTTCAGGCGCTGTCGCCCGATGTTGCGGGCCCGCCCGTCTTCCTCATCGACGAGCTAGACCGCGCCGACGAACCCTTCGAGGCCTATCTTCTCGAGGTGCTGTCGGACTTTCAGGTCACTGTTCCGGAAATCGGCACCATCAAGGCGAGCGAGCCTCCCATCGTCATCATCACATCGAACCGCACGCGCGAAATCCACGACGCGCTGAAGCGCCGCTGCCTCTATCACTGGGTCGACTACCCGAATGCCGAGCGCGAACTCGAAATCCTGAAGCTGAAGGCGCCGGGCGCAAGCCAGCGCCTCTCGGGCGAAGTCGTCGCCTTCGTCCAGGCGCTGCGCGGGCTCGATCTCTACAAGAGCCCGGGCGTCGCCGAAACGATCGACTGGGCGACCGCGCTGACCGAACTCGATGCCCTCGCGCTCGACCAGCAGATCGTGAACGACACGCTGGGCGCGCTGCTCAAATATCAGGACGACATCGCGCGCGTCCGGGGAAGCGAGGCGGCGAAGATCCTCGAGGAAATTCGCGCGGCCGCGCGGGCGGCGGAGTGATGGTGCAACCCGGCAGGCTCGCCGAAAACATCGTGCATTTCGCGCGCGTCCTGCGCCGCGCCGGTCTGAAGGTCGGCCCGCGCCAGGTGCTCGATACGATCGAGGCCATCGAAGTGGCAGGGCTCAAGTCCCGCGAGGATTTCTACTGGACCCTTCACGCGACGCTGGTGAAACGGCACGAGGACCACACGCTTTTCGATCAGGCGTTCCATGTCTTCTGGCGCGACCCGCGCCTGCTCGACCGGATGATGGCGCTGATGCTGCCTGAAATCCGCGCCGCCGACACCGAAGATCGCGAGAAGGCGAGCCGCCGTATTGCCGACGCGCTTTTTGGTGACGAGCAAAGGCGCGCCGAACCGCTCGATGCCGGCCTCGATATCGACGCGAGCGAAACCTTCTCCGCCGTCGAGATGCTGCGGCACAAGGATTTCGAGCAGATGACGGCAGCCGAGCTTGCCGAGGCGAAGGCCGCCATCGCGCGGCTGAGGCTTCCACTCGACGAAGTGCGCGCCCGCCGCACCGAGCCCGCGCCAATGGGCAGGCTCGTCGACATGCGCGCGACGCTTCGCGCCTCGATCCGCGCGCGGGGCATCATTCCGCTGCGCAGGCGCGACTATCGGCACCGCCGGCCGCCCCTTGTCGTGCTCTGCGACATTTCGGGGTCGATGTCGGCCTATAGCCGCATCTTCCTCCATTTCCTCCATGCGCTGACCAACAGCCGCGACCGGGTGCATGTCTTCCTCTTCGGCACGCGCCTCACCAATGTCACGCGCGAGCTTCGGCACCGCGACATTGACGAGGCACTCGCCCGCGTCGCGTCATCCGTCGAGGATTGGGATGGTGGCACGCGCATCGGCGAAACGCTGCGCCGGTTCAATGTGGACTGGGCGCGCCGTGTGCTCGGCCAGGGCGCGGTCGTCCTCCTCGTAACCGACGGGCTCGACCGCGATGCGGGCACGGACGTCGAACCCGAGATCGCGCGCCTGCACCGCCAGTCCAGACGGCTCATCTGGCTCAACCCCTTGTTGCGCTATGATCGCTTCGAGCCCAAAGCTCTGGGCATCAGGGCGCTGCTGCCGCATGTGGACGAGTTCCGGCCCGTTCACAACATCGCTTCGCTGTCGGAGCTGATCGACGCGCTGAGCGCCCCGGCAACGCGTAAGCCGGAAAGGAGGGCCGCATGAGCGAAACGCCCGATCGCAAGCTCGACCATGACAATGTGCTGGAACAGGCCGCGCGCTGGCAGGCGGAAGGCCGCCGCGTGGCGCTCGCCACCGTCATCGAGACGTGGGGCTCCGCGCCAAGGCCGGTCGGCAGCCAGCTCGCCATCCGCGACGATGCCGCCTTTGTGGGCTCCGTCTCCGGCGGCTGCATCGAGGGCGACGTCGTTACCCGCGCGCTCGACACGCTGGAAACGGGCAAGCCCGAAATCCTCGAATATGGTGTAAGCGACGCCAGGGCCTGGGAGGTGGGTCTTGCCTGCGGCGGCCGCATTCGCGTCTTCGTCGAGCCGGTGACGGTCTGACATGGACGCCGCTATCCTCAACCAGCTTCTGAAGGACCGTGCCGCAAAGCGCCCTGTCGTGCTTGCAACAAGGCTCTCGGATGCCTTTCAAAAACTTTTGTATCACACTGATACAAATGAGAAAAATATACTTGTTAAAGCGGCGCTTGAAGTGCTTGCAGCGGACAAGAGCCGGGTTGTGGAGGTCGAGGGCGAGGAGTGGTTCCTCAACGCCTTCAATCCGCCCCTCCGCCTCATTCTCGTCGGCGCTGTCCACATCGCCCAGCCGCTCACCCGCATTGCCACGATTGCCGGCTATGACGTGACCGTGATCGATCCGCGTACGGCCTTTGCCTCGACCGATCGCTTTCCCGATGTGACGCTCATCACCGACTGGCCGGACGAAGCCATGGCGGCGCTTGCGCCCGATGCGCGTACCGCCGTCGTCACCCTCACCCATGATCCGAAGCTCGACGATCCCGCCCTGAAAGCGGCGCTCGCAAGCCCCTGCTTCTATATCGGCGCGCTGGGCAGCAAGAAGACCCATGGCGCGCGGCGCGAACGCCTCGCGGCCGCGGGCTTCAGCGATGAGGCTTTCGCCCGCATTCACGGCCCTGTCGGCCTGTCGATCGGCGCGAAGAGCCCGGCCGAGATCGCCATCTCGATCATGGCCGAGATCACGGAGGTGCTCCGCACATGATCTTCGCAGAGATGGAAAGCGCAAAGGCCGAGGGCGCGATCCTCGCCCATTCGCTCCGCGTGGGCACTGCCACCTTCAAGAAGGGCCGCGTCCTCACGGCCGGCGACATCGAGGCGCTGGAGCAGGCGGGCATTGCGCGGGTGACCGCCGCGCGCCTCGAGGCGGGCGACGTGCCCGAAGATCAGGCCGCCGCTGAACTCGCCCAGGCCCTTGCCGGGCCGGGCCTGCGCGTCGGCGAGCCTTTCACTGGCCGCTGCAACCTCTTCGCCGAGGCGGATGGCGTGCTCGCCTATGAGCGCGTGCGGATCGACGCCATCAACCTTCTCGACGAGGCGCTGACGGCCGCCACGCTCGCCCCGTTTGAAACCGTCGCCGCCCGCCAGATGGTCGGAACCGTCAAGGTGATCCCCTTCGCCGCCCCGCGCGCCGCCCTCGACAAGGCCATCTCGCTCGCAAGGTCGGGCGGGCCGATCCTCACGCTTCACCCTTTCCACCCGCATAACGCCGCGCTCGTCGCAACGAGGTTGCCCACGACGAAGGAAAGCGTGCTCGACAAGACGCATGACGTGCTCGCGGCCCGCCTCGCCAGCATGGGAAGCCGGATCGGCAAGGAATATCGCTGCGCGCATGAGGAGGCGGCCGTGGCAGGCGCGGTGGCGGAAGCGCTCGCGGAAGGTTTCAGCCCCGTCCTCGTTTACGGCGCCTCCGCCATCACCGACCGTCGCGACGTGCTCCCCGCCGGAATCGCCAGAGCAGGCGGCGAGATCCTTCATTTCGGCATGCCGGTTGATCCCGGCAATCTGATGCTGCTCGCCCGCCACGGCACGACGCCGGTGCTGGGCCTGCCGGGCTGCGCCCGCTCGCCGAAGCTCAACGGCTTCGACTTCGTGCTCTCGCGCCTGCTGGCGGGAATTTCCGTCACCCGGGAAGACGTGATGCGCCTCGGCGCGGGCGGCCTTCTGAAGGAGATCGCCTCCCGGCCCCAGCCGCGCGACGGAAGCGGCAGCGCGGCCGCCAAGCCCTCCGCCCCGCGAGTCGCGGCCCTTGTCCTCGCCGCCGGCCGGTCGAGCCGCATGGGCGCCGCCAACAAGCTCACCGCCGAAATTGACGGCAAACCCATGCTCGCCCGCGTCGTCGATGCGGCGCTCGCCTCGGTCGCCTCATCAGTCACGGTCGTCACCGGACATGAGGACAACGAGGTGCGCGCGGCCCTCGCCGGCCGCGCCGTCAACTTCGTCCACAACCCCGACTATGCCGAAGGTCTTTCGACCTCGCTCCGCGCCGGTGTGAGCGCGCTCCCCGGCGACATCGACGCCGCAGTCATCTGCCTCGGAGACATGCCGGATATTTCGGCAAGGCATATCGACCGGCTCGTCGCCGCATACGATCCCGACGAGGGCCGGACCATCTGTGTGCCGACCTTTGCGGGCAAGCGCGGGAACCCCGTTCTCTGGGGCGCGCGCTACCTCCCCGAAATGCAGGACCTCAAGGGCGATGTAGGCGCCAAACATCTCATCGGCGAGCATGAGGACGCTGTCTGCGAGGTGCCTATGCCGGATGCCGCGACGCTGACCGATATCGACACGCCGGAGGAGATGGCGCAGCGGCGCGGAAAATGATCGAACTCGCGGGAGCGGCGATCGATTCTTGCCGTTCACGGACGATCTTTTTTTGACATATCGGCTTGCTCTGCCCCACTATATGAAGATTGACAGTCGCAGATGACGTTCGGGGACGCGCATGAATCTGACTGTTTCTGGTACCGAAAGCACCGCGATTGACCCAACGCCGTACACAGACGAACCGCTAGCGACCTCTCCGGCGGCACCGTTGTCGACACATCAGACTACGGGCTGGGGCGCCGTTGTCGACTGGTACGGCCCATATCCGACCAAGGAGAGATGCGCGAACGCGGCCGCCGAGGCACATGAGAAGTTCGGACTGCCGGATTTCGGACTCTATATGGCAATCGGCAGGCTCAAACGCTGGTCACGCATGCCAACAAAGATCCTCTACATCGGCAAGAATGGTGATGACGCGGCGCTTACTCTCGCGCAGCGTATCAGGAACAGTGGTGGCCTCACGAAAATCGAGAAGTACAAGGGCCGCGCCACCTACTGGTTTGGCCTACTGATGGGACCGGCTCTTGGGCGGGAAAAAAGTGACGAAGCCGAAAGAACGGAGCGTGCGTTGATCCACTCGCTGCGTCCGGTTCTCAACATTAAGGGCCTATCTTCGCCTGAATTCCGCTTCGCCATTCTCAACAAGCCGCCCAAGTCAAGATTTGGCGCCGATCGTAATGGCAGCGCGCTGCGCAATCTCCGAACGCTTGTCCCACTCTATTGCGAACTTCGTCCTCACCTACCTGAAGAGACCGTGGCGCAAGATCCATCTGCACCGAAGAACGGCGTGCCGCAATTCGAGCTGATCTGGGCCGATGGCCGCGGCGCCATCGAACGGTGGGCGCGAGGCGCCGCCATTGCGAGCGGATGGCCACCGGATCCGTATATGTCCAAACCAGCGTGCGGATACAAAAAAGTGTGGCAGCCTTTCTTTTCTGAGCGTCTGATCAGCCGCATCGAGAACATCTACGATCGCCATTTGAAGGCTGGTGATGTGGAAGCCGGCCCCTATCCGCCACCGCCATTGCCGATATCAATCCGGCTCCGCCAGCATTTGATGACCGCCGTCATCTTCATGCTGACGGGCGCCCTGGCCGAGCTTCTGTCGAGACTTGGATGACAACTTCGAATCGAAGCCTCGCACCGAGAGCTTTGGAAATTCATCCTCAACGCAGCAAGACGGCGCCTGCCCGCGCGCCGAGCTTCAGCACATTCTTGCCCAGCTCGATTTCGCCTGTAGTGATCAGCATCTCTCCAGTATTCGCTGGCAATTCGTAGCCCGCCTCATGGCGGCCAAGATTGAAGACGCAAAGGCGCGTCTGCCCCTGCGACTTGCGCTCAAAGGCGAGGATCGCATCGCCCGCCCCGTCTACGAAGCATATGTCGCCGGTGACGAGCGCGGGCTGCTGCTTGCGGAAATGAATGAGGCGGCGCGCAAAGGCGAGCACGGACGTTTCATCGCGCTCCTGCACATCCACCGCGCGCGAGCGATGATAATCGGGCAGCTGAAGCCAGGGCGCGCTGCTGGTGAAGCCGGCTTCATGCGACGCGCTCTCCCACGGCATCGGCGTGCGGCAACCGTCGCGCCCTTTCCCGAAGGGGAAATAAAGATCGCCCACCGGGTCCTTGATCCACTTCCGTTCGAGGTCGGCTTCCGGCAGTCCCAGCTCCTCGCCCTGATACATGAGCACCGTGCCCTTGAGCGTCAGGAGGAGCAGGAGCCCGAGCTTCGCCAGCGCATCGTCGCCCCGCCCGCCGCCCCAGCGCGTCACCGGCCGCACCACATCGTGATTGGAGAATGTGACGCATGGCCAGAGATGCTCGAGCGGCATCAGAAGCTCGTCGTAATAGGTGCGGAACACTTTGGGCCTGAACGACCGGTCCTCGATGAAGTCGAACGTATAGCCGGTATGGAGCCGATCCATCCCGCCGGCATAGATGCCGAACATGGAAGGCTCCTCCGAGAATTCGCCGAAGGCCAGCCGGTCCTTGTACTCGTCCATGACCTTCCGCACACGCCGCATGGCCCATTCGTTTTCAGGCGTGTTCGCGTCATGAATGTGGCGCTGAAGGCGCGGCGCATGCGCCCAGTTCGCGAATGTCCGCTCGGCCATGGGCACCGGCGGATTGTTGCCAAGATGCTCGTCATGCACATAGGAATTCGCCACGTCGAGGCGGAAGCCATCGACCCCACGATCGAGCCAGAAGCGCAGCACATTCATGCAGGCATCGACCACATCGGGATTGTGGAAGTTGAGCTTGGGCTGGCTCTTGAGAAACTTATGAAAATAATATTGCCGCCGCAGCGGATGCCACGACCACGCGGCCCCGCCAAAGGCGGCGAGCCAGTTGTTGGGCGGCGTGCCGTCCTCGCGCGCCTCCGCCCACACATACCAGTCCGCCTTCGGATTATCGCGGCTGAGCAGGCTCTCCTGAAACCACGGATGCTGATCGGATGTATGGCTCAGCACCTGATCGAGGATGAGCTTCATGCCGCGCGCATGAACTTCTTTCACCAGCTGGTCGAAGTCCTCCATCGTCCCCATTTCCGGCGCGATGGCGCAATAGTCGGAAACGTCATAGCCGAAATCGCGATTGGGCGAGGGATAGATGGGCGAGAGCCAGATCGCGTCGGCGCCGAGCGAGGCGACATAGTCCAGCTTGCGCTCGATGCCCTTGAGATCGCCGACGCCATCGCCATTCGTATCGAGGAAGCTGCGCGGATAGATCTGATAGACAACGGCCCCCTGCCACCACGGCGTTCCGCCCTCTGCGCGGCTCATGCGACTCTCCCCCCCAAGTCCGGAATGTTGAAAGATCCGTCCGTACCCGTCAGTTCAGCATGGCGACGGGCGCGAGCGTCGGCCCGATCTCGTCATGAATGACGAGATCGGCAATGGCGTCGAGTTCTGTCGGATCGCGATTGAGGATCACAAGCGTCGCGCCATTGCGCTTTGCGATGATGGGAAAACCCGCCGCCGGATAGACCTGGAGCGACGAACCGATCGCAAGAAACACATCGCATGCGAGCGTTGCCTCCTCAGCGCGGCGCATCTCCTCCTCCGGCATGGCCTGGCCGAAGGATATGGTCGCCGATTTGACGATGCCGCCGCAGGCGCGGCAGTTCGGCGCCTCGCCGCTCGCCTCGAACAGGACGCGCACCTCTTCGAGTTCGTATCGGAGGCCGCAATCGAGGCACTTCGCATAGGTGCCGTTTCCATGCAGCTCGATGATCTTCTCCGCGGGCACGCCGGACAACTGGTGCAGGTTGTCGATGTTCTGCGTGATGACATGGCTGACCTTGCCGATATCGACGAGGCGCGCGATCGCCATGTGCCCCTTGTTGGGCTCCGCGCGCGCGATGGTCTTGTCGATCTCGAATTTGCGCCGCCAGGCCTCGCGCCTGATTTCGGCCGAACGGATGAAATCGCCGAAGTCGATCGGCGCCATCTTCGTCCAGAGCCCGCCGGGACTACGAAAATCGGGTATCCCGGACTCCGTGCTGATTCCTGCGCCCGTGAACACGACCACGCGCCGCGCCGCATCGATCATCTGCTTCAGCTCGTTGCGAATGACCCGCCTCCCGATGTCGCAATGCGAATGAAAAGACGCCGATGAAAGCCCGCTCTCGCCTATACGCAACAAAGCCGAAAGAGAGCGCCAGCATCCGCCATTGGTTTTTTGACCTCATGGCCCATATGCGGAATTATGCGGACAAACACATTCAAATCAAACCACGACCACGGAATCAGACCGATGAAATATCTTCATACGATGGTTCGCGTTCTCGACCTCGACAAGTCGCTCGAATTCTATTGCAAGCATCTTGGACTTGAGGAACTCGGCCGCTATGACAACGAGCAGGGCCGCTTCACGCTGGTCTTTCTCGCCGCCCCCGGGCAAAAGGAAGCCCAGATCGAACTCACCCATAACTGGGACCCCGAAAAGCTTGGCGAAGGCCGCAATTTCGGCCACCTCGCCTATGAGGTCGAAGACATCTACGCCCTGTGCGAAAAGCTCATGAAGGCAGGCATTACCATAAACAGGCCGCCGCGTGACGGCCGCATGGCCTTCGTCCGCTCGCCCGACAACGTCTCGATCGAGCTGCTGCAAAAGGGCCCGGCCCTCCCCGTCAAGGAGCCCTGGGCATCGATGCCAAACACTGGCCATTGGTAAGCCGCCGGGTGTAGGATTTTGCCATGCGCAGGACATGGACATATTTCGCGGCGGGCCTCGTCGGAGGCGCCGCCCTGCTGTCGGCCTCGCTTGCCAGTGCAGGCGGTGGCATCACGGTCGGCGAGGCGCTCTCCACCGGCCCCGCCATCACCACGCCGCTCTTCGTCGGCCCCGGGCCCTTCGATGGCGACCCGCCGCCTCCGGGCCATCCGTGCCAGAAGGTCGTGCGCGATGGCCCCACAGCCGATGGCCGCATGGCGCATTGGAGCGCTATGCAGTGCCACGACGCTTCCGGCCATCCCTATATCGTGGGCGGCAGCGAGCGCATCGAAAGCTATTACTGAAAATCTTGGCGAGAGCCGGACGGGAGATTGCACCCGCTTGCAAGCATGAGCGCCATTCGCCGTTCTGCCGGAGGGAGTGGGGAGGCAGTGGTACGCCCTAGGGGAATCGAACCCCTCTTTCCAGAATGAAAATCTGGCGTCCTAACCGATAGACGAAGGGCGCACGCTGCGTTTCGGGCCTTGCGGCCCGCGCGGGGTCCCGAACGGGTCCGCAGCCGGGCTTATAAGGGCAGGCGCGCGTCCTGACAAGTCCTTGCAGACAAAAGAGTTCAGGGTGTTGCATCCCGCGTCGGCACGGCGTCCTCGATCGTGAACTGGACATCCCTGCGGCCGCGCCAGTCATCGGCCTTGAGACGGCCGGCGACATGGATGAGACCAGCTCCCCGGTCGGTGAGAATGCGTCCCAGCGGCGTTTCTGACGCCCTGAAGGCAATGCCCTTGAGCCGCGCGCCGTCCTCCCCGGTCAAAATACAGCGCACATGCCCCTGCCCCACAATATCGGCATGGGCGATGCGCATGGCGGGCACGGCAAATCGCGGCTCGGGATTGCCTGCGCCATAAGGTCCCGCCTGTTCGAGAAGGTCGAAAAGCTCGCGGCTCGCGCCCCGCGCGCTCAAGGCGCCATCGAGCCTCAATGCGCGTGATTCGGACGCCGCGGCCACCTGCTCCGCGAGCCTCGCATCGAGAAACCCCGTGAGCGCGTCGAGCTTCTCCTCGCGAATGGTGAGCCCCGCCGCCATGGCGTGTCCGCCGCCATTGACGAGCAGCCCCGCTTCGAGCCCCGCGGTCACGGCCCGGCCGAGATCGACGCCCTGAATGGAGCGGCCCGAGCCCTTGCCTTCGCCCTTTTCGTCGAAGGCGATGACGATGGAAGGCCGCTCGTAGCGATCCTTTATGCGACTCGCAACGATGCCGATGACGCCCGGATGCCAGCCCCGCGCGGAAGCCACGATGATCGAAGGAAGGGCGTTGCGGCGCGAAGCGCCGAGCGCCACATCGACCTGCGCCAGCGCCTCTTCCAGCACCTGCGCCTCGATCGCCTGACGCTCCTTGTTGAGCACGTCGAGTTCCATCGCGATATCGGCGGCCTCGTCCGCGCTCTCGGTCGTCAGCAGCCGCGCGCCGAGATCGGAGCGGCCCACGCGCCCGCCCGCATTGACGCGGGGCCCAAGCAGAAAACCCAGATGATAGGTGCCCGGCATGCCGTCGAGCCGCGCCACATCGGCGAGCGCCTTGAGCCCGACATTGCCCCGCCGCGCGAGAACGCGGATGCCCTGCGCGACGAAGGCGCGATTGAGGCCTACGAGCGGCACCACGTCGCAGACCGTGCCGAGCGCCACGAGATCGAGAAAGCCGAGAAGATCGGGCTCCTCATGCGTCGCGAACCAGCCGCCCTCGCGCAGCCTGCGATTGATCGCGACGAGAAGGAGGAAGACGACGCCCACCGCCGCAAGCGTTCCCTGCCCGCTCGTATCGTCGAGCCGGTTGGGATTGACGAGTGCAAAGGCAGGCGGCAGCGCGGGCTCGGCTTGATGATGATCGACGACGACGATCTCGAGCCCCGCATCGGCGGCAAGCCCGAGCGCGCGATGCGCCATCGTCCCGCAATCGACGGTGATGACGAGGCCGATGCCTTCGTCCTTCAGGCGCAGCAGCGCGGGCGCATTGGGCCCATAGCCCTCGCGGAGACGATCGGGAATATAGATGCGTATGTCGCGGCCGACTGCCTTGAAATAGCGCTTGAGGAGCGCGCTCGACGTGGCGCCGTCCACGTCATAGTCGCCAAACACGGCGACGCGCTCGCCGCTCATGATCGCATCGGCAATGCGGTGCGCCGCCCTGTCCATATCGGTGAGGGTGGAGGGATCGGGCAGCAGTGTCCTGAGGTTCGGCGCGAGATAGGCCGCGCATTCCTCGGGCGTCACGCCGCGCCCCGCAAGCACGCGGGCCACGATTTCCGGCAGGCCCTCGCGCTGCGAGATGGCAAGCGCCATGCGATCGTCGGCGAGACGGCTCACCCAGGCGCGGCCCGTCGCCGATCGCTCCACACCGAGAAAGGGTCTGGCGCCTGCGCTCAATTCTGCCGCCTTTCATTTCGGCGATCTGCCGCCGCCTGACGGAAGGACGGAAATCAGCCCCGCCTTACTTGAACTTCTCCATCGAGGGATGGAACGCCTTGACCCAGCGCACCGTGCCGGACGAAGAGCGCATCACGACCGAATGGGTGGTGATGCCGCCGCGCACATAGCGGATGCCTTCGAGCATGCTGCCATCGGTGACGCCCGTTGCGGCGAAGATCACGTCGCCCGACGCCATCTCTTCCATGCTGAACTTCTTGTTGAAGTCCTTGATGCCCATCTTTGCAGCGCGCGCCTTCTGCTCCTCGCTCGACGTCACGAGGCGGCCCTGCATCTGCCCGCCGATGCAGCGCAGCGCCGCCGCCGCGAGCACGCCTTCCGGCGCGCCGCCGATGCCCATATAGATGTCGATTTGGGTCGCGGGATCGGTGGTGTTGATGACGCCCGCAATGTCGCCATCGGTGATGAGCGTCACGCGCGCACCCGTCGCGCGCACGGCGGCGATCAGCTCGGCATGGCGCGGACGGTCAAGAATGCAGGCCGTGATCTGGGAGACATCGACCTTCTTCGCCTTGGCAAGCTCGCGGATGTTTTCGGCCGGCGGCGCATCGAGATCCACGAGATTGTCGGGATAGCCGCCGCCAATGGCGATCTTGTCCATATAGGTGTCGGGCGCATGGAGCAGGCTTCCGCCTTCCGCCATGGCGAGCACGGCAAGCGAGTTCGGCATGGACTTCGCGCAGAGCGTCGTGCCCTCGAGCGGATCGAGCGCGATGTCCACCTTGGGGCCGTTTCCGGTGCCGACCTTCTCGCCGATATAGAGCATCGGCGCTTCGTCGCGCTCGCCCTCGCCGATGACGATGGTGCCATCTATGTCGAGGCGGTTGAGTTCCTTGCGCATGGCGTCCACTGCCGCCTGATCGGCCGCCTTCTCGTCGCCTCGCCCCGCCAGCAGGGATGAAAGCACCGCCGCCCGTTCGGTGACCCGCGTCACCTCAAGCGTCAGCATCCTGCTCAGGCCCTTTTTGACAGTCATCGCCCTATCCTTCATCGGCTCTTTTGAAAATCCTTAGCGTGATTCGCCTTCTTCGATGCGGATCACGAGCGGGGTACCCGCCACTTCCTGATGCTTTTCCAGATGCGCCAGCGCCTGGCGCATCGAACTCTCATCCGTCTTGTGCGTCACGAAGACGACGGGCATGCGCCCGGTATCGCCTTCCTTGCGCTCGCCGCGCTGCACGATGCGCTCGATCGAGACGGAGGCTTCGGCGAGCGCGCGCGTGATGTCGGCCATGCTGCCCGCGCGATCGACGGCGAGGAAGCGCAGATAATAGGCGCCCTGCACCCGATCGATCCCGGCCTTTTCCGGCTTCTTCAGATGGCTCGTCGGAACGATGAAGGGCGGCATGACGAGGCCGCGCGCAATGTCCACGAGATCGGAGAGCACGGCCGACGCCGTCGGCCCTTCGCCCGCGCCGCGACCTTCGAGGATCAGGAGCCCGACGCGATCGCCGCGCACCGCCACCGCGTTGAAGACGCCCGAGACAGCCGCAAGCGGCGAGCCTTCCGGCACCAGCGCCGGATGAACGCGCTGCTCGATCCCATCCGCCGTCTTCGTCGCGATGGCGAGCAGTTTGATCTTGTAGCCGAACTCCCGCGCAAACTTGATGTCCGTAGCAGTAATCTTCTCGATGCCCTCGACATGAACGCTGTCGAAATCGACTTCGCGGCCGAAGGCGAGGCTCGCAAGGATGGCGAGCTTGTGCGCGGCGTCGATGCCGCCGACATCGAAGGAAGGATCGGCTTCCGCATAGCCCAGCGCCTGCGCGTCCTTCAGCACCTCGCCGAAGTCGCGCCCCGTCGCCTCCATCTCGGTGAGGATGTAGTTGCAGGTGCCGTTGAGAATGCCGATGACGCTGGTGATTTCGTTGGCCGCCAGCCCTTCGCGCAGCGCCTTGATGATCGGGATGCCGCCTGCGACCGCCGCCTCGTAATTGAGCGCGACGCCGTGCTGCTCCGCGCGCCGCGCAAGCGAGATGCCGTGATTGGCGATCAGCGCCTTGTTGGCGGTGACGACATGCTTGCCATTGGCGAGCGCCGTTTCCACCAGCTCGCGCGCCACGCCTTCAGCGCCGCCGATCAGTTCCACCACCACGTCGATGTCGTCGGCGCTGGCGATCTTCCGCGCATCGTCTTCCCAGCGAACATTCGACAGATCGACGCCGCGATCCTTTTTCGGGTCGCGCGCGCTCACCGCCACGAGGTCGATCGAGCGGCCGGCCGCCGCGGCGAGAAAATCCCTGCGCGCGGCCAGAATCTTGACCACGCCGACCCCGACGGTGCCGAGGCCCGCCACACCTATCCGAAGTGGTTTCGTCACGTCCGTCCCGCCCTCGTGCTTGGATGAGGAACAACATTGCCCTTGATGCCCACCCGCTCCTCATATTCGGCAAGAATCTGGTCGGCGTTCTGCATCATGCGCTTCACGTTGCGCGCCGCCTGACGGATACGCTGCTCGTTCTCGACAAGACCGATGCGGACATGGCCGTCGCCATATTCGCCGAAGCCGATGCCCGGCGCGACGGCGACGTCGGCCTGTTCCAGAAGCAGCGTCGCAAAACCCAGCGAGCCGATATGCCGGAACTTCTCCGGAATCGGCGACCAGGCGAACATGCTGGCCGGCGGGCTCGGAATGTTCCACCCTGCGCGCGACATGCTTTCGACGAGCACGTCGCGGCGATGCTTGTAGGTCTGGCGGATTTCCTCCACGCAGTCCTGCGGCCCGTTGAGCGCGGCCGTTGCCGCGACCTGGATCGGCGTGAAGGCGCCATAGTCGAGATAGGACTTCACGCGGCCGAGCGCGTTGATGAGGCGCTCATTGCCGACGGCGAAGCCCATGCGCCAGCCGGGCATGGCGAAGGTCTTGGAGAGCGAGGTGAACTCGACCGTGCGCTCCTTCGCACCCGGCACCTGAAGGATCGAAGGCGGCGGATTGCCGTCGAAATAGATTTCCGAATAGGCGAGATCCGAGATCACATAGATGTCGTGCTTGGCCGCGAAGGCGATGACCTCGCGGTAGAAGTCGAGATCGGCGACCTGAGCGGTCGGATTCGACGGATAGGAAACGACGAGCGCCGTGGGCTTCGGCACGCTGTGCCTCACGCCGCGCTCGAGCATGTCGAAGAAGCCGGACTCGCTCTCGAAAGGCACGGAGCGGATAACCGCGCCCGAGATGATGAAGCCGAAGGCATGGATCGGATAGCTCGGGTTCGGACAGAGAATGACGTCGCCGGGCGCGGTGATGGCCTGGGCCAGGTTCGCGAGCCCTTCCTTCGAGCCGAGCGTCGCGATGACTTCGGTGTCCGGATTGAGGGTCACGCCGAAGCGCCGCTCGTAATAGGCGGCCTGCGCACGCCGGAGCCCCGGAATGCCGCGCGAGGAGGAATAGCGATGCGTCTTCGGATCGCGCACCACCTCGATGAGCTTCTCGACGATATGGGGCGGCGTCGGCATGTCGGGATTGCCCATGCCGAAGTCGATGATGTCCTTGCCCTCGGCGCGGGCCTTGGCCTTGAGCTTGTTGACGCTCTCGAAGACGTATGGCGGCAAGCGCTTGATGCGATGGAACTCTTCGCTCATGACCAGATCCTAAAACCGGCCTCCCGTTTCCGTCGGAGGGAGGCTTTCCGATTCTCGTTCGAACCCGTTGGGGCCCTTTTGGGGGGAAGTGATGCTCGGGCGCCCTTATAACGCCAAAGCCCAAGCCGAGCCACGCCTAATGCCCGGATTCAAGGGCGCTTTCCCCAGCCGGCGAGGGGTGGCCATCTGGCCTGCTTCCCAAGGCGGGATTATGGCGGAATCTGCGACCAGAGAGATATTTATTCCCCGGCTGACAAACCTCGTCGGCTCAGAGATTGGCCTTGCTGCCGCCGGCCGAGGGCTTCACTTCGACGGGCGTCGTCGGAGCGGCGTTGACCGGCTGCTCGGCATCGGCGGAGGGCTTGGCCTCGGCGGGCGCGGCGTCGCTCCTGGCGGTATCGGCCTGAGCGGTCTTCACGCCTCTGGCGGCGGCCAGCGAGGCATGGCCTCCCGGTCCCGGCATGGGAAGTACCCGCTGCTCGTTCGAGGACTTCTTCGGCAGCGCCTCCTGCGGCACGTCCTTAAGCGGCTCGACGGGGGTCGGCGGCGTGAGCTGCGGTGCAGGCGCCGGCGGCTCCGTCCCCCCGCGCAGCACCTCGTCTGAATGCCTGGCCGCGGCCCGGTCGGCCGCGAGCCCGTTGGCGATATCCTTTTGCTGGGCGGGCGAAGTCGTGGCCGGCTTTTCGTTCGGCACATTCGCAAGCGCGGGGAACCCTCCGGCGCCGGAGGGCGATTCGGCTGCCTGCCCATCGCCAAAAACATCACCCGGCTTCGCCCAGTCGGGCACCGCGGAACAGCCGGCCAGTCCTGCGATCAGAAGGGCTGTCGCCCCGGCCCTGGCGAGAATGCGGCTCATCGAACCGTTTCCGAACCTGTCGCCCGATCCATGAATGGACATCGTCTATCGCTCCTTACCCTTCCCGTTCCGGGGTCGCTGCCCGATCGGCTCCGCGCGTAATGTCGCGCATGCTTATCGGCAGGCGCCGCCGAGCGTATAATATCTGGGCGAAACAAAAAACCGTTTGTCGCGTCCGCCGAAGCCCTCTCCGGCGGCCCGCGGGGAACCGCTGTCAAGGAAATGCCGTGACCCTCAGCGAAGATCGCCCCATGAACCGGAACGAAAACCGGAAGTCGAGCCGGAAGACGAGCGCGAAAGCGAGCGCCAAACCAGGCCGGGAGAAAAAGCGAGCTTCCCCGAAGGAGGCCCCGAATGAAGGCCAGGCCGCGCCCGGCGCCGCCGAGCCGAAGGCCCCCGCCTACCCCACACCGGACTTCGCGGCGCTTGCCCTCAATTTCATTCAGGCGGCGACGCTCGGCCAGAAGGCCGCCCGCCTGATGGCGGACACGGACGGCAGGGAAACGGTCGATACCGCCCTTCTCGACCTTCGCCGCATCGGCAAGACCATGCTAGACGTGACGGCGCAATATGTGCGCAATCCGCTCCGGCTGCTCGAAGCGCAGGCGCAGCTATGGAACGGCTATGCCACCCTCATGCAGTCGGCGACGCGCCGCCTCATGGGCATGGAGGCCGCGCCCGTCATCGAGCCCTCGCGCGGGGACAAGCGTTTCAAGGATCCCGAATGGCAGAGCAATATCGTCTTTGATCTGATGAAGCAGTCCTATCTGCTGGCAAGCCAGTGGCTCACCTCGCAGGTTCAGCAGACGGACGGCATCGACGAGCACACGCGCAAGAAGGCCGAATTCTACGTCCGCCAATTCGCCAACGCGTTCTCGCCCTCGAATTTCCTGCTCACCAATCCCGAGGTGCTCCGCACGACGCTCGCCACCAATGGCGAAAATCTCGTGCTCGGCATGCAGCACCTTCTGGAAGACGTGGAGCGCGGCAATGGCCGCCTGCAAATCCAGCAGACCGACATGAAAGCCTTCGAGGTCGGCCGCAACATCGCGCTGACGCCGGGCAAGGTCGTCTATCAGAACGATCTCATCCAGCTTCTGCAATACGAGCCGACGACGGAAAAGGTGCATGAGCGGCCGCTGCTCATCTTCCCGCCCTGGATCAACAAATATTACATCCTCGACCTCACGCCGGAAAAATCCTTCGTCAAATGGGCGACGGCACAGGGCTTCACCGTCTTCGTGGTGAGCTGGGTGAACCCCGATGCGCGCCTCGCCATGAAGAGCTTCGAGGATTACATGTTCGAAGGCGCCTATGCCGCGCTCGATGCGGTCGAGAAGGCGACGGGCGAACGGGAAGTCAACGCCATCGGCTATTGCATCGGCGGAACGCTGCTCGCATCGAGCCTCGCGCACATGGCGGCCAAGGGCGACGACCGCATCAAGTCGGCCACCTTTTTCGCGACGCAGGTCGACTTCACCGAGGCCGGCGACCTTCAGGTCTTCATCGACGAGGAACAGATTTCCGACCTCGAACGGCAGATGGAAGCGACGGGCGGCGTCCTCGAAGGCTCGGCCATGGCGCAAACCTTCAACATGCTGCGCTCGAACGAACTCATCTGGTCCTACGTCGTCAACAATTACCTGCTCGGCCGCGAGCCTGTGCCCTTCGACCTCCTCTACTGGAACGCCGACGCGACGCGCATGCCTGCGAAGATGCATCTTTTCTATCTGCGCGAATGCTATCTCAGGAACCACCTCGCCGAGGGCAGGATGGAGCTTGGCGGCGTGAAGCTCGACCTCCACAAGGTCAAGGTACCGATCTATCTCCAGTCGAGCCGCGAGGACCACATCGCGCCCTATAACTCCGTCTACAAGGCAACGCGGCTCTTCGGCGGCCCGGTGAGGTTCATCGTCGCCGGTTCGGGCCATATCGCGGGCGTCATCAATCCGCCCGCCGCGCGCAAATACCAGTACTGGACGAGCGACGAGCGGCCCCAGACGGGCGACGAATGGCTCGCCGGGGCGCAGGAGCATCCCGGCTCCTGGTGGCCGGACTGGGAAGCCTGGGTGAAGCCCCATTCGGGGCATCACGTCCCGGCCCGCAAGCCCGGCGACCGCGACCTCAAGGTCCTCGAAGATGCGCCGGGCTCCTATGTGAAGGTGAAATCGGCCGAGTGATCCGCTTTCCGCTGATGGCCCGCGCGAACCCTATGAAAGCCCGAGCGCCCGGACCACGGCGGCCTGATCGAAATAGGGCCGCTCGCAGATGATCCTGTCTCCGCCGGGCGGGAATTCGAACGTCGCAGCCATCCTTACACGGAATGTTTTTCCTGTCGGCTCGACCACGCGATCCGCAAGCCTCAACGGCCCGAGATGGGTGCCGGTCAGCCAGAACTCGACCAGCACCGTGTCGCCATCATGGGCGATGGCGATGATCTCGTTCGCCTG
>WBZO01003111.1_pt1 | contig 20088 bp, 16 predicted proteins | sample 5204261 | NCBI WGS metagenome assembly WBZO01 (sample SAMN12412400, study PRJNA552823) | activated sludge metagenome | isolation source: activated sludge from anammox sidestream of wastewater treatment plant... | place: USA: North Carolina | collected 2017-09
AAACAGGGCGATGATCGCGGCGGTCGTTCCGCTGATCGCGAGCCCGAGACCGAGCAAGCGCGGCCAGTACCAGACCCGGATCTCGTGGTGGCCCGCAGGGACGTCGACGGCGAGCACGTCGTCGTCGTTCTGCGTCTCGCCGACCGACGTGTGGAAGTGCTTGTCGTAGGCGCTGTTGAGCCGGACCCGCCCCGGCCTCGACGCATCGACGGCGACGCTGAAGGTGTTGTTCGTCCGCGACGACGAGACCACGGCGACGGCGTCGTCGACCGCACGCGCCTGCGGCACGTCCCCCTCCCAGAGCGCGGCCTGCTCGTGCGACGGGAAGTACGCCCGGCAGCCGAGCCACGCGCGGTTCTGGCTCGGCTGGTTCATCCAGTCCGGAGCGAGGCCCTCGCCGCCGTAGTAGAAGCGCGCCGACGCGGGCTCGGGCTTCGGCGGATCGCCCTGGTAGCGCATGTCGACGATCTTCGCGCCGAGGAGCATGGTGTCGACGGCGGCGACGATCGCGAGAGACAGGAGCACGCCCCGCGCGATGCGAGGGACCTTCTCCGGGACGCCACGCTCGCGCAGCCACGCCGGCACGCGATCGATGGCGAGCGCGATCCATGCGCAGACGAAGATGATGAGCGCATGGCGGAAGCGCGAGGGCACGCGCAGCGACCCGAACGGGAAGACGTGCGCCTGCAGCAGCGACCAGGGCGCCCACCGCGCGAAGTGTCCGGCCATCAGCGCGAACGTCGCGAGCGCGGTGAGGACGGTCCATCGATACCTGCGCGCGGCGAACGGCAGCCCGAGCGCGGCGACGATCACGCCCGCGATGCCCAGGTACACGATGTACTCGTGCCACCAGTACTGCTGGTCCGGCACGATGGTGAACCCCTGCGGCTCACGCCACGTGAGCATCCTCCAGAGCGTGCGCGTGTGGAGCAGGTGATCGACGTCCGGCGGGATGTCGCGCGCATGCTGGCCCAGCCGCTCGGCGACGGGCAGGAGCCTCGCGGCCGCGAGGCCCGCGGCCGTCGCGCCCACGATCGCCGCGCGGCCAGCGAGACGTCGCAGTCGCGCGAGCGGCCACGCGCGCGTCACCGTCTCCGCGAGGAGCACGAGCGCGCCGTACGGCAGCGGATAGGTCGCGCCGTCGTAGAACATCAGCGCGACGAGCGCGCCCATGCCGATGGCCGCACGGACGTCGTGCTCCGCGCGCCTCCAGAGGAGCAGGAGCAGCGGCAGGTAGAAGAAGGACATCAGGGTCGCGTGCAGCCCCGCGTACTGCGCGGCGGCGCCCGCGTAGACGACGTAGATCGCCGAGGCGACGGCCGCGGCCGGGCGTGACGCCTCGAGCTCCTTCCGGAGCAGGAGCCACATCCCCGTGAAGCCGACCGCGATGTGGAAGAGCTGCCAGATCCGGAGCGCGACCGTCGTGCTGAACGGCAACAGCAGCACGAAGAACGGCGAGATGACCATCGCCTCCGGGTGATCCCACATCGGGATGCCCTTGCAGTCGTACGGGTTCCACAGCGGCGCCTCCCCGAAGTGATGGAGCGCGGCCTTGGCGATCTCGAACTGGTAGTAGACGTAGCGTCCGTCGCTCGTCGGGCCCTTCGACGTGGCCAGCATCGGCCACCAGGCGATCGCGCCCACGACGAGGCCGATCGCGAGGAGCCGGAGCGTACGGAGCACGTGGCAGACTTAGCATGGCTCGCTCTCTGCTAGGCTGCCCCGCCGTGTTTACAGATGTTGCGGTGATCGGCGGAGGGATCGTGGGGATGGCCACGGCCGCGGAGCTCCTCGCGCGCGGTCGCCGGGTCGTCGTCCTCGAGGCGGAGGCCGAGCTCGCCGAGCACCAGACCGGCCACAACAGCGGCGTGATCCACTCGGGCATCTACTACAAGCCCGGCTCGTTCAAGGCGCGCCTCTGCGCCGAGGGCCGCGAGGCGATGTTCGCCTTCTGCGAGGAGCACGACATCGCCCACGAGCGGTGCGGGAAGGTCATCGTCGCGACGCGCCCCGAGCTCGTGCGCATGCTCGACGAGCTCGAGCGGCGCGGGCGCGCGAACGGCCTCGATCCGGTCCGCATGACCGCCGAGGAGATCAAGGAGCACGAGCCCCACGTCTCGTGCCTCGCCGGCCTCTTCGTCAAGGAGACCGGGATCGTGAAGTTCCGGCACGTCCTCGAGACGCTCGCGAAGATCGTCGAGCAGCGCGGCGGCGAGGTCAAAAAGAGCGCCCGGGTCGAGGGCATCTCACGCGACGGCAAGGACTTCATCCTGCGCACGAAGGATGACGAGCTCCGCGCGGGAAACCTCGTGAACTGCGCGGGCCTCCAGTGCGATCGCATCGCGCGCATGGCCGGCGCCGATCCGGAGCTCACGATCATCCCGTTCCGCGGCGAGTACTACGACCTCGTCGAGGAGCGCCGCTCGCTCTGCAAGAACCTCATCTACCCGGTGCCCGATCCGCGCTTCCCGTTCCTCGGCGTGCACCTCACGCGCGCGCCCGACGGGCAGGTCGAGGCGGGCCCCAACGCCGTCCTCGCCTGGAAGCGCGAGGGCTACACGAAGACCGACTTCTCGCTCGACGACATGATGGAGCTCCTCGCCTTCCGCGGCTTCTGGCAGATGGCGAGCCGCCACATGAAGACCGCGGTGTTCGAGATGCACCGCTCGCTCTCGAAGCCGGCGTTCGTGCGCGCGGTGCAGGAGCTCGTGCCCGACGTGAAGAGCGAGGACCTCGTGCCCGGCCGCGCCGGCGTCCGCGCGCAGGCGGTGCTGCCCGACGGGACGCTCGTCGACGACTTCCGCTTCGCCCAGGGCGCCGGCATGCTCCACGTGCTGAACGCGCCGTCGCCGGCGGCGACCGCCTCGCTCGCGATCGCCAAGCACATCGCGACCGCGGCCGAGCGCGTGTTCCACTGAGAGGGCGTGGTATCGTCGGCGCCGATGATTCCCCGGTCGCTCGTGCGCGACGCCGAAGGAGTGCTGACGTCGGCGGATCAGGTCGCGGTGTCCTATCCCGAGACGGGCGCCTCGGCCATGCTCGCGGTCGAGGACACGAGCTTCTGGTTTCGCCACCGCAACGAGGTCATCGCGCTCACGCTCGATCGCTTCGCGCCGGGCGCCGAGGTCTGGGACGTTGGCGGAGGCAACGGCTACCAGGCCAAGGCGCTCCAGGATCGCGGGCGCGAGGTCGTCCTCGTCGAGCCGGGCGCGGTCGGCTGCCGGAACGCGGTGCGCCGCGGGGTGAAGAACGTCATCCGCGGCTCGCTCGAGTCGCTCCACCTGGCCGACGCGTCGCTCGAGGCGATCACCCTGCTCGACGTCGTCGAGCACCTGCCCGATCCGGTCGCCACGCTCGCCGAGTGCCGCCGCGTCCTCCGGGCCGACGGCCACGTGGTCCTCACCGTCCCCGCCTTCGAGGTCCTCTGGAGCGCCGAGGACGACTACGCCGAGCACCAGCGGCGCTACACCGTTCCCCTGCTCCGCCAGCACCTCGAGGCCGCCGGCCTCCGGCTCGAGTGGTCGACGTTCTTCTTCGGCGCGCTGCTCGCCCCGATCGCCCTCCTCCGCGCGCTGCCCTACAGGCTCCGTCCCAGGCGCGACGGGGCGCTCGAGCCGAACCTCTCCGAGCACCAGCCCGGCGGCGTCGCGCAGAAGATCGTCGACCGTCTCCTCGCACGCGAGCTCGATCTCCTCCGCGCCGGTCGCTCGAAGTCCCTCGGCAGCTCGATCCTCGCGGTCGCGGTCCCCGCCTGAGCGCGATGTCCCCGGCGGCGCTCCTCGAGTGGCTCGACGCCCCCGCCTTCGCGCGGTGGACGCTCGTGCGCCGGGGGCGCGTCTCTCTCGCGGCGCCGCTGCCGGTGGTGATGCTCGTCGTCTTCGCGGCGGTGACGGCCGCCGTCTTCGCCTTCACCGAGACGTACACCGCGAACGGCGGCGTCGGAGACGACGGCGTCTTCTACTACCAGTGGATCCGTGCGTACCGCGGGGACGTGCGGGATCTCGGGCTGAACGCGTACAACAGCCAGCGCGCGCTGGGCATCCTCGTGGTGCGCCGCTTCCTCGATCTCGCGCATGCGGAGCCGACGGTCCCCAACGTGCTCCGCGCGTTCCGCATCCTGAACGCCACGCTCGTGACCGGCGCGGCGACCGCATGGGTCCTCGCGGCCCGCCATTTCGCGCTCTCGCGCGCCGGCTTCGTGCTCGCGAGCCTCTTCTCGTTCGCGACGTTCGCCACCCTGCGATGGCTGCCGTGGATCCCCCTCCTCACCGACGCGCAGGGCTTCTTCCTCGGCGCCGTGGCGCTCCTCCTCTACCTCGAGCGTCGCGTCCTCGCCCTCGCGGTCCTCACCGTCGCCGGCGCGTTCATGTGGCCGAGCTTCATGATGGTCGGCGCCGTGCTCCTCGCGTTCCCTCGTCCGCCGGCGGAGGACGAGCCCCCGGCCGCCGACGAGCCCTCGCGCGCGGGCGACGCCGTCGCCGCGGCGATCGCCGCGTTGGTCGCCTGGGGCGCGAGCACGACCGTCGAGGCGCACACGCAGCTCCGCTACCACCTGCTGCCGCCCGCGCGGAGCCTCTTCGGCCTGAGCTGCATCCTCGTCGCGCTCGTGACCTTCTTCGCGCTGCGGCCGCTCGTGCGCCCCGCGGTGATCGCCCTCGCCCTCCGGCGCTGGGACGCGCGCTCGATCCTGAGCCGCGGCCTCGCGGTGGTCGCGCTCGTCGCCGTCCGTCAGATCGGCCGCTGGCTCGTCGCGCGCCCGCCGGTGTCGCCGGTGATGCAGCCGCAGGCGGAGGACTTCGAGACCTTCCTCAAGCAGACGCTGTTCACCTCGGTCCAGCGGCCGCTCGTCTACCTCGTCGCGCACGCGGCGTTCTTCGGCCTCGGCGCGCTCGTCGTCGTCGTCGGCTGGCGGCGCATCTGCCTCGAGGCGCGGCGCTTCGGCCCGGGCCTGCTCGCGATCCTCGGCGTCACCGTGTTCTTCGCGCTGAACAGCCAGTCGCGCTTCATGCTCCCGCTCGCGCCGATGGTCCTGCCGCTCGCCGTCTTCGCCCTCGGCGACGGCGACGGGCGCCTCTCGCTGCGCCGCTACGTGCAGCTCCTCGCGCTCGCGCTCTTCGCGTCGCAGTTCTGGTACGTGATCGTGCAGCACCCGCAGCTCGACCTCGAGACGGTCGTCGCGCACACCGGCCCGTGGATGCCGAACGACGCGCTCGTCGTGCAGGGCCTCGCGTCGGCGGCGATCATCGCGTGGCTCCTCCGCGTCATGCGCGGCGAGCCGGGCGATGCGCGGGTCAGCCTCCGCGTCCGCTAGCCGCCCCGACGAGCGTCGGTCCGTCCGCGGGCAATTTCACAAGTAACTAACCTATGAAATTGCCCGCGAGAGGGCCGACGGCGGTCGGCGATGCGGCCGCGCGACTCAGCCCGCGCGCTCGCGGAGGATGTCCTTCAGCGTCGTCGCCACGTACGCGATGTCCTCGTCCGAGAGCGTCGGGTACATCGGCAGCGAGATCGTCGAGTCGCCGATGCGCTCGGCGTTCGGGAACATGCCCCGCTCGAAGCCGAGGTTCTCCCGGTAGTACGTCAGCAGGTGCACGGCCCGGAAGTTCACCGCCACGCCGATGCCGGCCTGCTGCAGCCGGTGGAGGATCTCGTCGCGGCGCTCGGGCGGGACCCACACCGTGTAGAGGTGGTGCGCGTGGCGCGCGCCGGGACGCGAGACCGGGTGCGAGAGGCCGGGCACGCCGGCGAAGAGCTCGTCGTACTTCTTCGCGATGGCGACGCGGCGGGCGTTCTTCGCGTCGACGTCGGGCAGCTGGCAGAGCAGGAGCGCCGCCTGGAGATCGCCCATGTTGGCCTTGTAGCCGAGCTCGGTCATGTCCCAGTGCCGGTACGTGCCGGTGTAGCGATCGTGCGCCGAGGCCGACATGCCGTGCAGGCGGAGGAGCCGGAGCTTCTCGAAGAGCGCGTCGTCGCGCATCACCAGCGCGCCGCCCTCGCCGGTCGTCACGTTCTTCGTGGCGTAGAAGCTGAAGGCCGCAGCGTCGGACAGCTGCCCGGGCTTCACGCCGTCGCGCTCGCTCTCGAACGCGTGCGCGCAGTCCTCTACGACGTGGAGCTTCCTCTCCGCGGCGAGCTTCGCGATCGCCCTCATGTCGGCCATGAGGCCGTACAGGTGCACCGGCATGATCGCCTTGGTGCGCGGCGTGATCGCGGCGGCGATCTTCGCGACGTCGATGTTGCCGGTATCCGGCTCGACGTCGACGAAGACGGGCTTCGCCCCGCAGTGGAGGACCACGTTCGACGACGCGATGAACGTCATCGGCGTGGTGATGACCTCGTCGCCCGGACCGACCCCGAGCGCCTTCAGGGCGAGGAACAGCGCGGTCGTCGCGCTGGTCATGCCGAGCGCGTGCTTCACGCCGAAATAGGCGGCGAGCTTCTCCTCGAGATCCTTGGTCTTCGGGCCCGTCGTGAGAAACAGCCCCTCGAGGACCCCCGCGAGCGCCTCCGCCTCGCGCTTTCCGAGCTGGTGACGATAGAACGGGACGGTCCGCGACATCAGAGCACCCGGCCGTCGATGGAGAGCTGCGTCACGAGCTTCTCCGCGTCGAGGAGGAACTTGTAATACGCAACGGTCTTGGTCTGGATCGTGTCCTCGACGGTGCCGTGCTGCAGCGCGCGGAGGACCTCGGCGACGCCGTCCTCGACGGTGTGCTTCGGCGTGAGGCCGAGCACCTTCTTCGCCTTGGCGAAGCTCACGCGGTAGCTGCGCTTGTCGGGATCGTCGGGGACGTGCTCGATCTCGGTGTTGGGCACGATGCCCGCGACCATCGAGGCGATGGCGGCGACCTGGTGGTTCTGCTCGTCGAAGCCGACGTTGAACGCCTCGCCCGAGACCTTGTCCGCGGGCGCGGTGGCCGCGAGCATGAACGCTTGCGCGACGTCGCGCACGTGCACGAGCGGGCGCCACTGCTTGCCGCCGCCGAGCACGAAGATCTTTTTGTCGCGGAAGGCGTAGAGCGTCATCATGTTGACGACGAGGTCGAAGCGCATGCGCGGCGAGACGCCGTAGACGGTGGCGTTGCGCATCGTCGTCACGCAGAACGACGGCGACGACATCGCGCGCAGCTCGAGGTCGGCCTTCACCTTCATCTTGGCGTAGAGGCTGACCGGGTTCATCTCCGATTCCTCGTCGCGCGCCTCTCCCGAGCCCGCGGCACCGTAGATGCTGCACGACGACGAGTAGACGAGCCGCGGCACGCCGGCGCCGCGCGCGAGCTGCGCGAGGCGGATGGCGCCCGAGTAGTTGATGTCCTCGGTGAGACGGGGATCGAGATCGGCGCTCGGATCGTTCGACAGGCCCGCGAGATCGAGGACCACGTCGTGACCGCGTACGTGATCGACGTCGATGCTGCGCATGTCGCCGCGGAACAGGCGGAGGCGCTTGTCGCTCGCGAAGCGCTCGAACGGCTTGTCGCCGAAGTAGAAGCGGTCGAACACGTCGACCTCGTGGCCGGCGGCGAGCAGCTCCTCGACGAGGACCGTGCCGATGTATCCGCCTCCACCCGTGACGAGGAACTTCATGACCGAGTCTCCGATTCGATGGCGCGCCCGTAGGTGAGCTCGCTCTTGAACAGCCTGAACCCGCCGCGCTCGTACATCCGCGCGGCCGCGTAGTTGATCGACTGCGTCTTGACCTCGACGCGCTTGGCCCGCTCGGCGAACCAGCCGAGGCCTGCGCGGAGGAGCGCCTGCCCGATGCCGCGGCCCTGCGCGCGCGGCGCGACGCCGAAGAGGGCGATGTTGCCGGTGCCCGCCGCGTCCACCGCGCAGGTGACGAAGGCGCTCGCGTCGTCGGGGATGACGATCGCGTCGGCGCGCCCGCGGAACGAGTTCCAGATCCACTGCCGGTGCACCTCGTCGGCGCCCTCCGGCGAAAACGAGGGGTCGTGGTAGTAGCGGCTCGTCTTGAAGATGCCGGCGCACTCGGCGACGACGCGCTCGATGTCGCGCTCCTCTGCGATGCGGAAGCCGGCGGGCACGCCGCGCGGCACGTCGCGGAGGTCGTGATCGAAGACGATCCCGAGATCGGAGAGGCCGTAGCCGGTCCGCTCGAGGCCCGCGATCTCGGCGTACGCGTCGCCGAGCACGCGCCGCGTCACGTGCCGGATGCCGGCGGCGCGGGCGCGGTCGATCGCCTCCGTGTGGAGCGCGGCGTAGCCGGCGGCGTCGGCCGCGCGGCACTCCGAGACCCGGCCCACCTCGAAGCCGAAGATCGAGGAGTCGAACGGCACCCGCTCGAGGACGAGCGAGCCCTCAGGCTTGTCGATCGCGATCTTCACCGGCCTCGAATCCTAGCCTCTTGGCGACCACGTAGAGAGGGCGATTCTGCACCCCGGTGAAGACCCGGCCCACGTATTCCCCGAGGATCCCCAGGCAGAGGAGCTGGACGCCCCCGAGGAAGAAGATGGCCACCATGGTCGAGGTCCAGCCCTCGACCGCGGTGTTGTACATGACCTTGCGCGCGACGAGATACGCCGCGAAGAGCACGCCCAGGCCCGCGGCCGCGAACCCCGTGTAGCTCGCGAGCTGGAGCGGGATCTGCGAGAAGCTGGTCATCGACGTGAGCGCCAGGCGCACCATCTTGAAGAGCGAGTACTTCGTCTCGCCCGAGAAGCGCTCGCCGTGCGCGACGGGGACGCCGATCTGGTCGAAGCCCGCCCAGCTCACCAGGCCGACGATGAACCGGGAGTGCTCGCGGCACGCGTTCACCACGTCGACCACGTTCCGGCGCACGAGCCGGAAGATGTGCGTGTTGATCGAGCCCTCGTGCACGAGCGCGTTCATCGCCTTGACGAACGCCCAGCTCGTCACGCGCTTGAAGGCGCTGTGCTTCTTGCCCGTGCGGATCCCGTAGACGACGTCGTAGCCCTCGTCGAACTTCTCGAGGAGCTTCGGGATCTCCTCCGGCTGGTCCTGCAGATCGCTGTCCATCAGCACGACGCATTCGCCGCGCGAGGCGTCCATCCCCGCGGTGATCGCCATGTGATGCCCGAAGTTGCGCGAGAAGCGGATCGCCCGCACCCGCGGATCCTTCGCGTGCAGCGCCTTCAGCTTCTCGAACGAGCCGTCGCGGCTGCCGTCGTCGACGAACAGCACCTCGTAGGTGCGGCCGGTCCCCTCGAGCGCCGCGGTGAGCCGGCGATACAGCTCGTCGATCACCCCCTCTTCGTTGAAGACGGGCAGGACGATGCTGAAGAAGGGCGCGGGCGTCGACGTCGTCATTGCTTCAGCTTCGAGCGCCAGAGGTCCCAGTCGCCCTGCTGCGCGATGCGCTCCCCGTAGGTGTTCGCGAGCTCGAGGTCCTTCGCCGTGGGCTTCCAGCGATGAATGAGGACGAGGTCGAAGTTCTGCCAGATCTCCATCACGCTGGGCCAGTTGTTCGCGTGCTCCTCGATCCGGTGCAGCGGGTACGTGCTGCGGAACCGGACGGCCTGCGAGGCGCCGGTCGCGGGGCTCTCGTCCACCTGCCCGCCCTTGTCGAGCATGTACCACTTCTCGAGGTGCCAGAACGTGTGCGTGGCGAAGTACTTGCTGTCGGGATCGATCTTCACGTAGTGGAGCTTCAACCGGGGCGGCGCCGCCGCGAGCACCTCCTCGAGCCCCGCGATCTCCTCCTTCTGGAACTTCCGCATCAGGTTGCCCCAGTAGGCGAAGTGGAAGCTCGTGAGGCTGGTGAGACCCACGATGGCGAACAGGCGCCCGAGCCACGTCACGCGGAGCGGCACCGGCGCGAACAGCGCCGCGGCGAGCCAGAGGCCGATCGACACCTGCCTCGTGGCGATCACCTGCTGGCCGACGAAGTCCTGCGGCAAGACGAAGTACGACGCCATCGTCGCCGCCGCCGCGAGCTCCATCACCGGCGGGCGCTTCCACTTGTGCATGCGGCTCACCGCGACGCACACGAGGCCGACGAAGAAGAGCCCGGCATAGAACCGCCACTCGAACTCGTGCTTCGTGACGAGCAGCGTGTAGTGAAACTCGCCGATCGACTGCGAGAACGGCCGGATCGCCTTGAGGAACCCGGGGAGCGTCGCCTTCCCCACGGTCGCGAGGGTGTACTCGTCGGCCGGCGGCGGCCGCGACGTCTTGATCGCCCAGCGCGCGAACAGGGCGAGCGCGGGCAGCACCACCGCGGAGCTCACCCAGACGATCGTCCAAGGCTTCGTCGACGTCATCCCGAAGAGCGTCCGCTTCGTCGTGATGAAGACGCCCGCGAGCGTCATCGTCGCGAGCAAGACGCCGGTCCAGAGGAACACGTGCAGGTGCGCGAGGAACAGCGCCGCCAGGAGCACGGCGACGCCGATGCCACGCCGCACCGACGGCGCGACGAGCAGCCGGTAGAAGAGCGGGATCGCGAGCACCGCGAGCGGCGCCGCGAACAGGAAGTTCGCGAAGCCGTAGACGTACATCTGGTTCCAGCAGAGCGGCACCGAGATGAGCGCGCCCCACGCCGACCGCCCGAACACGCGCAGCGCGTACAGGTTCGCGAGCGGCACGCCCGCGAAGTACGTCGCCATCGTGAGGCGGAACATCCACGACGTGCTCCAGACCTTCCCCAGCCCTCCGGCCACCGTGTAGAGGAGCGAGTTGGTGTTGAGCCAGTCGAGCGGCTTGTAGATCGCGGGGTAGATCGAGCCAGGCTTGCCGTAGTCGGCGAAGACCGCGGTGAACGCGAGGTGGTGCCCGAAGTCCTGCGTCGGCTGGATCTTCCAGCGCAGGAACATGGTCACGCTCACGCCGATGGCGACCGCGAGCGCGACGAGGGCGAGCGGAGAGACCGGCTCCGCCGATGGGTCGTCGTTCGGGTCGAGCGCGCGCAGGACCTTTTTTGCTGTCAGCGCCGCGTCCATCGGGGGCGGTTTTATACCGTCCGTCGGCCCTCGCGAGCCAGCGCGATGCGCAGCCGGGCCATGTCACGGATGGCCTGCTTGATGTTCTTCACGTTGGCCGAGGAGGGCGTCCCGAGCTCGCGCCGGTGGTAGTCGACCTCCTCCTCGACGACCACGTAACCGCCGCGGCGCGCCCGGATGATGATCTCGGGCGTGATGAAGCTCGTCGCGGTCGAGGTCCGGGGGAACGTGGCGAGCATGCTCCGCCGGTAGATCTGGATGAAGTTGTAGTCCTTGAACGGCGTGCCGAAGGTCGCCCGGATGAGCGCGCGGTTCGTCCACGACACGAAGCGCCGCGGCGCGCTCGTGCCCGGGTACGTCTTGCGCGAGGCCACCACCACGTCCGCCTTCGGCAGATGCCGCAGGAGCTGCGGCAGGTCCTCGTAGTGGAACGGGTAGTCCATCGCGTTGTGCGTGACGTACTCCATCGTCGCCAGCTCGAAGCCGCGCGCGAGCGTCGCCCCCTGCCGGAGGTTCACCTCGTTCTTCAGCGCCCGGACCTCGGGGTACTGCTCGGCGAGCTTCTGCGCGATCGCGTACGTGTCGTCCTTCGAGCAGTCGTCGATGACGATCACCTCGAAGCGGCCCACCATCTCGCGCAGCGTCTCGACCGCGCGCGGGATCGTGCGCTCGATGTTCCCGACCTCGTTGTAGGCCGGGAAGATCACCGACAGGGAAATATCGGGGTAACGCGCCGCCATCGCGGCCCAGCGTCTAACACGAGGAAAGGGCGTCCTCCAGCGTGGCCGAGCCTACGTGCCGACGGCTGGGATTGCCGGAGGCCGGTCGAAGGGCGTTCCTCTACTTGCGCTAGCGAAAGTGACGGGCCGTTGCAGACCGCCGCGGCGCCTCGGGGACGTGCCGCACCGGCTGCCCGACTTCGGCGACGCGACGCCCCCCTCTACTTGCGCCAGCGAAAGTGACGGGCCGCACGCATTGGCTGCCGTTCGAGGAAGTCCCCATGCGGCCCGGCCGGATGGCGCCGCGCGGAAAGTGATCCAGCCGGCTCTCGAAGACGGATCCCCCCGACCCGGCTTCGGCGACGCGACCCCTACTTGCGCCAGCGAAAGTGACGGGCCGTTGCAGACCGCCGCGGCGCCTCGGGGACGTGCGCACCGGCTGCCCGACTTCGGCGACGCGATACGCCCCCCTACTTGCGCCAGCGAAAGTGACGGGGGCAAGGCGCCTCTCATCGTGATGCGCGCGGGCTGGTCGCCGCGCCGCGCTCGGTGTCTCCGGGCAGGCAAGGCCACCGCGGTCGCGGATAGAAATCGGAGCAGGTTCTCACGTCATGCTTGACGCGTTTTCGGGTGGCCTCCGCCCGCGTGCACGACCCTCGACGCCGACCTCCTCGTGCGGCTCCTCATTCGCCGTCTCGCCGCCGAGCGCGCGAGAAATGTCTTCGAAGCGGACGGGCCGTCGTTCCGGCGTCCTCGGGGCCATTCCGGCCGTCGAAAATCTCGATGGTAGAAGCACCTCATGGAGAAGCTGGGGGAGCTCTCGAAGGACGAGCTGCTCGCACGCCTCGAGGCGCACGTCGGCACGGGCCACGTCTGGCAGGCGGGGCTCATCGCGTATCTCGCCGAGGTCGAGGAGCGGCGGCTCCATCTCGAGCTCGCGTCCTCGTCGATGTTCGACTTCTGCGTCCGCCGCCTCGGGATGAGCGAAGGTGAGGCGCATCGTCGGCTGATCGCGGCGCGTCTCGTGCGGGCGTTCCCGAGCGTGCTCGGCTACCTCGAACGAGGTGAGGTCCATCTCTGCGCGCTCGGCGCGCTCCGCGAGCACCTCACGGAGGAGAACCACGAGGAGCTCCTTCGCGCCGCGACGCGGAAGACCACGCGCGCGGTGCAGGAGATGCTCGCAGCGCGGTTCCCGAGGCCCGACGTGCCCGCGCGCATCGAGTGCCTCGAGCCTCAGGCCGCGCTGCCGATCGCTCCGCCTGCTCCGCCGGACGCGGGCGGGGGCGCGGAGACGACGAAGCCGACCCCACGCGCCGAGGTCCGGCCGCAGGTCGAGCCGCTCTCGGCCGCGCGGTACCGCGTCGAGCTCACCGTCTCGGAGGACGTGAAGGCGAAGCTCGATCGAATCAAGGACCTGATGCGTCACCGCAACCCGAGCGGCGATCTCGAGGTCATCATGGAGAGCGCGCTCGAGCTGCTCCTCGCGAAGCTGGAGAAGGAGCGGCTCGGCAAGACGGCGCGACCGCGCACGCGGAAGCCCGCCGAGGCCGAGGCCGCGCGCGAGAGCCGGCACGTCCCGGCAGAGGTCCGTCGCGAGGTCTTCAAGCGTGACGGCGAGCAGTGCACCTTCGTCGCCGCGGACGGGCAGCGCTGCACCTGCCGCACGCTCCTCGAGCTCGATCATGTCATCCCGCACGCCCGCGGCGGCACGACCGAGGCCGGGAACCTGAGGGTGCGTTGCCGAGCACACAACCGGCTTCACGCCGAGCAGACGTTCGGCCGCGCGCACGTCGAGGAGCGCATCCACTTTCGCCAGCGAAAGTACGATGTCGGGTCGGGGCCGCTCGAGGCCGCCGCGCGCGGCCTCTTGAACCTCGGCTTCCGCGAAGCGGAGGTGCGCCGAGTCCTCGCGCTCGTGGAGGCGAAGGTCGACGCGTCGATCGCCGGCGTCGACGTCATCCTTCGTGCGGCGCTGGTCCTCCTGACGTGATCACGAGAGCTCGCGTTCGAGCGCGCCGAGCATCCCGCGCGACTCCTCGCGCGTCGGCAGGCCGAGCGCGACGCGCACGTCCTCGGGCGGCTCGTGCTCGATCTCCGCGCGCAGCGCAGCGAGCGCTTCGGCGACCGCCTCGCGCACCTCGCGACGCGCGTGCGCGTCGAGACGATCGTCACAGAAGCTCGCCACGTCCCACGACAGCTCCGCGTGCGATGCCTCGTCGATCGCGATCCGCTTCATCGCGCGCTTGATCGCCGGATCCGCCGCGCGCGCGGCCTGCACCTGCGCGATCATCGCCCCGAACGTCTCGCGCACGCAGCCCTCGACCGCGTTCTCCCGCGCGATCGCACCGAGCGAGCGGAGGCACCGCCGCCCGATGCGCGGCGGACGCGGATCGCCGCCGTGCCTCCTCGCGAGCCTCGTCATCGTCCGCGCGTGACGGATCTCGTCCGCCCGCGCACGCTCCGCACGCGCGAGCAGATCGCCGGGCGCGCCGTGCGCCGCCAGCTCCGCGCGCAGGATCTCGAACGCCGGAACGGATACCGCCTCGAGCTCCGCGAAGCCAGCGAGCATGATCGCGAGCGACGACGGGCGACCCGCCATGCGCTCGAGGCCGTCAGGTGCGCGTCCCGGGAGCGTGCACTCCCAGCAGAGCACGCCGGGACCACCAGCCCCCGTCAGCGCCGCGCTGCAACCGTTGATGGCGTAGTACCGACTGAACCCGGCATCTGTACAGATGGCTGTGCAGTCAGATCGGTACGAGTACGTGCTGCCGTCCGGTGCAACGAGCTCGGTGGAGCGGATCGCGCCGTCCTCTTCGAAGGTGTCGCAGGCCGTCGCGTACACCTCGGCCTTCAACAGATTACCCGGGTAGCAGAGCATCGACGTGCTCCCGTCCCGCCACGCAGACGCGTCGAACGCGCACGTGATGGGCGGCGGTCCGGCATCTCCCGGTCCCGTGTCAGCCGGAGGGGTCGACGTCACGGACGGTGATGGCGACGGTGACACGCCGCCACCGTCCATCGCGTCGCCGGTCACCGTGGCGGTCGGCTCGGGATCGAAGAGCGCGCGTCCACCGCATGCCGCGATCCCGACCGCCGCGGCCATCCGCACGAGCGATCGAACGTCTCCCCGCATCCCTCGAATTTACCGAATCGGCGCCTCAGAGCAAACGGCGCCAGTCGAAGTCGTCGCCGATCGAGCGCACCGCACGCGCCGGCACGCCGTAGGCCAGGGTGCGCTCGGGGACGTCCTTCACCACGACCGAGCCCGCGCCGACGATCGACCACGCGCCGACCTTCACCCGCGGGGCGAGCGTCACGCCGGTGGCGATGAACGCGCCCTCGCCCACCTCGATGCGCCCGCCCGACCTCGTCCCCGGGCTGAGCGAGGCGCCGCGGCCGATCAACGCGTCGTGCTCGACGAGGACGCCGGTGTTGATCACGACGTGCTCGCCGATGCGCGCGTCGGTGTTCACGATCGCGCCCGCGAAGACCACGGTGCCGGCGCCGATCGTCGCCGACGGCATCACCACCGCGGACGGATGGATGACGGTACCGAACCGCACGCCCGCGAGGCGCGCGGCGAGCGCGAGGCGCGTCCGGTTGTTGCCGAGCGCGAGGACGACCGCGGCGCCTTCGCCGAGCTCGTGCACCTTCGCGAGCGGGCCGACGACCTCGGCGCCGAGGATCTTCGTGCCGTGGAGCTTCGCGTCGTCGTCGAGGAAGACGAAGCGCGCGTCGGGGCGGGCGGCGCGCCAGTTCTCGAGGACGACTCGACCCTGGGCGCCCGCGCCGACGATGGCGCAGGTCACGGGACGAGGCTCTCCTTCAGGGCGGCGATGACCGTCTTCTGCTCGGCCTCGGTGAGGCCGGGGAAGATCGGCAGGAACATCGTCTCGCGCGCCGCGGACTCGGTCTCGGGCAGGACGAGGTCCTTCATCGTCTCCTTGAAGTACGGCTCGTAGTGCAGCGGCTGGATCCCGCGGCGGCAGGAGACGTTGCGCTCGGCCATGCGCTTGACGACGTCGTCGGCCGAGACCTTCGCCTTCGGCGTGGTGCGGATGCAGTACGACGACCACGCGGGCGTCGCGTAGTCCGGCACGAACGGCGCGGTGACCTCCTCGATCGACGCGAGCAGCTCGCCGTAGAAGCGCGCCTGCTCCGCGCGCTGCGCGAGCATCGCGTCGACCTTGCCGAGCTGGACGATGCCCATCGCAGCCTGCATGTCGGTCATCCGGTAGTTGTAGCCGGACTCGAAGTACTGCTGGAAAATGGCGCCCTTCGCCTGATGGCGGACGAGGTCCGAGACCGACGCGCCGGTCGACCGGAGGACGCGCGCGCGCTCCGCGATCGCGTCGTCGTCGGTCATGAGCATGCCGCCCTCGCCCGTCGTGATCATCTTGCGCGGGTGGAACGAGTAGGCGGTCGGCACGCCGTGGCCGCCGACGTTCTTGCCCTTGTACTTCGAGCCGAACGCCGTCGCCGCGTCGTCGACGAGCCAGAGATTGTGCTTCTTGGCCAGCGCGCGCATCGCGTCGAGATCGGCGGGGAGGCCGATCTGGTCGATCATCATGAGCGCCTTGGTGCGCGGCCCGATCCGCTTCTCGACGTCGGCGGGATCGAGGTTGTACGTGCGCCGCTCGATGTCGGCGAACACCGGCACGCCGCCCGCGACGATGACCGCGTTCGCGTTCGCCATGCAGGTGAACGACGGGAGGATGACCTCGTCGTCGCGCCCGACGCCGCCGCACTGGAGGGCGAGGTGGAGGGCGCTCGTGGCCGAGGCGGTGGCGACGCCGTGCTTGGCGCCCACCCGCTCGGCGATCTTCTTCTCGAGCTCGGCGACCTTCGGGCCCTGGCAGAGCCAGCCCGACTTGATCACCTCGCGGACGGCGTCCGCCTCCTCGTCGCCCACCCAGGGGCGCATCAGGGGGATCTGCTTCGCGAAGAGATCGTCGCTCGCGCTCATGATGCAGACTTCTTAGCGCGTCGCCAGGCGATGAGCTGCCTCAGGCCCTCGCGGACGTCGACCTGCGACTCGAACCCCAGGAGGCGCTTGGCCTTCTCGGTGCTCGCGCGGCGGCGGCGGACCGGGTTCACCTTCCGCTCCTCGGCATGCTCGGGCTTCATGTCCGGCCTGCCCATGAGCTCGAGCATCATCGTGCAGAGCTCGAGGAGCGAGGTCTCCTTGCCCGTGGCGACGTTGAACACGTCGTCGGAGGCGTCGCTCTCGAGGGCGAGGAGGTTCGCGCGCGCGCAGTCGGAGATGAAGATGAAGTCCATCGACTGGTCGCCCTTGCCGAAGATGATCGGCGGCTGGCCGCTGTCGATGCGGTCCATCCAGCGGACCATGACCTCGGTGTACACGCCGGTCATGTCCATGCGCGGCCCGTACAGGTTGAAGTACCGGAGCGCGACGTACGGGATCCCGTACATGTCGTTGAACGACCGGAGGTAGTGCTCGAGCGCGATCTTCGCCGCGCCGTAGAGCGTCCGGTTGTTGTACGCGTCCGTCTCCTCGATCGGCAGCTTGTCGGGCTCGCCGTAGACCGACGCGCTCGACGCGGCGACGATCTTCTTCACCTTGTGCTTCACCGCGCTCTCGAGGACGTTGAAGGTGCCGTCCATCATCACCTCGTGACCCGCGCGCGGATCGGCGGCGCAGGCGGTGATGCGGAGCGCGGCCTGGTGGAAGACGTAGTCACAGCCCTTCGTGAGGTCGTCGACGAGCTGGCGATCGCGGATGTCGCCCTCGACCTGCTCGAAGCGTCCGGTCTTCAGCGCATCGGCGATGTTGTCGCGCGAGCCGCGGATGAAGTTGTCGATCGAGATGACCTTCTTCGCGCCGCGCGCGAGGAGCTGGTCGGCGACGTGCGAGCCGACGAAGCCGGCGCCGCCGGTGACGAGGAAGACCGAGTCCTTGATGCGATCCTGGCTCATGGGGTGTCCTTCACTTCGCGCAGCGCCGCGATGACCTCGTCCTGCTCGCTCTCCTTCATCCCGTGGAAGAGCGGGACGAGGATCATCCGATCGCGCAGGAGCTCGGAGACGGCGAGGGTCTCGCCCGGCGCCTTCCGCCAGTTGCTCCGCCCCTGGTAGGCGGGCTCCTGGTGCGAGTTCATGATGCCGCGCTTGGATGCGATGCCCTTGTCGACGAGCTCCTGGAGGATCTCGACCTGCGGGCGCTTCACCGCGTCGCGGATGCGGAGCGGGTACGACTGCCAGTTCGACCGGCGGCCCGCGCGCTCCTTCGGCGGCGCGAGGACGGGGTGGTCCACGAGCGCCGCGAAGTAGCGATCGGCGAGGCGGCGGCGCTCCTTCACGATCTCGTCGAGGCGGCGGAGCTGCGCGCGTCCGACCGACGCCTGGAGATCGGTCATGCGGTAGTTGAACGCCGGCTCGGTGTACTCCTCGAAGACCACGCGATCCGAGTGATGGCGCACGGTGTCCGGCACGCTCATCGCGTGCTGGCGGAGCAGGCGGAAGCGCTTCGCGAGATCGCCGTCGCGCGTGGTGATCATCCCGCCGTCGCCGGTGGTGACGATCTTGCGAGGGTGGAACGAGAAGCACGCGGCGTGGCCCACCGGCTTGCCGACGCGCTCCCACTTTCCGTAGAGCTCGATCTCGCTGCCGATCGCGCACGCGGCGTCCTCGATGATCGGAAGCCCGTGCTCCTGCGCGACCGCGTGGATGCCGGCCATGTCGCACGGCATGCCGATCTGGTGCACCGGGAGGATGGCCTTCGTCTTCTCGCCGATCGCGCGGCGGAGGGCGACGGGATCCATCCCGTACGTGTCCTCCTCGACGTCGCAGAACACGGGCGTCGCGCCGACGGTGACGATCGCGTTCGCCGTCGCGACGAACGAGTGGCTGACGGTGACGACCTCGTCGCCCGGCCCCACGCCGAGCGCGCGGAGACAGAGCTCGAGGGCCACGGTGCAGTTCGAGACCGCGACGGCGTGCTCCGCGCCGACCGCCGCGGCGAACTCCTTCTCGAAGGCCGCGACCTCCGGCCCCTGCGTGAGCCAGCCGGAGCGGATGACACGCGAGGCCGCGTCGACCTCGGCGTCGCCGAGCTCGGGCCGAACGATGGGAATCCTTATCGCCACGTGATGTCCTTACCACGACTGCCGGCGCGCGAGCCTGCCTGGCGCGACGGGCGTCGCCCCGTCCACGGGCATTTTCATAGGTTAGTTACCTGTGAAAGTGCCCGAAAAAGGGGCGACGGGGGTCCGCCCGGCCGGCTCCGCGCCGCCGGGCAGCAAGAGGACTACGCGAGCTCGGCCGCGACGGCCTTCACCGCCGCGATGACCTCGTCGGCCTGCGCGTCGGTGAGCTCGGGGAACATCGGGAGCGAGATCTCGGTCGCGGCGGCCTTCTCCGCGTTCGGGAGCGAGCCCGCCGCGACGCCGAGGTGCGCGTACGCCGGCTGGAGGTGCACCGGCTTCGGGTAGTGCACGCCCGACTGCACGCCGCGCTTCTCGAGCGCCGCGCGGAACTCGTCGCGCTTGTCGTGGAAGATGGGGAAGATGTGCCAGATCGGCTCGCACCAGGGGTGCTTCGGGAGCGTGCGGACGCCCTTCAGGCCCTCGAACGCGGCGAGGTACTTGTCGCCGATGGCGCGGCGGCGCGCGTTCCACGCGTCGAGGTGATCGAGCTTGATGCCGAGCACGGCGCCCTGGAAGCCGTCGAGGCGCCAGTTGAAGCCGAGCTCGACGTGGTTGTGGCGGCCGAGCTGCGCGTGGTCGCGGAGGCGGCGGATGCGGGCGGCCTTGTCCGAGTCGTCGGTCATGCACGCGCCGCCCTCGCCCCAGGCGCCGAGGTTCTTGCCCGGGTAGAAGCTCGTGGCGTTGACGGTGCCGAACGAGCCGACGCGCTTGCCCTTGTACTTTGCACCCACCGCCTGCGCGGTGTCCTCGATGACCGGGAGGCCCTTCTGCTTCGCGAACTCGAGGATGGGATCGAGATCGACCGGCTGCCCGTAGAGGTGCACCGGGAGGATCGCCTTGGTCTTCGGCGTGATCTTCTTCGCGAGCTCCTTCGGATCGAGGCCGCACGTCGACGGGTCGATGTCGCAGAAGACGGGGCGCGCGCCGACGTAGCTCACCGCCCACGCGGTCGAGATCCACGTATGGGAGACGGTGAGGACGTCGTCGCCCTCCTTCACGTCACACGCGACGAGCGCCGCCTGGAGCGACGTCGTGCCGGTGTTGACGCACACGACCTCCTTGCAGCCGAGGAAGGTCGCGAGCTTCTTCTCGAACGCCTCGACCGCCGGGCCGTTGGCGAAGCCCTGCGTGTCGATGACCTTCTCGATCGCCGCCATGACCTCGGACTTGAGGGCCGCGGTCTGCTCTTTGAGGGAAAGAAAGGGAATGGTCACAGGGTCACCTTCGCGCCGTCGTTCTTCAGGGATTTCTGGCTCGCTTCGAGCACGCGGACCGTCTCGAGGCCGTCCT
>WBZO01003112.1_pt1 | contig 20083 bp, 22 predicted proteins | sample 5204261 | NCBI WGS metagenome assembly WBZO01 (sample SAMN12412400, study PRJNA552823) | activated sludge metagenome | isolation source: activated sludge from anammox sidestream of wastewater treatment plant... | place: USA: North Carolina | collected 2017-09
TTTCGAATTAGATAGCAGCTGCCTGCCAAAAGATGCCGACACCAGCATGTCCTGCACAGGTTCTTCAAGCTCTTCCAGCAGCGGTGGCACGCCCCCCGCTCCCGATGATCTGGTGCTCTGGCTGGATGCCACAGATATGGATGCAAGCGGTGATTCCACGGGCGAATATTCTGACGGAGCGGATGTTGAAAGATGGATTGATAAATCCGCAAATCGATATCAACTGGACCGAACTGATTCATCATTACCGCGCTATCAGGCTTCCGTTAGCAAATTCGGTAATTTACCCTCGGTCTATTTTGATGGGCGTTACAGCCACCTCTATCATGAAAACGATGGCATGTATAATTATGACCCTGTGAATCATGCATTCACTATAGCATCCGTTTACGGGGTGGATACCACTACAGGAGAAGATTTCGCCCCTATTGTCGCCAACTCCGATACTGACTCGCCCGGTTCAGCCAATTGTTATGGTCTTGCTGCAAGCAGAACCTGGGCTAATTATGCGAACAGTCCAACGGGCGCCACCATTACAACTTCCGATCCGATTGCGGCAGTAACCGTATTTGACGGCTTGAAAGCATCTGAAGGCACAGTTAACACTTCTGACACCTCTATCCCCGCTAATTCTATGGCTGGGCAATCCGATACCGGCAGAAGCAACATCATGCTGGGCATGAATCCCACCCAAAGCTGCCAGCTTGGCCGTGGCGGCTACGCACTGGAAGGCAATATCTCTGAAGTATTGTTATATAATCGTGCACTCACGCCGACCGAAGTCTGCGAACTTAAAACATATTTTGACGATAAATGGGGCACCTCAAGCGCCAATGGCTGCGCGGGGAGTTCCAGCTCCAGCTCCAGCGGCGGTGCAACTTCTTGCGATCTTTACGTGAAATACGACATGGACAGTGATGCTGATGACTTTGCCTGGAAAATTGTAAATGATGACCGCAGCACAACACTTTACAGTGGCACATGGACAAGCGCTCAAAATAATGCAACAGGCAATTCCGGCCCCTACTCCTTAGCAGTAGGTAGACCCTATTACTTCCAATTTATGGAATATGTTACAGCTACAGGAGTCTCACTGGATACGGTTAGCGACTATGTTCGCCTGATGTCTAATGATCCTTCCACAGGCACAGTACTGGCGGAAAAAACAGGTACAGGCAGTTTTGTATTATGCGAAAAAGAAATCACACTGGATTCTTCATGTAATCCTTCAACCGCTGACACTACGATGACCTGCACAGGCGTTCCAAGCTGCAGCGCAACCGTCTCTTGGAACACAACCGGCGCTACCGACTCACCGAACTATACCTGGAAAGTTCTTGAGAACACTACAGTCCTTGACACAGGCACTGTGAATACTGCCACCAGCGGTACGCATACGGTAACCGGCCTTGTCCCTGGCACCACCTACACCATGCGTGTTGACGATGCAAACGCCGATGGATTTATAGGCCCAGTCGCGCAATCCATCGCTTTGTCAGACACCCCGGGCCCCAGCGCGATTGCACGTTTAGGAACTGGCGACATGGCTTTTGCATTTTGCCTGAAAACCTTCTCTCTTGATAGCTCCTGCGCACGTACTGATACTGATCCAACCATGATTTGCCTGGGTACTCCCACAGTGAATCCCCCCAGCAGCGGCGACTTAATACTCTGGCTGGACAGCACCGATGTTAATGGCGATGGAGTGACCGCATCGGGCGAACCCGCCAATGGAACATTTCTCAATGCCATCGCTGGTGGCTGGCAGGATAAAACAACCGGCAGTTACGATTTCGCCTCCATCCCCTGTGTGTCAGCGCCCAGGTATATGACGGGAATCGCCAACAGCAAACCTGCATTCTATTTTAACGGCTCCGCCTGCGTTGAAAACACTACCTTCCCTATGAAACTGCCTGACATCCACGCCTACACTGTTGCGACAGCGGCGCTTCCCAGTTCAGCGGTCGGGTTGAACCAGATCCCCATTATCAATAGTGAACGCACTGCGGGCTCTGGTGCCTGCTGGGGTATTTCCGGCAACAACGTGCATGCTAATACGTCTGTGAGCGCCAGCGCGCCGGAGCCTGGCAGTGTCGCCACCGTAACCACCTCTGTAAACGCCTTTTCTGGCACTGGCACATCCAGCGGTAAGTTCCATACCACCAATACCAGCCTTGGCTCCATTACAGGTGTTGTAACCGCAGGCGGCTGGACAACCCGATTGGGCCGCGCTGTGGCTGCCAGCGGTGATTGCAATTTTGGAACGACTGCCCTGACAGGTTACATTTCCGAAATTCTCGTCTATGGCAGAGCGCTCAGTGCGAGCGAGCGCTGCGATGTGCAGTGTTATCTGAAAGGAAAATGGACAGGCACCCCCTCTGTTGCGGGCTGTGCAACTTCAACTTATTGCCCTTGAAATCAGGCAGCGGGTGAGCTGGCCACTGCGTATTCACGCCTTGGCATTCTTCCGGCAAGGAATGCTTCGCGGCCGGCAATCACCGCATGCTTCATCGCCCCTGCCATGCGCACAGGGTCACCAGCTTCTGCAATAGCTGTGTTCATCAGCACGCCCGCACAACCAAGTTCCATCGCCCATGCCGCTTCCGATGCCGTACCAATCCCCGCATCTACCAGCACCGGCACTTTCAGTGCTTGCACAATTTGTCTTATGCCATCCGGATTTAATATACCGAGGCCGGAGCCAATCGGTGCCGCCAGCGGCATGACTGCCGCACAGCCACAACTCTCCAGCGCTTTAGCCACATCAGGATTATCGGTGGTATATGCCATTACGGCAAACCCATCATTTGCCAGAATCTCCGCTGCTCTGACCGTTTCGGCCTCATTGGGGTAAAGCGTTCTTTCATCGCCAATAACCTCAAGCTTCACCAGCTTCCCGGCCCCGGCCTCCCTCGCCAGCCGCAGCAGGCGCACTGCCTCTTCGGCTGTTCTGCAACCGGCGGTATTGGGTAAATACGTGTAACGCTCCGGCGGCAGTGCCTGCCATAATGCCGCTTGCGATGCTGCATCCACCCGCCGCACCGCGACAGTGATTATCTCTGCCCCCGAAGCCTCCACGGCTGCTCGCGTTTGCGCTATATCTTTATAGCGGCCGGTTCCTACCAGCAGCCGCGAGCTATAAGATTTTCCATCCAGAATGAGGGCATCGGCAGCCATGTCTTATCCCCCGCCTATAAACCCGATAATCTCGATCTTGTCGCCGTCCGTCAGGAAATCCTGGGCATAGAGCGATTTTGACACGATAGTGCCATTGCGCTCGACCGCCACCTTGCGTGCGTCAATCGCCTGCGCATCAAGCAATGACTGCACGGTAAGCCCTTCCATTACGTCCTTTGTTTCTCCATTCAGGATAATCTGCATTCTGTTTTCCTTTTCGCGCGCCGCATAGTAGACTTTCGGCCATGGTAAAATCAATCCTCATCCTCAACGGTCCCAACCTTAACCTGCTCGGCACTCGCGAGCCCGAAATCTACGGCGCAACAACACTTGCCCAGATTGAACAGCAATGCCGCGATCGCGCAGCGCAGCTGGGTTTGTTCATTGATTTCCGGCAGAGCAACGAGGAAGGCATATTGATTGACTGGATCCAGCAGGCACATGCCGATGTGATTCTGATCAATGCCGCGGCCTACACCCACACTTCTGTCGCCATTCATGATGCCCTCAAAAGCTACAAGGGACGCATCATCGAAGTGCATCTGAGCAATCCTTATCGCCGGGAGTCTTTCCGTCACACGAGTTTTATTTCTCCGCTAGCAGAAGCAGTGCTGTGCGGTTTCGGTGCGAAAGGCTATCTCATGGCGCTGGATTACCTGGGTGGAAACTGAGCTTACAGCAGAAGTACTCCTGGCCGCTTATGCCAATGGTTACTTTCCGATGGCGAAATCCCGGGAAGACCCTGAACTTTACTGGTTTACCCCGGAAGATCGCGGCATTCTGCCTCTAGAGGGGTTTCATCTTTCGCAATCCTTAAAGAAGCTGCTTAAAAAGCAACCCTTCAAAGTTAGTCTCAACCTTGATTTTGCAGAAGTTATCCATGGCTGTGCAACCGCAAGGGAGGATAGCTGGATCAACCCGCAAATCGAACGGCTCTATACGGAACTTCACCAGCTGGGCCATGCGCATAGCGTGGAATGCTGGAAAGATAACCGCCTTGTCGGCGGTCTTTATGGTGTATCCCTGCGCGGTGCATTTTTTGGCGAAAGCATGTTCAGTCTTGAATCGAATGCCAGCAAAATTGCCCTGGCGCATTTGGTGGAATGGCTGAAAGCGGCAGGATACTCCCTGCTGGATACCCAATATGTCAATGATCACCTGCTTCAATTCGGCGTGCAGGAAATCCCTCGCCGCCAGTATCTTCAAAGACTTAAGCTGGCGCTGGCAATTCAACCGCAGCCCTTGATTCCCCGACACATTCACGAAATTGTCACTCTTTGAAGGTAAAATGAGCTGAAATATGAGGATAGGGCCCAATGCGCCGTTTAGTTTCTGCTTTTACCCTTCTTTTTCTGATGATGGTTCAGCCTGCCACGGCGCAATATATGCCGGGCGCGGGAGCACCGCCGGAAGCCACAGGCCTGCTCAATCTTTTAAATTCCCTGTCGCAGATACATTCCCCGGCCGATGCAGCCGCAGCCGCTGACGCGATCGCAACGCAGCTTGCCAATCTGAATGTTTCAGGCGGCATCAACGGCCTTGGCAGCATTTTGCCGGGCGATGTCGCCACCGGCGCTCCAGATTTAGCCAGCTTCGGCAATATCCTCTCTTCCGCGCAGAATGGTGACCTGGTGAACGCCATGAACAATGTCTACACCGAGCTCACTAATCGTTACAATGTGCCTGGCCTTGACCCCGACACCAAACAGGAGATTTACAACCAGCTTTCCCAGTTGCAGGGCCTGATGCAGAATCAGAACGCATTGAATGCGGGCCTTACCCTGGCACAAAGCAATGTTACTAACCTTCTCAATAATGCCGGCCTGGGTGATATCGTGAACGCGCTGGGAGGCTTAATCAATGGCAATGGAGATCCGGCGGCCATTGCACAGGCCTTGGCGAACACGGATCTGACCAAGCTTAATCAAGCTCTGCAGCAACTCGGCATGCCGGGCATCGACAGTTTGGCAAAATTCCTTCCACCCGGCGTAGATCCTGCCGTTTTAGGTCAGATTCTGGATGCATTTAAAAATGGCGGGATTGACGCCCTGCTCGGAACCCTGGAAAATATGCTGAAGGATAAGCTCAAGAATGCGTTGCCGCAGGATATTCCTGGCCTGAACGACCTGATCGATCAAATAGGCAATCTGCGCAACGATCCGGCCGGCGCATTAACGGGCCTGCTCAACGGCCTGCTTAATGGTAGCGGCCAGGCAGGTTCCGGTCCCACCTCAGATTGCAAGATGAACTCGGTGGAACAGGTCATGACCGGAATCGTTGCCAGCCACGGCGATTTATCGCGCAGTCCGGGCATGCGTCTCTGCCAGTAGCACTGACTGCGGAATTATGCTATGGCACTGCCATGGCAAAAACAAACTTCGTTGAATCACTGCTTGAGCATGCGCTTTTCGCCAGCCGCTGGCTGCTGGCTCCTTTTTATCTTGGCCTGGCGGGAGCACTTTTTCTTCTCATCTCCGTTTTCATACAGGAAGCCTGGCATTTCTTTTCCATGCTCCCTGCGCTGGGAGCGAATCAGGCGATTCTCGCGGTACTTTCGCTCATCGATTTAACGCTCGCGGCGAACCTGGTAATCATCGTGATTTTCTCAGGCTATGAGAGCTTCGTTTCCAAATTTGATTTTGAAACGCATGAAGACAGGCCGGACTGGCAGAGCAAAGTGGATTTTGCCACGCTGAAGATCAAGCTTATCGCCTCAATTGTTGCCATATCCAGCATCCATCTGCTTAAGATCTTCATGGATATTAAAAGCTATGCGGCCGATGACATCCGCTGGCTGATTATCATTCACTGCGTCTTCTTTGTCTCGGGCGTTGCCCTGGCCGCGACCGATCGCATCGCCGCCTCCGCCAAGCAGAAAAAATAGTTAGCTGCACGCCTCCACAAATGCGCGGAAAATTGCAGTATCTGCCGGCGTGATATGAAATTCCGGATGCCACTGCACCCCTAAGGCAAAACGATAATCCGGATGTTCAATTCCTTCAATCACGCCATCTTCCGCCACGGCATTCACCACCACGCCTTTTGCCACTTTATCGACCGCCTGATGATGCGCGCTGTTGACCATGATAGGAGTCTTACCCACAATTTTATGCAGCAACGTACCCTCTTTTACAGTCACGCTATGGCCGGCTTCGTGTCGCGGATTCGGCTGCTCATGCGCCAGCGGCTCCTTGATGCTGTCGGGTATGTGCTGAATTAAAGTGCAACCGAGCGCTACCGCAAGCAGCTGCTGCCCTCCGCATATTCCCAGTATAGGCATATTGCGCTTCAGCGCACCGCGTACCATGGCTATCTCAAACTGCGTTCGGCGCTCTTTCAGCGAAACCTGGTCGCTGACAATCGTCTGCCCGTAATATTCCGGCGAAACGTCAAATGCACCGCCTGTCACCACAAGCCCCTTGATCAGTTCCAGATAACGTTCCGCCAATGCCACTTCATGCGGCAGCGGCAGCGGCACACCGCCTGCTTCACTTACCGAAGTCAGGTAATTCTCGCGAATGGCGTACCAGGGATATTTCGAATAAGCAGGTTTGTTTTCTTCAAAGTCTAGCGTGAAGCCGATAAGCGGTTGGGTCATGGATGCAACATAAGCTGGCGATGAACTATGAGCAATGGGTTATACATGGCCTGTAAGCCCATTGTCATCCTAACACTTTTTTAACCACTCACCCTCTATCCATCAGATTAGGGGAAGTATTATGTCATTATCATCACTCTTAGGTGCACTCTTCGGCTTTGGATTATTCCTGGCTTCGATTTTTACCATTACCGACAATTACATGTCGTTCCTGGACTTTCATGGCGCGATGATCGTCTTTGGTGGCACAATCGCTTCCGCCTATATGAGCTTTCAGGCCCGCTACGTGAACATCGCCTTTAAAGCGATGTGGTGGATGGTGAAAAAGCCTAAATCAACCCGTGAAGGCTTAAACACTGAAATCGCGCGGTTGATTAAATGGGCCTATATCGTGCAGGCAAAAGGCCTGCCTGGCCTCGAAACAGAAGTAAAATCCATGCCGGCAAACGATCCGCTGGTGAAATACTGCGTGGAATTATTGACAACCAACTACAAGCCGGAGGAAATCCGTGAGATGGTCAATACCGCGATTGAAGCACAATATGAGCGCGATGTTGCGCCCGTTGCCGTGCTGAAAATGATGGCAGGCGCGGCTCCCGCATTCGGAATGATCGGTACGCTGGTGGGGATGGTGGTGATGATGCAGGGCCTGGGCGCTGACTTCTCCAAAATGGGCGGCGGCCTTGCTGTTGCCCTGCTTGCTACACTTTATGCGGTAGTTTACGCGCGTCTTCTCTGCCTGCCCGCGGCTGAAAAACTCCAGCAGCTTGAAGAGATTTTCCGTTTCCGCAATTACCTGATTGCAGAAGGTATCGTGATGCTCGCTGAAAAACACAGCCCACGCTACATGCAGGATCGACTCAACAGCTTCCTCGACCCGGCAATTCACTTTAACATTGATACGCAGATGAGCCGATAGGAGGCTTCCATGTCCGGCTTCAAGAAACATGTAAAGCATGAGGAAAACCACGAAGCCTGGCTGATGACCTATGCGGATTTCATCACGCTGATGGCCAGTTTCTTTGTACTGATCATATCGGTTTCCGAGCCTAAAACCGAGAAACTGCAGGACGTCGCGCAGGGTATAGCCTCCGGTTTCGTCGAGAACATGATCGAGCTTCCTTTCAAGACGCTCTATGAAGACTTCCAGCTTATTATTGAAGATAATGCAGTCGAACTGCAGGTCGCTGCCGAATATACCACCGACGGCGTGCAGCTGGATATTGCCTCTTCCACCATCTTCAGCCCCGGCTCAGCCGAAATCCGCCCCGATTCGGTGCAGATGCTGAAAGAGCTCGCTATCAGCATCCAGGAAATGGAATTGAAAGATTACACTATCGTTGTGGAAGGGCATACAGACGATACAGGCCTGCCTAAAGGCTCTGCATTCGCCAGCAACTGGGAGCTTTCTGCCGCACGGGCCGCGCGTATCGTTCGCTTCCTGATCGAGCAGGGCATAGAGCCTACAAAAATGCAGGCTGTGGCTTTCGCTGATACACGGCCTAAAGTACCAAATCTGGACACACAGAATAATCCTATCTTCGAAAACCGCGAGCAGAACCGCCGCGTGATGATCAACATCAAGCGCGTCCTCTAAAGCATTTCCTCTTACTCTTCACTGTGCTAGAGCAGGAATATGTCTGCATCCTGCCATAATCATTCCGCCCATTGTAACGATCCGGCTTTCCGTAATTCTCTGCGCAAATGCATGGCGGCAAATCTCTTCATGTTCCTGCTGGAAATGATTGCGGGCAGTTACGCCAAATCACTTTCTATTCTCGCTGACGCCATGGATTTTCTAAGCGACAGCGTCAGCTACGCGCTGGGCCTTTATGCGTTGGGCAAGCCCCCGCGTTTCCGCAGTTACGTGGCGTTATTCAATGCCTTGACCATGGCTGTATTGGGGCTTTGGATTATGTATCAGGCCGTTTTGCGCTTTTATGCGCCTGCAATACCACATGCCGGCGTAATGGGCGGGGTGAGCATATTGGCGCTGACCGCCAATTTTCTTTCAACTTACTGGCTGTATAAGCATCGTGAAGGCGACAGTCTCGAGCAATCGCTTTGGATGTGCAGCCGCAACGATATGCTGAATAATCTTGCCACCCTGGCCGCAGCGGGACTGGTGTCAATTACTGCCACTCCCTGGCCGGATATGGCCATTGCAGCAATGATATTAACAGTGGAAATGCGCTCGGCCTGGAAAGTATTTCACCAGGCCAGGCGCGAGCTCAGTGTAAAATAACGCCCATCGCCGCTTTGGCGCTTTTAATCACGCCGACGCTGCTGCGTATTACCCCAATCTGCACTGAATTAGCATGACTTATAGCGAACATCGCGGGTGTTGTACTGCTCATATGCTTGTCCTTCTGCTAATGACTTACGGGACTCCTTCATTTTCATGAAGGAGCCACGCTTGCCAAGGTAGGGTGTTCTGTGGTTGCTTAGGCGGGTTCCGCTTCCTTGCGGCGGCGGTTATTCGATTTTTTCGCGCCAGGCCCCAGCGTGCGCGGCTGGTTAAAGGCGAAGGCGGGCTCGTCATCCTTGATAATCACGGTGACCGTGCCGCCGCGTGCCAGGTTACCAAAGAGGACTTCATCAGCCAGGGGCTTCTTAATCTTCTCGGCAATCAGGCGCGCCAGCGGACGGGCTCCATTGCTGCGGTCATAACCCTTTTCCGCAAGCCAGTCGCGAGCCGATTCGGCAAGCTCGATCTGCACATGGCGCTCGGAAAGCTGCGATTCCAGCCGGGCGATAAATTTATCGACCACATGACGTACCACGTCGGGGTTGAGGTGCTGGAAGGGGATAACCGCATCCAACCGGTTCCGGAATTCCGGTGAAAAGAGGCGGTTCACTGCTTCCTTATCCTCCCCGTCGCGGGAATCGCGGCCAAAGCCCATGGGCGCGCGGGCCATATCGGCGGCGCCGGCATTGCTCGTCATGATGATGATGCAGTTGCGGAAATCAACGGTTTTGCCGTTGTTATCCGTCAGCTTGCCATAATCCATCACCTGCAGCAGGATATTGTAGATATCCGGATGCGCCTTCTCGATTTCGTCGAGGAGGATGACGCTGTAAGGGGTTTTGTCCACGGCATCGGTCAGCACACCGCCCTGCTCATAACCGACATAGCCCGGAGGGGCGCCGATCAGTCGCGCAACGGCATGCTTTTCCATGTACTCAGACATGTCGAAACGGTGCAGCTCCATGCCCATATGCTTGGCAAGCTGCTGCGCCACTTCAGTTTTGCCCACGCCGGTCGGCCCGGTGAAGAGGTAATTGCCGATGGGCTTTTCCTCTTCGCGCAGACCCGCGCGGGACATCTTGATGGCTGAAGCGAGTGCTTCGAGTGCCTTATCCTGGCCGAAGACCACAAGCTTGAGATTCTGCTCAAGGTGTTTAAGCACCTTGGCATCGTCCATGCTCATGGATTTCGCGGGCATCCTGGCAACTTTGGCCACGATTTCCTCGATCTCCTTTGCGCCGATGGTTTTGCGGCGCTTACCAGGCGAAAGCAGCATCTGGGCCGCACCTGCCTCGTCCAGCACGTCGATCGCCTTGTCGGGCAACTTACGGTCATGGATGAAGCGGGCAGAGAGCTCAACTGCCGCTTTGACAGCCGAAGCGGTGAATTGCACCTGATGATGCTCTTCATAATACGGCTTCAGGCCACGCAAGATCTTGATACTGTCCTCAATGGACGGTTCCGCCACATCGACTTTCTGGAAACGGCGTGCCAGCGCACGGTCTTTTTCGATGTAATTGCGGTATTCTTTATAAGTTGTGGAACCTATGCATTTGATGCTGCCACGCGCCAGCGCGGGTTTCAGCAGGTTGCAGGCATCCAGCGCGCCGCCGGAAGTGGAGCCGGCGCCAATAATAGTGTGGATTTCGTCAATAAACAGCACCGCGCCGGGGAGTTTTTCAATCTCCTTGATCACGGCTTTCATGCGTTCCTCAAAATCCCCGCGATAGCGTGTGCCTGCCAGCAGGCTGCCCATATCGAGCGAGAAGATCACGGCGTTGCGCAGCACCTGCGGCACTTCGCCACGAGTGATGCGCAGTGCCAGACCCTCTGCAATAGCAGTTTTCCCCACCCCCGCCTCGCCTACATAAAGCGGATTATTTTTGCTGCGGCGGCACAGAATTTGAATAGTACGCTCAATCTCCTGTTCGCGGCCGACCAGAATATCGGTTTTGCCGGCTTCGGCTTTCTTATTCAGGTTAATGCAGTAAGCATTCACCGCTTCCAGCTTGCTTTGCTCGCTGCCAGATTTTTTCTGAGCTGCGGTAAAGCCGCTGTCCAGCGCCTCTGCCATGTCCTCCTGGTCGTTTTCGCGTTTATGCGAAGAATCTTCGGAATTAGTGCTTTCCTCCACCGTAGCAGGCGTGCCCACTTTCATGAAGTCACCGTATTTCACGATACCGTGGGAAATATAATTCACTACATCAAGGCGGTTGATGTCCTGTTCCTGCAGGAAGTAAACCGCATGCGATTCACGCTCAGAGAACAGCGCAACCAGCACATTAGCGCCTGTTACTTCGCTTTTGCCTGCAGATTGCACATGGATGGCGGCACGATGGATCACGCGCTGGAACCCTGCCGTCGGCTTCGCTTCCGACACGCCTTTTACCACCAGCGAAGTCAGGTCATTTTCTATAAAGTCAGTCAGCGCCGATTGCAGCTCGGCGATATTCACGCCGCAGCCGCGCATGACAGGCGATGCGTCTTTATCTTCAGCCAGCGCGAGCAGCAGATGCTCCAGCGTGGCATATTCGTGGCTGTATTTTTTGGCAAGCGCGAGCGCTTTATGCAGTGTTTTTTCCAGATTCTTGGAGAGCATGGGCCACCTTTATTCCTTTTCCATAACGCATTGCAGTGGATGCTCGTGTTGCCGCGCCAGATAGAGGGTTTGGTCGATCTTTGTTTCGGCTACATCCCGCGTAAAGACACCGCATAGGCCCGCACCTTTATTATGCACTTCAAGCATAATGCGAACTGCCTCGCCTTCGTCCTTATTAAAAATGTTCTCCAAAACCTTCACTACAAAATCCATCGGCGTATAATCATCGTTCAGCAACACGACCTTGTAAAACGGAGGACGTTCCAGACGCGTCTTTGGCAACGCGACCAGTGTGTCTTCCCCGGCTTCCCCATGATTCTGACTTGAGCCATCCGCGGCGCGGATTTGCGTGTCAGTTGTTGTCGTGTCTTGAACGTAGAATCTCATAAAAAAGTGAACAGACGTTTAATTAACTCTTACCAAGAAGTTTATTTATCAATTTTAATGCATTTTTTTGTGCATTAATCTTTATCCCTTTCTATATAGGGCATTTTTTCCCTAGGTAAAAGAGGAAGCCCAAACAGGGCCGTCATCAAACCGTAACTATTGATAAATCGCTGAATTTGCTAATATAGCGATTATTTTTTGCCTTCTGCTCAGCACTGCATTTACGCAGCCAAACCTTATATTTCTTCTTAAATATAATTGATGGCGGCATAATAGTGGGTCTGACTCAAGGTTAATCCTTTTAATTTTTAATCATGAAAGCATTCAAAACAGCAATCTTGCTGCTAAGCCTCATCAGTTTTTTTGCATCCTGCACCTCCTCCCGCCCCTTAACAACTCCGGATCCAGTTCAAATTCCCGCCACATCCGCACCACAATGGATGTCGCAGGCAGTCAGCCTGCGCCTGCTTAACTGCCCGATCGGCGAGAATATTCCGCTGCGACGGGTCGGCAATCCGGTCTTTAATGAGCGTCGCACTCGATGGGAAATTGCCTACACGGCAGACTTTCCTTGCAGCACCCGTGCTGTCAACCGCAAAGGAGAGCATATCCTTATCTTCTCCTGGGATCCGTCGACTGGTGAAGTCATCATCGGCGACGACGCTTACAAGTGGCAACCTGGCCAGACAGAACCAGTTTACATCCCGGGATGGTGGGCCCAGGAAATGACTGTTAACTGGTCAAAATAAAGAATCCGCTCTGAGCGCATATGGAAGGCACTTACCCTTCCATATGCCGCTACGGCGGATTTTTTTATTTCCGCCTCCCAACAGTGTCATCAAACCGTAACATGCCTGAAACAGGCAGATATGCTATTCTGTAGCTTCATCATGCTCTTGCTCAGCCCTGCATTCGCAGCCAAACCACATACTAATTTTGTACCTTTATAAGTATCGGAATGGCTTAAAAGCGGGATGCGCTGGAGTTAATCGCTTCATTTTATGAAACAAATACCATTTCTGTTGGTAGCATTGGCCCTGAGCCTCTGCTCCCTCAGCGCCTGCCGCAAAGACGTGGCGCTGGAAACTTCACAACCGCAGACTACAACTGAAGATCTGCAGCACCTGAACGGCACAATCATCGTTGAAGATCAAATCCTTCAATATGATATCGCCGATGGAACTGATCATACCTGTGAAAGCCGTTCCGCCAATCTGCCCGCCAACTGGGTCATGGACACAACCAGCGCCTACCCCAAGTGGAGACAGGTCATTGTCCAGTGGGATAAAACCTGGCCGGCCGAAAGCGATTCTGTTTGGAGCGCCCAGGTTCTGCTTCGTATTGGCAACACCTTGCTTTTGCGTGACCTTAAACAGCAGTCAAACGGCGGTTACTTACTCCGGGTATTAAACTGGTCGAATCCGAGCCCGGCTTACACTTACCACGTGTACAAGCCAGAAAGCGGGATCGCACCATTGCTTCGCCTTGCCAACAATTACGCTGATGTCAGTGGAAATGCCGAAGTGTTAAGCTTAACTTTTGATTGGGGCCCCTTTGGCCCTCCATCTCAAAAGCACTACACAACGGCACCTCCTTTGGTCATTACTCCCAATGTTCTGACGGGAGCTCAGGCCGACTCAGTCATCGGCACTCCCACCGGTTGGTTCTTGTATTCCAATGACGACAGTATTACGCCGTACTGGGTGGATCCAACCAATACTACGGGTCCGAATTTACCAGAGGCTTTTCCCGTAAATCTCATTGGTTCAAATACTAGTCACGGTTGGCTGGTTTACGAACAATATCCTTGGGCAGATGGCTGGAGCTCTCCGAGCCAGATGTATTTCTTCATCCATGGATTTAATGGGACGGGTAAGGCAGGCTTCTGGCTCAGCCAACTCTAATTTTAATTCAAAAGGTACAAAATTTTCCTCTGGGGCACGACTTGTTCGTGCCCCTTTGGTTTTTGTGAGACATTTTTTATCGCCTTCCTCTATGCTGCTGCGATGTTCTGGCCTGATGTAATTGAGTTAAAGTCCTTCTATGCCTCCGCTTTGGGGCAGGTTGCCTGCCTTGCATTGCGCCGTCATATTCGCTCAATCTGGCCCGAGGCAAAAAATGAAACCATCCTCGGGGTCGGCTATGCCACACCCTATCTTCTTCCCTATCTGGATAAATGCGATCTCGTAGTAGCCTGCATGCCCGCGGGGCAAGGCGTCGTTCACTGGCCGCAGGGCCGCGAGAATCTAAGTGTGCTGGTAGATGAAAGTGAACTTCCCTTCCCCACCGGCACGGTCAATCGGCTTCTGCTGGTCCATGGGCTGGAACACAGCGAGCATGCAAGACACCTGCTGGCTGAGGCCCATCGCGTCTTAACTCCCTCTGGTCGTTTACTGGTCATTGCACCTAATCGCCGCGGCATCTGGGCGCGGGCGCCGCGCAGCCCTTTTGCCCAGGGCCAGCCTTTTACCCCAGGCCTGCTCAAACGGCTGCTTACTGAATGCCGCTTCACGACCCTGCAGACCCGGCCTGCTCTATTCTTCCCGCCCTCTTCCATGCGCTTCCTTTTGCGTTCGCACCGGCTTATCGATCTGCTCGGCATGGCTTTTTTCCCAGCCTTCGGGGGAGTGATTCTGGCGGAAGCAGAAAAACAAATCTACGCGCCTATTAAAGGCAAGATGCAGCCTGTTTACAACAGGGGCCAGGCAAGCGCGGTCGCAACCGCCTCTCCTTCACTGCGCTAACCCTTTGTTAACTCTCATACGGTACGTTGAGGCTGTATAAAAGGGAGACACACGTCCATGACGGATCAAATCGAGACAGAAAACATGCAGGAAAAAGGCGGCCCCGCGAAAAAAGGGCCCAAGCGTGATGCGCTGAATCGACCCAAATACGCTACGATTAAAAACCCAACAATCGAAGCGATTATCGGCGAGCATTTCCGCTTTTCAAGCCCTGAACAGGCTCAGGCTCGTCTTGATGCATTGCGCGAAGTGTTCATTGTTTCCAAACTTCCAGACGATGTGGACCCCAATCCGCTGGAATTAAAACTTTGGATTCGTGGATATGGCCTTTCCGCTGAATCCCGTGAGCAGGGTTACATCGGCAACTACGCCCGTTTTGAAGTGAAACGTGCCGATAAAGGCAAATGGACCATCGCACCTGTGCTGCTTAACGTAGACAAGCGCTACCATCCTCAACGGCGCCAGACGCCTAAGCGTCATCCCAACTGGGGACATCCTATCATGCGCGATATCCAGAAGGGCCGCGTACATAAAACCATCGAATCCGCACAAAACGAATTGCGCCGCCTGCACGAAGCCTTCCCCGAGGTTTCTATCCCATTGACGAATAAAATGTACATCATGGTGTACCAGAAAGTGGAAGAAGAAGGCCAGCCGCCGATTCGCAAATGGGTACTGGAACTGAAGGCCACGGATAAAGGTGATGGCTTTATCATCACTTACGCTCCGAACACCTACCAGGCGGATACGAAGAAGAAAATCGAAGCGACGCAACAAGCCACCGCAGACGCTGCAGCGAAGCCTGCCGCGCCTAAATCCGGCGAAGCGATTGGTCACTTTACTTCACAGGTATTGCTCAAAAAGAGTCGCAAAAAAGCGCCGAGCATTCCCAAAATCAAGCCTGTCGATCAGCAATAATGGAATACCGTCAGCCCGGAAGAGCTGACGGTACAACCAACAATGCAAGAGCACTGTTATCTCGTGGGTACAATCACCACCTGTGAAGGACGCTTAGTGGTTACGGTGGTGGTCGTATGAGTCACCCCATCTTCCCCTACCGCTGAATCGTAATATACTTTCTTAGTCACGGTTTCCTCTGCCATATCCGGGGTAATCACGGCCACCGGCATTACTTTCAGGCGGGAAACATCCGTTAATTCCTGCGGGCTGGCAATGACGCCATCAATTTCATAAAGAACTCCGCCGGCAAGTTGAGTCTGTGCCACCACGTTATGACCATCTACCCGGTAGTCACCTTTGCGCGGCTCGCTCAGCCCTATATTTGTGCCATCAATGCTGACCGCGGCAAAGCGGCCGGGATCAGCAAAGCTGACTTCCTGAGGCACAATGTGATTACGCAGGATATCCGCAGCTTCTTCACGGCATTGATCCGAATAGAAGCACGGATATTTTGCTTCCGTCATTTTTGCCATTGCGGCATTAGTCGGCGCGAAAACAGTATAACCCACGCCTTTATTCAGCTCATTAATAACGCCGGTATTCACCAGTCCTTGATAAAAAGTGGAAAGTTCCGGCCGGTTACGAATTTCGTTTTCCATGGATGTATTGCCCGCCAGGGATGACGTTGCGGAATAAATAAATCCCGCTGCCACGCCAAGCGCTATTAAAATGGTTTTATCATGCCTCATAATGCCTCCTGTGCATTGATTGTTGGTGTAGAGACAGAAAAACCAGTTTTCCGGTTAAGATGAAATACCATCAGAAGGCTGGAAACATAAAAACAACATAAACTTCCAGCGCCTTAATGCCACCTTGATAAAAAGCCGGGCTAATCGCATCGTTTCATAATGCCAGAGCGCCTAGAAGTTAGATATCCGTAAAAAGCGGATCATTGATTATTCAAGGAGAATTAAAATGCAAAACAATCCCCAAAACCCTTCTCTTGCTAATAAACAACCCACCAAGGGTAAAACTGATCAGAATGAACAGGAACCCACCCGCGCCGCCGATAACTGCGGCACCAGCGCTTGTGGTACTGGTTCGACCTCTAAAAAAGGCGCTGTCTAATCAGCTCAAGAGAACAAAAAAGAGCCGGATAACTCCGGCTCTTTTTTTATTTAAGAATATTCATTACTTTATCAAGCATTTCAAGCGCTTCTGCACGCGGGCGCTGGAACACATTGCGGCCGATAATCGAGCCGTCACCGCCCCCTTGTGCGATCGCGGTGATATCATCAAAGACAGATTGTTTATCCTTGGTATTACCGCCGGAGAAGATCACGAGGCGACGGCCGTTAAAGGCGCATTGTTTCACATGTGCCACGCGTTTAGCCAGGGTGCCAACATCGATTTTCTTTTCTTCGTAGACTTTTTTGGCTTCAGGCAATTCCAGGAAATCCGTAGGCAGCTTCACTTTGATGATGTGCGCCCCCAGCAGTGCCGCCAGGTGTGCCGCATAAGCCGAGATATCGACAGCCAGTTCGCCATCCTTGCTCAGGAATCCACCGCGCGGATAGGACCATATCACCACGGCTAGTCCATGGGCTTTCGCTTCTTCCGCCAAGGCGCGGATTTCCTCGAACAGGTCATTGCTCGCGCCGGAACCGGGATAAATAGTAAAGCCAATAGCCGAACAGCCCAGACGCAGCGCGTCCTTTACGCTGGCAGTTACCGCCTGATTAGGTTGATCACCTTTGGGCAACAGGGAGTTGCTGCTGTTCATTTTCAGTATCAGCGGAATTTCCCCCGCGAAAGTCGAGGCGCCTGCTTCCAGCATGCCAAGTACCGAGGCATAGGCGTTGCAGCCGGCTTCCACTGCCAAATCAAAGTGGTAATGCGGGTCGTAGGCGGGGGGGTTCACTGCAAAGCTTCGCGCGGGGCCGTGCTCAAATCCCTGATCCACCGGCAGAATTACCAATTTTCCGGTTCCTGCCAGTTTGCCATGCATCAGCATTCTTGCCAGATTGGCCTTAGTGCCGGGATTGTCGCTCTCATACCAGGAGAGAATTTCTTTTACGCGGGGAGTCAGGCGCATCGCATACCTCTTGAAGTTACTTAATCTGGCCAAGGGCATAGCGTTGGAAGGCGGGGGAGTCAACCGGCTTGCCAAAGAGTACGATTTGAGCTCTTCTTCCCCGGAATGAAATGGCTTCCCTACTTACTCTGCCTTGGCATAACATTACCGCTGTTCCAGGTTTTCACGCCCTGGACGGATAATGCAGATTTTGTGTTATATACCAATCTGCTAAACCAGTTCTCGCTTGAACTCTGGCGCGGCCATCCCTATCCGCGCTGGCTGCCGGGGCTTAATGGCGGCCTGGGCAGCCCTGCCATGCTTTTTTATGCGCCGCTGCCTTATTATATAGGCGCCTTGCTGGAGCCGCTTCGCACCTTCGACCCCTATGCCGTATTACGCTACCTTTCCCTGGTTACGCTGGGTCATCTGTTTGCGACATTTTCTTTTCAGCGCTGGCTCTGCGGCCATTTATCACCTCCACAGGTACAGCGCAGCACCTGTTTCTTTGCTACCTATCCTTATTTTCTCTCACTTTATTATCTTCAGTCGGGCATGGCCGTCAGCTTCGCTCTGGGGTTTTTACTGCTGACGCTTAGCGCTATCGACGCCCGTCGCTATGATCTGGCGGGCCTGGCGTTCGCCGCCATAATGCTTTGCCATCCACCTTCTTTCATCATCGTCTCACCATTGCCCCTTCTTTATGCAATCTGCTTTCAGGGCCGAAATGCCTGGCTGGTGGCTGTCAGCAGCGTGTTCGGTATCGGCATTGCCGCTTTTTACTGGGTGCCCGCCCTGCTCGCCCAGCGTCATATTCCATTCGAGCTGTTCACTTCCGGCAAATTCGCCTACGCAAACAATTTTTTAGGCCTTAATGAAAAGCTTTGCCTGCCTTTACTGCTGCTGGCACTGTCCGGACTCTGGCAGCTACGCAATTCTCTCGCACAGCCTTTGCTGCGCTTTCTGTCTTTTATTTCCGCAGGCGGAATTTTTATGATGCTTCCGCTGTCCCTGCCGCTGTGGAATCACCTGCCACTGCTGCCATCATTGCAGTTTCCCGGACGTTTTCTTATCCTGTTCACCTTGATTGTGCCATTGGTAGCCGCCCTCTGGACGACTTCTCTGCTGCGCAAAACAACGGTCGGTCTAATCTACCTGCTGACCGCCTGCTGCTATTTACTTATCCTCTCGACGTTGCATGAAAACCGCGAGACCGTAACGCCTAATCGCCTCCAGCAGTCCACGGTATTCTCAGTCCTGCGCACCCGATGGATGGACCTCGACCCCGACACGCAATCTGCTCAATTCGAAACCTTGGCCAAGCAATCCCCCGCACCGCATCAGTTTTATTTCCCGGGATTGGAAGTGATTCAGCAGGGCCAGCACCTGCCGCTTAATCCGCGCCCTCATGGGCTGGCGCATTCAGGCAGATTACAGGCTGACAAAGCTTTCAGGCTGAACTTTAAACCGGAAGGCAGCCCGCTTTCTTTTTGGATTTCATTAAGCGCTCTTTTAACGACCTTTGGTTTTTACTTCCTGAGGAAAAAAGCAGGCTAAAAAACCGGAGGACCGGAACGCATTGCGTCCGGCCCTCCGTTTTCCCATTTTCCTGGATTCAGTTCTTCATTGTCGCTCCCATTTCCGACCAGACGTAGCCGTTGGCCGTGATCTGCCAGATTTTGTAGGGCGCCGCCGGCGGGATACCCTTGAAATCGCCTTTGCCTTCGAAGTAGAAGGCGGCATTTTCCGTGGTATGGGGAATCTGGTAATAGACCCAGACCACGTAACCGCCAGGCACGAATTGCAGGCGGGTGTAGCCGTAGGGCAGCACTTTGCCCTTGACGGTCACGTTGGGAATCGCCGAATATTCCAGCGTGTCGGGCGTGCTGCCGATGCCTTGGATAATATTCGACGGTTGGCCCAGAACGACCTCCTTGGGCAGGTTGGTTACGGTCGCGGCGGCGGGAAGCGGGCGCGAGGTGGTGAGTGAACTGGATTTTTGTGCGAGTGCCTGGCAAGCCAGCAGCCCGAACAGCAGAAGAAAGGTGTTCTTCATTAGAGAAGTAGGTAAGGGTGAAACTTGGTGAATCTCGTGTTTTCCCTGTCCTGCCGGAGCAAGACTTCTACCAATCCAGACAAAAGCAGACATGGCTATAGCTCATTCCATCAATACAAAAGATGAAAAAATACGATTGAATGCAGCAGGTTTTGACTTTAGAAATTATTTACCCATACACAGAAACATTATATTCTGCACAAGGCTTACAGCTAATACATCGTGGGGTGAGCGCAAGGTAAAATACGTAATGGGTGGAGTAGATAACTGGCTTTTTGCAAAATCAGAAGATAACAATAC
>WBZO01003113.1_pt1 | contig 20082 bp, 18 predicted proteins | sample 5204261 | NCBI WGS metagenome assembly WBZO01 (sample SAMN12412400, study PRJNA552823) | activated sludge metagenome | isolation source: activated sludge from anammox sidestream of wastewater treatment plant... | place: USA: North Carolina | collected 2017-09
TTTGGGGCTGTAGTAGATTAGCAACCGTGCTAGGCTACTATAATGAAGATAAGTCATTGCAAATTATCGAAGAAAACCCAGTACAAGCTGCTTGAGTTTTTTGTGTTGGAAGTAACTGCACGTTCTGCGGCGGATTTACTTGGCATTCAGGCGAACACGGCGGCGCTGTTTTACCACAAAACTCGGCAAGTGATTATGGCACGTTTAGAGCTGCATGCAGAAGAAGTTTTTGCGGGCGAGATCGAACTTGATGAATCGTATTTTGGTGGTGTACGCAAAGGAAAACGTGGGCGCGGTGCGGCAGGAAAAGTCGTTGTGTTTGGCATTCTAAAACGCGGTGGCAAGGTTTACACTAAGGTCGTGGATGACACTAAAACCAAAACGCTGATGCCTATAATCATGAGGAAAATCGTGCCTGACAGCATTGTCTATACCGATTCATACCGCTCGTACAACGCGCTCGACGTTTCCGATTTTTACCACCATCGCATCAACCACAGCACCCATTTTGCCGAGCATGCTTCTAACCACATCAACGGCATTGAGAATTTTTGGAATCAGGCCAAACGTGTACTGAGAAAATACAATGGCGTGCCTAAAAATCACTTCAATCTATTCCTCAAAGAATGCGAATTCAGATTCAACTACGGAACACCAAAACAACAACTCGCCATTCTCAAAAAATGGTGCTATTAACAACTTAATCTACTACAGCCCCATTCCTTTTGAATCAGCTAGAAATTTCTTGAATGCACTATATCCGCTAAGTGCGGTATTTTTGTTTATGTCTTTACTTGAGGGCAAATCAACAGGCTTATCAGTAATATTGGATAGAAGCTGCGGAGTGTATACAAACTCGTTAGGATTATTCGCACTATCTGCCAATAATTCTAAAGGAGCATCACTGTTAGACTTGCTTTTTACGCCAATTTCTGGCGGAGTTAAAACTGGTTTAGCATCAGAAGATTCTGGGAGTTTTAATATTTGCTCTGCTACTGAGATGTTATCAGATGATTTTTCGGTATGATTTTCAATTATTGTTTTAGCTGTATCTACGGGTACTTCTTGTGCTAAGTCGTTAGGCTTATCTTTTGCAGTTAGCTCAGATAAATCTTTGACTGCTTCTGGTGGTGTTGATTCAAAAAACTTAGACACTTGCCCGGCGAATGTTGAAACACTGCCAGAGGTTGCATCTTGATGATTTTTATTTATAGTTTCATCTGTCGTTACAGTAGTATTTTTATCGGTGTTATTAATTAAAGATTGTGTGTCAGATACTAACTCACTTGGTTTGTCTTTTGCCATTGATTCTGATGAGGCTATAACTGGCTCTGAATTATCTGACCCAAAAAGTTTTAACACCCGCTCCGACAATTCTGAAACGGCACCAGATGACGCTTCTAAATTATTTTCACTTGCAGTTTTACCTACTGCTGAATCAATAGTTTTATCACTTAAAGATTGTGCGCCAGATACCAGATCACTTGGCTTATCTTTTATAGATGATTCGGGAATAATAGGCTCTGGTAATTTTAATATTTGCTCAGTTGCAGGTAATGGCGTAGCAGCAACCAATGGCTTTAATTCTGTGGCTGCGGGTGCAGCTTGATTCCACGGTAGCATAATTGTTGTCGCAGGAGGTGTAACAGCTTTATTCACTACTGATGATTCTGTTGCCTGTTGCAAAGAAATTGCTGCTTGCTGCAACGAAATAGCTGCTTGCTGAAGTGAAACAGCCGATTGTTGTAATGTCGCAATTGATTGGTCTGTTTTTAAAACTTGAGCTGAAGCAGGTGTTTCAGGCGTATCGTTTTTCTTGTCATTAGAGTCAAAGATAGACTGCACATTTTCAAATGCCTGCTCTAAAAATGTAGCAGATTTTTCTTTTCCCGCCGTATCAGAATGAAACGCGACATTTTCATTATCCGCAGCAATAATATCAGTAGATATACAAATAGATGAAAGGCTAAAAATCCCAGTATACAATGCAACTCGCCATTTCTTAACTTGCAACTGTTTCATATGTTATTTTTTAATATTCTTGTATAAAGATTCATCCATAATCTTATTAAGATTATTCTTACTTTTATACAAGAAATTTTTTAGAGACAATAGGATATTATGGAAGCCTACAGATAAATTAGACGATTATTAATCACTAACTGCCCTATACAGTGTAGCTAGCGATACCCTAAGTAGTTTTGCTGCTTCTTTTGCTGACTTGCCTTGTTCTATCAGTTCCTTGGCATGGTGTATCTGTTGGGGGGAGAGTTTGGGCTTGCGTCCCATCTTCACCCCGCGAGAGATTGCTGCTGCCCTGCCTGCTTTGGTGCGTTCCTTGATAAGTGAGCGTTCCAGTTCCGCTAGCACACCTACCATTTGCCACATAGCCCGCCCTGTTGGGGTGGTGGTGTCTATGGATTCAGTAAGAGAACAAAAACCTATATCCCTGCCCTTCAAATCATCAAGCATCGTAATAAGATCGCGTAGCGACCTTCCCAGCCTATCCATTTTCCAAACTGTCAGCACATCATCAGCACCAAGAAGCTCTAAGCATTTTTTCAGTTGCGGACGCTTTGTTGTCGCTCCACTGGCTTTGTCGGTAAAAATCTTTTCACACCCTGCCGCCCTTAATGCAGCAAGTTGCAAATCAGGGTTTTGCTCTTCAGTGGATACGCGACAATAACCGATTTTCATGGCGTAGTTTAAGAAACTGATTGCATGTAGGAGCGAAGGATCGCATTTATTCTGGTTTGGTATCCTTTGCCGCCTTTTTTAAGCCAATTCAATAAATCATCATCTAAGCGAATATGGACATCACATTTTTTATGAGGAATCCCAATTTTTACAGTTTTCCAATCTATAATCATTATGTCATCTTCTTTGTTTATAGAAGCCTTAAGTTCAGAATCTGTAATCTGGTCAAGCCGCTCCCAATCAGTCAAATCAGCCCCTTGTTTTCTTAAACGGCTTATTTCACTTGCTGAATAACTTACTATATTGTTTTTCTTCTTCATCTCTTGCCCTCCTTGCTGATATAATCCGTATGTTTTGAGTACGCCTTGTCCATATTGTTGTGATACATCGTCCTTCTATCAAACCAACGGTTGCAAAACGCTCTTCTTCTGAATGATTAGAAGAAAATGTAAAAACCTGACGACCATCAAATAATTCGCAAGCAGTCAGAAAATCAATTCCGTGCTTAGCAATATTTTTTGTGCGCTTTTCCTCGTCCCATTCAAACATAGATTATTATGTACATAAAACGTGTACATAGTCAAATAAATTGTTAGTCATAACAGCTATACTTTTGATATTGATTTATGAGAATTATAAACCACTGATTTTATAGATGCAAAATATATTCTCATAATTCTTGATTTTTGAGAAATAGCATTTCAACAAATAAGTATTTGTGTATTTGTGGTTTGCGTGGTACTATTAGCACGTACAAATAGAAAGGATTTTTATTATGGGACGATTATCTATTGATGTTACAGAACGTGAACATCAACAAATTAAAATGCTGGCAACCTTGCAGGGTAAAACTATTAGGGATTATGCTATAGAGAAGTTATTGCAGTCTGTTAGTGCGCCAATAAATAGCGAAGAAATGATAGCATGGAAAGAATTTGGTGCATTGGCAAAGGAGCGCATTGCAGAGGCGGATAATGACGATATTTCCAATCGCTCATTTGATGAGATTTTTGATTTAGTGCAGCGCGATATGAAAAAAGCATGAAACGCCATTATGACATAACAAAAAAGGCTGATGCAGACCTACAAAAAATCATTCGCTATACAATAGAGCAGTGGGGAATTAAACAGGCTAGGCACTATGTCAGCTTGCTGCATGATGGCTGCGCTGCATTGGCAAATGGTAAAGGTAGTCTAAAGCACCTAATGGACATAGACCAAGATTTATATATTGCCCGTTGTGAACATCACTATATTTTATGTGTGAAGAGGGCTAATAAACGCCCTCGCATTGTGGCGTTTTTCCACGAGCGCATGGATATTATTGCACGGATAAAAAACCGCCTTTAAAACCTCTAATCTACCTCTTTTTGCAGGGAGGTATTAATTGGGGATGTAGTAGATTAAGTTAATAAACGCACCATCATTTTTTAGGTTTAGCAATTTTTTCTTGTAATGCAGCCATGGCATTTTCTATTGTTTCTGCGACTAACCATCCTTGTTGCTCACAAGTATCATAGATACTATCATGAGTTTCTTTAGATAATTTTGTTGCAAACTGAACATTTCTACCCGTGCGATACAACCTTCTTTTTCGTTTTTCTGGTTGCGGGGGAACTTCGCGGCTTACAAATTTTGCTTCTTCAGAAACTTTTTTAATTTCAGCTTTGCTTACTGTATTTTTTGGTTTTGAAGGCCCTTTTGGTAATGATGCTAATACATCTGCCAAATCGTCATCAATTAGTTTTACACGTTCTTTTGCCATATTATGCCACCCTCTTATTTTTTGATTCCAGTGATTTCTTCAGGAGTGTAATGGCTTCAATGGCAAACGCTTCCGCATTTTCCTTTGCCGCTTCAATATTCCTGACTTGCGTATTATCCAGATCATGTAATCCTCCACCGTAGGAGAAAATTGCCTTAAACGCATCACGTTCGTGCATTTGCGTTTGCATGATAGGAATATTATTTTCTTTGAACTCTTTAACAATTGATTGGAGTGTTCTAGGGTTAAGAGCTGTACTTGTTCTGGTTAATAGAATGGAATAAGGAATTTTAAGCCTGTGGGCTTTTTCGTGCTGCTTAATTAAATTAATCGCTTTAACTGCTTCAGCAGCGTCCATTGGAGAGCCTTGGGTTGGTATAATCATCAGGTCAGCTCTTGACATGGCATAACCAACCATCATAGAGGCAGTGCCTTCTAAATCCACGATTACAAATTTTGTTTTATTTGCTGCATCATCTATTATGTCTATAATAGTTTCTTCGGACACATCTCCTACCACAGTAAGGTTTTTAGGTTGCCCTCCAAATTTAGCCCAACGTGTTATGGGCTTATTTGGATCGGCATCAATAAGTGTAACATTTGTTGTTCTCATGACAAGCTCGGTTGCCAAAATGACTGCCGATGTTGATTTGCCCACGCCACCTTTAGAACTTGCAAAAACAATAGTTGGCATAATGTTACTCCTTGTGCAGATACGTTTATATTAATTTGTTACCAGTACGCTAACTGTTAGCTATCGTATAAATATTAGTTAGTCAATAGTTATATGTTGTATATTCATATTTCTAGTTATCAGTTATCTAACATATAACTTTTTTGTTTGAGTTATATGTTATCTAAATGTTAGACAACGGATAACCTATAGTAGATACATTAATATAATAAATATGCTTGAAGCGGTTTTATTGTGTGAGAAAGTTAATTATGGATTTGGTTTTATTGTGTGGCGATGTTTGCAGAATCCAATAAAGGCTGCGTCAGGACTTTTTAATTCTGGTTTTCCACTAGCAACCCAAAATTCACGCCATTGTTGTTCAAGGTAATAAATATCATAGCCAGGTGCAACAATCTTTGCTTCGTTATACGTTTCAAGATCGAGTATAGGGAATAAAGTTTTTTCAGGAGATGGTAAGGCTTTCATGGTGTTTCGATTCGTGAATCTAACAATATTCTCATCAAGTAATACTGAGTAATCGGGCATATGATTGTGGAGTTTGTTTTCATCACATATTTCACTGACAAGTCGTCGGAATTCCTTAGCACTTGATGATGAACCGCATTTTTTTCTAAGTAATTCTAGGGATATAGCCCATTCATCTTGTTGACCACAGTGTTTGCGCGCCAGCTCATACATGCGACGTTCTAATGGCTTACGTAGTCTAAAATAATCTCGGCTTAAGGTTAGCACCTCGTGTTTTGTAACTGCATTGTATACCCAATCAGATAAATTAATGCACATTTCTGACATACGACCAGATTCTGTGTGGCGCATAATATTCCAACTATCAATCAATCCAAATCCGCTGGTGTTCTCAATCCCACCAGTTTTAATATTAGTTTTTATGCTTGTCCCACGCAGGCGTTCAAGGGCGGCTACAAGTTGTTCATATCCACGCCCATCAATGCTTCGGTTTGTTGAAACCAACAAATCATGCGCTTTAATGTGTAATGTTCTGCTTGGTGTTCCACCAGCTTTCATTTTTGCAATAAGTTGGCTTATGCAATAAATTAGAATATCTTTATCATGAATAGTTGCTAGACCAAGAGTGCTTGGAACGATAGATATTTTTGTGCCGTTATGTTCATATTCGCGGATACCTAAATCTGGTTTGGTTGCCAAGGAAAACAGAGGATGTTCCATTGACCCCATATCGTCTTTTGGGATAGCATCGGTAACATCACAAACAAAAAAATCCTGAATCGGGTGACGATCAGGTAAAAGAGGAGGGCGATTTTTTGTGTTTTTAGCTACCATGGAAACAGTATCGTGCTTTTACCCACCATTGTCAAGTATCGTGTTATCACCCACCAAAAGCCATGAAGAAAATAACGTGTATTTGCCCACCTTTTTATGTGTATTTGCCCACCATCTTTCGTGTTATCACCCACCCGACTAATTGAATACAATAATTATTACAATAGGTTATCGTCAATATTTAGCCCCTTAACACTATATTTAACTTTAAGAATATAACACGTATGGCAAGACCTGTGGATAAGTTTTAGGGATAGAAGGAATAGATAGGACGGAAAGAAGTTAAATAGAGCGCGGCTTATGCCGCCGCGCAATAAATATAGGCAGTAGTAAAACTGCGTGCCGCTAAAGAAGCGGCACAAATTATAAATTAGTAGGGGGCTTCGCCCCATAGATAATATTTATCCTTATAACTACTAACAATACTCAAATAAGCAATTAAACCTAAAATAAAGCCCATAGAGAATAAAAAACTTTTTTTGGCACTTTTCCCTATAAAAAATACTTGAGGCTATCCAATGAACAAATTTGAAAGGTTATTGGCTATATTGTCTTCGGCAAGATTGCATACAAATGGAAGTGGTGGCAACGGCACAGGGTAAATTACTCCCATCAGGGGTTTTTAGGGCTTTATTCGCATTAGGAAGGGCAGGGAGGAGCGAATCATACCTAAAATAAGAAAACAAAAGCAAGGATAGTTAAGCAAACAAGAAGATAAGTAGTTAGGGCGCACTTATGAGTTTGCGTTGCAAACTCGTGCAGCAAGTGTTAGGATTAACTTCATAATAACCTAAAGAGTATTTTTTCATGCATAGCGGAATACATCATTTTACAACACATCCAGACGCATTTTCACTTCTTGATTATCGGGATAAACCTACGGAAAATCACTTAACCGTATGCTTGAATTTTCTTGCTTGGGGGGACAGCGGAAATCTGTTTTGCTATTTCGCAGACTGTTACAGTGGAGAAAAATATGCTTTAAGTGTATTTTGGAACAAGGGTTTTAAACCATACAATGGTGGATCTTGTTTTAAAGACCCCAGTCTTCTGGGATGTATATTTGAGATCACGGTATCTATTAGTCGTAATGGGAAAATAAAGTTTGATGATTCTATTTTACTTGAAAAGTTTAATAAAAATTCTTTCGTTAGTAAGAATTTTTTAGATAATTACGATACTTTTTGAAGTATTTTTATGGCAATTTACAGTTTACAGCATAGTAGTATCGGACGGACGACGCATGCGGCGGGGACAGCAGGGGCGCATGTGATGTATATTTCACGTTTCTCTGCCTCTCGGTGTGTGTTTAGCGAAATCATCCCCAATCAGCCAGAGGATGCTAAAGCATGGCTGGATGAGCAAGAAATGGGCGACAGGAAGAATGCGCGGGTGGTGGATAAGATCATGGTTGCCTTGCCTCGGGAATTGGATGGGGCTGCTCGGTGTCGGTTGGTGACACATTTTGTGCACGAGATTATTGGGGGTGAGCATCAAGTGCCGTGGCTGGCGGCGTTCCATGATAAAGGCGAAGACTGCCATAACCCGCATGCCCATATTGTGATACGTGACCGCAGCCCAGAAACGGGTAAGCGGGTGGTAGAGTTAAGCAGTAAAGGCAGTACCGAGCGGGTGCGGGAGATATGGGAGCGTCTTGCCAATGAGGCATTAAAAGAACAGGGGTTAGAGGTGCGGATTGATAGGCGGAGTTTAAAGGAACAGGGGATAGAACGTGTCCCACAGATCCATGAAGGGGTTACCGCCCGAGTTTTGGAGAAAAAAGGTATTCGTCCTGAGAGCCAGTTGCGTATTCAGCAGGGGTTTAATGGGCAGGAACGAGAAATACGTTACACAGAAATAGATCAGAACCAGACACGGGTGGAGCACAACGCCAAAATAATCAGCCTTAATATCTATAATGAATTACCTGACACTACTCAGGAGCTGAGGAGGCTGTTTGACATTAAAGCCTATGAACATGAAAAAATTATCATAAAAAGGGCGGAAAAACTGGCGATGAAGATAGAAGTAGCAGCCAAGCAACAGGAGGGGCTAAGGCTTGCTCATGATAGTGAAAAACCTGTTCCTCCCCGTTATCTAGTTATATTTAGGGAAGAAGCGTATAAAAAACGTCTTGAGAAATGGCTGAAGATAGCGGAGAAGTTGGCTGCTCATTACCGCAGGTTACTGCGGAGGCTAGAGCGGGTGGTTGGGTATAATGGCTCTGGGGATGTAAGATTTAGGAAATCGCGGCTACTAGCTGAAAAACAGGTGAAAAAGAAGTTCCCAGAGTTGGCTTTGAAGCTCAGTAAACATTACGAGATTGATCTGAATAAGGAATGGATGGAGATTGACAAACGGATAGAAAAGCAACGCGAGCATGAAAAAGACATGGGGAGAGATAGGGGGTTGAGTTTGTAGGATCGGGGGTAAAAAATTCTTCCATTTATTAAAATAGCTGATTTTACATGATTTTAACTATAACATAAGTAGAATTCAGGTTTTTCATATGGTGATGAAATCGACAGAATTTTTTGCAACAGAGCCGTGTGAAGCCCTATTTCTTTTGATTAAATAAAAAAAACGGCATTATTTTATATCTCATAGGGTTGTTTATATTGTTCACAATAAAATTTTATCACGGGGGCCATCAGCTAGAATTTTTGATTTTCCAACAACTATAATACGGTCGCAAATGGAGAGAATTTGACGGCTATGGGTGCTTATTAAAATGGTGGGCTTACCCTTCATCTGGCGTAATTGTTTTGCCAGATGCTCTTCCAGTGGTGCATCTATTCCATTAGTTGGCTCATCCAGTAAAATAAGTGGTGGCTGATAAGCAAGTGAGCGCGCTAGTGCTACAAGCTGTTTTTGTCCACCTGAAAGATGAGTTCCGCGTTGACCGATTTCTGTTTTCCAACTTAAGCCATTTTCTTGGAAATCTCGTATCAGACCTGTTGTTTCCAGCAAATGTCTACGTGTTTCTGGAGTAAGTGTAGGGCGACCAGCTCTGATATTTTCCTCAATAGTTCCTTCCATTAGGCAAACATCCTGTGGTTTGAATCCTATAGTTTGCGAAATATCTTCGAGCGATAAATTTTGCAAAGGAATGTCGTCTATGAGTATTTGCCCTTCGTTTGGTTGCAGAAGTCCTGCTATAAGGCGGAGCAATGTTGTTTTACCACTACCAAGTGCGCCTGCGATACCAACTATCTCACCAGCATTAATTTGTAGTGAAATATCTTTGAGAACAGTATGCCCGCCATGCCCGATATTACAAGTTATTCTATCTACCCGCACTGTGCCATGTAGAGAACCATGTATACTCTTAGAATTATTTTTAATGGTTGCTGGGAAAATTTTATTTAACTCATTCAGAGCATTGCGAAATTCATGATAGCGGACGAATAAAGTTGATACCGAAGAAAAGTTTCCGATCATTCTTGCAGTGAGCATGGATGTAGCAAGCAATCCGCCAGAGGTAAGGGAGCCATCTTCTACCATATAAACACCGCCAACTAATACTCCCACATACGATAAAAAAGATAGCGAATTAGTTGTGGTTTGCCCAATACCAAACCACAAGCGAGCCATACTGGAGGAGTGAGTTGCGGTGAGGCTTGCACTACGCCATTTTCGTGCTAATGCGTTTTGTGCAAAAGCTCCAACCACGGCATCACGGGCAGTGATAATATCGGAAAGAAGCCCCAAACGTTTTTCACTAGCTTGTCGAGATTTTTTTTCATAATCAAAGGCTGGAAATACGAAGATTGCATTGGCAATAACTACTAATGTTCCACATGTTAAACCTACTAAAACCAAAGGACCAGAAACAATTATTATTGCCAATATAAAAAGCAATAAAAAAGGCAAATCAGCAAGTGCCAGCATATAAGATGATGATAAAAAATCTCGATATGATAGAATTTGTTTATATCGTTCAAGAACCGCACCTACGCTTGGCAGGGCATTGGATTTTGCATCTAGTAGGCTGCGGAATATTGTATTATCTATTTCTGCATCACTAAGACGGGCAATGCGTTCAGCGATTATAATTCGGATAACTCGCAAAGAGAATTCCAGTGCCACAATTAAAAACAAACCAATAACTAAGGCCCACATAGTTGAGGTAATACCGTTGCCAAGCACCTTATCGTATACAAAGCTACTAAATAACGGCAGGGTAAGTGCAAACAAGTTTATCAAAATCCCGCAGGAAAAAATTTCTGCAAGTTTGCTTTTATGGCGATTAAGATAGGTCGCAACTCGTGTGATATTTCCCGCTTGTTCTGTTATTAGAAAAACTTCAGCAACTTGCTCTAAATCAGATGTATCAATAAGACGAAAAGCCGTTCCATCCTCATTCAATAAAACAGCTTCTTCTCCTGCGCCTAGAATTGGTATAAATAAACTATTTGGCAAAACTGCTATACACCCAATTTGTGCTTCTTCATCAGGAATTATGGGGTGCAGAAGCGACATGCGTTGTAGCTTTAAGCCATGACTGCCAAGATATTCCGAAAGTGCGTTTATATCGTTAGTTTGAATCAATTCGCTCGAAGCAATATTATTGGCAATAAGCAACGCAGACAGTGCTTTGTCTAATGAAATCCCCAGCATCAACCTATACCATAATGCACATTAAGCATTGCAATTTGAGTGGTATGCCCAGCATCACTATAATAACGATAGGTAAAATCAGAACCTGAGCCAGAGAGAGCAGTAAAGCCAGTAGCAGTAAAAACATCCCCGTTATCAAGTTTTAGATTTACAGTAGAAGCATTACCGTTATCAGCAAAATTTCGTATGTCAGTTGATGACAAACCATAGCTGCCGCCAGCTACAGAATTTCGTACATCAATTGTTTCAATGGCAGCATATTTGGCATTATTTATGCTGTTTGCGGCAAATGTCCAGCCTGAAGAATAAAGAATATCAGTTCCTGTGCTGCCATCAAAAATTGTAACATTCGCTAAATCACTGGAAGTAACGCGAAACGTATCATTACCAGCTCCACCATACAGTGAATCGGCTCCTCCACCGCCTGCAATAACATCATCTCCGCTGTTACCATAAATAGTGTTGGCACTGCTGTCACCATACAGCACGTCGTTATAATCACTGCCGTTAAGATTTTCGGCATTAGCGATAGTGCTATATAAATATGCCCCCGTAGTGCCAGTGCGTGCTTGATAAATAGAAAATCCTGCCCCCCAATAGCTAGTTTTATCTGATGCGCCAAGAAACGTGCCATCGGCTAAAAATACATTCACGCCATAGGTATAATTAGGACTCTGGGAGGCAAGCGAACCGCTGATTGCTGTATTACTATATTGAAAATTCACGGTGTCAGTGCCAGTGCCGCCATCAATAGTATTTGAGCCTTCAATAGCGGTTATTATGTCATTTCCTCCGAGCCCCCAAATAGTATTGCTGCCACTTAAAGCATTGATCTGGTTGGCATTGGCATTTCCAACAAAATAATCATTTCCTGATGTTCCAACGATATTATCAAAATTTTTCACTAAGGTGGAAGTTGCACCAGTTGTAGCGTTAGCCCAGCCATATTCAAACCCAGTATATGTAACTCCGCCAGAAACTAAACTACTAACACCGCGGTCAATATAATCAGCCGTTCCATTGCTGTTAGTGTCAGCAGAAGCATCTAAATAAACAACCACGTTATAATTGCTTGCATACCAAGAAGATGTACGAATAACATCAAATCCCGTGCCTCCATCAGCAACGTCTCTACCAGCACTGAAATAATAACTGTCATTACCGCTGCTTCCATAAAAAGAATCATTTTGATTATAGCCCAAAAAAGCCATCCCACCAGTGCCTGCGTAGCCAACGTCATTACCACCTAAATAATTATAGTAAGTTACAAAGTCAGAACCCCCAAAAATTAAATCAGCATAGGCTGAACCATCAACTCTATTTATACTAGTATCATTACCAGAAACAGCAGTATAATGATCACCGTTTGAGTAACTATTAGCATCACCAGCAGCAACTCCAAAATTATCTCCACTATAAGCGGCAACAGTTCTTGTTGCCCCTAAACTATTGGTGTAACTTTGTGTGGAGTTGCTAAGGTTGACGACTACGCCTGCGGTAGAATTACGATAATATATATAATCATTGGTATTCGTGCTACCTGTGAAGGTATCGCTCCCTAGCCCAGCCCAGTAGGTGTCGATTCCACCACCTGCGCCACCAATCAGGATATTTGTACCTCTACCGCCTGTTAGAGTATCAGAGCCACTCCCTCCGTTTAGAGTATCGTCGGAATTAGAGCCTGTTATTGTATCGCTCCCACTCCCCCCTGTAATACCGTTTATGCTGTTATAACCCGCTATTGAAGTGAAAGTGTAAACAGAGCCTTCTGCCTCTCCACCTGAACCCAATCCCGCTTGCAAATTGATTGTGAGTGCCGTGGATGATGAAGAATAATTTATAGTATTTATCTCACTAGCTCCCAACGTTGTTGCATCGGTACCATAATAATAAGTGCCAGAATGTGGTGAGATAAAAGTATCGTTTCCAGTGCCGCCATAAAGGTAATCAGCACCACTTGCACCACCACTGATGGTATTATTCCCTGTGCCGCCGTAAATATGGTCATTACCCGTATTACCTGTCAGCGTATCATTGCCATCACCACCATAAATTATATCATCACCTCCACCGCCAGTGATAGTGTCTGCGCCTGCTCCACCCTCTAAGGTTTCAGCAGCCGTACTACCAGTAATAGTATCATTGAAATCTGTTGCAATTAAGTGTGTTATACCAGTAAAGCTATCACTAAGTCCTGTACCTGTGGTTGTACCAGAAACCATCGATACAGTAATAGCTGTTGAAGAAATATTGCTATAATCAAGCGTATCTGTGCCGCCACCACCAGTTATAGTATTTGTTCCAAGCCCAGCGTGAAAAGTATCATTTCCTGCACCACCAACTAGAGTATCATTCCCGCTGCCAGTTGTTATTGTATTGGTTCCTGTACCAACAGTAACAGAATTAGCCCCGTCGCCTGCATCAATTGTGCTATTGCCCGCACCAGTTACTATTGTATCCGCTCCACTACCAGTGGTTATGGTATAATTGCCCGCACCAACATTGATATTATTAATACCATCACTAGCAGCTATTGTTCCGCCACCTGAAGTAAGGGTAATCGTATCATCACCAACTCCAGTGGTTATAGTTGCCACACCAATGCCACCAGTAATTGAGTTTGTGCCAGCACCAGCATCAATTGTGCTATTACCATCACCAAAAGTAATAATATCATTTCCCGTACCAGTGGTTGCATTATTATTACCACTACCAAGATCAACACTATTATTTCCATTTCCAAGAGTCACGGTATCATCACCTTCGCGGGCAAAAATTGTTTTGTCGCCGTCACCACCAGTAATGGTGTCGTTATTGCGCCCACCATAAACTGTATCAGTTCCTGCATCCAAAGTAATGGTATTTGGCTGATCCTGTGTTGGCAGTATATAAATAGAGTTCAGGCGTCCTTGATATTCATAGGTCAATGTTTGATCTGTTACCTGGCTTACATCGGTTACATCCATATATTGAAAGCGGAAATTTTGCTGGCTATGAAACTCTTGTGCGCGGGTGGTTTGTCCAGTCACATCGACAAGAACATCAAAAGTCCCTGTAGCAGCTGAATCATAAATCATTTTGAACGTATTCTGTTTTATTGCATAGTCAGCGGGGAGAGTCCAACTTCCGCCACTATTATCAGTAGCCCCTACTATTGTAACCCCTGCAGGGACACCAGAAAATTCAATATCGTTAAGTGTAATGAAGTAACCAGCTACATTTAACACAAATTCCTTCGCATAATTGCTAGTGCTAACAGATGGGTTGGCATTTCCTAAATCTGGACCTTGTGCATAAATTAGGTCATTTCCAGATGTTCCCGTAATTGTCGCAGCGGAAAATTGCAGAGCATTACGTGGCCCAATTTGGTCAACAGAAGTTGAGCCTGTTGCCCCACCACCGCCGTAAATAATAGTTGTTCCAGGAGATGTTGTAGTATCATAAGTAGTTCCTACCACATTCCCCATAAACAGCGTTACGATCGGGGTCATGCTGATAGGAGCGGGAACTCCAGGGGGGGAAGCGGCAGCGGCAGGAGGCGGTGTAAATTCATGTGGCGGAGTATAATCATAATCACTGCTATGTAAATTTTCGATTATCTTTTGTGCTTTTTCTACCATTTGCTCAACAGAGGCTTCGGTATTAACAGTAAGTGAAGAAGTCTGCGAAGAAGATTCAGAATCATGCTTATGCTGCTCTTTCTCCGCCTCTTCCTTAGCCTCCTTAACTGCTTCCTTTACGGCTTTTTCTACAGCCTCTTTAATTTCATCTTTAGTCGGAGATTTCGTCGGTGGAGTTGTTTCTGCACTGGTAATAATAGTAGAGCTATCAAAATTAACTAGAGTAGAACTTACGCTTTCCAATAATGTGCTTATGGGAACATTGCTATCCTGAAAAACAACTTTGGATGGATTGTTGCTCATAGCTGCCAATCCAGCGTCAGGAAGAATAACTTCCTGGCCGCCTTTTGTACGTATTACAATGTCAACGTCTACAATATCAACCTTAACAATATCATCCCTCTTTATGCCAGAGAGAATATAGTTCCCAGAGTTATCAGTTTGTACAACTAATTTGTTAACCATAAATATTCCTTCTTTGAATGGCAAACATGACTAGGGGCTAATTTTTACCTTCGCCACCATCATACTCATTATACGTACCTTCACTATAATGGTTACCAGTTTCTGCAGAGCCTATTCTTTTTCTTGATTCAATAGCCATTTCTTCTAATAAAATTGTTTGTTGCCCTATTCCAACAGCAATGCCTTCAATCATACCATATAATGCATTAAAATTGGTTAAATTTTCCTTAATTTCATACAAATGTTTCCCCGACCCAATATTAGCTTTTTCTATAGAACCAGCTCTATCGCCTATAGCTTTAAAATGTGCCGCGACCTCTATTTGAGCACGACGCTGAGTCTCTAGAATTGATGTAATGGTATTAACCAATAATATTTGAGAATCAGCAATTTGCTGCATTATTCTTTGTTGTTCTATAGCGGATGCTGCAACAGAACGTATCTCTTCCAAAGTATTCTCTCCTGTTTCTTTCATTCGCGGTCCAAAACCTAACAATTCGTTTAGGCGCGCTGTTCCATTGATACTGGTTTCAAATGATTTGAAAAGAACTTCTAATTTTTTAAGTAGAGAATCCATTCTGCTTGCCAATAATGCATCTCCGGTATTCCTTAGTCTGGAAGAAGAACTGCTATCTGAATCATTGCTGTCATTAGTACGTGGATTTTCTCTAATATTCTGATTAGGCACCAATACCCCAGAAGCATATTGGTTGGGATGAGTTTTACGGGTTATTTCAGTAAGATCGTGCATAACATTACGCGCACACATAACTACTCGGCTTATAAAGTGGCGCAAATTTGTCATCATTATAGAAAGCATAAGGCTGGCAACTAATCCGAACATTGAGGCCGAAAAAGCGATTCCCATACCTGCTAATGGTTTACGCAGTTCAGAAACGAGCCCCTTAAATTGTTCCTCTGCACTGGCGGTGCTATTGCTCATTCCGCCAAGCATTTCTGAAATACCTGTCAATGTTTCCAACAACCCTATAAAGGTACCAAGAAGCCCCATAGCAATCATGAATCCTACAAGGAATTGTGGGAATTCAAGTTTACTATTATAATCCTCCTGTAATGCGTGCAGCTCATTTTCTATGGCGTTCTGGTCAAGTTGTGAACTTAATGTCCCACCAGTTTCTGCTATATGTTTTAAATAATGACGTACATAACGCTCTCTAATCCACGACTCTTCTAGAAGCTGCTTCATTGGGACACCATCCTGTGCCTCTTTACCAAAACGCTCTATTATTCTAAAATCTCTTTGAGCCGATATAAGCTTTTGTAAAATAATTAGAACTCCATATAAGCCTACACATATAATTGTGCCGCTGATGGCGAGATCTTTTTCAATTGCCATCATTACAAATTCATGGAAATACCCCGCCAATAACAAAATCAGTAATAATGGGGACATTACCTTGAGGGTAACAACATTTTCACGATAGGCTACGGGGTTGCGTTTCCTAAGATTGGCCAATAACCTTGTTATGATTTTCATAGTTAATCCCTGAACATGTTGTAGGTAAATTTACGTATAGGAGAGAGTATTAGAGCCATAACTGTATGGCTTCCAGTTACAACATCAGCAGTTGCTGTCATACCTGGAACCATTATATGATTCTGATAATTTTTTGGTATTGAACTAACAAGCAAATTAACTCTATAAAATGACTCTCCGCGCGAATCAACGATAGTATCTGCACTAACCTCAGTTACTTTGCTTTTTAATACTCCAAGCTCACCAATATCATAAGCAGAAATACGTACGCTCGCATCAAGGCCAGGCTTTAGATAGCCACGGTCCTTTGGTTGTGCGCGTGCCTCTATTATTACTTCGTCAGTATATGGAATCAACTCAATAAGTTTATCACCTGGTTTTATTACACCACCCAATGTATTAATTGCAATACGGTTTATTATACCGTCAATTGGAGCTCGAATTTCTGTACGCTTAAAACGGTCTGAATCACTTAAGATTACTTTTTCTAACCGCTCTTTTTCTGCAAGTGCTAATACTAAATCATTTTGTGCATTGTTAACGAAGTCGGTTTGTATGGATTTCATGCGAGCCTTTTCCTCAGCAATCGCCGCCTCAATGGTAGGAATACTGCTAGCGGCATCATTTATCTCTGTTTCTAGGCGTCTCTGTCTGCCTTGCGCCTCTAATGTTTCAAGTTTTGAGGCGGCACCACGAGATAGCATTTCTTCCATTATTTTAGAACGGTTACGTGCAACATTAAGTTCTTCCATAAGCTTTGCTTGTCTAGTACGAATTTCATTAAGCTTTGCCGCCTGCTGATTAGAGGCCTGCTCGTGAACTAAAATTTCCTGCTGTAATTTCGCTCGACGTGATAAGAACAAATTATTTTCTGCCTTGGCAGTGGCAGAGTTATTTAAATTTTCTGGGAATTCAAGTTTGTCATCACCCTTTACTTCTGCCTTAAGTCTTATAATACGCACACTTTGAGCAGCAAGCTTCACTTTAGTTTCGTCTAAATTAGCAGCAGCTGTAACATTGTCGATTGTTAGCAATAAATCTCCTTTTTTTACAGCAGCTCCTTCTGTTGTTTGGATAGAGGCAATAATTCCTCCTTCAAGATGTTGAATTTCTTGCCCGCGTCCTGCTGTTATTATTTTGCCGTTAATGCGTATTACTTTATCAACCTCAGCAAACGATGCCCAAAAAATAGCTAGTAATGTGCAAGACATTATAATGGTAAGATATAGACGGATTCCCTCCATGCGTTGACGCACGGGTAGAATTTTAAGGTTTGCCAGTCGTTGAATTGCTAGTAAAAGCAGCCTAGTTGCCTTGAAATATAATTTCAACATGTCCTACACTCTGCTCTGCTGGTTGTTTTTCGATCTGTAATATTTTACTGTGAATCATGTTGCCGCTGGCAATTTCTTTTTCTATAAGAAATTTACGCACATACAGGGCGCGGTAATAAGCCAATCTTTGTGCCACACTATATTGTTCTTTCCCCAGATATGAGTGTAAAATAATTTTTACTGTCCCTATCTTTTGCTTAATATCTTTAAGAGTTTTCTCAAGGTTTGCGGATGATTTTTCATCAAGATTAATACTCGACGTCGGATAATAAATAATAATCTTTTCCGATGATTTTATTATTTTTGCCTCAACGCTGGCATCTTCAATTTTCGTGCTTTCCGTACTTTCAATCTCAATATTTTTTTCAGGGGCAACAATATTGTCTATCTGTTGTTTACTTGTTCCAGCACATATTTTGCTTTCTGATACTTTCAACTCTGCATTCTTCTCTTCAAGATTTTTCTTATCTTGAATAATTTCTTGCATTTTTTTTTCTACTTTATTCGCCGATAATGATAGAGCCATTACAAACACTACCAACACAAATACCAATGTAAGCACAACGTTACTAAGAACGTCCACAAACCCTGGCCAGTAATTTTGTTCTTTTCCTCCTTCCATATCTTAATTCACCTTTTTCGCTAAATGCTCTTGCTCAATCAAGGCAGATAGTATATCTCCCATTTGACGACGAACCTGATATGCAGCTAAAGCTCTGGCTATTTCAATTCGCATTAAATTTACGCGATTACTGTAAAGCTGTCCGTGTGCATCTAATAATTCAAAAATCGACCTGCTGCCGTTTTTATATTGATCTTCAAATTCATGAACAACCTTTTCATTAGATTCAACGCCTTTTTGCAATATCGCAATTCGTTGGTTAGCAGCATTAATAGCGTTATAACTGGCTCTAATGCCTTCTTCAATGCGTGAGCGAGCATCTAAAGATCGAAAGCGAGCCTCTTTTTCCCTTTCTCTCGCCGTAAGTCCTCCAGCAACTTCAAGCCCGCCATTTAGTGCCCAATGCGCGACCAATAACAAGCGCTTGTCTTGTTGATCTGGATACACACCATCCACAGGGTTTCCCTTAGCTGCTCCGCCAGCATTATATGAATATGTATCAGAATATTCTAATGAAACCTTAGGGGCAATTTTAGCAATAGAGCTATGTAGCGTTGAAGTTGCGATATTTAATTTTTCTTGGCTTGCTAGATATGATGGATTTTTTTCAAGAGCATTTTTAACGGCATCAATAAGAGAATCTGGAACTTCAGGTACAAGCACTTCTGAAACTTGGAGCTGGGCTGGAGTTATTTGCGTTAGGCGACGAAATTCAGCGAGGTTTGATTCATATTCACCCAGTGCTTCTGCCCGCGCTACTTCTGCTGAGCTGGCATTTGCTTTGATTCTTTCTAAGTCCCCAATTGTAGCTCCTCCGCCTTCCAATCTTGCTTTCATACGCGCTGATAGTTCGTCCAAATGAGTGCGATATTGATCAGCTAATTGAACAGAGATACGAGCCTGTAGAAGCTTTAAGTAAGTATTTACAGTATCGTAAGCTATGCCATCACGGTCATCAAGTTCTTGAGTTTTTGCTAAATTTTCCTTGTCGGCACTGGTTACAATATCAGCCACCATTTCTAAATCAATCAACGGCTGGCGCACTGCCAATGAACGATCTCTACGGGTATGCTTATCATCAAGAGTACGATTACCAAACGCATCATTATAGGAAGCGGGCATTGATTCTTCGCTCCCCTTAGAAAATTTAACATCAAGTGCTGGTAAAAACCTTGAATAAGCAGTCATTTTTTCTAATGCAGCGGATTTGGTACGAGATACGGATGCTTTCATTTCCAAGTTATTTTTAAGAGCGAAGGCAACTGCTTCATCAAGTCTGATGGGCTCTAAAACATTTGCTGTTTGAGCATATTGACTGACATTTAAAGAAACTATTCCTTTGGGGCTGTAGTAGATTAGCAACCGTGCTAGGCTACTATAATGAAGATAAGTCATTGCAAATTATCGAAGAAAACCCAGTACAAGCTGCTTGAGTTTTTTGTGTTGGAAGTAACTGCACGTTCTG